>Ga0074045_10003948_pt1 | contig 13246 bp, 7 predicted proteins | sample BogForMeECP23OM2_FD_94442 | JGI IMG/M metagenome (GOLD analysis project Ga0074045, IMG submission 94442) | Bog forest soil microbial communities from Calvert Island, British Columbia, Canada - Bog Forest MetaG ECP23OM2 | ecosystem: Environmental > Terrestrial > Soil > Wetlands ... | reverse complement strand
TGCTCGACCAGTCATGATCCGTGCCGCGGGCGAGAATACGATCCTCCTGACCCGGTGGGGCGATCTTACCGTACCCTGCGATCAGGCGAAAGGGCAGAAGCCGCGGCTGGTCCCGACCGCGAGGATGCCGACGTCTCGGACAGTTCCGCGGGCCGGTTTTGCCGGCCGACGGCCAGGATGCCGGGATGCCGAGCCCAGTGCGAGCCGGCCAGGCGGGCGAACTCGCCATAGCGCTGCGTGCGGTAAGCCTGCAACGCAGCCAGAAGCGTTCGCTGGGCATTGAGGCGCACCGCCTTGGGAGCGACCTCCCCGACCACGTGAACATCATCGATCCAGAGCGTCCCGGGCGTCAACATCTCGAACCTGAGCCGCGCCGAGTCCAGGCCGCCCGCCGGCAGATCGACGGCGCGCACGGCCCTGAGCTCCCAGGCGGAGGAGACCTTGAACTCGGAGCGGCGGAGGTAAGGCAGACCGCCGACCTCGCCCTCGATCCAGAGCCGGACCTGACTGTCCCGCGGCTCGGTCCGGAAGTACGCCTGAATCATCACGCTCGAGGCACTGTTGGGCACAAAACTCCCGCTGGACACGGATACAGGCGCGACGGGGGCGGTGACCTTCAGGCTGCCTTGGCCCGAGTGGGGATTGGAGGCGTCGATCGCGATCGAGCAATCCTTCTCTCCCTCGAGCTTCCAGCCCCCGGGCAACTGCTCCGAAGCCGGCGACCGGGCCGGGTCTCCCGACGTGTTATGAGCCGGTTGAACCGCCGCCAACGGCTCAGGCTCGAAGCCCGGGTTGGGCGGCTCGCCGATTCCGCTGCCCGAGCCGCGATTGAGCCGGGCGAGCTGGTTGGACAGCTCGCGGTACTGCGCTTCCATGCTGGTCAGAACGGCGTCCGAGGGATAAGGAGTGATGTCCGAGAACTGTGCCTTGGCTGCCCCGACCCGAATCGCGGAGACACCGTAGGGCAGCAAGTCGATCACGAGCTGCCGCCCCCCCGTGGCGGCCTGGGGAACGAGGCGGAGGTTGCGTCCGAGATCCTCGACACTTGCCGGGGCCGGTGCATCCAGAAGGCCAGCCAGCCGGATCGGGTAAGGTGTGTCGTTGGCAATCTCGAGGAAGGTTTGCGTCTGGTCGCTGAGGGCCCGAACGGCGATTCCGTAGTCCTTCTGATCTCTACTTGCAACCGACGGTTGAGCCTGCCAGGCGGGGAGGGCGCGGAGAACCGAGGCGAATTTCCGCAGCCGCTCCTCATGTCCGGCAATGGCCGGGACCGCGAGGATCACCCACTGGGCATCGAGCGCCGCCAGGGCGTGGCCCAGCGGTTCGTCCACCGTGAGTCCATCGCCCAGAGGAACGGCCGATAGGGCCAAGCTGCCACCGACCTTTTCCGCGGGCCCGCGGCGGGTGTCGGCGGGTTCGTGCTTGCCCGCTTCCGCGGCGCGATCGGATTCCGCTCCGGCATCAGCGCCCCCCTCGGCCGCCGTTGCGCTGAACCCAGGCCCCGGTCCGGGATCCACCGGTTCGGGGTCGATGGTCAGAAGCATGCCACGATAAGGGCGGCTCGCGATCTTGGCGTCCAGGTCGGGGCTGGCGGCCAGGTCGTGTGCCAGAGGATCTGTCGAAAGCTCGACTCCCCGGAGCACGATCGGCACATTCGGGCCCGTGGGCCAGGCCTGGAGATCCAGACCCACGCTCCGCCAGGCCTGGCTAGGTGCCAGCCCGGCCATATCGACGCGCCGCGCCTCGGTTCCCGCGGCGCTGCCATGCAGAACCGGTGTCGAAAGTGCCAGCACCGTGCCGGGCGATGCGGCCCGCGCCGCTTCGTCAAGCTCGCTGTAGAGGGCCGCGATGGCGCGCGAGCGCCACATCAGCCAGGGCATCCGCCCGACGCCGGAAAGGTATTTCGAGCGAGTGGCGAAGCGATTCGGGTCGGCTGTTCCCAGGCCGGGGATTTCGCCCGCGGTTTCCGGGCCGAACGTGTCATGGACGAACCGGGCGAACGTGTCGTCATCCAACCCCGTATCGGGGTTTCCCAGCAAGGTCGGCCCGGGACCGAGCTGCACCAGGATTCCGGAAAACGTGGTCCCGCCCTGACGCGGAGCCAGGGCCTGCTGCACCCTGCGCTCGAGCGCCTGACGGACGGCGGGATGCAGGGGATGATAGGACGGCCCGTCGGCCAGGCCCTGGCGGTCGACTCGAACCAGTCCCTGCCGCAGTGCCTCGGCCGAGTCAGGCGGTGGCAGACCGGGCAGACCCCCCTGGCCTTCCAGGTTTAACTCGAGCCACGCGCTATTGCCCTGGCGGTGCAGTAATCGGAGCACCACATCGAGCTGATCGGGACCCGTCGAGTTCTCTTCGGCCTGGCCCTTGAGGCCGCGACGGCCAGGGCGCTCGGACAGCCGCTCGGGCAGAACGACCAGCGACGCGCCACAGAATGACACATAACTCACAAGGTTCCGCGCAATTTCCAGGTTGTCTGTCAAGCCGGTTTCGCCCCCGCCGCCGAACCGATCGAGCGGGTGTGATCCCGTCAGGTACAGACCCATCGTCCGCGTGGCGGGAGTTTTCGGCAAACGAACCGGAGGCGATTCAGGCACCTTGTCCAGCTCGACCAGCTTCACGCTTCCCATGCGAACCGAGCCCGAGGAGTTGCGATTCAAGAGCAAGAGCTGCGGTTCCGAGGAACCAGGCCAGACCAGCCATGAGAACGAGGCCGGCGGACCGTCCTTGAGAATGGGAGGGCCCGATACACAGGCATCAAGCAGAACCCTGGGGCTCTTGCCTCCCGCACCGGGATCGACAAGCGCCACACCAAGAGCCGATGGGTCTCCGCCGGCGACCGTCACCGTCAGGCGATGAGGTTTGTCGGGATGGGCGACGCGCAGGCCGACGGCCGACCACGCCAGTCCCGAATCATCCGCCGGACCAAGGTTGGAGACTTCGGCCGCCGTGCGACCGATCAAGTTTCTCAGACGGTCGCGCTCCCGCTCCTTCCGCCCCGCATCGAGGAACGCCTCGGCGGGCAGCCCCCAGACGATCCCGCCCGGCTTCAACACCGGAGATCGACCCCAGGCCGAGACGCGCGCACTCCGGATTCGATTCAGGTCCAGCGAGTCCACCTCCGTCTCGCGGCCTGGGCTGTCCGCCACGGCCGCGAAGGCGGTTTGCGAAGCGCCTGGTCCATTCGGCGAGACCACCGCCAGAACCACGCGCCTGGTCGCCGAATTCGCCACCGGCGATGCCTTGCGGCGGCGGATCAGGCGACCCAGCCGCGTGCCGCTTGTGTCGCGAGCCCCGGCAGGCTCCCAGGCCGCGTGAATCTCCAGTACATAGCTGCCCTCGACTCCAGGCGCCGGCACCGTCAGGATCCGGGGCGGCGGGTCGAGCCGATTGGCCGGAACCTGTTCGCGTTCGTCGTACCGCCAGAGTGCCTCGTCGCCCCCGATCTGTTTAAGAACCGCTGTTGTCCGGACCATCACTTCGGCCGACTCGGGCGAGACGATGTTGTACTTGACGACCACCGGCACCGCCACCGAGGGGGCTACCACTCCGTCCTCGGCCCCTTGGCCCAAATCCACCATCAACGAATCCCAAGGCAACCGCTCGACGGCGACGGCCATCGGAGACTGGGACGGAGTGTGCTGAGATCGTTCCAGGATCGCGAGAACCGGGATCCGCACCTGGTTCTCTCCACGGCGCACGAGCAGATCCGCGCCGGAGGTCACCTCGAGCCGGGCACGCACGCGCCCCGCGCCACCAGGTCCGAGATGCCAGTTGCCGTCCGGACTCTGGCCTGGTCGGATCGCATCCTGAGCCGAAGCTTCGGGGGGCCAGGAGACGACCTCCGTCACCACGCCTTCGGTCACTCCCAGAGTCAACTCGGGCGCGGGCACCGCCTTTGCCCCAGGAGCTCCCCGCGCCTCGGCGCCAGGCGTCGTCCAGCTCAGCTCGACCGTGATGCCGACCAGCTCCTCCGATCCCGCCGGTTTCCCTTTCTCGTAGCGCGCGGCCCGAACGATGGTCCCGGCGAGGAACACGGCCAACACCAGCAGGACCTCGCGCCGTCCCTTGCGCATGAGCCCCCAAACGCCTTTCCGCTTTGAGCGGGTCGCACCCGATCGCGCCGACCGGCATCCTTGCCGGATCGACCAATCCGCATACATACCCTGCCGATTCATCCAACCCTGACGCGCAGACGGGCATCGGGGCCGGAGAGAAGAAGTGATCCACAGTCCGTCATCGGCAGGATAAGTGCCTCACTTCACCCGAATCCGGAAAATCCGGCAAGATCGACATGGTCCACTCAATCGGATTGGTCGGCCCTGCAATCCCTCTGCCATGCCTGCTTGGGCGTCGCGGAATTGGGCTCGATCGCCGTCGAGACGTTCAACTCAGCCTGATGTTACTGCCCGGTGGTCAAAGAGTTGGGCCTGAGTGGGCTGAGGCGCCATCTTGCCACTCGTCACTCGCCTGATCCCCTGCGGGCCAAGCTTGTCTCTGAGTCGGCTTCCGGCATGGCCAGTGCTTCCATGTCCCCTCCTGGAGAGACCCGGTATGGGGTCCGCTTTGCATGCGTGATATGCTACGAAAAGCTACGTTTTCCGGGGGTTTCTCGAAATTCCGGCGAGCCGTCGTTTTCCACGCAAGTTAATGATGGGTAATGACTTGGACCGAAATTGTCCTGACCTCGCGTCACCAGCGCGTTCTTGGCGTAACTCTATTAAGAACAAAGGCTTTGCGGTGTTCTTGCCCATTGAGCTCATGCGTTCCAAAGGCGGCTCATACTTGCTACGTTTTGCTACATGTCGACTACGTTTCCTGCTACGTATCGGCTACGTGTCCTGCTACGTATCAGCTACGTGTCGGCTATAAGGCGGCCGGGCCAAACCGTTTCTGGCATCAGAGAATGAGGCTGGCCCACGTTCGCTCTCGTGACGACGGTCGGGCCCGAATCGTGTCCTGCCAGATCAACCCCGGGTGAACCTGGCCGCGCTGCGGACCGTCAAGCTTTTGCCAGCCTTTCTTACCAGACTAATCGACAAGTCTTGTGCAATCCGCGTGTGGGGCGGCCAGGTTTCCTCACGTCAATGAGCCTACACCCGCGCACCGCCGTTCGGCGTGGGCGACACGCGGGCTTGCTTCTCACACCGGATTGCCAAAGATGGTCGGCACGATCCCGACATACCTAGTTTACGACAATGTCGCGCAATGCTTCGGTCACGAACCCTTATCGGGGCAACGTTCTTCTTCAATCACCGGCCGCTTGAGAGGAGCCATCTCCCAGAGGGAGTGGGAAAATCTGCCGCTCAACTCCTGATACACCAACCTCACCCGCATTGGTTAAACAAAGATCGAACGGGGCCCGATCTCGACGATCGGCCTTTCTCTATTCAGTATGTCACCGAACCGGGCAACCCCTTCGGACAAATCGAACTTTTTCTCCCCGCTCGCCGCCGCCCGACCGTTGACCATTCTCAAGTGGTAGGTGGCGCTGGACGCCAGTGGCTTCAGGCCTGCCTGCCGGATGGCCATAAGCCGCAATGCCTATCCTCTCATTGCTCTCCCTGATTTCCCGGAATTCGCCCAAGCGGTTTGATATGGTGTCCCAGGAACTCTCTAGGCAGGTGCGGAGGTTGGGTCAAGGGTGAACCGGAGCCCCGGGAACCCTTGGGGGCAAAGCCACGGGGAGAGGCAAGGATTTTGATGGAGCCGCCGGAGCCTGAGCGGACGGATACACCTTGGCCGGAGCCTGAGCCGGAGCAAAACCCGAAACAGAAAGCGAAAACGCAAGGTCCCCCTGCTGATAAGCTAGCTCGATTTCCCGTGCTCGCCCCTTGAATGCGGGGTTGCAATTCCCCGTCCTCAAGACGTCCTCTACCAACTCCTCCGCAATTTTTGTGTACTGACGGTGGAATATGAGCTCTTGCTCGGTGATCCCCAGGGCAGCCGCCATGCCGGTCCTGGCGGCTGTCAGCATGAGTTGTCGCCTCAAGCCTGGTGGCAAGGACGAATCATCATAGATTTGGTTCAACTGTGGGCAGATCGTATCGATCGTTCGATTCAGGTCAAATCCGGGCTGCATTCCAAGGGTTCCCAGGGAACCCCTGGCACCGATGGACGGGATTCCGGCCATTGCAACCTGGGAAACCAAGATCAATCGCGTTCTGATAACCGGGTCTAGCCGCTGATCGAGAGTCGTTAGACTCGCCGTGCGTGTGCCGACCGTGGGGGCGGCGCGCGAGACATCCACGGCCGAAACAACATGGATTGGCTCAGGGAACCGTTCTGATGCCTGGAACGCAAGAACCGTTTCAGGCATCGTGGCCGGCAGAAGTATCCCGAGAAGAAGCGCCGATTGGATCGAGATGCAACACGTCCTCATGGTAGAAGCCTCGCCTGGAGTAGTGTGATCCACGTTTCTGTTTCCACGAGTTCTCGTCTGCTTCCGCAGACTTCGCTCGAGCCAATGCTCGCTGATAATGCTCGGCCATCGTTGCGAGTAGTTCACGTAGAACAGGAAACCAATTGCCACCTGATTCCACCGAACCCGCTTACAATAAGAGCGAAAGGCGGGAAAATCAACAAAATAGTGAATCTAGGTCGGTTTGCTGGCTATCGGTGCTCTCTGACCTCCCCTGGGGCTTCATCCTGCGTTGAACGAGCAAGAATGGCCTTTTTTGTTTTCGCGAATGTGAATGAGACATGGTATGCTGGGAAGAATAGGAAGCCTAAGCAGAGAAGGGGCGAAGTTCTTGATTCCGTGAACAGAGCACATCGAGCAGGATTCCTGACATGCGAACTGGTAGAACGATCCCTTGGGCGAGGTGCGGTATTCCGGCCCTCTGCATCTTGCTGTGGGCGGGATCGTCACTCGCAGACCAGGATTCTGATGCCGCGGCGATGCACATTTCCCTGAAATACACGTACGCCGAGTTGCCCTTCGCCGGCATGACCCCAACCCAGATTCAGCAACTGGGTACCCTGCGGCAGCCGAAGGGTGATCAGGACAAAAAGTTCCGGGCGACCTTCGGATCGGCCGCCGCGGTCATCACCGGGGCAACCCGGAACAAGGTCCGCGTTGAGAAACTCGATTACGTTGGCGATGTGCAGGCTGCCGACCTTGTCGTCTCTCTGGGTGGCGGTAGCGGTCGCATGGGGTGGGCAACTCCGGGAGCATTCGGTGGACGGCCCGGCCAGATGGGCCTTTACTACCAGTGTCTCACGAAAGAGCGGGAAGAGGATGCCATCCTCATCGTCGCCCACCTGCTTTCCCACTACCTGTTCGACTTACCGGACGAGGTGAGTGAAGACGGTGTTCGGGCGTTTTGCCCCCAGCAGAACCCAGACGGACCTGGTTGCTTGATGGGCAACTTCTTTTCCGACGGGCCGAGAAGGGGCTATTACGGCAAGTTCTGCGGTGATAAGGATCACAATCCCGCTGCTCCGGTCGCCTCAACATTGTCAGATAAGCATAATTCCCAGGATTCGTGCCAGCACTGGGTCAATCAATTCTTGAGTCGAAACTCGGTCGCTGGTGAGATCTCTTCGTCCAGCGCCGCGACTGATCGCTTTCAGACGCTCGAGATCGCCGCTCGTTCTTACACGCGTTCCGAGATGCTCAAGAACAAGGTGGGCACAACTCGAAGAACGCTCACGTGTTCGAATGCGGATCGCGACCAGCTCCGCAGCTTCGCCAGGAAATACCTGGACGAGCAGCTAGCATTCATGTCGAGAGACCCAGAGTTCCGCGATTGGCTGGGCCTGAACGATGTTCCCGAGGCCGTGGAGCGCGTCGTTGCCTTCGTCTTGTTCGAACCCGTCGAACGCCCTTCGAATTTCGATCAATCGCTGGTCGAGTATCTGGGAAAAACGGCCAAAGCGGAGGCACGTCAGCTTCTGAACGGCCTGACGACCACTCCGGGCAGCCAGGCGGTTCCCGCAGTCCAGGGGGCAGAGTTGGATTCCATGGTTCAAAGTGTCAAAGGCAAGCTTCTGGAATATCTGTTGCACTTGAGCGCAGGCGCTTTCGTGATTTCGGATACGCCGGGACCGACCTCGATCCTTCCCCAGGACGAACGGTTTATCGAAGCGGTTGCGCGAGATGCTGTCGTGGAATCAATTCGGAAAAATGGGGGCAAGCCGGAATCGCAAACTCCAACGTTCCCGGGACAGCCGGCGCCCGGGGAACAAGTCGCGGGAGGGTCACGGCAAGTACGGCAGGTATTGATCCTGGCACCCTTGCCGTTCGAGCCCGGTTTCGACGTTGTCGCAAGCGACTCCCACGAAGTCGTTCCGTTCGCGACAGTACGCAAGCAGGCCATCGACGTGGTCAGCAATACCCTGGGCGAAGATGTCTGGGAGATCCACGAAATACCCTCCTCACCGGCTCCGGCGAGTGAAGAAGGGCGGCTTCTTGATGCCGGGCTCCGATCGCTCCTGAGGATCAACTCCAAGCCTGTTGCCTCGCAACAGGATCGACGCGACAACTTCAGCCGCATGTTTGATGACACCATGAAGCGACTGCAAGACCAGACCATCGCAGGGGTCGTGGTCTTCCTACCTCCCGGCAATATGCCTGTCGACCTGATGACGAGATGGAACGACCTACTCAAGTGGGCTCGCGGAAGGCAAAGCAGTCCCACACAGTTTGACTTCATCAAGTTCGGGCCGGGGCACGTTCCTTTCCCGCTCCAGGAACTTGCCGCTTCAACCGGAGGTTCCATCCGCCGGGTCGGATTCGTCCATGAAGTCGGCGCTTGTGCTCAGCAATTGAGATCTCGCTCCTTCTCCGGAGCGGCCGTTTCCGTGCCCGAACAGGGCGTCGTCGACCTCAAGGCCGTGAAGGAAATGCTCGACCCTCACCCTGGCAAAGGCACTTCATCGCCCTCCAAAGGTGGGCAGGGCCCGGCACAGTCTCCGGAGCCATCTCGATCGACGGTACGGATCACCAGGTTCCCCAACGATCAGAGTTCGATCGAAATCGAGTTCGAGCCGTTCCAGGCGGAAGAGGGCGCCGAGTACGAGATGATTTTGGGACTTTCACGCCCGTTGACAGGGTTCCCGACCTCGGAAGAAGGCCCGGAGAAAGCACCTCAACTCATTCTCTACCGAGATGGCAAGCCGACCGACCACCCTTATCTCGCGCTTGATCGTCGAGTCTCCTCACCACGGATGCTGGTCTTCCGCATACCCTCCCTACCGGTTGACGACGACGAGTCCAACCTCAAGAATCCTTCCTTCCGGCTCCCTCAGGGCATCTACACTCCCAAGCTGCTCATTCGCGGCGGGTCCCTGCCGAAGATCCGCGAGAGTTCCCCGGCCGATCCGGCCGACTCCCTCCTCGGCTTGACTCTCAGCATCGCCTCATCGCAGGGTTCGATTCAGCTCCTCGTTGGGGTTCGCGAGCCCGTCGGGTTTGCCAGCACGCGTGCGATCACCTCGAGCGACCGCGAGATCATCTTGGAGGCTGAAGCTTTCGCGGGGGCGCCCGTACTCCTCATCAATTCCGAGATCCGCGGCGTGGTGAGGCGTACCGACCCGAGTACTCTGGTCAGCAGCACATTCAGTTACTCGTTCCGCGATGACGGGATCTACCCGGACCTTCGAAAGGATGACGGGATTGCAACGGCCCGGATCTCGCTGCCGCCGCCCGCGCGCCGCACCTCAGCCGAATACAAGGTTTTCCTTGAGGTACGCTCAACTCCTCAGTCGAGGTTCATCTCTCTGGTTGATCCGGTTCTCAGCTCCGGCTCCAACCCGACGGCGAAGAAACCTGAACCCCCAGGAGTCCCGGCATTCCAGCGCGCGAGAATCATCGAACTTTATGTGCGCGGCAGACAATAAATTTGACGGACTGTTGACGTGCCTGCAAAGCCCTCGTCGGCAAGCCGATGGAGCATGTCTGATCAAGAAACGCTGCCCCTCTGGCCAGTCCGTCCTCACACCATTGGCCAGCGGTTGGTCTGGGCGCGCACGCGATGATTGCGGTTTCTTGTCGTCCGGCTTCCGGGCGCTCAGGGCCATTTCGGCATTAGCTATGGTGCCTCGATCGGCCGGGCCTCAGGCACTTCGCTGCCTGCTGAATTCTCCTGCTTGCCGGTCGGCTTACTCTCAACTGCTTTTTTCGCGGCAGTCTCCGGGGCGGGTAACATCACCTGCCTGACCAGCTCCCGCGCGAGTTTTCGATCCCCTTGCTGAAGCAGAGAAACGAAGACATTGCGATAGTCGGCAATCAGGGCGCGGGCCTCTTCCTCGAGGAGGGCCTTGCGATCTATCAGGGGCGTCTTCTTTTCATCGATGAACGAATTCCATGCTTGGAGGATCGCGAGAACCGTCTTCGTCTCATTTTCGGGGAGCTCGCCAGAACGCGTGGACGATCCCTCGGTGGGAAGGGCCCCGGAACTTTCCGGAGCAAAGACCTTGGCAGCAGAAAAATCCACGTCGGTCTGGTTCATGCCGGCAGCGGCGGGCGGCGACTCGGGATTCGATCCGGTCAAGAAAGCGTTCACGCCCACAACCAACCGAGTAGGAAACGCGATGATCGCGCCGGCAGACGGCATCAACGCGTTCAATGGCGAGGGAGTCGCCACCGGGGCGTCCAGCGGAGAGGAGTTAACCACCGGGCTTCCTGAATCATGACTTTCTTTACTTGTTGCCCCCTCGTTCTCGGAATTCTTGGGAGCCGTCGCGGGCTCCGTCTTCTTGGACTCGCCCCCTTGCGGAGGAGGTGAAGTGACTGGAGGGCTGGGTCCACAGCCCTCGAAGTGTCCCGAGAGCAACACGAGCAGCCAAGCGTACCCGCACGACCTGGAAAGCCTCATGAGGATACTCCGGGGCAAGAGGCCCAGAACCAATCGGCACTCCTTGAGCTCTTCACAGCGAGCCCGACACGTGGCGCTCGACAGCTCCAGAAGCGAATCCGTGCCGCGATCAGCTCCGGACTCTCATGCTAATCCGTCAAAACCCGTAAGTCACCAAGATTACCACGGCACTATTTTACCTGGCTCGATGAAGAGGATGCGGCCGCTCGCGGAACTAAAGTGACAGCGTGTGCGGAAGCCCAGGCGAAGTGACGCATCACGCTCGCGGCGAGGAGTCACCAAGTAGAAAGGTCGGTGAGACGTCCTGGGAAGACGATTCACCGACCCTTTCAGTGACCTGGGACCTTGCAGAGTGGCCCTTTGCTGACCGAGGTGCCTTTGAGTGTCGTTCTTGCTCAGGGATAAGCTGTCTTGCAGAGGCAGAAGAAGCGATGGCCGCACGGCTTGACAGGCACGACAGGAACCATGGGAACCATGGGATAGACCGAATATTGCCCGTAGGCCGGAGCGAGGGCTTGAGGATACACAACGTATTGAACTTGATTTGTGCCTTGCGGCTGATTTGTGCCTTGCGGCGCTTTTCCAATGCCGCTGTCTGTTCCGCTCTGTCCTCCGTCGAGGGCCTGCTTGACCAAACGCCGAGCCAAGGACTTATCAGCCGCCTTGAGCTCGTCGACCGAGACACTCTTGGCCTCGGCAATCAGCTCTTTAGCCTTGTCGAGCATCTGCGTCCGGCGTTCCGTTCCAGTCACCTTCTCGTCCTTGAGAGTCTCCATGTATTCGACGAGCTCCTCGTTGATGGCGTCGATATCGGCCTGGCTGAGGTTCGAAGACCCAGGAGCACTCGCGGTTCCCGGGGCGCTCGCGGTACCAGTACCAGGGGTCAGATAGTAGACAGTCGCCGCCGGTGCGCTTGCGGTCGTGACTGTGCTGGGGGCACTGGCGGCCGTCGTGTTGACCGTGTTGACGTAGTAGGTTGGGGCTGACGCGGTGACCGGAGCGGCGTAGGAAGTCGCCGTGGCTGTGGAAATAGCCCCGACCAGAACAGGGGCTGAGGCGAAGGGGACAATCGGCGCCGCCCCATAGTAAGGGTACATCACCGGGACCGGCGCGAGATAGACTCCGCTTTGCTTATGATGATCGGGGAACGGATACCCGCACACAACAGTCGGCAAGGTCAAGCCCAACGCCAGCGCAAGGACGAATGGTGAAACCGTCCGAGATCGAATCACGGGAACCATGGATTGCTACCTCCGGAGAACTGGTTCGACGACTCCCTCTCTCGACCACGATCATCTCGTCGCGACACCTCTCCTGCAACCAGCTTCCTCATGCGGCGAACCAGCGGCGGTTCCCACCTCACGGAGTCACAAGCGCTCCATCGCGAGTCGCGAAGCTCGGAATTCATGCATAGTGATTATACCAGACAAATGACATTGCAAACCGAGATTCCAGAAGTCCTTTGCTCGGTGCCATAGTGCTCGTTCCCTCGAACCATGACGGCTTCAATTCTTTTCGTGGAATTCTCTTCTTTGCGCGAGTGCTGGGTGGTATATTAGGGCGATTAGGCAATCTAAGCAATTCTTCTATCCGGATCTTTCGACTTACGAGGCTGCCATGAAGACGAGCCGCGCACCATGGATAGCGTTACGAGGGGTTTGGATTCTTATCGCATTCGTCTTCAATACGACCGCCAGCGCCGGGCCAGCCAAGTACACCGGCGAGACTCGTTCGATCCGGGTCACCTACACCTTCGCCGAGATTCCCTCATTCGGCATGACGCCCGATCAGCTCCAGGCCCTCGGCAGGATTCAAAACCCCACCAAGGACCAGGAGATCTATATTCGCGCGCTGATCAAGGATGCCAGCACGGCCCTCTACGAATTGAGCGACCGGCGAGCCAGGATCGACCCGTTCGATTATGTCGATAACATCAAAAATGCCGACCTGGTCATCTCGTTGACTGGCGACCCCGGCCGGGGGGGATGGGCCACGCCGGGCGGGATCGAGGGGCGGCCAGGGCAGGTTGGTCTCTATTACAAGGTGCTCGAAAAATCACCTCAAGAGCAAGCTGCGCTGACGGTTGCCCACGAGCTCAGCCATTACGTCTACGCCCTGCCGGACGAATATCAAGACGGTGAACCGCAAGGGCTTTGCCCGCTCAGCAATCCAACCGGGCCGGGCTGCCTGATGGACAACTACTTCCTCCGCCGCGGCGATTACGGCCGGTACTGCGACACTGATCACAATGCGATCGCCCCGAATCCCAACACGCTGGCTCACGAGCACACCCAGCAGCAATCGTGCAAGTTCTGGGTGGATCGCTTTTTCCAGTTGCGTCCCCCCGCCTCCACCGATTCCTCGGAGGAAGTGAAGGCCGACACGGCGTCGATCAGTTCGGAGCAGCCGTTCACGGGACGGTTCCG
>Ga0074045_10003946_pt1 | contig 13248 bp, 9 predicted proteins | sample BogForMeECP23OM2_FD_94442 | JGI IMG/M metagenome (GOLD analysis project Ga0074045, IMG submission 94442) | Bog forest soil microbial communities from Calvert Island, British Columbia, Canada - Bog Forest MetaG ECP23OM2 | ecosystem: Environmental > Terrestrial > Soil > Wetlands ... | reverse complement strand
GAAGAAGCCCTTAAAGAACTCGGAGTCGAATCCGCCCACTTCAAACCTTTGCCGTAACCGTCAACCACGGTCGGGCTCGATTGTCGTTGAGGCCTCTGACCCGGTGAGCGGGGTTTTGAGCGTGATGGGGATTGTCAGCAATTACGGCAGAGTCCATGGCCCAGGCTACGGCCCCGTGCTGCTGACGCATGCCTTCGGAGCTAAGAGGTGTGGATACAGCAGCATCAATTTAGCGCTTTTCCGTCCATGCTCGTCCAACACGCGGAGATTCCAGTATTGCCATTTACTGACCTCGTGCGGCAATGTGGCATGGACCTGCACCAGGGGGTCGCTGAGCATGGCGTTGATAGCAGTGGCTATGGTTTGGCGTAACCGGCCACTTTCTTGCTCAAGTGAGGCTGGAACATCAATGACCCACCCTCCTGACTCTAGCGCTAGTGTTGAAAATGTATCTGGCTTGTCTTCAAAAGATGTCATCCCATTTTCACGAATGTAGATGAGGTGAAGTCGAACGCCTGACGCCAGCAGTCGTTTCCGTACTCGGCCAACCGTATTCTTGCTGTAGTTGTCCCCAGCATCGGAGATCAAGTAGATTGCATCGGCGATGCGAGGAGGTGCAAATACTCCTGTTGCTTGGTCGATTGTGTCCAGCAGCGGAGTACGGCCGAGAGGGGACATCGCCGCATATCTTTGTAGCCTGTCTGCGATCTCGCTTCGTGCGGACGGCCCGAAATCTACCTTTTCAGAAAAATTGTCCGAGAACGCGATCATACTCAGGGAAAGACTCGGCGGGGCGCTGGACAAAACCTGTTTTGCAATTGTGACAGCAGTTGGCCATTTTCCATGACTGCGGTCACCACGCATGCTTCCACTGACGTCCAGAAGCAGCACGGCGCGCCTGTCGACGGGGGCAGGGCTCACCGATGTGATCCGAATTTTCTGTCTTCCTATTCGTGCGTCGAAGACGTCAGAATTAACACCAGACAATTGTTTGCCGCTGTCTTCCATCGCGCTTACGAGCACGGTGCGTTGCAGGCAGGGATTATCCTGCGCTTTTACGACAGTACAGCCGAGTGCAAGGATCAAAACGATACCGGTTTTTTGCCAAGGCGCAAGCACGGCAAATCTCGATCTTCCGACAATCCCCTGTGATTATAACTTCGTACACCGCGATAATTGTTGTTACCGGCGGTTACACTCACCACTCTGCAGTTGATGCCTTCTGAGTATCTATCGCCTCTCCAACACCACGGCAACTTTGTCTTCGTAAGCTACCCGCCAATCCTGCGGAAGTTCGCGAAGCAGGTTCGCCAAGGTCGACCCGCCAGGCAAAAGGGCGGTCCGAATCTGCCACTGTTCGAGCACACTCTGCCATCCCGGCTCGGCCTGGGTCAGGATCAGGTATTGGCGAATCCTGTCCGAGCCGTAGAGATCGTGGCGGTCGTCTATGACAACCTTGCGCTCCGGATACATGCAATAAATGAGGTAGCCTCCCCAGGCATCGGTCGAGAAAACTGGCTCCGGGTTCGGTTCCCTCCCCTGAGCTTCCTTCTGCAGGAAAGTCACGGCCGCAACCGGCATTTTCTGCGGATCAAACCGCGCATGAATCAGCTGCCGCGAGCCGAGCCATCCGCCTTGCAGACAAATCGCGAAGACAAAGGCCACCGCAACCACCGCCCACAGATGTCCGCGAAGCTGCATCTCCTGCGCGCCCATGCGATCGGAAAAGTCTGACATTCGAGCCGTGCCATTGCGCAGCCAGCGCCAAGCTCCTGCCTTATCCGCCAGCGAAACAAAGTTTTCCCACAGGATGGGCCCCGCCACCAGCACCAGCAGCATCGACGAGACCGGGAGATTGCGGGAGGAATAGAATCCCGCATACGCCGACAGTAGCACGACCAGCAGATGACTGAGCCGCAACTTGTTGCGCTGGTTCGAAAAACGATTGCCCCAGAACGCGATCAGCGTAAGCACCAGGATGATCGCAAACGAGCGCGGAGCCCAGCCATGAAAGTTAGGCGATTTGAACTCGTCGATGCGGTTCATCAGGTAGCGATCGCTCAGATAGCGATAGATGTGGACATGCAGCCACCAGCCATAGGGATTCACCAGCGTCGCCACCGCCGAGGCCCCCCAGGCCAAAGCCATGGCCCGAGCTCGATGCGCGGCGCGAATCGCAGCCAACGCATCGTGCGCACGCAGACTCTCCACAAATGCCGCGAAGGCGTAGATTCCGAGCAGCGCGATTCCAAAAAGCCATCCCCCATGCAGATTCACCCACAGCAACATCGAGGCGGGAAAGAACCACCGTAGCCAGCGTGGCGGATGCCCGTGCTCCCAACCTTCCCACCGCTCCCACTTTTCCAGAGCAACAAACCAGAGCAGGGAAAAAAGCCAGCTCACAATATGCGGACGCGCATAGAGATGAATCGTCGCGGCCGCCTCCGCCAGCAACATGAGCACCACCGCCAAAAGCAGCCCGGTGCCGCGCCGCACCAACTGCGAAAGCAGCATCGCGAAGATCGCAGCCACCAGCAAGGCGCAAAGCCAGACCGCTCCATTCAATCCGCAAGCATGGTGGAGAATCCCGAGCAGAATGTCGTACAGCCATTCCCAGGCAAACCACGGCTGACCCTGCATGGTGGAAGAAAACGGGTCGGTGCGAGGAAGCGAATGCGTCGCGAGAATCTGCTCGCCGGTGCGAATATGCCAGCCGATATCGGCGTCCGCCAGCGGCCGATTCGACAACGGCCCAGCCAGTAATGACCAGAATAGAAAAAGAAAAATGATGTCCCGGACCGAAGGCAGGAGAAAACGCAGGGCTCGCGAAGTGGGCTGCGCCGAAGGCATCAGAGTGTGAAGAAGGAGTGTACAAGGTTTCAAACTTTCAAGGTCTCAAAGCCCAGGGAATCGTAGCCAGCACCGCAGCAAAAGTTTCTATCGGAACCGCCTTCGCGTGAATCTCTATAGTAGATGCCGAGCAAGCCGAGGCCGAGAGTGGTAATCGTGGGCGCCGGATTCGCCGGCCTGACCGCAGCCCAACGGATCGCACGGCTCCCCGTTCAGGTTACGGTCGTTGACCGGAAGAACCACCACACTTTCCAGCCGCTGCTCTACCAGGTCGCGACCGCCGGCCTCTCTCCCGGCGAAGTAGCCGCGCCTATCCGCTGGATACTGAGAGCTCGTCCTCATGTTGAAGTGTTGCTTGAAGAAGTGGTCGATTTCAAGCTGGACAATAAGCAAATCATTACGCGGGAGCAGGTGCTCGATTACGACTTTCTGATCATCGCCTCCGGCGCCACGCATGCCTACTTTGGTCACCCCGAGTGGGAGCCACTGGCGCCCGGTCTGAAGACGATTGAAGACGCTCTCGAAATCCGCCGCCGCGTTTTTCTGGCCTTCGAACTCGCCGAGCGTCAAGCTGCGAAGAACGACGTCCAAGGCGAATCTTCCCTTCGGTTCGTGGTCATCGGAGGCGGCCCCACCGGCGTTGAACTCGCAGGCACGCTGGCTGAAATCGCGCGCCACGCTCTGAACCACGAGTTTCGCAAGATTGACCCGAAGCAGGCCCGCATCCTGCTCATCGAAGGTGGCCCTCGAGTTCTCGCAGCCTATTCCGAAGAACTTTCCCGCAAAGCCGAAGACCAACTGAAACGCCTGGGGGTCGAGGTTCGCACCGATCAAGTAGTCACACGCATTGAGCCCGGAGCCGTGTGGGTCGGCGGCGAAAGGATTCCTGCCCCAGTCGTCTTATGGGCCGCGGGAGTTGCTGCCTCACCCCTGGGCCGAAAGCTGGGTGTTCCCGTCGATCGCGCCGGTCGCGTGCTCGTCCAGCCTGACCTCAGCATTCCCGGGCATCGGGAAGTATTTGTGATTGGCGACCTCGCCGCGCTTAACGACGAGAACGGCAAAATGCTCCCCGGAGTCGCTCCGGTTGCCATCCAGCAGGGAAACTGGGTTGCGGAAACCATTGCCCGCGACCTTAAACATCAACCGCGCCGCGATTTTGTTTATCACGACAAAGGCAGCCTGGCAACAATCGGCCGCGCCGCTGCCGTCGCGCAGTTCGGCAAGTTCCAGTTATCCGGTTACTTCGCCTGGCTGGCGTGGCTCTTCGTCCACATCTTTTTCCTGATCGGATTCCGCAATCGCCTGCTGGTCATGATCCAGTGGGCCTGGTCGTATCTGACTTACGAACGCGGCGCGCGCCTCATCACCGGGAGCGACGAACTGCCCGGTTGGACCGAAGAGAACAGTGGAGGGAAGGGCGCCTCGCCCGTCCAGCCTCACCGCTGAGCGTAGCGCCGCCGTCCCGGCGGCTGTCCGGCGGGCGTCCTCGCCCGCCGCGCGGAGGGCGGCGCCAGCCGATATAATCAACTTGTCGTGAAACACGCTCCTGTTCTGGCCTTTCTGGTTTCGCTGCTTCTCTGCCCTTCGCTTCCTGCTCAGGACACGCACGGTCAAATCGTTGCCGGACACACCATGGTCGTGATTCCCTTCGAGAATGCTTCCCCGACCCCAGGTCTCGAATGGCTCGGCGAATCCTTCTCCGAAACCTTCCATGAGCAACTCGATTCTCCGGTTCTGTACGTGGCCAGCCGCAACGAGCGCCTTCGAGGCTACGATCGCCAGGGCATTCCCGCCGGCGTGCATGCTTCGCGCCCCACCCTCTACCGTCTCGCCGAGCAGATGGATGTCGATTACGCCGTGCTCGGCTCCTACAGCTATGACGGCACGCGGCTGACGGCCAGCGCCCAGTTGCTCGACATGCGGGCCGAGAGACTTTTGCCCGCCGTCACCGAGTCCGCACCGCTAGCCGATCTCGGCACCCTGCAATCCGCACTGGCTTGGGATCTTCTGCGCTTGATCCGCACCGATTTCTCCGTTCCCAAGAACAAGTACGTCGCCAGCGTTGCTCCCGTCCGCCTGGACGCTCTGGAAAATTACATTCGCGGCATGCTCGCCACTCCAACCGAAGAAAAAGTGCAGCACTATCGCGAAGCCGTCCGCCTCAATCCCGATTATGCTCAAGCCTGGCTGGAACTGGGTAAGACGTACTATGCCCAGCGCGGCTTCGAACCGGCGATTGCTGCCCTGAATCAAATTCCGGGTTCTTCTGCGGTAGCCCGCGAAGCGAATTTCTACCTGGGTCTCGCCGCCTACGCGCATGGAGACTTCGCAAAATCCGAAAGCGCCTTTGCGTTCGTAGCTGCGCGCCTGCCTCTGGCCGAGGTCTATAACAATCTGGGAGTAGTCGCTGCCCGCCGCGGTCAGAAGAAGGCATCTGATTATTTCGAGCGCGCGATTCAGAACGATCCCAGCGATGCTGACTACCACTTCAACCTGGCGGTGACGCTGTCGCAGGCTGGCGATCGCGCCGGCGCCGCCCGCGAACTGCACACGGCGCTCGATCATCGCCCCAACGACGCCGAGAGCAAAATGTTGCTCGACTCCCTGACATCCCCGGCCGGAAGTATCGTGCCGAGCAGCGCGACTTCCAGGATCCCCTTGGAACGCATCAAGCGCAACTACGATGAAGAAGCCTTCCGCCAGTTGACCACGCAAATGGGGAACTGGGCAGAAGAGCGCTTTGCCCGGTCCGATCCCCGCACCCACGCGCGCTTTCACCTCGAACTCGGCAAAGAACTTCTGGCCCACGGATTCTCCGCCGAAGCCGAGGCCGAATTCCGTCACGCCGCCGCGGTTGATCCCTCAAGCACCGCACCGCTGAACGCCCTTGCCGAAGCTTACGACGCGCGCGGCGATGCCCGCGAAGCCCGGGCCCAAGCCGAAGCCTCCCTCCGCCTTCGCGAGTCGGCCGAGGCTTATGTGATTCTTGCCCGTCTCGACTTGAGAGAAAATAGAATAGAAGCCGCCACCCAGAACATCAATCGGGCGCTGCAGTTGGAGCCCGGCAATCCAGCAGGCCAGGACCTGGAACGTACGCTAGCAGCCAAGCTAGCGGAGAAAGCGCAGCCATGAAATCAGCTCTCACCTCTCAGCTCTCAGCTCTCAGCGACATTAGTGGAGGGACGGGCGCCCTCGCCCGTCCGCGTAGAGACAGCCGAGCGAAGCTCGGCTCCTGCCTGCGCTCACGGCAACCCTGGATTCGCCACGCCGCCGTCTGTTTCGCCCTGCTCTTTCTGTTCCCCGCTTTCGCCTCCGCCGACGTCTTGCGAATCGCGATCAACGACGTCATCCAGCCTGTCACCGTCGAATACATAGGCCGCGCACTTGATTTAGCCGCTGCCAATCACGATCAGGCTGTCTTGATCGAAATCAATACTCCTGGAGGACTGGTCGAGTCGACGCGCGAAATCATCGAAAAAATCGAATCTTCCCCAGTACCAGTTATCGTCTACGTGTCTCCGACGGGAAGTCGTGCAGGCTCCGCCGGGATCTTCATCCTCGAAGCGGCTGACGTGGCAGCGATGGCGCCAGGTACGAACGCCGGTGCGGCACATCCCGTCTTGCTCTTTGGTCCAGTGGTGGCCAAACCCGGTGACGAGATGAATCGAAAGATCGAAAACGATACTGCAGCGTTCATGCGCTCTATCGCTTCCAAGCGCGGCCGCAATGTCGAACTGGCCGAGAGCGCCGTGCGCGAGTCGAAATCCTTTACCGACCAGGAAGCGCTCGACAAGAAACTGATCGAGTACATCGCTCCCAACGAGCAGGATCTCTTCCACCAGTTAAACGGAAAGAGCTTCAAGCGCTTTAACGGCACGACCGTCACCCTCAGCCTGCGGGATAAAGACCAGCCTGTCCGCGACTACCACATGACGCTCAAAGAGCGCATCCTCTCCTACATCATGGACCCGAACGTCGCGTTCATTCTGCTGGCCATCGGAGCGCTCGCGCTGTACGCCGAATTCAACCATCCCGGCGCGGTCATTCCCGGAACCGTGGGCGTGGTCTTCATTCTTCTGGCCGCGTTCGCCTTGAACCTGTTGCCCGTGCGCTTCGCGGCCATCGCCATGATCATAGGAGCCTTTGCCCTGTTCGCGGCAGAAGCCAAGTTCGCCAGCCACGGTGTGCTAACCACCGGCGGGATTGTCCTGTTGACGCTGGGTGGCCTGTTCCTCGTGGACGCGCCCATCCCCGAAATGCGCGTCCACCCGCTGACCGCGCTCGCCGTCAGCATCCCGCTCGGACTCATTACCGCATTCCTCATGAGCATCGCCGTGCGCGCCCGCCGCAACAAGGTTGTCACTGGCGAACAAGGAATGATCGGCGAAATCGGAATTGCGCAAACCACGCTGGCGCCTGCCGGAAAAGTGTTCGTGCACGGCGAGCTGTGGGACGCCGTCTCCGCAGTCCCCATCCCCGCCGGAGAACGCATCGTCGTTCGCCAGGTGGATGGACTAACGCTAAGAGTCGATCCCGTAGCGGCGACGAAACCAGTTATGGCGTAAAAGCGGTTGCCCTTGATTTCGGGTGGCGCAGCGGTTTACCGCTGCGATCTAGGCGATCAACTCTGACGGCTTTAGCCGCTGAGGAACTGCATCCAACTCCAATCCAATTTTCGCGGAACTGTACGGATACTCTTCAGGAACCAGTGCCAGTCCTCTCTTCATCGGGTTCCGATGAATGTACTGACGGAATGTTGAATATTCTTCCCAGTCTCGGACCCGTCGATCATAGAAACTCTTCTCCCAAATCTCGCCCTGAAAGCCGAGTTCTCTCTTTGCCCGAAATGAAAAGCCGCCTTTGATGAGCTGCAATGCGCGCTCCAGCGTCAAGAGCGGTGTGATCAAGAGATGAACGTGATCGGGCATCACTGCAAATTCATGCAGCAGATATTTCTCTTGAGATTGGTAGCCCAGTAGAACATCCAGAAACAGGCTTGCCATCCTGTCGGATCGAAGTAGTTGCTGCTTCTGAAAGGTGCCGGCAGTGATGAAGTAAGTGCCGGATCCGCTATTACCTCTGCGCGGAGCTGCCATCTGACGACCCTCAGCGGCTAAAGCCTTCTCTCAATCACGACAGTATCGCAGCGGTGAACCGCTGCGCCACCCAAAAACAGCTAGGACCCCGCTGATCGTCCCGTTTCGGCACAGATCGGCAAAAGCCCGGCCACCCCGAGTACCTCAGCAGCGCGGAAAGAGTCGATATTGCCATTGATTTTGGGTGGCGCAGCGCTTCAGCGCTGCGGTCAATGGCCTACCATCAACGCCGGCTTTAGCCGCTGGGGTCAGACTGCCGGTGGTGCCCGTCCCACTGCTCAGCCCGGAAATGTGGCAGTGGAGCAGCTATCGTTCTTGTCTTCTCGGAGAAACTGGACCGGCGCACATGAAATTTCAGCAGCGGCCAATGGAGATCAAGCGCCGTCCGGTCGAAACGTTTGGTGAGGAGACGGGTGCAAGCGTCCCTCTCGTCCGCGGAGACCCGCTCCTTCGCTTTCTTTGATCTCTCTCCCCACAGGCCATCCGTGATCGAAATTCATTGACATAAGACCAGTCGTGCGCAACGATAGAGATCTGATTGGGGCAGCTTCGAGGTATCTCCGTCAACAAGACGGCCCTCGAAGCTGCCCCAAACCCATTTTCAGCGCTCTTTGAAAACATAAGTCCTTATTCCGGAATATTTTCCATATAAGTCCTTTAAACCCAAAGATTTGGCGGTAATTTCCTCCTAAGTCTATGATTCCTATAGGGAGGGGGGGAGGGGGGTACCCATACTACTTGGTTAGTAATGTCGGAGTAAACAGCAGAAATCCATCGTCGCCCCGCATCATCCTGGACACTCCGCTGCTCCGTTCCTCACAGCCCGCAACCGCTCGCGTGCGCTACAATCCGCTCATACTCTGAATCACGATTTGCCTGGAGGCACTTATGCCCGAGCTCGGATTTCCCGTAATCACCGTTGGCATTGTCATCGTCATTATCTATCTGTTGAGTTCCATCAAGATCCTGGCCGAATATGAACGCGGCGTCATCTTCCGGCTCGGACGCCTGTTAGGTACGGCCAAGGGTCCGGGCGTAATTCTGGTGTTCGCTCCGGTTGACCGCATGGTGCGCATTTCGCTGCGGCAGGAAGCGCTCGAAGTTCCGCCACAGGACATCATCACTCGCGACAACGTCACCTTGAAAGTGAATGCGGTCATCTTCCTGCGCGTGGTCGATCCGAACAAAGCGGTAGTCGAGGTTTCCAACTACGTGTACCAGACTTCGCAGTTCGCGCAAACGACTTTGCGATCGGTGCTCGGCGAGCAGGAGCTGGACGAATTGCTGGCCCACCGCGACAAGATTAACCTGCGCCTGCAAAGCATCCTCGATACGCACACCGCGCCTTGGGGCGTAAAGGTGGCGAACGTGGAAGTCAAGCAGGTGGATATGCCCGAATCCATGTTGCGGGCCATGGCCAAGCAAGCCGAAGCGGAACGCGAAAAGCGTTCGAAGATCATCCACGCCGAAGGCGAGTTCTCCGCCGCGCAGCGCCTGGTGGATGCGGCGCACCTGTTGGCTACCGAACCGATCAGCATCCAGTTGCGCTATCTGCAGACGCTCACCGAAATCGGAGTCGAGAAAAACACGACAGTCGTGTTCCCCGTGCCGATCGATTTCTTCTCCGGCATGCAGAAGTTGCTGGCGAATGTGCCCAGCACCGGCGCGCCGGCTGGGAAGTAGAGGTCGACACCACTCAACATGACCACGGCGCAGCAGGATACGGAGATCACGCTCGGCACCGGCCGCATGCTGGCCATTTTTTTCGCCTTTGTCCTGGTCTGTGCTTTTTTCTTTGCCATCGGGTTTTCGCTGGGCAGGAGAACCAGCATGGCAGGCGCAGGCACTCTGCTGAGCGCTCCCAGCGCAACTCCGGCAACGATAGTTCGGCCCTCGCCGGCAAAGAATGACGGTTCTCAGCCGCCATCTTCATCCAATGATTTTGGCTTTTACAAAGCGGTAGGCGAGAAGAAGGCTGACACCACCTTGCCCCAGAATTCGAAGGTGTCGACGGCAGCCCCAGCCACAGCTGCGCCAACAGCGGACGCTCCAGCAAACGCCGCTGCAGACTCCACCACGGCGGCAGCACCACCAACGCCCGGTAATTACTACGTGCAGGTCGCTGCCGTTACTCGCCAGGAGGACGCCGATGCGCTGGTCGAGGCCCTGAAGAAAAAGCAATATCCGGCCTTCACCGTTAACAATACTTCCGCTGACAAGTTCTATCGCGTGCAGGTCGGACCCTACACCGACTTTAAAGAGGCCGACGCCATGCGCGCTCGCCTCATCAGCGACGGCTACAATCCCATTGTGAAAAAGTGACCATGGTTCCCGCCGCTCTCCATCTTGATCGTTTTCTGCACGCCATTGCCGATCCCACTCGCCGGCGAATTCTGCGCGCGCTCCAGGAAAAAGGTGGATGCTCGCTCGACAAGGAAACCGGGCTCTGCGCCGGCGACATCGAGCGGCGCGTGAAACTGGCGCAGCCTACCGTTTCGCATCACATGCGAATTCTGGAAAAGGCAGGTGTGGTGCAAGCGAAGAGAGAGGGCCACTGGCGCTGGTACCGGCGCAACGAAAAGTTGATTGCGGAAATGACGCGAGCCCTGAAGGAACAACTCTAGAGGGAGTTTAGGCGGTTGCGGGTGCGGCTGCGGCTATGCTCCTGCTCCCGCAGCGGAGGTTCTTGCCGATTCCCCTTCCCTCTGGCTCAGCGTGCGCACCTGTGAAATCAGGTCTGCGATCTCAAACGGCTTTGCCAGCGAAGGCACGTTCTGTTCCTGCAGGAAGCTGCGAGTCTCAGGGTCAGTCACACTGGAAAAGGTGAACAGGAGGCCTTTTTCCATGCCCGGCCGATTCTTGGCGATCCAGTCGTAGATCTCGCGGGTACTGCAGCCGCCCGGCATACGGCCATTCATCACAATCACATCGAAAGAGGCGCTGCGGAGCCGTTCCTGTGTGTCCTCGACGCTGATGGAGGTCGTGACCTCGGCTCCGGCGCCGACCAGCACGTCTCGTTCAAACTCCAGCACCGCTTCTTCGTCTTCGACCAGCAGCACGCGCCCTTTGAGCAGCGACTCTCGCCGCGGCGACGCCACGATCTCGGCCAGCGCGGGTTTCTCGCTCGCCAGCAAACGGACTTCAATGGTCGCTCCACCCTCTTCCCGGTTGCGCGCCACGATTTCCCCGCCATGTTCCTTGACGATCCCGTAGCAGATGCTCAACCCGAGACCGGTTCCCTTGCCCACCGACTTGGTGGTATAGAAGGGATCGAAAATCCGGTTCGGGTCCTTGAATCCAGGACCACTGTCATCGAACTCCACGCACACAAAGGCATCCTTGCGAAAGACGCGCACTTTCAACACGCCGCTGGCGCCGTGCTCCACCATGGCATCGAGTGCGTTGTTGATGACGTTCAGGAAGACCTGTTCCAACTGATGCGGATCAACCAGCACCGAGGGCACGTCCTCGGGGATATCGCGTTCCAGAGTGACGTTATTCACCTTCAAATCGTATTCGCGGAGAGTGAGCGACTCTTCCAGAACCCGGCGCAAGTCCACTTCCTGTTTCTGGGGCTTGCGCTGGCGGGCAAAAGAAAGCAGATTCTGGACTACTCGGTGCGTCCGCTGGGCCTGCTTGAACAGCTTGCGCACATAATCGGCGGAACGTTCATCCAGTCCTGCGCCTTCCAACAATTGCGCGTAACCGAGGATTGCGGTCAGCGGATTATTCAACTCGTGGGCCACCCCGGAAATCAGCTGGCCGACCGCCGACATCTTCTCGCTCTGCAGCAGTTGCTCCTGCGTCCGGCGCAAGTCTTCGTAGGCGCGGCAAGTCTCCTCGTAGAGTTGCACCTTCTCGACCGTGGTTGCCAGTTGCCGGCTGATGGCGACCAGCAGATTCTCATCGTTGCTGGAATAGTGCCGGTCTTCCTTGCTGGCAATACCCATAATGCCAATGGGTTTGTCCTTGCTCCAGAGCACCACCCAGATCCAGTAGGGCAAGCGATCGGCGCACACAAACTCGACCATTGCCGGTGGCAGGTGCGGCAGGAAATCCTGGGTCACCACTTCCGCCCGCGAGCGCATCACCAGATCGCCCATGCCTTCCGGAAACACGACTTCGGCCATGCGCACGCGCGCTTCGCTGCGCGGGCCCCAACCCGCCCTGCGCCGGAAGGTGCCCTCCGGATCCGCAGCGAGATAGACCGAGCCGGTCTCCGCTCCGAACAGCGAGATCACCTGGCGTAGGGTGAGGTTCAAGATTTCATCCAGATCGAACGATTGGGTTGCGATGACGGCCATGGCATTGAGCGCGTTCAACTCGCGATTGCGCCGGCGCATCTCGTCTTCCGAACGTTTCTTCTCGGTAATGTCAAGAACAAATCCCTGATAGCGCTCAATGCGTCCATCGGCATCGCGGCTGGCAAAACAGCTCTGCGCCACCGCCAGCAGCATGCCATCTTTGCGGCGCACCGTAATTTCAAAGTTGCGCACGTAGTTGTGCGCCTCGATTTCCTTGAGAAAAGCCTCGCGCTCCTCGGGTATTGCGTGCAGGACGCTGCCCATATCGAGGGCCATCAACTCGTCGCGGCTGCCGTACCCGAGCATGGTGACAAAAGCGTCGTTGCAGTCGAGCAGTTCGCCTTCCGGAGTCGCAACAAACACGCCTTCCTGCACCTGCTCGAAGAGCATGCGGTATTTCTCTTCCGCCATTTGACGGGCGGTCGTATCGTGCACCACATGGATGGTGCCCTTTTGCTGGCTTCCCTGCTCGGCATAGGATGAGGTCGAAACCACCGATTGCCCGCCGAAGCACGGATCTATTCCTTCGGACATTCCCGAGCCGCGTTCGCAATACGGACAACTGCTCCAGGCGCGCATTTGAGGCAGAACGTCTTCACAGCGATTGCCCAAGACATCGGCCGGCGCCTTTTCCAAACGCTGCAGCAGGGCCTGATTGGTCTTAAGGATGCGGAACTCGGTGTCGTGGGCCAGAATCAGGTCCTGAATGGAATCGAAGGTATTCATCCACTGCCGCTGCGAACGCAACACCTGCTCCAGCAAGCGCAGATTCTCGATCGCAATCCCCAGCTTCTGCGCCGCTGTTTCCAGAAAATCCAGCTCTTCCTGAGTGTGCTGCGGGCTTCCGGAACAGCCAAACGACAGCATCCCGATCGCCGACTTCTTGCCCCGCACGGGCAGCAGCACCACGTGATGAACGCCACGCTTTCGCAGTTGTTCCTGCTCCGGCCCTGACATCTCCGGGAGTGTCATCACCACCGCCCGATTTTCCTGAAGAG
>Ga0074045_10003943_pt1 | contig 13257 bp, 10 predicted proteins | sample BogForMeECP23OM2_FD_94442 | JGI IMG/M metagenome (GOLD analysis project Ga0074045, IMG submission 94442) | Bog forest soil microbial communities from Calvert Island, British Columbia, Canada - Bog Forest MetaG ECP23OM2 | ecosystem: Environmental > Terrestrial > Soil > Wetlands ... | reverse complement strand
TCATTCGACCAGTTGGTGAGTGGAACCGGGCCGTCGGGGTTGGCGTGGGTGCCGTGGCCTTTGCCGGAAAGGACCAACAGTTCTCCATTGTCTTCGGCGACCGCAGTGGGATACCAGTCGGTGGGGACGCGACCGAGCAACTTGCCGGTAGCGACATCGAAGTCGGTGACGGCATTGTTGTCAGCTTCTGCTACCAGCACGCGCCTGCCATCGGAGGTGACTGCGACGGCGTTCGGTGTGCTGCCCTCGGGTGGGGCACCGGGCGCGGCATCGTACAGATAACGCGCGACCTTCCGCAGCTTCGTGTCGACGACGGCCACGCGGTCGCTACCCGCGAGCGTGACATACATACTCGTGCCCCTCACCGCCAGTGCCGATGGATGCGGACCGACCTCGATCCGGCCGAGATACGCCAGCGTTCCGTCCAGCAAAACCCGGAACTGCGACACCGTGCTGCCGCCCCAAGCCGAGACGAACACTTGACCGTCCGTCGTGAGCGCGACGCCATAGGGATAATGGTCGGTAGAAAACCGTTGCGTGATCTCGCCGGTCTCGGCGTTCACCACGGCGAGCCGGTCGCCGACATCCTCGGCTACATAAAGAAATTTTCCGTTGGGCGAGAATGCCAATCCCGCCGGATAGCTTGTACCGCTGCCATCCGCCGTTTTTGCCTTTGCCAGTTCGAACTTGTTCTCAAGGGTGGCGGCGCCGTCCTTCCATCCGTAGACGAAGATCATGTCAGTGTTGCCACCGGAGACGCAGAGGCGATGGCCGTCAGGCGAGAAGGCGGCGCCGTAGAATGCACCATCCTGGAGCAGCGTCTCAGTGACCTTCCGCGTCTTCAGATCGACGACCTGAAGGCCCTGCTCGCGCCAGCCGCTGAGCACGACCACGGCTCTGTCCTTTTCAGGCGCGAGTGCGAGATTGATCGGCAAGCTGCCGAGTTCAACCGCTTCGCCGGCGGGATCGAGTCGCACGCCGGTGGGCAGCGGCGAAGTGTAGAGCGGCGTCCTTGGGGCGGAAACCGACATGTACAGTAGTGCAGAAAGCGAGAGAACGAGTCGACAGATATGTCGCGAAAACATGACCGGCGTTCCTCAGGAGACTGGGGCACAACAAATGAGTGTAACGCGGAACAGGTCCACGGGAGCGCTACCCAAGATCTGGCTCTGACCGCTAATTAAGGCCTTGGGGTCTGTCCCCCCGCGGAAGGATGCCGCGAATTTCACGCTCCACAGCGGCGAGCCTCGCAACTGCTCCTTCAACGACTGAGGTTCCTGCAGATTGTGCCGTCCGGGCACGCGCTAAAGATCGTTCCGCGACCGCCGAAGCTTCACGAAGGACCCTTGTAATCTCGGTTTCCAGCTTTTTTCGGCTTTCGTGCAAACGCTCGTCAACGTCACTCTGAACTCTCGAACTGTTAACTTCGAGCAACTCCTCGAGGAATTCCTGAGCATCGCGTACAATTCCACCGCGGAATCCCAAACCACCAAGCAAGAGATCCCAGAGGAACAAAAAGGGAGACGCAGGCGCAGCCACTCGTTCGATCACGTTGAAATAGAATTGGGACCTGACAGTTAGTCCCTGATCAGATCCAAGGTCTTCTGGGAGTTCTTCCAACCCCGGCATATCTGTTTCTCCCAAGCGATGTAAGAATTCATTAGCTAGTTCGACGAATCGTTTCGCTGTTTTGCGATACTCCTCCCCTGCGAACCCCGCCTCGCTTTCCAGCCACGGCATGAGCCGCTCGTGCGCTATTTCCTGCGCCAAGCGGTTCACATTTCGACGATACACCGGCCCTTTGGGGCTCACCGGCAGAGAAAACAGGCGCTGAGCGAATTCGGTGTTGGCCCTTGCTTGCGACACGTTCAGAAAGACTTTCCGTCGCCCTAGAAAAACGCCGGATAGTCGTTGCTGCTCTGCAGTCAGCAAAACCCCCAAATCCCGCATGCGAAATTCTGATTCTCCCAAAGTCTTGCGAAGTCTGCCGATGCGCCGCTCAGACTCTTCCAAGGGACGCTCAAGCGCATCCCGTTCTTCCTTGATCACAGCAAGAAGTTGATTTGCCGCTCGTCGAATGCCCCTGTCGGTCGCTTGGCGAACCAGCGAGCGCCCCGAGTTCAGAACCAGGTCCTCCAGTGCCCGAAACAGCTGGCCCCAATCTCGGTCGGTTCCTTTTTGCTGCCAGCGATCAAGAGCGCTGACCTCAAAAATTCTGGATATCGTTCGTTTCAGCCGGGTTTCCAAGATACGGCGAGAAAAGTCCACGGCAGCAGAACGTTCTGCCGCGTCCGCCCGATCTGCTTTGTTCAAAACAAAGACGAGATCATGAACTTCCCGAGAGACGGCTTCCACGAGTTCAAGCTCATCTCCCGATAGCGGAGGATCGGTCCCTATGACGACGATGGCCGCATCAATATGCGGAATGAATGCTTGGGTCGCCGCTGTGTTTCCTGCAAACACTGAGCCGATCCCCGGCGTGTCCACAAAACACATTCCAGTCTCTAACAGAGGGCTTGGAACCAAAATTTCCACGCCCGCCACCCCCTTCGTATTCTCCGGGTTCTTCCCCTCAGACACATACTCGTCCACTGTGCTGACCGGGATATCTGTCCACTCGGCATTTTGAAAGCGAAGCCGCGCCGACAGACGCTCACCATGCCGGATAATCGTGGGCACGGCAGTCACTGGAATCACAGCGGTGGGAAGGACCGAATGTCCGATCAAGGCATTCAGAAGTGTTGATTTGCCGCGTTTGAACTGGCCGATACACGCCACATAGAAGCGCCCTTCCGCGACTCTCTCTGCGATGCTTCGCGCAGTGCAGGCGATGTGTTCTGCTTCGAACTCTGTTGCCAACTCTGCAAGTCGATTAAGCACGGCATCACCAGAGAGTTCCTGCACTAAACCTTGATGACTTTCATGGGCATCTGTCATTGGAGGAAGGGTTGCGCTCCGTTGATAACTGATTTATTTGACCGCATCAGATAATCCACATGCACGAGCTTGATTTTGATGCCATCTCCGAAGTGATCTGGAAGCTAGCGCCCACACATTTTGCATGTCAACTCTCGCTCCGGTTTTGGTTCTGGGATTCCTGCCGGGGACATGACTCCGCGACAAGATTCCTTGTCAGGAGTCATCATCTGTCCCGGCTTAAAGGACAGCGGTTAGAGGGCGAACTCCTTCGCCACTAACGACAGCATATCAAGACCTATTCCTAAGTCAACCAAACAGCCAAAACAAGGTCAGTATCTGGCTGGGGTTGACGTCCATGCGGCCGGGCTCGTGCCACTCCTTGCCCCGCTTGACCAGAATGTTGTTGGTCTTCTTCGATTGCGGATCTGTCTGCGTCACGACGTAATAAACATCGCGCAAGACGGGATGCGGGCCGCCAAATCCTTCCAGCTTGCCAAAATAGGAAACGCTATTGGTGAACACGACGAGCTGATACGGGGTCGTAAACTGGACTTCGTCGCTGGCATGTACGCGACATTGCCCGACCAGGTAGGTGATTGCCGCCGCTGCGACGAGTGTTCCCGCCGGCCGCCGTCGGTGGCGACCCGGCATTGCAGAAAGCAGAAGTATTTCTGACGAAAGAGGGGAAAACTGAAAGCTTTCCCCTCTTTCTTGTTTTTTGTGGTTCCTTGAACACTTATGAAGCTCGGGCCAAAAGGCGGAGGAGGCATCAAGAGTCAGCCCGCGCCGTACTCTCGCCAAATGCTAAATATTGCCGATAGAAGGAACTTTCTGAGGCGGAAGAAGGAATGAAGTACAACAATGCAATTCAACCGCATAGCCGGGAAGAAACCCTGCCTCTGTGGCCACGCGAAGACCATTCATTACGCTGTTCACCCGAAGCTCAAGCATCACTGCCGCTTTCCGGGCTGCAAGTGCCGAGATTACAAGCCTAGGGAAGCCTGACGTTAAGATCTTTCCCACAGCCCAACCTCTCCAGAATTCAGCTTCCCAACGTATTCAAGGGGACCGTGATTCCACGAACCCCTGCTACGAGGCTTGTGAGGCTAGTAGATTCAAGGTAAATTCCTGCGCATAAAGAAAATGCGCATTTGTCTCGATACTGTTTCGCGGGTTTAGCTCAAGGATTAGGTGGGGGCAATGCCATGAGATTTCTTTTGAGATTCCTGCTGGGGTTGTCGCTTGGCGTGTGCATGCTCTTCGGAAAGACTCAACGCAACGCACCTGTCTTGGTTCCAGAGGCATTTAATGCAAAAACTGCGTTCCGTGCTGTGCGATCAGCCAGCAAGCCAGTGCTGCGTTACGTGGCTGGCTCGACCATTAAGGTTGAACAGCTTCTTGGTGAAGAGGACAAACAATTCCATAAACCGACACTCAGTCAGACCGTAACTCGATACGGTATCGAAGGTACCGATTTAGGTAATTCCTTTGAGAGCGGAGGTCGAGTCTATTTTCTCTTCGGCGACACCGTGGGACGTTTGCGCCGCGCACTCGACACGATCGCGACAAGCGATGTTGATGATCCCGAGAACGGGGTTCGACTGGATTTCCTCAAATCCGGTAGCGAGTATTTGACCATTCAACCTCCCGGGATCAGCATGGGAGCGTTTGAGGTGCCGGTGGCAGGCATTAACATCGGTGGCCAAGTGTATGTAGCTGTCTCCACAAACCACTCCGAGGATCGGTCCACGGATCGTTCCGTCCTTACGAAATTCACACCACCCGCCAGTTTCCAACCTTTGCGGACGATTTCGCAGCTTCCTGAAGGACACTTCGTCAAGATGTCGCTGCACATCGAACCCCAGACGATCGCCGGGCTGCCTCCCGGGGGGCCGTTCATCCTCATTTGGGGCACAGGTGCGTACCGTAAGAGCGACGCGTATTTGTCCGTGGTGCCGGCGGCGCAATTTGAAAGTGGCAAAGGGACGCGATATTTTGCAGGATTGGACGGGGGGAGCGCTCCGATCTGGAGCGGGAAGGAATCGGATGCCCGGGCTATCGTACAGAACGGAACGATGGGCGATCTTTCCGTAACTTGGTGCAAGGATCTTGGCTTGTGGTTGATGACCTACGACAGTCGCGAACCAGCGCCGCGCGGCATCCTGTTCTCGTATTCCCAGACGCCGTGGGGGCCGTGGAGCGAGCCGCAAATCATTTTCAACGCAGTGCGCGATGGCGCCCTCGGCAAATTCATCCACAATCCTCAGGCAAATCCAGACGATGGGCTTTCAGGACCGGTGATCGGAAAGGGTCAGGCGAACCCGCGGGCCGTGCATGGTGGCGCCTACGCGCCTTATGTCATAGAACGATGGACGAGGGTGAAAGGATCCGAACTCAGCATCTACTATGTGCTGTCTACGTGGAATCCCTACGTGGTCGTGCTGATGAAATCACGGCTGCGCGTCGAATAGCGCAAAACCACAGAAGTGCCGCAGCGTTACCAGCTTGTCCGGGAAGTGCGTTTGAACGGTACTAAGCCCACCCCGGCGAGCTGATAGCCTCGGGGTTGCCCGTCGCCGCCAACGTTTCGCGCCAGCGGAAGCCACATTGTATCCGAAATTCTTCCAACTCCCGGATGGTCGGCCGTCCGCAACCACTTCTTAGATGGCAACATCTAACGCATGTGATTCCCTTTTCCATTCTCGATCTGTCGCCGATTCCGCAAGGTGCTTCCGCTACCGAAGCTTTGCGCAGTTCTCTTGATCTAGCGCAACACGCGGAATCTTGGGGTTACCATCGCGTGTGGCTCGCGGAACATCACAATATGCCCGGCATTGCCAGCGCCGCCACTTCGATCGTAATTGGCTATGTGGCTGGGGGAACCAAGACGATCCGCGTTGGCTCGGGCGGCATCATGTTGCCGAATCATTCTCCGCTTGTGATCGCCGAGCAATTCGGCACGCTCGCTTCGCTCTATCCGGATCGTATCGATCTCGGGCTGGGCCGCGCGCCAGGAACCGATGTCTTGACCGCGCGCGCTCTACGCCGTGATATGGCTTCCAGCTCCGACAGGTTCCCGCAAGATGTCGAAGAGTTGCAATCCTATTTCGAGCCGGTAACGCCAAATCAGAAAATTCGCGCTATTCCAGGTGCAGGATTACGTGTACCCATCTGGTTGCTCGGGTCTAGCCTGTTCAGTGCCCAACTTGCAGCTGAACTTGGCCTGCCGTTCGCATTCGCATCGCATTTCGCGCCTGCAGATTTGCTGCAGGCTCTCCGACTCTATCGCGCGAACTTCAGACCATCCCGGCAACTCGATCGTCCGTACGCGATGATCGGATTGAACGCTGTAGTGGCGGAAACGGACGACGAAGCTCGCTATCATTTCACCTCGGTTCAGCAATCCTTCACAAATCTTCACCGCGGCGCGCCAGGCCAAGTTCCTCCGCCCATCGATGACATCGATTCGTTCTGGTCACCCGTGGAAAAAGCCTCTGCCAACCAGACGCTGTTGTGCTCTGTGGTTGGCTCTCCGGAAACTTCCGAACGGCGCTTGCTCAATATTCTCGATCTCACCCAACCCGACGAGATCATCATCACCGCCCACGTGTTTGAGCACCAAGCGCGTCTGCGCTCGTTCGAGCTGCTAGCGCAAATTCGTGCTCGTCTTACCTCTACGGAGCCACGGCACGCCGCATCTGCGATTTCCGCCGCAGAACTTGGGTAGGACGTTTTAAGGCCTGCCCGCGTCAAAGCCCGGCTATTACGGCTGATTTCCAGGAACTGTAACAATTGACAGTTGTGAGACTCAATATCTGCCGCTAATGTCTCTTTCAACGCAACCAGTCCCCAGTTTCTTGTAGAACCCTTCGATTGACTTGTTATGACAGGTCGCTCTGACCGGCCAACTAGGGGGTAGTGCTGAGCCGAGAACTTTGCTACTACTGGATCAATAAGCTGTGCCTCCGGCGGCTAGCAAAGATTTTGGATCTCTTGGGCGGAGAAATCCAAAACTACTCAGCGTTGCCCCCTAGTTGGCCCTTTTACACATGCCCTGAATGCGGGAAATCTCAGCGAGACAAGGGAATTTGCAAGAGATGACTTCGCACAATTCGGCAGTAGGGATCGTCCAATCGCGCCAAACAACTGACAATGTACGCAGGGACAGACACGGCCTACGGGTTGGCGAAGAAGTACGGAATCAGAACCGCCTAGGGCACCGACATCCTGTTCGATGCGGAAAACCTCGCCGCGCAAAATCAGCAGCTCACGAAAATGGAGAAATGGTATACGCCTGCGGAAGTGTTGAAGGTGGTTACTGCGGATAACGCGGAACTTCTTGCACTTTCCGGTCCACGCAATCCTTATCCGGGCAAATTAGGAGTGATTGAAGAAGGAGCACTCGCCGACCTTTTGCTGGTCAAGGGAGATCCAATCGCCGACATCGAGCTGATCGAGGACCCGGCCAACAATCTCCTTGTCATAATGAAGGATGGAAAAATCTACAAAAACACCGTCAGCGGTGATAAGCGGAGATAAACAGTCCGCGTTTGGATTCCGCATCGGCGTTGCGGATGAATCGTGTCGTGCCACACCACGTGATTAACTCTTCTCCTAGATGGATGCCGGGTCAGCTAAAGAACATCGACGACGATAAGCGTGATGTCGTCCTGCTGAGCGAGCGAGGCAGGTTGCCAAAGGCGAATCTCGGAGAGCAGTTGATCGGATAGTTCAGAAGGCGGACGCGATTGATTGTTGCGAATAACTTGTTCAAGCTTCCGGTCGCCAAAGGAATCGCCGCTGGCATTCTCGGGTTCAATCACCCCGTCGGTGTAAAGCAGGAAGCGGTCGCCTGACTGGATCGGTAGGTTGCAAACGGGGAAGTCCGGATCCGGGATGACTCCAAACAATAAGCCATTGCTTTCGATGCGTTCCAGCTTACCTTCCCGCCAGCGCAGAAGCGGCGGGTGCCCGGCCGCTGAATACGATGCCTTGTGATTTTCGGTATCAAGCCACAAATAAGCTGCAGTGACGAACTGATCATGCAGCTGCGTGAAGAGGATGCGGTTCAACCCTCGCAACACTTCTCGTGGGTCGTGCGCGCAAGGTACGACGGATTGCATCGCCACTTTGATCATCGAAGCGATCAGCGCGGCTGGCACACCGTGTCCGGTGACATCAGCCACCAGGAAGCCAACCTGCTTTTGATCGACGGGAATGAACTCATAAAAATCACCAGCGACGGCGGTCATAGGCCGATAAGCCACCGCAATCCGGAGGTTCCGGACGTCAGGAATGGTGGTAGGGAGGATCGAAAACTGCAATTGCCGGGCAAGCTCGAGTTCGTTTTCAATGGACAGCAAGCGACGCTCGTTGGTAATAGCGATTTGCACGGCGACGTACCCGAACGAAAGCAGGAATACGGCAAAAGCCAGATGGTCCAGGAGGTGCGGAGTCCGGTAAGGCGAAGAGCGCGACAGGTTGACCCATAGAGCCTCAATGAGGAAGACGAGCGCGCCTACCTCGAGAACGCGGCGGTTGAGGAGAATCAGGAACTTGTCAGACAGCTTCTTCACGGCGACGACAGTTACAAGGATAAGAAGGAAGCAAACCGTGACAAGAATATTGTACTGGTTGAACTTGCGGTCTGACCCGCCGAACACGAACCAGCCAATGCCGGCAAGAGCGACGGCCACCCCGGCAAAAATGAGGATCTCGATGAGAAGCCGAAGTCTACCTCGGCTTAGTTCCAAGATGGCAAACGATGCAACAACTACGGTCAGGTATGTGGTCACAATCTTCGCGTAGGGAATGCCCATCTGCAACGAGTGCGGCAGAGCTGCAACGACAGCTGGCGATCGAGCCAGCAGACTGATGCCATACATCGCGCTCCAGATTCCCAACCAGATAACGAGGCGTACTCCGCGCCGCCGACGGATGGCAGCAAGGCAGCAAGCTGCCAACCCCATAAACAAGAAAATTGATCCTGAAATGACTTCGGCGAGCTGGCCGCGGAGCATTGCCTGGACTTGATCTTCCAACCGCTCACCTCCCAGACAGCAGCAAGATATCAGCGTTGATGTCGACCTTCTTCTGTCCGTGCCCAGATTATCCGGAGTGTGACGGACTCACATCTTTCCGTCGGGCTTCGCGGCGGATTGCCGCATCGGCTTCGTTGGGGCATGGCCCATTAACACAATCAGGCCGTCGGCAAGCGTGCCGCGCCAACTTAAATAATCGTGGTTGCCCGCGAACTCCTGGAAGTGAACCTCATAGCCCTTTGCCAGCAGCACATCGCGTAGGTTTCGCGTGGTCAGCAGAATGGAATTGCCGTTTCCGGTAAAGTCAATTTCGTCGCTGCCGGCGTCCAGGTAGAAGCGAAGCGGCAGCTTGGGGCTGGCGATGAATTGTTTGGCCACCCAGCCGGGCTCCGCATCGCTTTGGGAATTGGCGGAATTGTCACTTTGCGGGGGAATCCAATGGAACGAACCGGATTGCGAGAGGATGTTTCCAAATGTTTCCGAGTGGCGTAGACCGGCATACGCGCTGGCGAGTCCGCCGAAACTGGAGCCGCCGACCACCGTCTGCCGCGGATCGGTCGTAAAGTTGTACCGGCCGTGCGCCCAGGGCAGCAGTTCGGAAACAAGGAAGTCCGCAAAACCGGGATTGCAGGGAAGCTCGCGACTGCGCGCATCAGCGGGACCATTGCCGACGAACAGCGCGACCATCGCTGGAATACGCTTCTCTGCGATGAGGTTATTGAGGATCGTGGGCGTGGGCACAAGCGCGGCTTGATTCTGGTCGCTCAGATAGGCTTCTTCGTCGAAGAGCACGAGAAGCGGATACGGTTTCGCGGTTCTGGAGTATCCCGGGGGGAGATACACGGCAATCTCGCGTTCGTTTTTCAGCAAGGTACTTTTGAATTGGTGCCTTTCGATTTCGCCTGCGGGAACGCCGGGCCGTTCTGCGATCCACGGCTGCGCCGGCGCATCCGGCATTTCGAGGATGGACCTACCCAGATACTCGGGAGCATCAACGCTCTCCTTGTCCACACGCCAGCGTTTCGGATTCAGGGGATCAACTCTGGCGGCCGCCGCAATCATCGCGATCATGTCTTGATCGATGCGGTATGCGATTCCTTGGAACCGTGCAACATTGGGGGCCAGGGTGTAATCAAATCTCGCTTTCCTGTCAACCACGACGCTCGCATACCAAACGTCTGTCTCCCCCAGTTGGTTCATGAAATAGTCATCCGGCGTGGCCGCCGCCTTAGGAATCCGCAGGACGATTACGTTTTGTGTGTAGGGTGTTCCCTTCCAAAGAAAAGTCACCAACATGTTCTTGTTATCGCCGGGCAGCGGTTCGATGAGCGGTGCGCCCTGGGTCTTAACTTCGTCCCAGAAGGCGTCAACACTTTCCTGTTTTCCAGACTCGAGCGATGCTCTTAGAAGTCTAATTCGTGGGCTTTCATGTTGCGGCTTGGGCGGAGCCAAACGCGCGCTCAACGTGACGACCTTCTGGAGTGTGATTGTAAAGGCTCCTGCCACACTCTCGTTGCGGGCCGCAACCTCCACCCGGTACGTGCCCGGACGTTCCGCCACGAAGTTGAAGGTGTCCGCGTTGGGTCCAAGCGTGGTCCCGCGAAACTTATTGCCTGACGAATCATAGACGATGAGCACCAGTTGTATTCCGCGAGGGTCGAGATTGATCTGGGCGAATTCTCCAGCGTTGAGCGAGACGGCAAACGACTGCGTTTTGCCCGCGCTCAGGACACCTTCTCGAACTTTCGCGACAGAGAGTTCAGCGTCGTTTGCGAATGTGGTGATACTGAACAGCAGGAGTGGCAAGGACACGATTAGCGGCAGTTGTTTGAGGGACAACGCAGTGCTCCTTCCATCCCCGAGATGGTTGACCAAGGTATAGCAGTTTTGTCAGTCCTCGGTCTGTGACGGACGCCATCGCATTTCTCATGACTGCTGAGCTGGTTTGAGAGATTTGCCGCATTCCAGGCAATATCGTTTGCGGCGGGGAGTGATGAGTCCACAAAATGGGCACATCCGATTACTCGGGGCCGCGTTGTCGCGCGGTTTCATTCCCGGCAATTTCTTCACCAACGTAGCTAGGAACGAAAACACACTACGGACACGCGAGAAGATTGAGTAAAGTGCGGGGTTCATAGGCTGAAGTCGCAGGTTCCCTGTCGCCGCACGACCTGAGCGATCTGTGCTGCTCCCTCACCCAAGGATAAGGATATTGTCAGGGCGTGACTGTGCAAATGCGCACATGTTGACCGGAGCTGTGCTGCTACCCGGCTGCGAATCGGCGAATCCAGACGGGATGCGGATGTATTCAACCTGCTGGGCCAAAAATTTGCTTTGACTAATGGTTACTGTCAGTCTGAAGAAGACACGCTACTTTCGGGATAGCAGCACACCTTTCGAAGTCTGAACCGGTCAGAGCAAGGAGGTTTACCGTGGCCTGCATCATCGCCGAACCCTGTATCGGGACCAAAGATACGCTTGTGTGGACGTGTGCCCCGTGGACTGCATCCATCCGGCAAGGGGCCGAACCTAGGACGATGGCCGCCCAACGTTCGACGAAGTGCCTCAGTTGTATATCGATCCTACTGAGTGCATCGATTGCGGCGCCTGTGTACCAGTCTGTCCCGTGACGGCCATTTTCGCGATGGATGAGATGCAGGAGAAGTGGCACGCATACATCGAGATCAACAGGAATTATGTTGACGGCGGTAAGTCTCAGCCTGACAAGTACGTGAAGGTGAGCAGGTGACGGCTGCGCTAGCCAACTCACGTAGTCGATGATCGTGCGACTCGGAAACCGTAGTCGGTGTATTTGAACTCTGGTGGAATACTGGAGCGCGCGGAGGTTCGGCTGACCTTGATGTGGTGTCGCCAGGAGCCACCTCGCGAGGCACGGCGACTGCCATTGCTGGGCCCACGCGGATTGCGTTCTGGAGAGTGACCGTAGAAGTTGGCGTCGTACCAGTCGGCACACCATTCATGTACGTTGTCACCCATATTAAAAAGGCCGTAAGCGTTTGATGGATACAGCTCCACCGGCTCGGGCCCATTCCTCCAACGCTCGGCGTAATCCGGAATCAACTCTGGAGGTGCATCTCCCCAAGGGTACATCGAGTGTTCGGTGCCGCCGCGAGCGGCGCGTTCCCACTCCGCTTCGCTAGGCAAGCGATAGGGCTTGCCCGTCGCGCAACTTAGCCACTCACAATAGGTCATAGCCTCGTGCCACGATATGGCGACGACAGGCATCCTCGGATTATTGAAACGTGAATCGTTCCAGCACGGCGGCACAGGAGGACGCATAGCGGAAAGGAAGCTGGCGTACTCCTCATTCGTAACCTGATGAACAGCAAGATCGAATGCATCCACCCAGACGCGATGCTCGGGCTTTTCATCATCGCGTCCGAGTTCGCAGCCCATCCAGAACCGGCCCTCTGGGACGCGTACCATCACCGGCTCATTGGCACCGATTCTTACCGTTGGAGGCACTGCCATGGCTTTCAATCTAGAAGCGAACCAGCAAATGCAGAGCGCGCTTACTAAGTGGCGATACGCGGTAGCTAAAAGACGAAGCTGTAATTGATCTTGAACACCTTGTCTTGCTCTCGCGTTGCTTACGTTCCGGGTACGCTCTAGGGTGAGAATAGCATGGCAGGAGAACAGGAAACTATTCTAGCACGTTCTGAAAACTCTGGACTCTACTATATCCTTCAAGGAGATACAGCGACTACGGTTTGAACCGTTCCTGCCCGGTTTGAGCGGATATGAACAGAGAATTATCACGTCTTTATCAGACCTCGGATTTCTCGGCAGCGAGTACGTGAGATGTGGGCCAAGTTACGGCCCGTATGGGACAGAGGAAATTGGTTGCACACTTTCAGCAAGCCCTTGGAATGCTTTGCTGTGGTTCAGCCAAACAATAGTGTTAAGCGGTAGTCCCTTCCTCCTGCCACAAGTCCTTGTGGAGAACCCCATGACCGAAGAACGTAAACAAGCATTGACCGTTGCACGGGCTGTTTGCTTGTTGGTCTTCCGGAATCCGTCAGTGAGAAAATACCAACGCTCCGTGCGAATATGTATTGGATATCGGCAAGCCTTGCGTATGCAATCAAGTCCGCCCCACCTCGCGATTCAGCCTGGGGCGGGCAAAAACCAGCGTAGCGTTTCCGCAAAATGGCTCGAGCTAGCCGCACCACCATCCCAAAGGAGGCAGGGCCGAAGGGCCGCGAAGGGCCGAGCTGCGGTTGACACCATGCGAGAGGAGGGCTAGGCTTGCGGGCGAAGGGGAAGCTCAAAACGG
>Ga0074045_10003942_pt1 | contig 13259 bp, 13 predicted proteins | sample BogForMeECP23OM2_FD_94442 | JGI IMG/M metagenome (GOLD analysis project Ga0074045, IMG submission 94442) | Bog forest soil microbial communities from Calvert Island, British Columbia, Canada - Bog Forest MetaG ECP23OM2 | ecosystem: Environmental > Terrestrial > Soil > Wetlands ... | reverse complement strand
GACCCCTGCCTCTTGACTCCCTTTTTCAACCTCCTTACAAGTCCATCTACCTTATGCGTTGCCTCACGGTAAGCAGTCTCCGCTGATTTTCCCTTTATATGTGCGTTCGAAACTACTTTGATCATGTGGGTAATATTATCGAAAATCACGAGCGTGTCCGTAATCATGAAGACCATATCCGGGATATCAAGCCTTTCTTTATCCCTAGCAGGTAACTCCTCGAAAAAACGGACAACGTCATACCCCATGAACCCCACAGCACCACCGAAAAATCGGGGCAACGACGGGTCCGGTACCGGCTTATAGGTGGACAGGACGCCCTTGATCACCTCGAGTGGATCGCGGTCAAAAGTACTTTTTTTAATCCTGCCGTCCATGGTTATCTCCACGGATCGGCCAACGCTCTTCACAATAACCGAGGGTCGACTCCCAAGAAAAGAGAACCGTGCCCATTTCTCGCCGCCTTCCATACTTTCGAGAAGAAAAGAATGCTTATGATCATCGATCTTCTGAAACGCCGAGACCGGCGTCTCCATGTCAGCGAGGATCTCCCGGTATACGGGGACAAGATTGCCTTGTTTTGCCTTTTGCTTAAACTCCTCAAGGGAAGGCCGAAACATAAAACTCCTTGCAAAATAAGAAGATTATGTACTATACCAGATAGGGAAAAGAAGTGTCAATCAGAAAGAAAGTCTATTGAGTATCAGGAAATACTCGATAATAATGAATAAAAAAGAGCAGCCGAACTGGGCTGCCTCAACGGTTTTTCACTTTTCCACATCCGCAATCAGATATCCAACTCGGCAAACTCCGCTCGTTCTTTGATAAAAACAAACCGGGCTTTCGGGTCTTTTCCCATGAGCCGCTCAAACACATCGCCGGTGGCCTTGTGATCCAGCACTTGTACTTTCGTCAGCATGCGGGTTTTCGGATTCATGGTCGTTTCTTTGAGCGTCTCCGGATTCATCTCGCCCAGACCCTTAAAACGTCCCACTTCATACTTTTTGTTGTGCAGCTTTGCAAGAACTTTTTCTTTCTCCATCTCATCCATTGCATAAAAGATTTCTTTGCCAGTCTCAATCTTAAAAAGTGGTGGCATGGCAAGGAAAACGTGTCCGTGATTGATAAGTTCGGGCATGTAACGGTAGATAAAAGTGAGAAGCAGTACGCTGATGTGTGCACCGTCCACGTCCGCATCGGTCATCAGGATCACACGGCTATATCGGAGCTTGTTAAGGTCGAAGTGCTGCCCCACTCCGCATCCGAGAGTTGCGAGCAGGTTCTTAATCTCGTTGTTCGTTTGTATCCTTTCGAGGGAAGCCACCTGTTCCACGTTCAGAATCTTTCCGCGAAGCGATAGAACTGCCTGGGTCTTGCGGTCCCGCGCCATCTTGGCGGATCCGCCTGCTGAATCGCCTTCCACGATAAAGAGCTCGGTCTCCTCGACGTTATTGGAAGAACAGTCCGCAAGCTTGCCCGGCAAATTGAGTTTCAAGGAAGAAAGCTTTCGCGCAACGCTTTCCTTAGCTGCGCGCGACGCAAGTCGCGCCTCGGCCGCAAGAAGCACGCGCTTTACTACCGCATCTCCCATAGTGGGATTCGCGAGAAGATAGGCCTCGCAAGCATTCTTCACCGCACTGTCTATAGGTGAGGATATCTCAGGGTTGTTCAGCTTTTCCTTGGTCTGACCCTGGAACTGCGGATTTTTGACCAAGACGCTCACAATGCCATACAGTCCCTCGTACACGTCTTCGGCAGTAATTGCTTTAATGTTCTTCGGGATGAGGTTCTTGCGCTCGGCATAGGCGCGCACAGCCTTGGTGAGCCCTTGCCGGACCGCCTGTTCGTGCGTTCCCCCATCTGATGTGTTGATGGAGTTCGCATAAGAGTGGATTTCCGTTTCTGTAGACGTGGTCCAATGGATTGCGCACTCGATTCTGAAGTCGTCTTCTTTTTCCAAATAGAACGGCTCTGCGTTTACAAGCTGCGTACCTTGTACAATTCGCTTGATATAGTCTTGGATGCCATTGTCGTATCTGAAGGTGACCGGTTTTTCCCTGTCCCGCAGGTTCTCGATCGTGATTTTGAGCCCTTTGTTCAGAAACGCCTTGCTCTCGGATACATCGAGGATCGTCTTATAATTGAAGCTTGTTTTGGAGAAAATATCCTGGTCAGGTCGAAAGTAAATTTGTGTTCCGTGGATCCTAGTCGGCTTCCCTTTTTTGAGATTACCCTTCGGCTTGCCGCGTGAAAACTCCTGCATCCATTCGTAACCATCCCGCCAGACCGTGGCAATGAAGACCTCGGACAATGCATTTACCACAGACGCGCCGACTCCATGGAGACCGCCCGAGGATTTATACGCGATATGGTCAAATTTGCCGCCTGCATGCAGCGTGCAAAGGATAGTCTCGATGGCGGGACGTTTGGTTTTCGGATGGATGTCCACGGGAATTCCCCGGCCGTTGTCCGTCATGGTCATGCCACCGTCCTTCTCCATCCTGAGCGTAATAGCAGTGCAGTAGCCATTCAGCGCCTCGTCAACGGCGTTGTCAAGCGTCTCCCAGACGAGGTGATGTAGCCCGTGCACGTCTGTGGAACCGATGTACATGGCTGGCCGTTTGCGGACCGGCTCAAGTCCTTCGAGAACGGTAATATCTTTTGCGGTATACGTCGATGCCAAATCAATCCTCCCCACCCCTGGACCCCAGAGTTGGTTTGTCTATTTCGGATGCAGATTATAAATCATGCGTCCGGAGAAAGCAATGCCGAATTCAACCATGTGCAAATTCAACCTGTGTCGAATTCAACCTGCCGAATTCGCAACCTTTGCAAAAAGTTTTATGAAAACACAAAAGATATGTATGAAATCGATGCGTATTTTAATCACTCCCCTATTTTTCCCATAAGTATATCATCCCTGAAGGTTTTATTGGGAATCTGATTTTTCAAAACAGAGGAAAAACACCATTTTCTATAGAAGCACTCGGTGATGACGGATTCTACGGGAAGGGAGCAGAGAAAGAATCTAATAACTTGAAAAGTAAGAACTTCTCTGCGTCTTCAGCGCACTCTGCGGAGAAAGGTTTTGACACTACGCTTCACAAGCAGGGGAAGATATCAGGCCGGTTAATATCAGGAACTATATACTTGACAAAAACAGTCAAGTTTGTTATATTTATTCTCAAGTTTACCCCGATGGCGTGTAGAGGCGATAACGTGGCGACATCAAGCGGGATGAAGCGATGAAGCTGTCCACAAAAGGGAAATATGGTGTTCGGGCGGTTTTTGAGATCGCCTGTCATTACGGCAAAGGGCCGATGACGATCAAAGAGATCGCCGACCGGCAAGGAATTTCCTTTTCCTATCTTGAACAGATCCTGCACCGACTCGGCAAGGCCGACGTGATCGAGAGCGTGCGCGGCCCGGCAGGTGGGTATTTGCTGTCCCGGAGACCGGAGGAGTTGACGATCGGCGACGTCGTGCGTGCGCTGGAAGGTCCCATCGCACTGTCACATTGTCTTGAACCGGGTGAATCCGGCGATTGTCATCAGACCGATGACTGCGTGGCTAGGATGGTCTGGGCAAAAGTGGGAGCGAAGATAGAAGAGGCGCTTGACAGCATCAGTTTTGATGATCTTTTGCGAAGGCAGCTCATTCAGAAAGTGTCTGTTCCTCTAAAACCGAAAAAGAAAGCGGCATTGGCAGGAAGGGGGGTCTGTTGACATGAGAAAGGTTTATCTTGATCATGCGGCCACGACGCCGGTTCACCCAAAAGTGCTGGAAGCCATGCTTCCGTATTTTATCGTGAAATTCGGCAATCCCTCGAACCTGCATGATATAGGGCGGGAGGCCAAGAACGCCGTGGAAGAGGCCCGGACAAAGACAGCAGCGCTGATCGGCGCAAAGCCGGAAGAAATTTTTTTTACATCGAGTGGCGCTGAGGCCAATAACCTTGCCATCAAGGGACTGTTGCAGGCAAACGGCCAGAAGGGCAATCATATTGTTGTATCGCAGATCGAACATTTTTCAGTCCTCTATCCTGTGAAAGCGATGGAAAAATCCGGCTACAAGGTCACCTATATCGACACAGACAAAACGGGGTTGGTGAACCCCGATAACATAGCCAGGGCCATCACGAAAGAAACTGTTCTCGTTTCAATCATGCATGCAAACAACGAGATCGGCACTATCGAGCCCATCGAGCAGATTTCGAAGATCACCAGAGAAAAAGGTGTGCTGTTCCATACGGATGCCGTGGCATCAACTGGATGGATACCCGTGGACGTACAGGCGCTAGGTGTGGACGCACTGTCGCTTTCGGGTCACCAGTTCTACGGTCCTAAGGGGGCGGCGGCGTTATATCTGCGGAAGGGGGTCCGGATCAAGCCGCAGATCGAAGGCGGTATCCAGGAGGAAGGCCGGCGCGCAGGCACCGAGGATGTGCCGGCCATCGTGGGCTTGGGCAAGGCAGCCGAGTTAGCAACAGTGGACATCCCCCGGCGGATGACATACGTATCGGTGCTTAGAGACCGTCTACAGAAAGGACTTGTCGACAAAATTGAGAACATCGTAATTAACGGCCATCCGACTAGGAGGCTTCCGCATAATCTGAATGTGTCCATGCGGTACGTGGAGGGAGAGTCCATGCTTCTATTCCTGAACATGCAGGGTATCGCAGTCTCCAGCGGATCGGCATGCACCTCCCGCGCCCTGAAGTCGTCCCATGTCCTGGTATGCATTGGCACGGATGCTGCCATAGCAAACGGAACGCTATTGTTGTCCCTCGGTATGGGGAACACCCGGGAAGATATCGATTACGTCATAGAGACGCTGCCTCCCATCGTGCAGCGGTTGCGAGAAATGTCGCCTCTCTATGAAGACATGATAAAAAAAGCTAAGGCTTAATGAGGAGGAATATAATTATTATGGAACAGTACAGTTCAAAAGTTATGGAACATTTCGCTCAGCCGCATAATGTCGGCGAGATCCCGGACGCAGATGGCGTCGGTACGGTTGGCAATCCCGTGTGCGGCGACGTCATGCGTCTTTACATCAAAGTGGCGAATAACATCATCACGGAGGCCAAGTTCAAAACTTTCGGCTGCGGGGCGGCCATTGCTACGAGCAGCATGGTAACCGATATGGTGAAGGGAAAATCCATCGACGAGGCGCTCAAAATTTCAAATGCAGCGGTCGCCGAAGCACTCGGCGGCCTGCCAAAAGTGAAAATGCACTGCTCTGTACTGGCGGAGGAGGCGCTCAAGTCTGCTTTGGACGATTACTATAAGAAAAAAGGTATCCCTTCTCCGGTGAAGATACCGGCAGAGGCCGGACATGAGCACAATATGGAGTAAAAACAGCATTTCGAAGCCGCGCACATGTAGGCAGAGGGTGCAGAGAGAGGTAATGATACTGATTACAAATTCAAGTTTTACACGCTGCAACCTTCGCGAGATGTGCGGTGAATTGGTAAAAAATGGATATTAACGACATCAAACCAGACGAAATACTGGACTGTGTCAACCTTGCCTGCCCCATGCCGATCTTGAAAACTACAAATAAGATCAAGGAGATGAAACCGGGCCAGGTTCTCGAGGTTCAGGCCGACGACGAGGGTATTGAAAGAGATATGCCCGTCTGGTGCAAGAGAACGGGTCACGAGTATCTCGGGCTTAAAAAAGAAAACAACGAATATCGCCTTTATATACGCAAGAAGAAATAACGCTACCGTTAGCTGCATTACCGCAGATTTTACGCTGATTGAATCATGAAATATTTCGTATCTCCTAGAGCATGATCCGGTGCTTACCTGGGTCAAACTCCTCATATTTATCGGTTTGAACTTTGGGGGACGTCGCCGGGCCACATGCCGCTTGTCAGAATTGCCATTTTTTAATAAGTAGATCTTGTATGAATAGATGATAACGTTCAGGACAACGTTCATAAAAAACATGGTCACGACATCGTTCATTCTCAACTCTGAAACTCTCTGATATTGCATTGCCGTGAGCTATTTTCGTAAACGATGTTTTGAACATTGTCAAGTATCGTTTATACGTTTATATTAATTATGAAGTCGTATCTATGGAAAGTCTTGAATTATAGGATTCAACATGCCTAAATACGACGGGCTGATCATCAGGCCTCCGAGTGAGGCCGACAGTCTTATTCTTCAATACACCATCGGGTGTTCCCACAACCAGTGCATCTTCTGCCCTGCGTACAAGCAAAAAAAATTCCGCGTACGAAGCATCGAAGAGATGAAACAGGACATTCTGGACTGCCTTCCTGCCCACAGCGACACCCGGCGGGTATTCCTGGCTGACGGCGATGCGCTTGCAGCGCCACCCCAGGATCTCCTCGCGTTATGTGGGCTTCTTAAATTCCATTTCCCCCAGATACAGCGGATCGGCATGTACGCAAACGGAGGAAGTATTTTTACCAAAAGCATTGACGAGCTAACGCAACTCCGCGAACGTGGGGTGGGCATTCTCTACCTCGGCATAGAGTCCGGAGACAACAATTTGCTTGCCTGGATGCAAAAAGGTGTGACGGCAGAAGAGTTGATTGAGGCGGGCAGCCGCGTGAAAGAAGCAGGGATCAAGCTTTCGGTCACGGTCCTGCTCGGCATCGGTGGTAGCACCTGGAGCGTGGAGCACGCGCTAGCCACCGGAAAGGTGCTTTCGAAGATCCGGCCTGACTATGTAGGCGCTCTCACCACCATGGTAGTCTCCGGCACACCGCTCCATACGCTTGAACAGGCAGGCGACTTCAGCCTTCCGGATTCCTTCGCAATTCTGAATGAGCTTGCCGAAATGCTTGAACATACCGAAATGCGGGGACTTTTCTTTGCGAACCATGCATCGAACTACCTGCCACTGCGGGTTCGCATGCCGGCGAAGCGTGCAGAAGCCCTAGAGATGATTCGCCTGTTTGTCCGGAATAGGGATACGTCCTTGCTGAGGCCTGAGGGGATGCGAAGGCTGTGAATTGTCCTAATCACAATGCGGGTAAATTGCCTAATATACTTTCCGTTTGAATTAACCGCGATCATCTCGAAAATCTGCTATCAAATGCCTGCCGGACTTCTCGGATCTAAGGGAGGCGCCCCTCTCCGTGAAAGGGGCCACAGGGAGGGGCGAAGAAGATTATTTCAGCTCATTCATATGGTTCGATGCAGGGCACTGCATTCAAAATATCTTTGATATCAGCCTCCTATTGCTGTTCTCCCGCGGGTGGATGCTGGGCAGAACCTCGCTGTCCCCTGCTGCCTGGTCTCATAGTATGATATAATCGACATTTCCTGATCTGAGTTGGAGTCATCGCAGCCTCTACACAAACTTTCTCCTCGTCAAGTTTTATCCTGCGAACCTCGATCATGTTGAGAATACGTGATTTGAAAGCGATGAACTCTTCTGGGGTCATCTGTTTCTCATTTCCTTGACCAACTACCGGCCCAGGCCCACCGACGGTATCCTGTTGAGCAACGGCGGCCAATGAAAATATTGATAAAATCAAAGCTGCAACGACGAGACTCAACAATGTTCTCATGATTTGTTCCTCCTCTTGATTGTCTACATGACAAATGAACGTATAGCCCTAACGGAATGAGAAGGTGGTTTTAATCTTAATAAAATCGGCTGTATTTGACCGGGGCTCCTCTTCCTCACCGCACCATGATTAAAAATGACATAACCTTCGCGCATTCTATGACACATGAGTAGTAACTGTTAATTCAAATGATCAGACAATCGATTACGAAAAAGGTTTAATAAGACCGTTTTTATTCTTACGGGGTATAGTTCAACAGATAAAACGATATATACAAATACTCGGTGAATGTGGTAAATTACTGCAGAAATTGTATCAATGGAGCGGTTGTTTTGATATGCTTTTTGAAAATAAGCTTGCAATGTCGTTACCGAACTCTCGGAAAAGAGCAGAATGCTGTTACTTCTTTTATCAGGAAAATCTTTGGAACCCGGCTCCTTCTTTCCAACAAGAATCTGATGATGGCTGTCAGGGGAATAATTACTTTTTTTTCATTCCTTATTCGGAAATTGGTCCCATCGTAGAAGACGTCTTTCGGGAGCAGGGTGATTATGGCTTGGAACTGGATATAAATTATAATAATAAGCAAGTGCCTATAAACTTTCGATGACTGGTATCATTCTTGCTCATATTTATTGATATGGCAGTTCTTGCAGAAAGGAGAACGGAAGTGAAAGTAGACGAAACCAAATGTGTCGGATGTGGCCGATGCGTCGCTTACTGCACCATGGGGGCGATTGGGTTCACGGTTGATAAATATGGGCGTGTGTGCGCTCAAGTAAATCAGGAGGAATGCGTGGATTGCGGAGTGTGTTATCGCGCAGAGGTTTGTACAGGTAAAGCACTCTACGAACCAATACCGGTTTGGCCCCGATCCGTGCGCGGCACGTTCAGCAATCCGCTTGTCGAGCATAAGGAAACAAGAGTTCCCGGTCGCGGAACTGAAGAAATGAAAACGAATGATATTACCGGTCGATTTAAGTTCGGCGAAGCCGGCATGGCAATCGAAATGGGCCGCCCGAGTACGGGGGCGTTTTTTTCGGACATTGAGAAAGTAGCTATGGCCATCGCGTCGTTGGGCAATATTCATTTTGAACCGAAGAATCCCATAACGAGCCTGATGGTCGATAAGACTACCGGTAAAATGAACCCCGAGCTCATGAATGAAAAGGTATTGTCTGCAATTATTGAGATGACCGTTCCACTTGATCGAGTGCATGAAATCATAGCGGTTGTAAAAAAGGTGACGAAGGAAATTTCCACCGTGTGCAGCTTTGATTTGACCTGCAAGGTCCACCCCGGCGATAAGACGCCTGCGTTTGATCTCGCCCGCTCCGCCGGCGTGGACCCGACGCCCAACGGGAAAACGAATGTAGGGCTCGGCAAACCGTTCTTTGTTGAGGAGACAATGCGATGAGCCATACACTTCACCGAAGAGGAGCGGAGGAGAGCCTGAAAAACGACTACGTGCTTTTCGCCATGTCTGCCAAAGGAGTCAACGAAGTAGGGTCAAACGTAAAGTTGCAGCGCTTCCTCGAGATCGTTAATGAATATGGCCCGGTCAATTTAGGTGACATGAGGACGGGAAACCGCTATATAACTCCTTCGCATGAAATCGTCGACAAAACCAGAGATACTTCTATTGTCCATGGGGTATTTGATAATCGAGAATCGTTAATCAATGCGCTGAAGGCACTGAAAGAAGCCGACTTGGGAATTTCGGTGATTGTTTCGGGACTTTTGGGTGATGTTCGGCAGTGCTGCCAGGAGGCCGGGTTGAAGAGGCACACCTGCGAAACATCGCTCGGCGTTTGGGGAAAAACAGAGCAATTGCCGGATGAAGACATTCTTCGCTTCACTACTATGTGCGGACACGGCCAGGTGCCCTTCAACCTGGTCAAAAAAATGATTGCCGACATCAAAGAGGGCAGGCTGACTGTCCGAGAGGCGGCGGAGGAACTGGCAAAACCCTGCCAATGCGGTATTTTTAATCCTAATCGAGCTGCTGCAATGCTTGAGGAAATATTATGTCTTTGGGGAGTGAGGGTCGCTTAAGGGCATCGAGACTGCTTATGCGAGGAGGAAAGAGATGAAACGTGTGTGGGTGGATAGAGAAAAATGCTTGGGTTGCAAAACCTGTGAATTGCAATGCGCAGTAGAACGAAATTCAGTGTCCAAGAGGCTATCTGGAGCTGTTCTCGAAGACCCGAAGCCAGTGGCGCGGATCGGCGTTTTCGGCCCGACCGGAGCGAGCTTTCCGCTCCAGTGCCGCCATTGTCAGGATGCTACTTGTTTAATGGCTTGCCCGTCCGGCGCGATGCAGCGCGATGCAGAAAGGGGGGTCACGTTTGTGGCTCAGGATAAATGCAGGGGCTGTTGGATGTGCGTCATGTCCTGCCCTTTCGGCGCGGTGACTCCTTCGGCCAAATTTAAAATAGCGATGAAGTGTGACGCCTGCATGCATATGGAACAGCCAGCGTGCGTCGCTTCCTGCCCGACCGGAGCGCTGGTTTACGGCGACGAGGAAACCTACATAAAGGTGTTGACGGCAAAGCGAGGCAATATTGCTGTTTATATCACATCCGTCCCAACGCCGTCACAATCTCATGCGCTTAGCCTAGATTTTTCGAAAAAGGACAAATAAGATATGAAAGACATTCGAAAAAAATCATTCGACGCAGCGACAAACGAAATGCTTATTAAGGCATATCGGACAAAAACGGAAGTGATTTGGGACCGGGCGGATGCTGCGCAGCCGCAATGCGGTTTTGGACGCATGAGCATTTGCTGTACTGATTGCTACGAAGGCCCCTGCCGAGCAAATCCATTCGCCCTGGTCCGGCAAAAAACGGTATGCGGGCGCACTCAGGAAGAACTGGTTTCCGTTCATTTTCTCAAGCAAGTTTCGGATGGAGCGGCAGCTTTAGTCGGTCTGGCTCATGAGTTTCACGCAGACCTTGACAAAGGCATTGCTCAATCGGTTTATACAACAAAGGACAGCATGCTGGTTCCGATTGATTACTCATTGCGGATGTCGGAAATTGGGCAGGCCGCTGCGAAAACCCTCCTGTCAATCAGCGCAGCTAAGGAACGTGTATATGGAAAAACTGAATCCAAGGTTGTGTCCGCTAATTTGGGTGTATTGAAAGCCGATGCCGCTAATGTAGTATTGGTCGGGCATATTGCTCCGCACATTGTACAGCCCCTCATCAACGCCACATCCAAAAGCTCGGTACCATTCAACATTACCGCAATGTGCGGCTGCGAAGCAAACGGAAGGCTGCCGGTTTTGACAAACTATGATTCTCAGGAACTGCCTCTCTTGACGGGCGCGGTTGATTTGCTGGTCATCGGCTCGCAGTGTGTTATGCCGGCAACAGCGTCATTGGCAAATGCACGGAACGTGGCTGTTATAGCCGCATTTTCACTGGGCAACGAAAAAAAAATAAAAGAAGCCGTGCAAACAGCTGCAGATACATTTCTGCGTCGGCGCGGCAAAGACGTTCATATTCCCGCAGCACTGGACCAGATCCACACGGGATATACGGCCGCCAACAGTAAACAGATGCTCAAGACGTTAAAAGCTGCGTCCGCGCCAGGCGCCATCAAGGGAGTGGTTTATCTCGGCGGCTGCGGTAATATTGCCAACACACAGGATGCGCAAATGGTTCAAACAGCCGCCAGACTGCTTTCTGCGGGGTATTTGATCGTGACGGCTGGTTGCGCTGGTGCTGCTTTGGCAAAAGCGGGCATGTGCCGTCCGGAATATGTATTGCGTGACGGACAGAAAGGCATATCAGGAACCGGGATCTCTCCGGTACTGCATATCGGGTCTTGTCATGACGCCGGAGAATTTCTGATGATGGCACGGGACTTTCAGTTAATCGGTATCCCCGCATTTGCCGTAATGCAGGAAATTAGCCACAATAAAGTATTGGCAACTGCCATCGCCTTTGCCTCAAAAGGAATCAACACCTATATTGATTTAGGAGAGACGATAAGCATTCCTGAAATTAGTTTGCCAGGGATGGTGCTACCGATAACTGATTTGGAGCAGTTGATGCCGAAGTCGGCTGACGCTGCTGCCGCACAATAAAGCGGGGGCGAGGAGCATGTATATCATAATTGGTCAAGGAATAGCGGGTGCGACAGCCGCCAATTCTCTGCGGAAATTGGCCCCCCAAACTCCTGTGACCATAATCACCAATGAACAGGATTATTTGTACAGCCGAATAGATTTGCCGGACATTATCGCCGGGAAATACGATCTAACGACCTCAACGCTCCAAAAAGCAGAGGACTTTGCGAGTGCGGGAATCACTTGTATTATGGGGGAGACGGTAGCGGCGGTACAGCCTGCCCAAAAAACCGTTGAACTTGCCTCAGGAAAAAGCCTGCGATACGACAAGCTTCTTCTTGCCACCGGTTCCTTACCGCTTGTGCCAGCTCTTCCGGGCGTCGGATCATCGGGCGTGTTCAGTCTCTGGACTATGCATCAAGCGAAAGAAATCATCGATGCTACCGCAAAAATACAGAGCGCAGTGGTGGTGGGCGCCGGCCTAATTGGGCTAAAAATCGCGTTGGCGCTGAAAGTACGCGGTTTGAATGTGACGGTTATTGAGAAACTACCGCGTATATTACCTCGGCAACTTGATGACGTGGCCTCAGACATGCTGGCTGACTGTGTGCGTGATAAGGGTGTGAAAATTCTGGTCAACACCAGCGTTGACGGTATTGTCGCTTCCAACGGTGTGGTGAGCAGCGTGAATGCTGCCGGCTGCGTTATTCCCGCTGAAATAGTGATCATGGCTATTGGAGTAATGCCCAATATGGAATTGGCCGCCATGGCCGGGATCAAGACGGGGAGAGGCATAACTGTCAATGACTGTCAACAGACTTCTCAGCCAGATATTTATGCGGCCGGTGACGTGGCGGAAACGGTTGATAGCCTGACCGGCTACTTGACAGTCCCAGCCATCTGGCCGGTTGCGGCGGAGCAGGGACGAATCGCTGCATCCAACATGGCTGGACACAAGAAACTGTACGACTACATGGCAGTTATGAATGCCGTAGAAATCGGTGGTATGCCGCTGGTATCGATAGGCGACATTGAAGGTCAACCTGAAGATGATATTCTCACCGAGCAAAGAAGTGATGCATACAGGAAAGTTGTAATGCGTAATAAGAAAGTACGCGGTGTGCTCTGCCTGGGAGACATACGCCAGGCGGGCGTAATTGGAAGGCTAATATCGCGCCGCGTGGATACCGCAGAGCTTGAAAGACTCATATCGCCGCGATTCAGCTTTGCAGACTTGATCGTAGTGTAAGAAAATTGTCGTGGTTATGGCAAGTAAATTAGCCACAGAGACGCGAAGGCGTTAAAAAAAATAGTTAACAAGCCTTCCTTCGGATCCTTGTGTCTTCGTCGCATGTTTGGTTCCGGTTTATTCCCCTGAAGGAACTGTTTGGATTGAGTTGACACTCCCCCTGGCTAAAGCCAGGGGATTCTCAGGCAAACACCGTATTTGATGCTTAGCGCCTGAAGGCCCTGCCCGGGCCTGTTCTACAACATAATTTCTCTCTTTTGGCAGGCAAAGATTTTATCCGGCAGCCTCTCTGTCGGAACCGCATATCTTTGATTTTCAAAGAGCGGGGCCGGAGAATGCACACGAGCCTCTTCCGCTTCTTGGCTTTTTTATCCGGCG
>Ga0074045_10003940_pt1 | contig 13268 bp, 14 predicted proteins | sample BogForMeECP23OM2_FD_94442 | JGI IMG/M metagenome (GOLD analysis project Ga0074045, IMG submission 94442) | Bog forest soil microbial communities from Calvert Island, British Columbia, Canada - Bog Forest MetaG ECP23OM2 | ecosystem: Environmental > Terrestrial > Soil > Wetlands ... | reverse complement strand
TACCCGCGCATTCAAATCCTAACCATCGAGAAGTTGATGGGCGGCGCGCAGGTGGCCTATCCGCGCCTGCTGGTCGATACCTTCAAGAAGGCCCCCAAGGCGCGAGCGGCGGTCGAACAACTGACGCTCGATCCGCAACAGTAAGTCGAATCCGGATTACCGTTATTGCTTTTTGCAGCCTTGATTGTACTTGCCCTTGGCGCAGGTAGTGCCATTGGGGCCTTGGGCTACGCCCTTTCCATTCTTGGTCTTAGCTTGGCCACCCTTGCTGGTTTGAGTGGTCGTTACCCCATTCTGATTCTTCTGGGCGACTGCGGCATTGCCCGTATTCGGGTTGACTGCAGCGGCAGTCTGACCATTGCTGCAAACGGTCTCACCGCGCAGGTTTTTGACACAATCTTCCGCAAATAAACTCGAAGCAAAAAACAGACACGCCATCATCAAAAAACTTTTCATTTGCATCTCCGCAATTAGACTCGCACACCTCGCTAACAAAAGATATACGCAATGGTCAATTTATCCGCAATTTGCGCTACCTGTCGGGTGCCCTTTCGCCGTTTTTGCGAAAGGGTGGGAAGGAATCCTCCTCGCTCGGCTTCACGATAACTGGCAACTGGCTACCGCTAACTGATGCATTCCATTTCGGGAATTCCGGTTACCTTCGTAATATTGCGCTGTCGATTTTTCCTGACAGCGCCGTTCCCGTCGCTCCATGATGAATTTGGCGCAATTTTCCCCATCGGTCTCGCGCCGCCAGTGCATCATTGGCGCGCAGACTGACTGAGGCATGGGCTCTTTGACAGATTGTGGGCTAACTCCAACGAGTTGAGGACTTTACGGATGGAATGCCCGTAAGTGAGTGATTCTAATGAGACACCTCCGCGGCTTGACGCGCTAACCCATTTGCCATGAGGACTTTACCTATAAGTCTCGCGGGTTCAGGACTTTGCGCGGACTTTCGCCTTTTGCCCCTTGTGTTTTCAAGACTCTACGAAGAATGGGGGAGGGGTACCCCAACTTAACCACCGTAACGCTCTAAAGTGGTTATGTGATTTGCGCGGGCGCGATGATGCGCAGCGCGTCGCGGCGGATGCCAAGTTCAACGGGCGTGCGACAGATGTATTCGCCATCGGCGAACAACTCGGTCACGGGATCCGTTTGAATCCGGACGCGAGTCACCTTCCAGTACTCCACCTCCTCCATGCCGATGTGTGCGCCGCGAAATACCACGTGGAACAAGCGCAACAATCGCAGCTTGCCGAGCTTGCGCACAAAGCAGACGTCGAGCAGTCCGTCGTCCATTTCAGCGAGATGGGCAAGCCGCATGCCGCTGCCGTAGCGCGGACCGTTGCCAACCGCGATTAGCATGCCCGGCTCGCGCACCGGCGTCTGCCAGTCGCCATCGATCTCGAGCGATACGGCGATCTCCGGAGGACGAAACCCGGCAAGCACCTCAACCAGCGCGACGATGTATCCGCCATGAGAGCGCAGCCAGCGAGGATGCTTCAACGTCAGCCGATTCACGGCAGCGTCGAGTCCCGTTCCCGCGATGCAGGCGAAATAGGTGGTTCGGGACGCTTCGTGCTCGGCTTCGATCCAGCGGCGCGCCTGCGAATGTTCGATACGCGGGCCCAGTTGCGGCAAGTCGCGGCGGGGGCCGTCAGGAACGAAGTGCAGCGTCTCCAGCGACTCGCCCTGCCAGGGATCGGGAGCGTCGTCATTCGGATCAGCGGGTTTCAGCTCCGCCGCCTGCGCAGGCTCGAGCGGCTGGATGGTGCCAAGGTCGATGCTGCGCGCGTTGTCGCGGATAGTGCAAAAGCGCCGCCACTCCACCAGCGCCTGCTCGACCGAGTGGATGCCGATGGAATGGGCCAGATCGTTGGCGCTGCCCATCGGCACCACCAGCGTAGGGGTGCGCTTGAGGGCAAGAACGCCGAGGTGGCGATGGATGGTTCCGTCACCGCCGAAGATGAGCGCGACATCGGGCTCGTCGGTGGGATCGAGTTGGTTGCCGGAAAATACATTGACGCCTGGCATTTCAAATTGCCGGACGTGGTCCTCGTTGGCGATGGGTCCGAGAAGGGCAACGGCGCGCACGGCGGTAAGGTTCGCACAACGGGGCGAAAAAACAAAATCGGGACGAGTTCACAAGATTTCACATCTACGGTGGTGCCAACTGCCTACAATGGGAGTCTAAGAAGACATCGATCGGGCGTGCTGACCGCAAGGAGGCATCCATGAAGCGCAGAGAGTTCATTGTCAAGACTTCCCTGGGACTCGGAGCCGCGTGGCTGGCGCGCCACTCAATTCTCAATGCGCTCGCTGAGACTCAGCTTCCGCGCAAGTACGCGGCCAGCGATACAGTCACGTTGGGCAAGACCGGCATCAAGACGAGCCGTCTTGCCATGGGCACCGGCACCGTGGGATACGCCAAACACTCCAACCAGACGGCGCTCGGAATTGCGGGATTGTCGGGATTGCTGCTCAACGGCTACGACCACGGATTGCGTTTCTTTGATGCTGCCGATTCCTACGGCAGCCATCCTCACGTGGCGGCCGCTCTGAAACAGTTGCCGCGCGACAAGGTCACGGTGATGACCAAGAGCCCCTCGCGCACGCCGCAGGAGATGCGCGCCGACCTTGACCGCTACCGCCGAGAACTCGGCACCGACTACCTCGACATCGTGCTGATGCACTGCATGACCGAGGGCGACTGGACCGAGCGCTTCAAAGGCACGATGGACGTGCTGTCGGACGCCAAGGAGAAAGGCATCATCCGTGCGCACGGCTGCTCGTGCCACACTAGCGAGGCGCTGCACACCGCCGCCAAGTCGCCGTGGGTGGAAGTGGACCTGGTGCGCATCAATCCCATCGGCTCACACATGGACGCCGATCCCGAAACCGTGGTCAGCGTGATGCAGCAGATGAAGTCCTCGGGCAAAGGGCTGATCGGGATGAAGATCCTCGGCCAGGGCGATCTGCGCAACAAGCAGAGCGAGGCGATCAAGTACGCCTTGTCGCTGAACTTGCTCGACGCCTTCACCATCGGCGCAGAAAGCAAGAGCGAGCAGGACAATTTGATCCAGCGGGTGGCGGCGGCGTAGGCGTCGCGCATTCTGCTTTCGTTCATTCCAGATTTGTCATTACGAACGCCCGCTTTTTGGCGTGAGGAATCTGCTTTTTGTCCAAGGCGAAAGATTGCCCGAAGGAGAGTTCCATGCAGCAGAAGACCGTCAAGCTAATCGCTTTAGCATTCCTCGTACAGGTTGTCTTACCCGTCACAACCTGTCGGGCGCAAGCGCACGCCGAGAAGGCTTCCTATCCCGCAATGGCTCCGCTCGACCAGTATTTGATCTCCGACGGGAATTCTGAAATCGCGCTAGCTCGCAGTGCTGCCCCAGCCTCCGTCTCAGACGGAGCCGAAGTGATGGTGCTGGGACCGAAGGGCTATACGACCGCGGTGAAGGGTACGAATGGCTTTCTGTGCATAGTGGAACGATCATGGGCCGCCGCCACCGATGATCCGGACTTTTGGAATCCCAAAGTGCGCGCCCCCAATTGTTTCAATCCGCCAGCCGTACGGACCTTTGTGCCCATTTTCCTGATGAAAACCAAACTGGTGTTGGCGGGAAAATCCAAGAAAGAGATCGTCGAGGCGACCGCATCGGCACTGGACAAGAAGGAACTACCAGCGCTGGAGCCGGGAGCGATGTGCTACATGATGTCGAAGCAGCAGTATTTGAGCGACCGCGACATGAGCTGGCATCCGCATCTGATGTTCTTTGCTCCGGGCGACGCCGCGGGAAGCTGGGGAGCCAATCTGCCCGGCTCTCCGGTTATGGCGGCGGATGACCCTGAAGAACGCGTCACTATTTTCCTCGTCTGGGTTGGCAAATGGTCCGATGGGACGCCCGCTCTGCAGGCGATGCACTGATCCAAGCTGATCGTTATCCCGCCGTCTCCCATAGCCGCAATTGTAATTCGATTTTGCTGCGGGATTCGAGGTACTCTGGACTAAACTGTGGAGTTTCGCATGAGCGTGGCCGTCCCGCAAATATTCAAGGTCTTCAGCCTGCATCGCTATTTCCTTTGGTGCGCCGAGATGAGGGAGCACTATCTGCAAGTGGGCAAGCGGGTTTCCGCAACGCCCAGCTTCTTCGAGAACGAGAACGCAGGCCGGGCGTTCATGTACCTGGGCTATTGGTACGCCGGACTCTATGTCGTTTGCGAAGGATGGCAGGAGCTGAAGCTGTCAGATCCCGAAATAGATGCGCTTCTCCAATCGCCGCATCTGGAATTCCTCAACCGGTTCCGCAACGGCGTCTACCACTACCAAACGGACTACTTCGACAAGCGGTTCATGGACGCCCTCGTGCGGGGTGAGGACTTCGACCGATGGGCAGAGTCGCTGACGCTTGCATTCGCCCGGCACTTAGAAGCATGGGCAAAGAGCCAGACTGCCGCCCTCCCGGCTGTCCAGACCGCAGATTATTCCGCGGAGACTGAGCTGATTTAGTAATCAAGTTCAGCTCTTAACCGCACCATCCCGACCACCGTAAATCCGAGAATGACATATGTCTTATTGAAGTGCGGTAGCTGCGGTCTTCCCCGTCAACTGCCGGATCAGTTGCGCTTCGGTCTCGCGATAGGGCGTGCCGTCGGCTTTAAACACGTCGTGAAACCACACTGGCGGCTGGTCGAGAACATACGGATGCTGCCACGACTCCCAGGGCAGGTTGGTCTGCGTCTTGCCCACGACTAATCCCCAGTTGATCGCGCCCAGATGATGTTTTTTCGCGATCGGCAGAATGCCCTCGAACGTGCTGCCTGTTGAGCGCGCCATGTATTCCGTGCAGATGATGGGGCGGTGGTACTGCTCCAGCCAGACTACGCGGCGCTCGAAGTCGTCCGGCCAACTGTAGTTGTGGAAGGTGATGATATCGGAGTTCTGCAACTGAATGACTTCCATCGGGGTAGGCCCGGATTTAGCAGTCCACTTGCCCTCCCATAATCCGCTGGTGAGCGGCTGGGTGGGGTTCGCCGAACGCGCCCAGGCAAAAGCCTGCGGCAGCAGCGACTTCACTAGCTCGACTTTGTTCTTCGGTTCCTGCTCTTCGTAGTATCCGGTCTGCACGCCTCCCGGCTCGTTCCACACATCCCACGCCAGGATGCGCGGATCGTTGGCGAACGCGCCGACGACTCCCACAACGTAAGACTTCAACCGCGGATACTGCGACTGGTCTTCCAGGGCTTTCGCTCCGGGACTCTGCACCCATCCTGAGTTGTGTACGCCCTGCTTAGGCGCGGGCTGCGGTCCCAACTTCGGCATTGGGTCCCAGCAGGAATCGAACAGCACCAGCATCGGCCGGATGTGATGCCTCGCCGCAATCGTCAGGAACTGGTCGAGCCTCTGCTTGAAGCCGGCCGCGTCCTGCTGCCACAAAAGATCGTGCAGGAAGACGCGCATGGTGTTCATGCCCAGCCCTTCCGCCCAGCCCAGTTCCTTGTCGATCTGCTTGGGATCGAACGTCGCGGCCTGCCACATTTCCAGCTCGTTGATTGCCGTGGCTGGGATGTAATTGCTGCCCACCAGCCAGGGCTGCTGCTGGTACCAGGCGTTGGCCTTCTCCTCGGACCAACGTTGCGGCGATTGCGACAGCAGTTGCGCCGGCAGACAAAACAGCAGCGCGAACAGCAACCCAGACGAGGTGAGGCGACGCATGAGTGTCCCCATTTGCTCTGCGACAGATTACTCCGGATTCCTTGGATTCGCAGTGAGTTGTTTAATCCTGCGCCCCTGGGCCGAGTCGTTAATGAGCGTGGCCAGGCGGCGCATTCGCGTCTCTTCACGTTTGGCGCTCGTCACCCAATAGCACGAAACCCGGCGATACCAGGGAGCCTGCGCCTGGTAGAAATCCCACGCTTTGCGATTGGCGCGAAATTGCCTGGCATACTCGGCGTCGAACTGGCGATTCCTGACTTCGTACGAGTACTGTCTCGACTTTTTCTTATCGCGCTGCTGGAATACCTTCAGTCCCGCCGGATGCACACGACCGAGCTTGATCAACTCACTCATCCTGGTGGTGTTAATGACGCTCCAGATGCTCTCCGGCTTGCGCGGGGTGAAACGGACGGTGTAACTGCAGGCGTCGAAGCGCTTACGCAGGCCGTCAATCCAGCCGAAACACAGGGCCTCGTCGAGCGCTTCGCAGTAGGTGATCCCGTCCTTGCCGGACTCGACCCGATAGAACCCGATCAGTAACTCAGGCACAAAGTCGTGGTTCTCTTCGAGCCATGCTCGGAAGTCGTACGAGGTGCGAAAAAAGTTCGGGGTGTTCACAAGGCCCACAATCTAGCACAAGCGAGCGGTCGTTACGTGCTCGGCGACCCGTGGCGGGCTGAATGCTCGCCCGCATACTGTCGCACAAATCGCAGCCGCAACCGGCAGAAAGTACTGCAGCACAACGTGTTGGTCGTCTCGATTACGCAATCTTATGCCCCCGATAAAAACTATCGATTTCCCCAATCACGGACGGACTTCTAGACTCCACATACGACCCTAGTTCGACTGGCCAGCCTTCGCTACTTGGCTGCATGCGGCGTCCTAGGCAGCACGATGGGGGCCATCAACGATCTCGAGAGAAGCCAGCAACGCGACTGGCATGAGTGTACCTCCGGGCCTGTTATCAACTTTTGGATTAACTCAAGTTCGTTCAGCCCTTTTGATGAAAGTGTTTCAGGTGGAGTGTCTTCGTGGACTTCGACCAACTTACGACATTTCTGGAAGTCGTGAAGCTCGGCAACTTTTCCCGCGCCGGGGAGAAGGTGTTCCGCTCGCAGTCGGCGGTGAGCGCGCAAATCCGCCAGCTCGAGCAGGAGTACGGAACGAAACTGCTGGACCGGTCAGGCAAACGGGTGGCACTCACGCCAGCCGGCGAAGTGTTATTCGAATACGCCAATCGGCTGCTGGCATTGCGCGGAGAGTCATTGCGCGCGGTGGCCGACCAGGACAGCACGCCACGTGGCGTGCTGGCGATCGGCGCCAACGAAGCCACCTGTCTCTATGTCCTGTCAGAAACATTCGGCGAATTCCGTAGACGATATTCCGATGTGCAGATCAGCATTTATCGCAACTTCAGCCACAAAATACTGGAGCGCCTGCAGGACGGACTGATCGACGTCGGCATTGTGACCATGCCGGTGAAGGCCAACCGGTTGGTAGTGAAGCGCATCTTCCATGACCGCCTGGTCCTGATGACGGGCCCCCATCATCCGCTGGGACAACTGGATTCGGTTTCGGTCGAGGCCATGGTGGATTACCCGATCATCCTCCCCAAGGCCGGGCACACGCGCAAGACGATGGACAAACTTTTCCGCCCGTACCAATCGCAATTGCGGATTGCCATGGAACTGCCCAGCATCGCGATGATCAAGGCATTCGTGGCGTCGGGCATGGGAATCTCGCTGATCAGCGAGAGCTTTGCTCGCAAGGAATGCCGCGCCGGTGACCTGCGCCTGATTCCGCTGTCGGACACGGACCTGTCGCGCGAACTGGCGTTGGTGTACCACCAGGACCGGACCCTACCGCGTTCGGCAGTGGCCTTCATCGAGCTGGTCCGCAACGGGGTCCCACGATTCAGGTCAACGGGCGCGTTTGAAATGGAAGACACGACACTGGTTGAGTCACACGAACTTGATGCCACCTTCGTCGAGGCTTAATGGTTTCTCGTCGTGCGATGAAAGTTAGCCGTCCCGCAAGGAAAAATTCCACAGAGTTCGCTCTATCCTGCCAAGATTCACACTTCAGACTTTTGTGTGGTAGCACGTAAAACCAAACAGCGGGCGGTCCTGTAAACCACTGAGGGCAACCGTGTGCCACTGGCATTAATCGATCGTCCTGAGTGGCTTGAATAAGCGTTACTTATCGCCCGCATAAAAAACTGCTTTCGCAGAAATTTCGATTGGCCTCAACGGAACTATGCGTTGGACTGACGGCGATGGCTTCATTAGCTTCGTAGTCTCTAGGCAACGAGCCGCGAATTCATCCTACAGATGATCGCGTGACACTTTGAAGAAAGCGAGCCTTCGAAATGAGACTTGTCTCCCGAGCTTGTACGGCACTACTTGGCATGAGCCTTGCGGTATTTTCCGCTTCACCAGGGGTGGCACAGGACGCGCCAGCTCCCAAGCCAGCCGACCAACCGCCGGCAGCGGCCCAGACGGCAGCGCCTGCAGCACCTGCCGCGCCCGCTGCGCCGGCCGAGGCTGCCCCGACTGCACTCCCGACCCCCTCGATCACAGGCCCGCTGGCGGGGGCACCGCCGATCACTTTGGAAGCCGGCCCGCTTGGCAAACTCAGCCTGAACGGCATTGTCAGCGGCTTCGGTGTGTTCCAGAGCAACGCGGTGCCGGGCAACAGCGGAGCTGAAGGCAACCTATCGAACGGGCAGGTCTGGATCCAGAAGACTACCGGCTGGTGGCAGTTCTACGCGCAGGCTGGCGCCTATGACATCACTGCCCTGGGATCGCCTTACATCCAAACCGAGACGGCGCTGACCGACCTCTATGGACCCGTGCCGACGGCTTACTTCAAGCTCGTACCGGGGAAAACTACCTCCATCGAGTTTGGAATTCTGCCTACATTGGTAGGCGCTGAGTACACCTTCAGCTTCCAAAACATGAATATCGAGCGCGGCCTGTTGTGGGGCCAGGAAAACGCGATCACTCGTGGGGTGCAGATCAATCAGGCGATCGGAAAGTACTTGGCAGCCTCGTTTAGCTGGAACGATGGCTATTATTCCAACCGCTATTCCGGTCTGAGCGGCTCACTGACTTTCACCAAAGGACCGCACGCCTTGGCATTCATCGGCGCAGGGTACCTGGGGCAAACTAACTGGACCAACCTGGCTACGCCCATTCAGAACAACGGCCAAATCTACAACCTGATCTACACCTACACGAAGGGGGCTTGGATCCTCCAACCGTACATTCAGTTCAACCGGGTTCCAACCAACCCCATGATCGGAGTCGTCGACGGCGCGCAAGCCTGGGGCGGTGCGATTCTAGCCAGCCGCACCTTCAAGAAAGGATGGTCGATGGCCGGGCGCTTTGAATACATCTCGAGTTCGGGAAATAGCGCCATCCCCTCCGTCAACCTGCTGTACGGCGCGGGCAGCGGGGCCTGGTCGCTCACCGCGACTCCCACGTACCAGTACCAGAAGTTCTTCACCCGCGCCGATATTTCATTTGTAAAAGCCACCGGTATGACGCCGGGATTTGGTTTCGGTTCCCTCGGGACCATCAGCAGCCAGACCCGTGGCGTGGTCGAGATCGGCTTTCTGTTTTGAGCTGACGAAACCTGACGAAGTTGGGCGGCATGTCATGCATCCGTGCCGCCCGCAGTCCTTGCCGATGGAATACCTGTGGGCCCCGTTTGCGCTTATGAGAAGATTGAACGTGCTGGCACATCTCGAAGGTGGACCGGCGTTTGCGCGCGTGCCCGGCGAAAAGCCGATGCGGCGCGAGAACAGCCGAAGACGAGATGGAGAGGACGGGGCATGACAAAAGTTGAGGCCATCATTCAACCCTCAAGGTTCGAGGCCGTGAAAGAAGCGCTGATCGAAATCGGGGTCGAAGGCATGACCGTATTAGAGGTCCGCGGCCATGGACGCCAGAAGGGACACACCGAACTCTACCGCGGCCGCGAATACAGCGTAGATCTGCTGCCCAAGATCAAGCTCGAACTGGTGGTGGACGACAAAATGGCGGAGCGAGTGGTGGAAACCATCGTGAAGGTTGCGTCCACCGGCAAGATCGGCGACGGCAAGATTTTTCTCTCGAAGATCGATGAGGCCATCCGCATCCGCAACCAGGAGCGGGGCGTTACCGCACTGTAGGCGGGATAAGAATCTCGGGGGGATCTTCCTCATTCGAAAATCACAAATCAGTGGCGCACCCAGCCCACACTCGCAGCGATAGGTTCCCTATCTATCCGTCTAAATGGCCAGCTCCTGCAGGGCGGGCGTGTTCTGAATCAGCAGGGTAGAGCCATGAAGCTGAGCGATGTGCTGCTTGCGAAAATCGGCGAGTGTTCGAGTAACGGTCTCGCGCGACATGCCGATGATTTGCCCAATCTCTTCGTGGGTCAGGGCCACCTTGATTCCATGAGCGCTGGTTATCCGGGCATCCTCGTGCGACCAATCCAGCATCAGGCGGGCAATCCGTTGGGGTGCTGAGCGCATGACGAAGCAGCGAAGGTGTTGATACGCCTGCTGGCACTCGCGGCTTAGATGGATTGCCACCTGCATGCTGGCCTCAGAATGTTCCGTCAGGAACTTGAGAAAGTCGTCCCGTTTGACGAAGTTTAGCTGACAGGGCTGGCCAGTTTCCGCGGTTGCTTCGTGCAGGAATCCGGACACGGTTGTGTTCAGTCCTAATACCTCGCCCGGCTTGGCAATGTTGAATATGAGGGTCTGGCCTTGGCTCGAAGTTGCCGACACTTTCACACGGCCCCGGCACAGAACGTAAATACCCCGGCACGCCTGACCTTCGACGAACAGGGTCGCGCCCGCCGGATACGCCAGCGTGAACTTTATCCTTTGAAAAGCTTCCAGGTCCGGTTTGGGCAAACGACAAAAAAAGCCCTCGGAGCAGAGGTTGCAAGAGAGACAGTTTTCGACCAGTTCCATCCCGTATGGTGAATGCATAGCGCCCTTTCTTTAACGAGGAGGCCCAGGTTGCAGCAGAGTCCCTGGCAGTGGATACGTGGGAATTCGATTTTGCTCTGTGTTGGCCGACCACCAGGGATTCTGCAATAGATTGTGTTGAACGATATGGCGATCAACCGCCACCAGTCTGTTCAACATTGCTCACTTTGGCATTTATTGCGAAGGCGCGTCCAGGCTATGGCAAGACGAAACGGTTAAGGTGCCGCCAATCGGACCGCCGCGCCAGCCGTAACCCTCCTAATCTTCCTGCAGGCCCTGGCTCCCGGGCAAGATCGGCGACGGCAAAATTTTTCTCTCGAAGGTCGCGAGGCCATCCGCATCCGCAACCAGGAGCGCGGGGTGATGGCGCTGTAGACGAAACAAGCATCTCGGCGGGGGGCCTTCCTGCTCATTCGAAGACCACGAATGAGTCGGCACCCGGGACACCGGCCGAACTAAAGCCAATAGAAAGACCCCGCCCAACAAAGATTGATTGGACGGGGCACCCCCCTTGAGAATTACCAAGTTATTGCAGTGCCGTTTGCACCGGAACGAAATACGCAGCAGGTGGAGCCTTGGGAGGTCCGCTCTCGAGAGACATTGCAAAAAACCCTCGAAATACAGGGTCCTTGAGCGTGTCGGTCAAACCGAGTGCCCCATCGCCCACGTGCAAACCGATGGTGTCAACGTTCTCTGGATCTCTGGAATCGTATACATAAAGCTTCGCGTCTTGCGTACTGTCGTTGTAAGAATAACCGACGGCAAGCACCACATGATTATCGAATATCTTGGCTGGGTCATACGTTTGTTTTACCAAGATCAACCCGAGCATAATCGGTGCGCCTTTATCAATCGCGGCTCTCACTGTCCACCACTCTTTTTTGGTCGATATTCTCATTGAGTGGATGTCGGTCGGATGACCAACGTCAGGCCGTGCATTCCATTCGACAAAAGTGTCCCCATACTCGGCTACCACTTTGAGTTGAGCTGGAATCAATTCGTGGTCCTTGAGAGAGGATGAATAGGGTTCGATATTCGTCCCTTCTTTGAAGCGCCTCAATGCGGACAACGACATGCCTCCGCAAAGTGCCCATCGAGCTTCCAAGAACTGGTGCCCAAAGGATCCTACAGTGTTCTCTGGAATACAGGTTGGAGCAGCGCAGACTTTGAAACGATCATTCGGGAAAGGCCAGCCGTTGGTGGCAGGATCAAAAAACGTCCATCTCGGAGCCCACCCGGGTTGTGCGCTTGCGGTTGAAAGTGGAAGGCAAAGGAATGATCCCAAGACCATGCCAAGCACTGTAAGCACTGTCTTGCTTTTCATAATTGCCTCCATGCTACGGCTTGTCTTCGAGTTGTATGTCCACCAGGACGTAGGAACCACCGGCGTTGCAACCGTCTGTAGTCACATAAACTCTCCTGTGTCCGAGAAAGGAGGCCAGTGCCATGCTGAGCATGGCCTTGGTTCGTTCGTCGGACAGCGGATACCTAGCCTCTGCATACGCAGTATTCTGACAAGGTCCATGGACGCCCGGTCGAAAATTGGGACCGCCGTCCCAGACATCGATGGCAAGCTTCCCATTTTCGCCGACATCTACCTTGAAGATGTAGGCATAGTAGTCCCCTTTTCTTGCGGCCCACGCGAGATTGGGCGCTACTGCCATGGTGGCAAGGAGCAATAGTACGATGAGGCACTTTTTGTTGTTTTTCATAATTTCTCCTTCACTGAATGATGTGACTTGAGTGTTTAATTCGGGTGGTATCTTGACTAATTCGAACCGTTCGCCTCGAGGGGCTCAAGAGCGACATGAACGGGGCGTAACGGTTCTTCAGTGAGGCGACAACCTAAGCAGCTAACAAAGGAGAGTGCAGAACACCGCCAATAAGGGTCGTGTACTGGCGGTTCGATTGGCATTGGCGCCGTAGACGGCTGCGGCGGAAAAAAGCGATGAAGTGCTAAGTTTAGACTGGGACAGATTCAGCGCCTGCTTAGTCGTCTGGGGTGCCACCGGCGGTGCGGCGATTGAGAATAGGGTAACGCCTTCGTATGGCGGTGTCGCCGATTCGTCATAGAGCGTTTCCTCGATGTCCTCGACCGGAAAGCCCAGCGACAAGCCGAACACGAGCAGCACGAAAAGGATGACCGCGTAGCGCGGCTTTCTCATAGCGGCACCAACCCTAGACATCAAGACTATATCTCGATTAGAAGACAACAGTTCATCAGGCGCCTAGAAATTCGATACTGATTCCGAAAATGGGAATGAAGATTCCTTGGTCATTCGGCGGCGCGCCCCTGTTCGGATCGCTGTTGCTTGATCGTCATCTCACAAGCATCGCAATTCCCTCACACCCCGGGATACTTCCCCAGATACAGCAGCAGGATATCGATCGTGTCGGTTACGCCGTGCGCGATGATGGGCGCCCACAGATTGCATCCCGTGGCCAGGAAGATCAGGCCGAGCAGCAGGCCATCGATCATGTTCTCGACCTGTCCAGTGATGCCCTGACCGATGTGACCCAACCCGAAGACAAAGCTCACGACAATCAAGCTGATCATCCAAG
>Ga0074045_10003938_pt1 | contig 13276 bp, 13 predicted proteins | sample BogForMeECP23OM2_FD_94442 | JGI IMG/M metagenome (GOLD analysis project Ga0074045, IMG submission 94442) | Bog forest soil microbial communities from Calvert Island, British Columbia, Canada - Bog Forest MetaG ECP23OM2 | ecosystem: Environmental > Terrestrial > Soil > Wetlands ... | reverse complement strand
GACGGGTATGAGCCCGCCGACCAGCTTTGAGCGGAGGAGCGAGAGCGGCATGGAAATCGAGAATAGCGTTGCAGTCGTGACCGGCGCGGGGAACGGAATAGGGGCCGCGATCGCGGAAAAGCTCTTCGCGGAAGGAGCATACGTCTCCCTGTGGGACGTGAGCTTCGAATCCGTCCAGAAGCTTGCGCGGCAGTTCGACCCCACCGGCGACAGGATGGCGGCCTTCAAAGTCGACGTGACTGTCGAAAAGGAAGTCCTTGCCGGCGTGCAACAGACCCTGGACAGGTTCGCCCGGATCGACGTGCTCGTCAACAACGCCGGTATCTCGCGCCACAAACCCATCGAGGAGATGAGCGTGGAGCTCTTCCAGCAGGTGCTTTCCGTGAACCTCACCGGGCCATTCATATGCTGCAAGGCCGTGGTGCCCGTGATGAAGAAGCAGAACCGGGGGAAGATCGTCAATATCGCGTCACTGGGCGGAAGAACAGGCAGGCCTGGTGTCGGCGCAAACTATGCCGCCTCGAAAGCAGGTCTGATCGGAATGACAAAATCCCTGGCCAAAGAACTGGGAATGAGCAACATCTGCGTGAACGCGATCTGCCCCGGCCCCATTCTCACCGAGCAGACCAGGCAGTACTCCGCGGAAGTGTTCGCTTCCTGGAATGTCGGGCGTGCGGTGCCGAAAGACGGGATGCCGTCGGACGTCGCGGACGCGGTGATCTTCCTGTCCTCCCGGAGGTCCGACTGGGTGACCGGAGTTTCTCTCGATGTGAACGGCGGAATCTACATCAACTAGGGAGAGGAGAGCGCAGCATGTCGGGACTGAAGGTCGTGGACATGAACAAAGTGGAGCCGGAGAGGAAAACCCCTCCGAGAGCCTCGTGGCTCCTCATTTCCGAGAGGACGGTCGGCTCGAAGAACCTCGCCCTCGGAGTGAACGAGACAGAGCCCGGCTCCATGGTCCCGGAGCATGTGCACGAGAGCGAGGAAGAGGTGATGCTCTTTCTGGAAGGGGAGGGCAAATTCATCACGAAGGACGAGGAGATCGACCTGAAACCGGGGATCTGCGTGTACAACCCGCCGGGGTCCGCTCACAAGATCATCAACACGGGAACGACGAAACTCAAGTTCGTGTGGGTGTACGCCCCGCAACTGAAGAGCCATCGCATTTCTCATCAATAGAAGAGGGGAGACACAACATGCCGAATTGGAGCCTGCCGCTGAGCGAAGGGCACATGGAAAAGCCCACCAAGATCTATTTTCAGACCATGACCAAGTTTGACGTCGACGAGAGGCTGAAGAAGAACGACATCCTCCTGGTGCCCATCGGGTCCACGGAGAATCACGGGCAGGCCGGTCCCTACGGAGAGGATACCTTCATCGTCACGAGGATCGCGGAGATGGTTGCCCAGGCCACCGGCTGTACCGTTGCCGAGCCCATGTGGTATGGATCACATCCCTTTCATCACATCGGCCAGCCCGGGACGGTCCCGCTTCCGGACAACGTTTTCACTGACCACATACGGGCCATGATCTCCGGGTTCTGGAACACGGGGTTCCGCAAGCAGATTTTCCTGAGCATGCACGGCCAGGAGTACGCCCTGCCCTCAGCCATCCAGGAGTGGGGCAAGAAATACCAGGTGCCCGCGATCATCATATTCCTCGACCTGCCGCGAATCATGGGGACCGCGTTGAAGGACAAGGCCCATGGCGGCCCCTTCGAGACCCCGTTCCAGCACGCCGACGAGGCGGAGACCTCGATCTCCATGGCGCTTTTCCCCGAGATGTGCCAGCTCGAGCACGCGGAGGACACCACGCTCAAAGGATTCCTTCCGCCCGGGCACGTGGACAGGGGCGGTGACATCTACGGCAATCCCATTCCGGGCCACTGCATTGTGGGTGGCACCGGTATCGAGTGCGTCACCTTTCCCGAAGGCGTCCTCGGCAAGGCCACCCTGGCGGAGCCGACCAAGGCGTACAAGGCAATCGAGAACGTCCTGGACTACATGGTGAAGCTTCATGACGACATCATGGGCAGATTCCCCGTCGGGCAGCTGCCGGAGATCAAGCTCATGACGCAGAGAAGCGAAGAGGAGATCAAGTCGGTTCTGCTCGGTCCCGCGAAGGGCGGACGGCACCTCTATACCATTGCGTGGCCGAGCTGAGGTGAACGGGTGAGGACACCATGAATATCGGGATTTTTCTGCAAACCATCATTGGCGGCATAGGGATCGGGAGTCTGTATGCCCTGGTCGCGCTCGGCTACTCGATGGTCTACCGCTCCATGGGTCTGGTCAACTTTGCCCAGGGAAGCATCTACATGGTGGGCACGTACTTCGGGATCATCTGGTACGCGGGAATGGTCATGGGCCTGCACGTCCCGTATCCCATTGCGCTGCTGGTCGGGATTCTCCTCAACGCATGCCTGGGCGTTCTCCTTGAACGTATATTCCGCCCGCTTGCAAAGCTCGACCTCATGTTCATGCTCCTGGGAACAATCGGGCTCGGCTTTGTTCTCGACAACCTGTTCGTCATCATCTTCGGCGCCGAAGGTTTCGCCGTCAGGTCCCCCCTGCCGAACGCGCCGATCGTCGTCCTTGGCATCAGGATCCTGCCGCAGATGCTCCTGCTCATCGGAGGATCCGCCCTGCTCATGGTCGGCCTCCAGGTTTTCCTGAAAAGAACGAGGTCAGGCAAGGCAATGCGGGCCTCGGCGATGGATCACGATATTGCGAGCGCCATGGGTATCCCCGTCAATCGGATGAATGCGCTGACCCTGGCTATCGGATCCGGGCTGGCCGCGGCCGCGGGGATCCTCGCGGCACCCATTGTGTACGTCAATCCCGCCATGGGATCCGCGGTCGGGCTCAAGGGGTTCGCCGCGGCCATCCTGGGAGGACTCGGCAGCATCCCCGGCGCAATCGCAGGAGGACTTGTGTTCGGCGTGCTGGAAGCCGTCTCTGCCGGGTATATCTCCTCTTCCTATACCAGGGGGATTGCCTTTCTCGTCATGGTGATCGTTCTCATGGTCAAGCCGTCAGGCATCGTGGGCGAAGTGACCGTGGAGAAGGTATAGGATACGAAATTGAGCAATCAAGAACTGTTTGGCTTGACAAGAAAGGGATCGCGCATGGTGAAGGCGGTCCTGCTCGCCCTGGTGGCATGCGTCCTTCTGGCATTCCCTTTCCTTGCCCAGAATCGCTACCAGGTGCATATCATCAATACCGCGGGCATCTACATCCTGATCAGCCTGGGGCTCAACATCGCAATGGGCTATGCCGGCCAATTCAACCTGGCCATGGGAGCCCTCTGGGGAGTCGGGGCGTATACGGCCGCAATTCTCAATACGCGTTTCGGGATCCCGTTCTGGTTGAATCTCCCTGCCGCAATGGTCGCCGCCGGCGTCATGGGTGCGATCGTCGGTCTGCCTTCGTTCAAGGTGCGATCCCACTACCTGGCAATCGTCACGATCGGCCTGGGAGAGGTCATCAACATCATCCTGGTCAACGAGCAGAAGCTGACCGGGGGCGCTGACGGCATTGCACGGATCCAGATGCCGAGTTTTTTCGGCATACCAATCAACACCGACGAACGGTACTATTACCTGATCCTGGTCATCGTGGTCCTCGGCTTCCTTGTTGCGCGCCAGCTTCTCCGGCACCGAATCGGCCGATCCTTCCGCGCCATTCGGGACGACTACCAGGCCGCGAAGGCCATGGGCGTCAATACCGCCTACTACCAGATCCTTGCCTTTGTCATCAGCGCCGCGTATGCGGGGGCCGCCGGCGCCTTGTTCGCGCACCTCAATACGTACATCAGCCCCGACATTTTCGAGTTCAGCTCCACCCTGTTCATCATGACCATGACCATGGTGGGAGGAATGGGCAGCCTGGCAGGCTCGGTCGTCGGAGGATTGGCGTTGCCGATTCTGCAGGAGTATCTGCGCGTCATCAGGAACTGGCAGCTGGTCGTCTACGGCGTTGCCATCATGGCCGTCGTTCTCTTTTTCCCCGGAGGCGTCATGGGGGTGATGCGCCGATTGAGGAGCTCCCGAGCCCTCCGGTGGCTGTCACCGGGCAAGTCCGCGCAGGAAAAACTGCAGGCGGAGGAAACAAATGTCCCTGGAAATTGACAGCCTCTCGATGCAATTCGGCGGGCTGAGCGCGGTCAAGGATGTCTCGATCACGATCGAGCCGGGTGAGATCCACGGCCTTATCGGTCCCAACGGGTCGGGAAAAACGACCACCTTCAACGTCGTGTCCGGCTACTACAAGCCGAGCGGCGGAAAAGTGGTTTTTGAAGGCAAAGACATCACCGGACTGCCCGCGCACAAAATAACGGCCGCGGGCTTTGCTAGAACTTTCCAGAATCTGCGGTTGTTCACGAGCATGACCGTCCTGGAGAACGTCCTGGTGGGAATGGGGCATCACGCAAAAACCTGGTTGTGGCAGGAGATACTGAGCCCGCTTGCGGTGCGCCGGGAGGAGAGGGGTTTTATTGAAAAGGCAATGCGGCTGCTCGCCCTTCTTGGCATTGCCGACCTTGCCGAGTATCCGGCAACAAGCCTGTCCTACGGCCACCAGCGGCGTGTCGAGATTGCGCGCGCTCTTGCAACGGATCCCCGGATGCTCCTGCTGGATGAGCCGGCCGCCGGTCTCAATGAAGTCGAGTCTGACGAGCTGCGTGGAATTCTCATGAAGATTCGCGGATCGGGCGTGACGATTTTCCTCATCGAGCATGACATGAAGCTCGTAATGGGGATGTGCGACGTGATCACCGTCCTGGATTATGGAAAAAAGATCGCGGAAGGATCGTGCGACAGCGTCAGCAGCAATCCGGTTGTCGTCGAAGCCTACCTGGGGAAGGAGGAGCAGCCGTGATGGTGGTCGAGGCCCTCCACACTTTCTACGGAAGTATCCACGCGGTCAAGGGAATCTCCTTCGAGGTACGCACGGGTGAGATTACCGCGCTCATCGGAGCCAACGGCGCCGGCAAATCGACCTCCATAAAGACGATCTGCGGTCTGCTGCACCCGCGAAACGGAACAATTCTCCTCCAGGGAACGCCTATTCAGAGACTGCGCGCAGACCAGATCGTGCGCCGCGGCGTCGGATACGTTCCCGAGGGGCGGCGGGTATTTCCGGTCCTGACAGTGGACGAAAACCTGGACATGGGCGCGTATCACCGGTCGGACGCATCAGAAATCGCCCGCGACAAGGAACAGATGTACGAGAGGTTCCCGAAGCTCAAGGACCGCAGAAAGCAGCTTGCCGGATCATTGAGCGGCGGGGAACAGCAGATGCTGGTGATTGCACGCGCCCTGATGTCCAGCCCGCAGCTTCTCCTGATGGACGAGCCGTCTCTTGGCCTGGCACCCCTCCTGGTCAGGCAGGTGTTTGAAATCATCGTCGAATTGAACAAGAAGGGGCTGACCATTCTCCTGAGCGAGCAAAATGCGCGCGGCGCGCTGAAAATCGCACATCATGGAATCGTGATGGAGACAGGCAAGGTTCGATTCGCCGGTACGGCAAAGGCTTTGCAGGAAAATCCCGTCGTGCAGCGGGCATACCTGGGCATCTGAAAGGGGGTATGGGGGGAGAAGGTCGAAAGTCTCGGATGTCGTGGCACACATGAAAGGAGATTTACCATGAAGAGAAAAGGACTGGCAATCTTGCTGGCGGTCTGCGTCGCGGCGACCGTCGGCGTTTCCTTCGCTGGAGCTTCGGGGGCGAAAGAGCCTGCTGCTGCGGCCGGCTCCGGTCAGGCGGGAGGAGAACCGATCAAGATAGCGATCATCGGCGCGATGAGCGGCACCAACGCAATACTGGGGGATTGGATGAAGAAGGGTGTCACGCTCGCCGTTGAGCAGAAGAATGCTGCGGGCGGGATCCAGGGGCGACAGATTCAACTCGTCATCTATGACGATACGGCCAACCCGACGACATCCGTCGGTCTGGCCCAGAAGGTCGCCACGGAAGACAAGGTCATGGCGGCGTGGGCAACCACCAACAGCAGTTCTGCGCTGGCGGACTTGCCGATTTTCCAGGCGTACAAAATTCCACAGCTCACGTTCGGCACGAATGTCACGATTACCCAACAGGGCAGTCCGTACATCTTCCGCCAGTGCCCTGCCGGGCCCGCGTACGAGGATCCCCTGATCGATTATCTCGTGAAACAGGGCAAAACCAAGTACGCCATTATTGGTGACAATTCAGCATACGGCAAAGGCGAAACAGCCTATCAGACGGCTGCTCTCAAACGGAATAACCTGACACCATTGGACACCGAGGCCTATGGGATCGACGACAAGGACTTCACCGGTCAGTTGACCAAGATACTGCAGACCCAGCCCGAAGTCCTTCTCCTGGCTGCGTCGGAGGTCGCGGGCGGCCTGGTGGCCCGGCAGGCGCGGCAGCTCGGTTTCACCCAAATCATTGCGGGCGGCTCCGCCATGGCCACGCCCAAGTTCGCGGAAACCGCGGGTGATGCTGCGGAGGGAGTCTACTTCACCTCACCGTATCCGGGTAACGATGCCAACGACCAGACGCGCGCATTTGCTGCCGCGTACAAGGCCCGTTGGGGGGAGGACGCGGAAGAGCACGGCGCCAACAGCTATGACGGCGCCAGCATGCTTCTGCTGGCCATGTCCAAGGCCAATCCTCTGACGCCGGAAAACGTGGCGGCTGAGATGCACAAGATCTCCGGCTACCAGGGGCTCCAGGGGGTCTTCACGTATGATGCCACCGGCGAAGGCATACGGCTGACCAACGTCGGCGTCATCAAGGGCGGCAAACGCGTTTTCCTGTCCAAGTAGTCGGGTATTCGTTCTCTCGGAGGCGACACGTCGTCTCCGAGAGAATAGAGGAGTTGCAATGAAGGCTATCGTGAAATACGAAGACACGGCCGGCGCCGTGAAGATGATGGATCGGCCGAAGCCGGAGATCGCCGCCAATGATGTCCTGGTCGGGATCAAGGCAACCGGAATCTGTTATTCCGACATGTCGATCGTCAAAGGCGAGTACAAGGGACGAAAACCCGTTCCGATTCCCGTGATCCTCGGACACGAGGCTTCCGGAATTGTGTCAGAGATCGGAAAGAACGTGAAAGGCCTCCGACCCGGGGACCGGGTTGCCTTCGAGCCTTTGAACGGATGCGGTCACTGCCCAGACTGCAAAAAGGGTTTCAAGAACATGTGCACCGACTGGAGCCATGTTGGCATCACCTGTGATGGCACATTTGCCGAGTTCGTTGCCGTTCCCGAGCTCCTTGTCCATCGGTTGGGTCCCGGCATTTCCTTTGCCGACGCGGCGGTGCTCGAGCCGTTAAGCCTCGTGGTTCGTTCGCTGGAGCATGTGGCACCAGTGGCCGGCGAATCGGCCGTCATCATCGGGCCGGGTTCGGTCGGACTGCTCCATCTTCAGGCCTTGAAATCATCAGGGATAGATAAAGTCATCGTGATCGGCATTGACAAGGACAAGAACAGATTCGAGATCGCCGAATCTCTCGGCGCCACCCGCGTGGTATCTGTGCAGAAGGAAGACCCCGTCAAGGCGGTGATGGAAGCGACCGGCGGACAGGGCGCCGACATCGTCGTCGAAACGGCAAATCATCCGTCGGTGTGGGACATCATCCTCGATGTCGTTGCGGCCAGGGGCCGCATTTCCGCCTTCGGCCTGTATCCTGAGGCAAAGATCAAGCCGATCACCCTGCTGCGGAAGGGAGCTACGATCTATGGCGACGTTGCGCTTCTGCCCCGGCACTTCATCCGTGCAATCAACTGGCTGGAAACGAAGAAGGTTTCCGGCGAAAAGCTTATCACAAAGCGTTTCCCCCTGGACCAGGTGAGCGAGGCGTTTCAGACTTTCTACAGCGGTGAGACAGTCAAGGTCCTCTTCGAAGTGTAAACTACCAGCCCGCAACGCGCACGACTTTTTGAAAGGAGCATTTCTACGATGAAGAAGATGCGATCCGTCAATCCATACACCATGGAGGAGAATGGTGTATTCGAGCTGCAATCACCCGCGGAGGCCAGCAAGGAAATAACAGCATCACGAGAGGCCTTCAAGCGCTGGAGGGCATTGCCCGCCGTGGAGAGAGGGAAGTACCTGACGAAATTGTCTTCGGTCCTGCTGGCGGGGAGGCGCGGCTACGCGGAAACAATCACCAGGGAAATGGGCAAGCCAATCAAGCAGGCTCTTACGGAGATAGAACGCAGCGCCAACATCTGCATGTACTTCGGGGAGCATGCAGAAGAGCTCACCCGCGACGAGATGGTGCAGACGGCCTTTCACAAGAGCTACGTCTCTTTCGAGCCGCTGGGCGTCATCCTCGCCATCATGCCGTGGAATTTCCCCATGATTCAACTTTTCAGGTTCGCCATTCCAACATTGACGGCAGGGAATGTCGTGGTTTTGAAGCCCGCTTCCAACGTCCCAATGTGCGGCAGGAACATCGAGAGCATTTTCGCAGAGGCCGGTTTCCCGAAGGGCGTCTTCAAGACTCTTCTCATCGATTCCACGACCGTCATCGGTCTGATCAAAGATGACAAGGTCGACGGCGTCTCCCTCACCGGGAGCCGGGGCGCGGGGGAGCAGGTGGGAGCTGCGGCAGGGGGGCGCATCAAGAAATCCGTGCTGGAGCTCGGCGGCTCCGATCCATTCATCGTCATGGATGATGTGAATGTGGACGCGGTGGCGGCGGTCGCGGTTCAGTCGCGTTTCGTCAACTGCGGTCAGAGCTGTGTCGCCTCCAAGCGTTTCATTGTCATGGAAAAGGTCGCGAAAGCTTTCGCCGACCGCTTCGTTCATCATATGCAGGCCATGAAAGTGGGCGACCCGATGGATGAGTCCACCGACATCGGACCCCTCGCAACGGCAGGAGCTGGCGAGGAGCTTTCACGACAGGTTGCCGATGCCCGTGAGAAAGGTGCGACGGTGATAGACGGCCCATCGGTCCCGCCGCAGGGAGCGTTCTTCCGGCCCGTTGCTGTCCTGAACGCGACTCGTGAAATGGCGGTTGCCCGGGAGGAAACATTCGGTCCCATTGCCCCGATCTTCGTGGTCAAGGACGAGGAAGAAATTGTCGAGCTTGCGAACTCGACGGAGTTCGGGCTCGGAGCAACCATCTGGAGCACAAACATCGGGAAAGCGGAACAGATTGCCCGGAGAATCGAGTCTGGTTTTGTCGGAATCAATCAGCCGGTCAAGTCGGATCCGCGCCTGCCCTTTGGGGGGACAAAGAAATCCGGCGTGGGGCGGGAACTTTCACATTACGGAGTGAGAGAGTTCACGAACGTGAAGACAATCATCGTTCAGAATCCAAAATAGGGCGGCGATGAGCCGCGAAAGGTGGGGAGTCATGCGGAACCTCTCGCTCCTCGCAAGACTGCTCGGGGGGTTCGTCATCGTTGCCCTCATTGTGCTTGCGGTCGGATTCGTGGGGTTGCGGGGAGCCGGCAGCCTGAATGGCAATATCCGCGATATCGGGATGAACCATCTCATTGGCGTGCAGAATCTCCTGCAGGCCGCAGAGGCGCAGTCACAAATCAACGCTGCGGAGAGCACCCTGATGGAAAAGGGGCTCGACGCCGGGAGCGTGCAGAACAACTCCAACGCGTTCGACAGGGCAAAGAAAGTCATTGATGATGCATTCCACGTCTACGACTCTCTTGCCAAGACGACGGACGAACAGAATCTCTGGAACCAGTTCAAGCCGGTTTTTGACGCATGGTGGAAGGCGCACCAGGACTTCGCCAGTCTGGCACAGGCATACTGGGGCAGCCCCTCGGATGAAGCCTACAACGCCATGGCAAACCAGCTGCCGCAGAACAACCAGGCATTCGCTCCTGCCAACGGCCTTTTGCACGAGCTCGTCCGGGTCAACATCCACGAGGCAGACCTGGCAGTCCAGCAGGGTCGCGCAACAGGCCTTCGGGTCGAGCTGATCTCCGTTGCCGGCATGTGCGCCGGGGTCATACTCGCACTGCTCCTGGGGACTTTTCTGGCCCTGTCAATCGCGCGGCCTCTCGGCAAAGGGGTGGCCTTTGCCGAAATCGTCTCCGGGGGAGACTTTACGCAGAAGCTGAACATCACGGGCAGGGACGAGGTGGGTACGCTCGCCCGCGCTCTCAATTCCATGGCGGCAAAGCTCAGCGGCGTAGTGGCCGTCATTCAGCAGAACGCGCTCGAGGTGGCCTCATCCAGTGAAGAAATAAGTGCGACTGCGGTGAGTCTTTCGGAGGGGGCGCAGAGCCAGGCCTCGACGCTCGAGCAGACCAGCGCGTCCGTGGAAGAGCTCGCTGCGTCTGTTGCACAGGTGGCGGAGCACGCGCGGTCGCAGGCCTCAGCCGTGCTCAACGGTACAAACTCGATGATGCAGGTGCACGGGTTCATCGAGGACGTCTCCAGAGACCTCTCTGAAATCGCGGCTCTTGCCGGGCAGTCCGTGGAGAAGGCGGAGGAAGGCGCCCGCTCGGTCCAGCAGGTCATGAAAGGCATCGAACTGATCGCCGAGGGCTCCGAGAAGATTGGAGGAATCGTCACGGTGATCTCCGACATCGCGGATCAGACGAATCTCCTTGCGTTGAACGCATCCATCGAGGCAGCTCGCGCCGGGGAACATGGCCGCGGTTTTGCCGTGGTGGCGGAAGAAGTGAGCAAGCTTGCGGACCGAAGCTCTGCATCAACCAAGGAAATCGGGGCCTTGATTAGGAAGAGCGTGGAGAACGTGCGGGAGGGAGTGGAAGTGGCGCAGGGCTCACGGAGCGCCATGGAACAGATCCGCGCGGTCTCGCAGAAGGTCAAGGACTTGATTGCCGGCCTTTCCGAATCGATGTCACGGCAGGTAGGGGCGGTAAGGGATCTCTCGAATAGCCTGAGCGGCGTGAGTGAGAAGAGTCAGAGCATCTCGGCCGCCACGGAAGAACAGACAACGAACGCGAGGCAGGTCTCCCGGGCCATGGAGACGGTGAATGAGCTCACGCAGGCCGCCGCCGCGGCGGCTGAAGAGTTGTCCGGTTCAACAGAGCAGCTTTCCACCATGGCGCAGGAGCTGCAGAGGATGGTCGCTCAATTCAGGATACAGGAGGCAATCGGAAAGATTCCGGGGCGTCTTGGACGGGGCTGACAGACGCGCTCCCGCTTACAAAGAAGAGCCGTTTGGCGTAGAGTGAAATGAGTATGCGGCAGGATCGGGAGGAATACGCCGATGGCCAAGAAAGTTGCGGTGGTCCACGGACCAAACTTGAATATGCTCGGCAAGCGGGAAGTGGGCATATACGGGGGCAAGTCCATGGAAGAGATAAACACCGAAGTCGCAGCGGAAGCAGGAAGCCTGAAAGTCACGGTTGATTTCTATCAATCAAACAGCGAGGGCGAGCTTGTCAGCTACGTCCAGGAGTGCAGGGGAAGAGTGGACGGCATCCTGCTGAATGCCGGTGCCTATACGCACTATTCCATCGCCCTGCGCGACGCCATTTCTGCCGCGCAGGTTCCCACCGTGGAAGTTCATATTTCAAACATCTATAAAAGAGAACCGTTCCGTCATGTTTCAGTCATTGCGCCGGTATGCATAGGACAGATTTGCGGTTTCGGCTCTCATGGATATGTCCTGGCGTTGCGGGCGCTGATGGAAGAAAGACTGGATCCCTGGCTGGCGTGAGGCTGCATGGACATGGAGAAGGACGTGAAGAAGAACAGGAAATTTCTGGTCATATCCGGCCCGAACTTGAACCTGTTGGGGACGCGCAAGACTTCCATCTACGGGGCCGGCTCTCTGGAGGATATCCATCAGGGGTTGAAGCTGCGCGCACAGGAATTGAATGTGACCGTTGAATGCAGGCAATTCAACAGCGAAGGGGAAATAATCGACTGCCTGCAGGAGGCGCATGACAGGTTTGACGGGGTGATTATCAATGCCGGTGCGCTGGCGCACTACAGCTATGCCCTCCGCAGCGCCATCGGATCCATGCTTTTGCCGTGCGTGGAAGTCTTCATTTCCAATGTGCATACTCGGGAGGAGTTCCGGCACAAATCAGTCATAGCTCCAGTGTGCGTCGGGGTTATCGGCGGTTTCGGAAAGAAAAGCTACCTGCTGGCCCTGGAGGCCCTGTCCAATCTGGGCAACGTATAAGGCGGGGAGAACTGCAAATGGGTGTACGCTGGGCCATGATGGCAGAAAATCGATCTCAGGTAGAAGAGGCGGAGCGGGCAGGCTTCGATTGCGTGCAACCGACCTCGAGTTATTTCCTGAGTCTCAGCAACGAGGACTTCGCCGAGCACAAGGAGCGGATCAGGCATCATGGCATGCCTTTCGAAGTCTGTTCGGTGCCGCTCCCCGTGGAGGTCCGCGTGACCGAAAGGGGATTCAATCTTTATGCGTGGATGGAACACCTGAAAAGAGCGCTGCGGCGGCTGGCCGAGCTTGGCTGCAGCACATTGACCTGGAGCGACGGCAGGGCCCGAATACTTCCTCTTGAAGGCGATCAGACGGGTCCAAAGGAGCAGGTTCTGCAGTTTCTGTACGTGCTGTGTGGAGCAGCCGAAGAGTGCGGAATGACCGTGCTGGTAGAGCCCCTTGGTCCTCGTCGCACCAACTACCTGAATACGCTGGATGAAGTCAACGGGCTCCTGCCGCAAGTCGGAAAGACCAACTTGTCCGCCGTGATCAGCCTGCGCGAGCTTGAGGCGATCGGGCTTTCGACTTCCGACTTCGTCTCGTACACTCGGCTCATTGCCCACGTCCAGATGGAAAACCCCGCGTCTCCCGATGGCGCAAGGGTCTGCCCTCGACCCGGCGACGGATTTGACTACCGCCCTTTTCTCAGGGCCTTGCGCCAGATCGGCTACTCCGGCGTCATCGCCCTTCCGGAGAGCTCCGACTCCTCAGGGTTGTCCTACTGCAGGAAAATAGAATAGAGCGCGGGCGGAACGCAAGACTCCAGCGCGGCTGAACATGCCGACATGCCGGACAATCCGGATCGCGCGGTATTTCGAGCCGGTCGAAGCTCATCTGCAGGCCGTCGAAACACCAGGAGCGTCCCGGTGAGCAGCCTCCCGAGGCCCGCGAGCAGCTTGATTGCCTCGACGGCCTGGAGCAGGCCGACACCCTTATTGGATGGAGAGGCAGGCAAGCAAGGTTCATCACGTGTTGATCCCCACATTCAAGCGCTAAGCGAAGGATGCACTGTGTCCCGAACGTCGCGCGCTTTTTGGAGGTAGCAGTGTACAAAAAATACGCCTATGCAATAGCTACTATCAGCGTATTCCTGTTCTTTATG
>Ga0074045_10003937_pt1 | contig 13278 bp, 10 predicted proteins | sample BogForMeECP23OM2_FD_94442 | JGI IMG/M metagenome (GOLD analysis project Ga0074045, IMG submission 94442) | Bog forest soil microbial communities from Calvert Island, British Columbia, Canada - Bog Forest MetaG ECP23OM2 | ecosystem: Environmental > Terrestrial > Soil > Wetlands ... | reverse complement strand
AGCCATGTACTTGGCAACATCGATGCCCTCGCTGTTGATGGAAAGGGCCATAAAACCACCGCCCGGGCAGATCACCACTGCGGTTCCGTTTCGCGACTCCGGTGAAGGCTTGAAAACTGTCAGGCTCGGCTTGGTCACATTGCTGACGACTTCCGTGTTCCAGACTTTCGAGAAGTATTCTTTCTCCGGATAGTTGTCCTTTGTCGAACCAGGCGGCGTGCTGGTCTGGAGGGGAATTACCTCCTGGGCGGCTAGCTGTGTCGCCAGAAATACCACTATGCAAAGAGTCCGAACGAGGAAGCGTTTCATGGCCGAACAGTCTAGCAGAGAGTCGCGGCTGTGGGCTTCACGATGTCACGCGTGGAGCTGACTGACGACCGTCGCCTTGAACGGCGTTCTGGGAACTAAAGGGCTGCCCAGTGGAGTTCCGAAGCGAATGCGCTTCTGCTATGACCGCGAAGATTAATTCCACGGATTTCCACGTTCCTGATTAACGCAGCGCCTACCGGACAGGAATTATCCCACTCCTACTCGTGCCTGAGTGCTTCGGTCGGATCAATACGGCTAGCTCTGCGTGCCGGAATCCAGCAAGCCAGGGTGGCGACAGCCAACAGCATCGCGGGTACACCGAGGAAAACCGGGAGATTGACCGCGCCCTTGGTAATCGCGTGAACGGAAATTACCAAGGCAAGCGCCCATCCAATCGCTGTGCCCCAGATGATTCCGCCCAAGTTCTCACGAATAATGTGCAGGACGACCCGCCCGCTGGTAGCCCCGAGCGCCAGCCGCACGCCAATCTCTCTCGTTCGCCTGGCCACGGCATAGGAAACCACGGCGTAGATTCCGATGGCCGCGAGGCCGAGCAGGAGTGGCCCGAGCACCACGAACATCCGCGCGGGAATGCGGCGAAGAAAGAGGTTTCGTTCGATGTGCTGGGAGAAAGTTCGCACGTCGTAAAGAGGGAGCATCGGATCGAGATCGCGCAGAACAGCACGCGCTTCCGAGGCGAGTGCGGTTTCATTGCCGCTGCGCGTCCTCAGGTGAATCTCGCCTTCGGTTGCTGGAAGATCGCGGTACGAGAAATAGACCGCAGGCTGCGCGGGCTCGCCGAATGCGTCGTAGACCGAATTGCGCGCGACGCCGATGATCGAAAAGATTCCCTTGCGCGTCTGTAGGCGGCGGCCAATGGCAACCGCGCCATGCAGGTAGCGGCGCACAAACTCTTCGTTGACGATGGCCTGTGCAGGCGCCGCCTTATCCCGCATATCGGCAAAGTCGTTTCCTTCAAGAAGCGGGATGGCCATCACCTTGAAGTATCCCGGCGTAACCGTGTTGAAAATGGCTCGATCCTGGCCCGCCTCGGTGCGCACGCGGCCTTGCACAGTGAAAGGCCGAGCCGGAATTCCATGCAAATCCAGCGGAACATTCGTTGCGATGGCGGCGGCCTCGACGTCCGGCAAGGATCGCAGCCGTTCGAGCAAGCGTGCAGCAAATTCGCGCTCGGACGCGTCGTCGGGATTCCGTCCGCTTAAGTCGTAAGCGGCCAGCAAAACGCCTTCGGGGCGAAACCTCGGATCCGTTTGGCGTGCCGAGCGAAAACTTTCTAAGAAGAGCGCCGCCGCGATCAGGACGACCGTCGCCAGTCCGACTTCCACTCCCATCAGAACATTGCGGGCACGGCTGCGAGGCGCCGTGTTGGAACTGGAGCGAAGCCCGTCCTGTGGATCCAGCCGCGCCAGATGAACCGCCGGCGCCGCGCTGAAAATCAAACCGCATGCCGCGCCGAGCATTATCGCGAAGGCAAGCGTGAGCGCATCCACTCTGGTCTGAAACTGGATCGGAAATGCGCCAATCATTGGAGCCACGCGCAATGCGGTGGTGCCCCAAACTGCGATGGCTGCTCCGAGGCTTGCACCCAGGAAAGCGAGCAGCATATTTTCCGACAGCACCAGGCTGACAATGCGCCAGCGTCCCGCACCGAGCGCCACGCGCACGGCCATCTCGCGCTGCCGGGTGCTGCCGCGAGCCAGCATGAGGTTCGCCGTGTTCCCGCAGACCGCCAACAGTAGGAGCAACAGTACGCCTTGCAAGATGGCCAGCCCGCTGATCAACATGCGCTGCGGACCGCGCGGCGCGTCCCAGAACGGAAGAACCTCACCGCCAATTCCGGCATTGGCCTCAGGATAGTCGCGCGCAAGCTGACCCATCGCCGTAGTGAACTCGGCCTGTGCTTCCTCACGTGTCGCGCCAGGCCTTAGCATTCCGATCAACGAGAAAGCGCGGATGCTGCGATCTTCGAGGTCGCGCGTTCCGCCGAGCAACGCAGGCGTCAGCGTGGCCGGCACCCACAGTTCGAACTTCAAGGGGAGTATTGTTCCCTGGAATTCCCTGGGCGCCACGCCAATGACAGTAAGGTCGCGTTCGTTAACGCGCAGTTTTTGCCCCACAACCTGTGGCGCGCCGCGAAACCGCGTTTGCCAGTAGTCATATGAAATCACAATGACAGGCTCAGTTCCGGGCCGCTCAGCCTCCTCCGGTCGAATAAAGCGCCCGATCGCAGGCTTCAGTCCCAGCGCAGAAAAATAATTGCCTGAGACGAGTTGCCCGAACACTCGCTCAGTCTGACCCTTCTCTCCGACGTTGAACGGCACCATCTGGGATGCCACGACGTCCCGCAGCGCCGGCACTTGGGTCTGCAAGTCGCGATATTCCAGCCATGAAGCGCCGGGATACCCGCTCGTCTCCATGCGAGGCTCGAGGAGCAAAAAGTTCGACGCACCACTCACGCCCGGCAATGGCTGGAGCAGAATCATCTGAATCCAGGAAAGGATCGTGGTATTCACGCCAATTCCGATGGCAAGCGAAACGATGATCACGGCCGCAAGTCCTGGCATACGGCGAATCGCCCGCGCTGCGTTTCGCAAATCCCCCAGCAGATGCTCAATAAATAGCAGTCCTCGTTCGGCTCGATAGTCCTGTTTCATGGCCTCCACGCCGCCAAACTTGAGCATAGCTTGCCGCCGTGCCTCGACGGGTAATAGGCCGGCGCGAAGATTTTCTTCGGTTTGCAGCGCGATATGTTGCGCAATCTCTTCCCGCAACCGTTCTTCTTGTGCCCGGGTCGCCGAGTTGAACAGCCGATTGAGGAACCGCCTGAGCGATTTCATGAAGCACCGCCGTGTTGGTTTCCAAAAGGAAGGAAGGATGTCACATTTCCTTTGGGGAAGCAACAGGTAAAGTCGTCGGGCGGGGCGCCCGGTGGGGCGCTGCTATAGGTTCATGAAGAGGCTACCCAAAGTAAACGGGGGCAATGCCATGGGCGGATCGGCCGAACTGCTGGCTTCGTTTTGAAAAGCGACTTCGTTAGGGGATTCATCGTAAACTCGCTGCGATGAAACAGGGACTAAGATTCCTTGCGATCGCTAGTTTCGTTGTGAGCTGCATTTGGGCTGTTGCTTTGGCGCAGACTGCGGCCAAGGAAACTGTCTGGGTAGCGAGTTGGGGAACATCGCAGCAGATCCCGGAACCGCAGAATGCATTGCCGTCTGAGGACTTGCGCGATGCCACGGTGCGGCAGATCTTTCACCTGTCCTTGGGCGGCCCAGCGGTGCGGGTGCATCTGTCGAACGCGTTCGGAACCGAGGCGCTGCACTTCACATCCGTGCACGTTGCGCGAGCAGTCTCGCCTTCGTCGGCGGCGATCGACGTTACCAGCGATCGGCCGTTGACGTTCGCAGGTAGCGTCGCTGTGACAGTTCCGCCAGGGGCGGAGTTCGTGTCAGACCCGCTGGAGTTTGCGGTGACGCCGCTCGCGGACGTGGCAGTAACGTTCTACCTGGAATTGCCGCCGTCGAGAGAGACGGGACATCCGGGATCGCGTGCCACTTCGTACTACGCCCACGGAAACGCGGTAAGCGCGGCGAACCTGGCGGACGCGAAGCATGTCGACCACTGGTACCAGATTTCCGGGATCGACGTGCAGGCTGCGCCAGGAGCGGCAACGGTGGTGGCCCTCGGCGACTCCATCACAGACGGACACGGCGCCACAACGAACGGAAACGACCGCTGGACGGACGTGCTAGCGCAGCGGCTGCAGGGCACGCCAGATACGCGCAACATCGGAGTGTCCAACGAGGGCATCGGCGGCAATCACTTGCTGACAGATGGGCTGGGCCCAAATGCCTTGGCGCGCTTCGATCGCGATGTGCTGGCGCCCGCAGGTGTGCGATGGATGATCGTGTTTGAGGGCGTAAATGATCTGGGTGGACTGGCTCGGGATGGCGAAGTGTCTGCGGCCGAACATGCGGCTCAGGTGCAACGCGTCGTGGCTGCCTATCAGCAGATCATTGCCCGCGCCCATGCGCACGGCCTGCGCGTTTACGGAGCGACCATTACTCCCTACGTGGGTTCAAGCTACTATCATCCCGGCCCGCTGAGCGAGTCCGACAGGCAGGCGGTAAATCAATGGATTCGCGGCGCGGGGCACTTCGACGCGGTGATTGACTTCGACCGTGTGCTGCGTGATCCGGAGCATCCCGAGCGACTCTTGCCTGAGTATGATTGCGGCGACCACCTTCATCCCTCGCCTGGAGGATACCGGGCGATGGGGAATGCAGTGTCGCTGGGGCTGTTCGCGCCGTGATTCTTGTTGTGGAGATAGTGCTTTGATACTGACGAGAGTTCATTGTGGGACCAACAATTAAGGATGTATACGAGGTGCTCGGCAGCATGAGCGACATGCTGCTTTCGCATCAGCTTTCGGATGGCACGCGAGGTGTGGTGCTTCACAGCAACGGGCCTCGCCCGACGCGGACCGTGGATCTCGGCGATTACCTGTTCGAGGCCACGCTTTCGCGATCCTGGCCGGCGAAGACGCTGTTGACGGACGACGGAGCAATGATCATCGTGCAATCGAATCGGAACGAGTTCTACATCGCCGGTACCGGGCTGACGGTATCGTTCTTCCGTAATCCCGACGTCGATACTGCGGTCAGTGGAATCGAAAGCATCGAAGAGGTCAGCCGATCGACTGCGGCGGCTCAATGGCGACCAAACCAATCAGGGGCGGCAACTGTTAATGCCGGCTCACCAAGTCCGCGTGTATCGGGTCGTCCTCTACGCAATACCCTGGACCCCAGGTCGCTGACCGAGGACTTGCTATCTATTCACGTAAGGCCGGCGTCTGAACGGAGTGCTCGCATAACTCCAATGCAGAATCGCTCAAGATTGGCTTGATCCGCGCTTGTCGTGTTTCAGCGGTAGTGTTCCAGGTAATACAATGCTGCAAATGCGAGAACCAGAGCAGCGGCCGGAAGTGCCAATGGGCGTACGCTTCGCAGAGGATGTTTCCGGTCCAGCGTTCCGAAGAAAAGCAAGGTGATGGGGACTATCGCGACGATCGAAAGCTGAAAAATGTGTGCCGCCGTGCCTTCGTCCGGTTGGGGCGGCTGAGCGTAGCCGCTAAGTACGGCCATCAACGCCAGGAACGAGAGGACGACGATGGCTTTGAAGGCCACTCGGTTAATTTGCTGCTCACGCACAGGGTTCACTCGCTTTCCGGCTGGTGTCCCTCAAGAAGCTATCAATGGCAGGGTACGCCAATGCTTCTTGATGTCAAGTACTCTGCATTGCAAAGTATAACACCAACTCACTGGCACTCGGGGACTTGCCATCGAGGCGAGATTAGTTTGAGCGGATCTTTCCGTTGGCTGCCAGCTGCTCGAGCCAGCGACGCGCCGTGACCGCTTCCTGTGTGCTGGCGTGGTCCCTGAGAAATTCGCGAAGCACTTGCGCCGCATCTTCATATCGCCCAACGGCCGTCAGCGATTGCGCTACCAGTAGTGCGACCGCGGGAGCGTTTCCATTCGATTTTGCGAGTGCCTCCTGCGACATGATCAGGGCTTCGGGATACTGCTCGCGCTGGTAATACGATTTCGCGAGCGCCCAGCGCGTTTCCCACGCGCCCGCTGGATCCAATTCCAGTGACTTCCTGAGCGGTGCGATAGCGGCGTCATAATTCCCCTGGTCACAAAGGGCCAGCCCCAGCGCAGCAAAGGCTGGCGCAGAGTCCGGATCGATCTGCGTGGCCTTTTCAAGCGCGGTTTGCGCCCGTCCCCAATCGTGCTGCTTCAGGCTCAGTATGCCTTGCGCGTATAGAACTTCGGGATTGCCCGGGGCGAGGCGCATTGCTTCGCCGATATGCTTGTCCGCCTCGGCAAGTTTGTTCTCTTTTAAAGCCCGGAGGCCCTTATCGAGGGCTTCTTTCGCTTTCGGCGCGAGCACCGGTCTGCCGGGAACTGTTGCGGAACTTTGCGCGCCGGAAGTTGGCCGGAGGTAGACATCCACGCGCGCTCTCCCGGTGGTGTCGACGGAGACTTCCTTTTGCGCTTCAACGTATCCCGGCGCCGCCACGATCACGGTGTACTCGCCGAGTCCGATCACGACAAATTCGGCGACGCCACGCGCAGTGTCCCGCTGGCCGCTTGGGACGATTCCACGGAAGAGCTTTACTGCTGCCGGCGAGGACAGGGGCCCACCGGAAGCATCGTGCACGGTCACGGTGATGACCGAACCATTGCCCATGAACTCTTTTTCTTGGCTGCCCACGTCCTGGCCGGAGAGCGAAGTGGTAAGCACCAAGCTCGGCAACATGGGGAGGAGGAGTAGAGCGAGAATTCGGCCGGCGTACCCGTTGGTGCGTGGCTGACCGCGGGCCGGAGCAACTCGGTGGGAACAGCGCATGACCACCCTCGACGAATTGGCGCAAGCCTAGTCCTCTACACCAAGTGCGTCAAGCGAAACATTGCCCGGTTTCGTTGTTCGCGGTGGAGCAATGCGAGGGTTGGGCAAAAGCGTCGGCGCGCTGACATCTACCGGCAGAACCGACCTGAAGGTCAGCCTCCACAAACTGCTCCGGATCGCAGCAGCGAAGAGGTTATGAATTCTAGAACAGGCGCTTGCGCGGGAGAGAAAAGAGCGCCAGAGAGGGATAGGATAGAGGAGATCCCAGCCAAGGAGGCACCGTGGAACGAGAGAGACGCCGCACTCCCAGGTACGTCTTCTTTGCCAGCGCGGAATTGTTCGAGCTGAAATCGGAAGTGCGAGTGGCCTCGCGGGTCAGCGAACTCAGCTTGAACGGTTGTTATCTGGACATGATGAACCCGTTCCCGGTGGACACGCTCGTACTGCTGAAGATCTGGGCGGAAGAGAAGCTGTTTGCGGCGAAAGCGAAAATTATCTATTCGCAACCGAACATGGGCGCGGGCGTGGTGTTCCTGGAAGTGGAGCCACAATACCAACCGATCCTGCAGCATTGGCTGGATGAAGCGGCGCAGGGGAAGTAAGAACGCCTGTTGGAGATGGCCGGCGGCGCACTCAAACTTGAATTCTGGATTGAGCTGGAAGCGGCGAGCAGGATAAGCCGGAGAGCGCTTGCCGAAGTTCGGATTGCGCGGGCCGCCGTCGGGGCCGATAACGCCAATGTAAGTCATGTCGTTGGCCGAGGTCAGGCACGCGGTGGGATGACGGTAGAAAAAACGGCGAAGTAGTGGCAGATGCTTCCCGCGAGGACGAAAATGTGCCAGATGGCGTGGTTGTAAGGAATGCCTTTGGCGGCAAAGAAGATGACGCCACCGGTATAGGCCAGTCCGCCAGCGAGCAGCCAGATCAGCGCAGTGCACGGAACGTGGGTGATCACCGGCCTGGCCGCAATGACCACGAGCCAGCCCATGGCGATATACACGGCGGTGGACAAGATTCCAAAACGCTCCACGAACCAGAATTTGAACAAGACGCCGGCCGCGGCGAGTCCCCAGATGACGCCGAAGAGCGACCAGCCCCAGGGTCCGCGCAAACTCACCAGCAGGAAAGGCGTGTAGGTGCCGGCAATCAGCAAGTAGATTGCGGAGTGGTCGAAGATGCGCAAGGCCCGCTTCGCCCGCGGGGAAATGACCGCGTGGTACAGCGTGGAGGCGCTGTACAAGCAGATGAGAGTAGCGCCGTAGATGGAGCAGGCGACGATGTGCCACGCGGTGCCGCGCATTGCAGCCAAAACGAGAAGTACCACGAAGCCAGCGACGCTGAGCAGCAACCCGATGCCGTGGGTGGTGACGTTGGCGATTTCTTCGACGGAATGGCGAAACGTAGTCATAAGAGCGGTGTTAAACACTATTGTTTCCTGCCGCGGAGGCCAGCACAAGGGATTTCACAAAAATCTCGAGAACGGAGAACCATCTCACCACCGAGGTCACCGAGAACCACAGAGGAAAAGAAAAGACTGCATTGAGAGGCGCAGTCTACGATTCGCGGAAGGCAATTCAAAAGCAACATGGCGGGGTAAACGCGCCGCTACAGTGAGGTTTGTGGAATTGGCGGGCGCACAAAAAAATCAGAAGCCGGGGGCGCCGGTTGAAGCGGGACGCATCTCGGGCGCGTTGACACCGAAACGGAGATGAGCGAACCAGGATTGACTGAGCGACATGAAGCCGGTGTAGAGATAGCCCCAAACGAAAAGCAGAAGGAAGGGAACGGTGGCGTAATTCTCGTTGGTGATGGCGTAAAGAATGGCCAGGGAAAAGTACAGGCCAAGGGCGATTTCGAAGTACGGCATCCAACCGGATTTGTTGCGATATTTTTTTGCGGCGAAGGTGCCGGACTTGCCTTCGATTTTGTATTTGGGAGTGCGGGCAAACTCAGATTTCTTTCCAGCGATAGCTTCGAGGACGGCCTGCGCATTGCGAACCGAAAGGCCGATGCCGGTGGCCATGACGAAAGGCATGTAAAGGAACGTTCTCATCCAGGTTTTGGGGCGAAGCTCTTTTTGCGCGGCCAGATAGAAACTAGAGATGGAACACGTGGACGCAAGGAAGAGCGGAAGATCGATGACCAGCATCTGAAACCAGCCCTGGTAGAAACGCACGATCATGGCGGGCAGAAGCATGGTGGAGAGCAGCACCATGAGCGGATAGGAGATGTTGGCGGTGAGATGGAAGAAGGCTTCGGATTTCACGTGCAATGGAACGTCGGAGCGGAAGACCTGAGGAAGGATTTTCTTGGCCGTTTGCATCAGACCCTTGGCCCAGCGCGCTTGCTGCGCTTTGAAGCCGTTCATGTCCACGGGTAGTTCCGAGGCGCACTCAATTTCCGGAAGGTACAGGAACTTCCAACCTTTGAGTTGTGCGCGGTAAGAGAGGTCGGTGTCTTCCGTGAGGGTGTCATGCTGCCAGCCGCCGGCAGAATCAATGGCGACGCGGCGCCAGACGCCCGCGGTGCCATTGAAATTGAAGAACGTGCCACGGCGGGAACGTCCGCCGTGCTCGATGACGAAATGGCCGTCAAGCAGAATGGTTTCGACGCGAGTGAGCAAGGAATAGTCGGAATTCAGATACGTCCAGCGGGTTTGCACCATGCCAATTTTTTCGCCGCCGTCGGGATTCACGAAATAAGGAATGGTGCGGCGGAGAAAATCGGACTGCGGGATGAAGTCGGCATCAAAAATGGCTACGAATTCACCCTTGGCGGTGCGCAGACCGTTTTCGAGCGCGCCGGCTTTGTAGCCTTCACGATTGGTGCGGTGGATGTAAACGATGGGGAGACCGGCCGCGGCGTGGCGTTCGACGCAGGCACGTGCGACCTCGCGAGTCTCGTCAGTGGAATCGTCGAGGACCTGGATGTCGAGCCGTTCGTGGGGATAGTCGAATAAAGAGATGGCGTCGACGAGGCGCTCGATGACGTAGCGTTCGTTGAAGATGGGGAGTTGTATAGTAACCTTTGGCCAGTTGGCGACGGGCGGTGGTGGTCCAGGAACATTTTTGCGGTAAGCGTAGTATTCATAGAGCAGGACGTAGCGGTGCAGGCCATAAGTTGCGAGGATGAAGAGAACGACGAAGTAAGGAATCATCATCGCGAGATCGAAGGCGTTGGCATGATAGACGCCGCTGAACGTGCGGTCGGTGACTTTGTGCCAGTAATGGCCAAAAGAGGTCTGCTGGGCGGCGAGTAGAGTTGGGAGCAGGTTGAACAAGACTAAGAAATCTCCGAATGGCTTCTGAAAATCCATCCAAAACGCCGCAAGTGGGGCTGGTGCTGGGAGCAGGCGCGCTGCTGGAAGCCTGCTATCTGGGGATGCACCACCTGTACTACCTCAAGAACCACGCCATCGCGTTCATGGAGCTGGGGCTTGCCGCAGGCATTGTATACCTGATAGCGCTGTACGGATTCGGACAGACGCGCACGACACGAGCAGCATTTATTTTACTCATTTTTTCGGGGATTGTATTCAGGGCAACGCTGTGGCCGATGGAGCCCACACTTTCCGATGATTTGCAGAGATACCGATGGGAAGCGAAGGTGCAGGCGCATGGATGGAATCCCTACGCGATTGCGCCGAACGATCCGCGACTGGCAGGTTTGCGCGACAAGTATTACCAGGTGATGCCGGGCAAGGAAATTCCGGCGATTTATCCACCGGCGACGCAGTTGGTGTTTCGCGCGACTTGGAAATTCTTTCCGGGGCCTACGGCGTTCAAGGCGCCGTTTGCCGCCGCCGATGTTCTGGTGATGCTAATCCTTGCGTGGATGTTCAGACGAGAAAAAGATGCGCTGTTTCGCGTGGCGATTTATGCATGGAATCCGCTGGCGATTGTGGAGTTTGCCGCGAGCGGACACAACGATGTATTGGCGCTGCTCGGAATTATGTGCGGACTGGCGTTAGTGCGGAAGCGGCCGGTGTGGGCAAGCGTGCCGGTGATGCTGGCGACGATGGCAAAAGTATTTCCCGCGGTGCTGCTGCCCGTGTGGATCCGGAAAGCGGGCTGGCCAGGAAAGCGCGCCGGGTGGTGGGCGGTGGCGTTGGCTGGTGTGACGGCACTGCTGGTCGTTGCGCCATACTGGAATGCGCTGGGCTTGTTTCGCGCGACGATGACCTATTACGAGGCCACCTGGAAGAACTACAACGCGAGCCTGTACACACTGATTGATTGGGCGACCGGCGGTAAGACGAGAATTCCGGCGCTCTCAGGTGTACTGGCCAGTTGGGGGCTGGCGCTGTGGCTGGCGTGGAAAAAGGAAGAACCGGCGCGCGCGGCGTATCTTTTGATTGGAACGATACTGACGTTTGGGCCGAATGGGTATTCGTGGTATTTCACGTGGATCGTGCCGTTGCTATGCTTTTTCCCGAATCCGGCGTGGCTGATGGTGACGGTGCTGCAGTTTCTGTCCTACAACGTGTTGATTGGCTACGGGATTCTGGGAGAGTTTAAGTTTGATCCGCTGATGCAGTGGCTGGTGTACGCGCCGTTCTATGCCGTGCTGGTGGGCAATTGGTGGTTCGGGCGGGAGAAGAATCAATTGAAGACGAGGGCGCAGCATTTGCGGACGGCCTCAGAAGGCCGTCCCTACAAAGGCACGGAAGCCGGGCGCTAACGAAAATCCACTTTTTTGAAACCGAGACCCTGGAGAAGGCTGGAAATCGTGGAACGCGCGTTGCCATCGGCGGTCTTCAGGATGTCTCCTTGCATCGCGGCTTCCTGCAGTTGGCGCTCGGCTTCCTGACGAACTTCACTTTCCAGATTGGGATCGGGGGATGAGAAGAGGCCAGTGTCGCGGGAATAGACGCGAGTTTGCGCGTTGTCGAGACGAGTGACGAGAATCTGAGCCTGGGGAAGGCGAAGCGAAATGGACTGACCCTGGACGATGACATCGTCGGACTGCAACTTGCTCAGGTCGACGCCGCCGATGACTTCGCCATGCACGACGAGGAGAAGCCGATCGCTCACGAGGAACGTGGGCAAATAGGGGCTGTCGTGTTCACCGGAAATGATTTTGTCCATGGTGAAGCTGACGGTTTCGAGGCGCTGGAGCTGCTGGATCTGGCGGACGACAGTGGGTTGGTCGACGTGGATCAAAGCGCCGCCACGATAAGCACGCAAAAGAGAAAGCAAGCCGGCGCCGGTAGCGAGCCAGATGGTCAGGCCGACAGCGAAGAGCGCCAAAAGAAAGCCAAAGACAAACGTCTTCACCCACGGGAAGGAGGAGCGGTTGACGCGCTGTGTGTGGTAGGCAGTGTTCATGGCGGCTGGACCCGAAACAATAGAGTAAAGAAAAAGTGCCAAGGTGTCATGTGATGGTTGAGGGCAGGAAGGCGCCCTGCGGAACATGATGGAAGAGATGACGAAGAAGAGTGACGGACGAGGAACGCTTCGGGAGATTGCGAAGGAGTTTCTGCGGCTGGGGTTTGTGGCTTACGGCGGACCTGCGGCGCACATTGCCGTGATGGAGGAGCGTTACGTGCGGCGGCGCGGATGGCTGACGCGGGAGCGTTTTCTGGATTTGCTGGGAGCCGCGAGTTTGCTGCCGGGGCCAAGCTCGACAGAAGTGGCAATTTATCTGGGGTGGCAGCCGGTGCGTGTTTCATCCTGCCTGCGGCGCTGCTGGTGACGGCGCTGGCTTGGGCGTACATGGAGTATGGCGCGATGCCGCAGGTTGCTGGATTGCTGTTCGGGATCAAGCCGGTGGTGGTGGCATTGATCGCGCAGGCAATCTGGAATTTGGGGCGCACGGCGTTGAAGAGCGTATGGCTGGGCGCGTTGGCGATCACGGCGGTCGGTTTGGCGGTGTGGGGAGCCTCGCCGTTGATCTTGCTGATTGGCGCGGGTGTGTTATGGGCGCTGCTTGGCGAGGGAGCGAAATTGGTTCGGGGGAAGGCCGCGGTGGCGGGCTTGCTGGGCACGGGAACAGCCGGCGCGACTACGATGATTGGTGTCCTGCCGGTATTCTTGTATTTCCTGAAAGTGGGAGCGGTGTTGGTGGGAAGCGGGTACGTGTTGTTGGCGGTGCTGCGCGCGGACCTGGTGGTGAAGATGCACTGGCTGAGTGATGCGCAATTGCTGGATGCCATTGCCGTGAGCCAGGCGACGCCCGGCCCGTTTTTTACCGTGGCGACCTTCATCGGGTACCTGGTGGGAGGATGGAAAGGCGCGGTGCTGGCAACCGTTGGAATGTTTTTCCCGGCATTTGTGTATGTGGGACTGACGGCGGGATTTTTACCGAAGTTGCGGAAGTGGCGGTGGCGAGCACGTTTTTGACAACGGCGTGCCGCTCGGCGTAAGAAAGGCAGTAATCGGAGACGTACAGCAGTTGCTTTGCTTCAGAAGGTTCATGCTCGAATCTGGCGCTTGCGAAATGAGTATCAGCATCGGCAGTCCTTCAGACTGGTTCGAGACTTGGGCACAATGGTTATCGAAGACTTGAACATCAAAGGGCGGTCTGCTGGAATGTTGT
>Ga0074045_10003935_pt1 | contig 13279 bp, 9 predicted proteins | sample BogForMeECP23OM2_FD_94442 | JGI IMG/M metagenome (GOLD analysis project Ga0074045, IMG submission 94442) | Bog forest soil microbial communities from Calvert Island, British Columbia, Canada - Bog Forest MetaG ECP23OM2 | ecosystem: Environmental > Terrestrial > Soil > Wetlands ... | reverse complement strand
TTGCGGAGGCCGTACAAGGGTTGGGGATAGCGAAGGTGGACGGGGTCTTGGCCGACTTGGGAGTTTCGAGCATGCAGCTTGACCGTCCGGAGCGAGGGTTCTCGTTCCGCGAAGAAGGGCCGTTGGATATGAGGATGAGCAGCGGGGAGTTCGAAGAAGACACGCTGACGGCCGAAGAGATTGTGAATCGATGGTCGGAGAAGGAACTGGCCGACCTGCTCTACCGGGAAGCGGAAGAGCACGATTCCAGGAGAATCGCCAGAGGGATAGTGAAAGCGCGACCGATCAGGGATACCGCGCACCTGGCAACGGTTGTGGCAGGCGTCCGGAAGCAATGGGGAAGGCAGAGGCTGCATCCCGCAACAAAAACGTTTCTGGCGCTGCGGATAGCGGTGAATCGAGAGTTGGAGGAACTCGGGCAGTTTCTTTTTCGGACTCCCGCCACATTAAATTCAGGCGGCCGGTGGGTGGTGCTGACATACCACTCAAGGGAAGACCGGCCGGTGAAGCACGCGTTCCAGGAAGGGCAACGTGCGGGGACGCTGAAGGTGCGGACGAAACACGTGATTGTGCCGAGCCCGGCAGAGCAGGAAGCGAACCCGAGATCGCGAAGCGCGAAGCTCCGGTGCGCAGAGAAGGTGTGAGATGCTACGCAAGAGCAAGAAGCCGGTGATGATGGAGTTCCAGACCGTGAAGCGGATCGACAATTCGCGGCTGGTGCGGCATGTAGAGCCGGCGAAGATGCGTGGGCTGTACAAGACGGCGGCCCTGGGCGGGATCGTGGCGATCTTCTTCATGCTTTACATTTACCAACACTTCCGCTGCCTCGATTTGAGCTTCCAACTGGAAGAGATGAAGGCCAAGCAGCAGTCGGCGCAAGCGTATAACGGGCAACTGAAGCTGGAAATCGCTACGCTGCGGGATCCGCGGCGAATTGATTTGCTGGCGAGATACCAACTGGGATTGACGCAGCCCATTCCGTCGCAGGTGCGCGAATACTCGAGTATGGATGACGCGCAGGTGGCGGCGGTACGGTATGTGCGGCCGAATCGGGCCCCGTAGCTGAGGAATCTGCTGGGCGAGAGCCAGAAGAGAGATTCCTCACTTTGCAGACTCCGTTCGGAATGACAGAACGGGAGTTTTTCTGCGAGCGATGAGGCGGTGCGCCAACGAAACCCGGTGAGTTTGCAAACGAATGTTGAGTCCGCCAGAAACGCGAGCCAACTGCCAGGAACCATGCAGCAGAATAAAGTTGACGTCCGTTTACTGATTCTTGCCGGCGTGGCGCTTTTTTGGATGCTCGCAGTCTCTGGCCGCCTTGCCTACCTGCAATTATTCCGACACAGCGAATACATGATGCGCGCATCGCGGCAGCAGCGGCGCACGCTGGACATCACGCCAAAGCGCGGAGCGATTTACGACCGCAACATGCGGCCACTGGCGATGAGTGTGCCGGTGCAATCGGCGTTCGCTATTCCAACGGAAGTGAAAGACGTGCCGATGGCGGCGCGGCTGCTTTCGGGCGTGTTGGGCGCTCCTCAAGATTACGTCAGGGAAAAGCTGGAATCGGGAAGCACGTTTGTGTGGATTCAACGGAAGCTTCCACCGGAGAAGGTGCAAGCGATCAAGGCGTTGAACCTGACGGGCATCTATTTTCAGGAAGAGAACCAGCGGTATTACCCGAAGAGGGATATGGCCGCGCACGTGTTGGGATTCGTGGACGTGGACGAAAAAGGGCTGGGCGGAATTGAACACCAGTACGACGGGCTGATCCGCAGCAAAGGCGAAAAGATCGTGGTGATGGCGGATGCGAGGCAGCGCTGGTTTGACGGAGGAGAAGCGCAGCGCGATCAAGGCGTGAACGTCGTCCTGACGATTGATGAAAAGATTCAATACATCGCGGAGCGAGAACTGGCGGCGGTGATTGAGAGAACCCACGCGCCGGCAGGAACGGTGATCGTGCAGGACCCGAATGGCGGTGCGATCCTGGCGCTGGCAAACTGGCCGAAATTCAATCCGAACGCGGCGGTGGATGTACCGGCGGAGGCTCGAATGGACCGCGCGGTGAGCGCGATTTATGAGCCGGGATCGACGTTCAAGCTGGTGACGCTGGCGGCGGCGATGGACCAGAACCTGATCCGCTCCGACGACGTATTTGACTGCGGAAACGGCGCGGTGGTAGTGGCGGGGCACACGATTCACGACCATAAAAAATACGGAATGTTGACGGTGTCGGAGATTCTGGCGAATTCGAGCGACGTGGGTGCCATCAAGATTGCCCTGCGGCTGGGTTCGCCGAAATTTTATGAGTACATCAAGGGATTCGGATTCGGCTCGTTCACAGGAATCGATCTGCCGGGAGAAAGCCGCGGGAAACTGCGGAAATATGAGCACTGGGGATCGTACTCGATTGGATCGATCTCGATGGGGCAGGAAGTGGGAGTGACGCCGCTGCAAATGATCTCGGCAGTGTCGGTGATCGCGAATGGCGGGCTGCTGTACAAGCCGCACGTGGTGCAGGAGATGCGGCGGGGCGACCAGATTGTGGTGCTGGACGGGCCGTTGGCGAGCGCCGACCCCCGGCAGGTGATTCGCCCGGAAACAGCGGCGGCGATGCGGCGGATGATGGAAGGGGTCATACTGCAAGGGACGGGGAAAAAGGCGCGGCTGGATGGATGGTCGGCGGGAGGAAAGACGGGAACGGCGCAAAAGACGGATCCGGCGACGGGGCGGTATTCTCGGACAAATGTGATTGCGTCGTTCACGGGATTCGCGCCGATCAACAATCCCGCGGTGACCATACTGGTGTCGATCGATTCGCCGGCGGGACACCCGCACGATGGAGCGACGGTTTCCGCGCCCGTATTCAAGAGCATTGCGGAGCAAGTGTTGCCGTATCTGGATGTGCCGCGCGATGTGCCGCTGAGCCCGCGATTGCTGCAGGCGGTGTACAAAAGCGGACGAGAAACGGACGATGCTTCGCTGGACGACTCGACGCCGGTGGATTTTTCGGCGGAGCCAGAGGAAACGGACGAGAGTGCAAAGCCGGCAGAGAGCAAAGTGACCGAGCAAAAACCGCCGGAAGTGACGTTGGCGGTGGACGAAGGAGGGGATATTGCGGTGCCCGATTTCGCGGGGAAGTCGATGCGGGAGATAACGGAGGCGTGCTTGCGGCTGGGGCTGGACCCGGTGCTGGTTGGCAGCGGCGTTGCATCGGAGCAGACACCAGAGGCGGGAACGAATGTCCGCCGAGGAACGAAAGTGACCGTAGAGTTTGCGACGGTACCGGCCCGCACGGGCAACCCGCGCTAAGAAAAGGACTTAAGAAGCAAATGAGCAGAGGACTGAAGCTGGCGGAGGAAGTGCAGAAAACAGGGACTCAGCTCAGAGAGGACGAACGGAAACAGATTGTGGCTGAGCAGAAACACCCAGCCGGCAAACCACTCCATGTGGTTTTGGAGGGGGTAGAACTGCGCGCTGAGGTGCCGGCGAAGGATCTGCTGATTGAACAAGTAACGTGCGACTCGCGGAAAGTGCGAGCAGGGGCGCTGTTTGTGGCCGTTCACGGAGTAGCCACGGATGGGAACCTGTACGCGAAGGATGCGGTGGCACGCGGGGCAAGGGTCGTATTGAGCGCCGATGCTGCGCCTGCAGATTGGCCGCGAACAGCGGCGTGGATTCAGGTGAGCGAGCCGCGAAAAGCGCTGGCAATTGCGGCAGCGAATTATTTTGCGCGACCGGCGGATGCATTGAAATTGGTGGGCGTGACCGGGACGAATGGGAAGACCACCACGGCTTCGCTGATCGATTCAATTGTGAAGGCCTCGGGGTCGAAGACCGGGCTGTTCGGCACGATTGCGTATCACACACCGTTGGGCGACTACCCTGCGCCGAATACCACGCCGGAATCGGTGGACTTGCAGCAATTTTTCGCCGAAGTGCGCGACGCCGAAGGTACGCACGCGGTGCTGGAAGCGAGTTCGCACGCGCTGGTGATGGACCGCTTGTGGGGCTGCCACTTTGCCGTGGCGCTGTTCACCAATCTGACGCGCGATCACATCGATTTTCACAGAACATTCGACAACTATTTTGAAGCCAAGCTGCGGTTGTTTGAAGGCACAGGCGCGGGCGCACCGGACGTGTCTGTGATCAACACGGATGACGAATGGGGCAAGAAGCTGGTCGGATTGGGGAACAAGACGCTGACGTACGGGTTGCAAAACGGCGCGGACCTGAAAGCCAAGAAATTCCAGCTGACGTTTAACGGGTTGAACTTCACTGCGCAAACCCCGAACGGCGCGATACAGGTGCAATCCGCGCTGGTGGGGCGAATCAATGTCTACAATATTCTGGCGGCGATCGGCGCGGGAATTGGGCTGGGCTATTCGAATGAAATCATCGAAACGGGAATCCGCAACCTAGAAGCAGTGGCGGGAAGATTTCAGCGCATCGACCAGGGACAACCGTTCCTAGTGGTGGTGGACTACGCGCATACCGATGATGCACTGGAAAACCTGATCCGCACGGCGCGCGAGCTGAATACCAAGGGACGCATCATCACGCTGTTTGGATGCGGCGGATCCCGCGACCGAACGAAGCGGCCGATCATGGGGGAAACGTCGGGGCGGCTGAGCGACCTATCGATTCTGACGAGCGACAATCCGCGGCAGGAAGATCCGCTAAAAATCATCAGCGACATCGTGGTGGGCATGCAGAAGTCCGGCGGAAAGTATCTGATCGAACCGCACAGAGCCAAAGCGATCCGGCGGGCGATTGAGGAAGCGCGCGCGGGAGACATTGTGTTGTTGGCAGGAAAGGGGCACGAGGATTACCAGATTTTCACGGACCACACAATCCATTTTGACGATCGCGAGCAAGCGCGAAAGGCGCTGAGCGATCTAGGGTATACGGAGCCCATTGGCGCATTGGGAGGACGCTGACAAAAAAGGCGAAGATTCCTCAGGGGCTGAAGCCCAGGACTTGCGAGGATAGCAATGTCGGAGCTGAAGCTCCGACCCCTTGAGGGAATAACGCCGAGAGAACGGCGGCGAGAGTAGGACTGGGAGCAGGCCTGAGAGAGCAGGTTGTAACGGGCGCCGCGGGTTTGGCACGCAGCGCGCTCTGGTCTCAGTAGCGAGGGGCGAGGGCTGCGGGCCAGGATGTGACCAGCAGATGAAGGAGGGACCCTCTACCGGTGAACACGCGCCAAGCAGTGCTTTGCGGACGAGGCGAAGGCTTCGCTCGAACCCTGGGGAAAGCCAACGTACTGAGGCAACTATGCGGTGGACGATTGAACAGGTGGCTGAGGCAGTGGCTGGGAAAGCGGGGCATGGACTCAACCCCGTGGCCCGGATGGCCGGCGTCTCGATTGATTCTCGCACGGTACGTGACGGAGAACTGTTCATCGCCATACACGGTCCGAATCACGATGGACACGACTACGTGGCCGCAGTTATGGACAGCGGTGCCGTGGCGGCGGTGGTGGCGGAGCCGCTGGTGTCGAAGTATCCCGGGTGGATCCAAGACCGGTGCATCACGGTGCCAGACACACTGGAAGCGCTCCACAACCTGGCGCGAGCGGTGCGCAAAGAGTGGGGGCGGAAGATTTGCGGGATCACCGGGTCTGTCGGAAAGACCACCACGAAGGAAATCCTGGCGGCACTGCTGGGCACGAAGCTACGGGTCCTGAAGTCCGAAGGCAATTTCAACAATGAGTATGGGTTGCCGCTGACGCTGTTTCGTCTGGAACAAGCGCACGACGTGGCGGTGCTCGAGATGGGCATGTCGTACCAGGGCGAGCTGCGGCGTTTGGCGGCGATTGCGCGGCCCGACGTGGCCATTGAGACCCGGGTGGCGCCAGCGCATTTGATGAATTTTTCTTCGGTAGAAGAAATCGCGATGGCCAAGCGGGAGTTGGTGGAAGGGCTGAACGGGGCGGGCTCAGTGGCGGTGTTGAACGCGGACGATCCGCGCGTGGCGGGAATGGCGGCGGCAGCGCCCGGGCGCGTGATTTTCTACGGCGTGGAGAAGCCGGCGGAGTACAACGCGGAGGAGATCGAAGATCGCGGAGCACTGGGGTCGGCGTTCACGCTGGTGCATCGAGGAAAGAGGGCCAGGATTGAGATGTCGCTGCCCGGCCGGCACGCGGTGGCGAACGCGCTGGGGGCGATTGCTGCGGCAAGCGTTTGGAATATTGGAATTGCGGATGCGCAGAAAGTGTTCCCGAATTTGCGGACGCCCACGATGCGCGGGGAATTGATCCGGTTTACGAATGGGTTCGCGCTGATCAACGATTCCTACAATTCGAGTCCGGCAGCGCTGCACGCCATGATCGGGTTGCTGGCGGCGACTCCGGGATTTCAGCGACGGATTCTGGCCGCTGGGGAAATGCGGGAATTGGGGCCGAGTTCAGCGGCGCTGCACCGGGAAGGCGGAGTGTTCGCGGCGAAGACGGGGAAAGTGGATTACGTGATTGGCGTGCAAGGAGACGCGGCACAGGTTGTGGAAGGGGCCGTGGCGACAGGAGCGCCGCGGGGGAGCACAAAGTTTTTTCAGACACCGGTGGAAGCGGCGAACTTTCTGGTTGGATTCGTACAACCGGGTGACCTGCTGCTGGTGAAGGGATCGCGCAGCGTGAAGATGGAGCGCATTGTGGAAGCGCTGCTGGCGCAATTCGCGCCGGAAGACGCGCGGCCGGGCGCGGGGTCCGGTCACTGAGATGCTCTACTACCTGCTCTATCACGTGCTGCAGAAATATTTCAGCCCGCTGAACGTGTTTCGCTACATCACGGTGCGTACGGTGTACGCCAGCTTGACGGCGATGTTTTTGGCGCTGGTATTCGGGCCGTGGCTGATCCGGAAGTTGCGCGAACTGCAGATCGGGCAGTACATCCGGGAAGAAGGACCGCAGGAGCACAAGAAAAAGGCAGGCACGCCGACGATGGGCGGCGTGCTGATCGTGCTTTCGACGGCGGTGCCGACTTTGTTGTGGGCAGACCTTTCGAACATGTTCGTGCTCATGGGGCTGTTTGCGCTGCTGGCGTTTGCGGCGATTGGATTTGTGGACGATTACGCCAAGGTGGCCAAGCGGCAGAATTTGGGATTGACGGGAAAAAAGAAACTCACGCTGCAGGTATTGGTGAGCAGCGTGGTGGCGGTGACGCTGCTGGTGCTGGCGACGCACAGCGCGTACTCGACGCAACTGATCGTGCCGTTCGTGAAACGATTCCGGCCGGACCTGGTGATTCATAGCCTGATGAGTTCACCACACCTGTGGCCGGTGGCGTTCATACCGTTTCTGATTTTCGTGGCCGTGGTGATTACGGGCAGCTCGAACGCGGTGAACCTGACGGACGGGCTGGACGGACTGGCGATCGGATGCACGGTGATTGCGGCGGGCGCACTGACAATGCTGACATATGTCAGCAGCAATTTTCGTTGGGCAAATTATCTGGAGATTCAGTACATCCCGCGAGTGGGAGAACTGACGGTGTTTTGCGGGGCATTGGTGGGCGCGTCGCTGGGATTCCTGTGGTACAACGCGCATCCCGCGGAAGTTTTTATGGGGGACGTCGGGTCGCTGGCGTTGGGGGGCACGCTGGGCACCATCGCGGTGATCATCAAGCAGGAAGTGCTGCTGGTATTCGTGGGCGGTATATTCGTGGTGGAGGCGTTGTCGGTGATTCTGCAAGTGGGTTCGTTCAAGTTGCGCGGGAAGCGGATTTTTCGCATGGCGCCGATTCACCATCACTTTGAGTTACTGGGGTGGAGCGAGAGCAAGGTGATTGTGCGGTTCTGGATTGCGGCTTTAGTGTTTGCGCTGTTCGCGCTGACGACGTTGAAATTGAGGTAACACCTGAGAAAGTCGCCCGCCTCGGAAGGCGGCCGCTACAAATGTTTAGCTGAGGCAAAACGGAGAATGCCGGGATCGATTGAACTGCGAGGAATGCGCGTGCTGGTGGTGGGACTGGCGCGGACAGGGGTGGCCACGGCGTTATTCTGCGCGGCGCGCAACGCAAAAGTGACGGCCACGGAAGCTCGACCAGAAAGCGCGCTGGGAGATGTACCGGCAAAATTGCGCGAAGCGGGCGTAACGCTGGAATTGGGCGGGCACACGGAGAAAACGTTTCTGGCGCAGGACTTGATTATTCCGAGCCCGGGAGTGCCGGCGGACGACCCATTTTTGGTGGTGGCGCGCTCCAAGAAGATCACCATCTGGAGCGAGATTGAATTGGCGTATCGGTTCATGGAGGGGAGGCTGATCGGCATCACGGGGTCGAACGGGAAGACCACCACGACGACGCTGGTGCACCACATCCTGGCGAATTCGGGAGTGGAAGCGATTCTGGCAGGAAACGTCGGGACGGCACTGATTTCAGTCGTCGAACAGACGAACGCGCGGACCGTGGCGGTGGTGGAACTGAGCAGCTTTCAGTTGGAGTTGATCGAACGATTTCGCCCGAATATCGGCGTGATGCTGAACCTGACGCCGGATCATCTGGACCGTCACAAGACGATGGAAGCGTACGCCAAAGCCAAGGCGCGGCTGTTCGAGAACCAGACGGAACTGGATGCGGCGGTGCTGAATGCTGACGACGCGCCGACGCTTGGGTATACGCCGAAAAAGCCGCAAGTGTTCTGGTTCAGCCGAAGACAGACGGTGAAGCAGGGTGCGTATTTGAAGGCTGAAGACATCGTGGTGACGCACAAGGGCGGCGAGGATCTCGTGATGAAGGCGCAGGAGCTTCCGCTGGCCGGCGCGCACAACCTGGAGAATGTGCTTGCGGCAGTGATGGCAGCGCGACTGGCGGGCGTGGATGCTGCGTCGATCGGGAAAGCGGTGAAAGCTTTTGCAGGAGTTGAGCACCGGCTGGAATTTGTGACAGAGATCGATGGAGTGAAGTATTACAACGATTCGAAAGCGACGAACGTGGACGCGACGCTGAAGGCGCTGGACGCGTTTCCCGGGCGGATTCTGATTATTCTTGGCGGAAAAGACAAGGGCAGCGACTACACGGTGCTGCAGAAGCCCTTGCGGGAGAAGGCGATTCTGGCGCTGCTGGTCGGCGCGGCCAGCGACAAGATTGAAAAACAAATCGCGGGAAGTGTGGCGATGGAGCGAGCGGAAACGATTGAACGAGCCGTGGCCATTGCTTCGCACGCAGCGCAAGCGGGAGACATCGTGGTGCTGGCGCCGGCTTGCGCGAGTTTCGACCAGTTCCAGAGCTACGAACATCGCGGACGCGTGTTCAAGCAGCTGGTGCGGCAGATTCAGCGGAAATCGGCCGGAACGGTTGAAGGACAGGGGTGAACGGTGGCGAGACGCCTGGAAACGGACCGCTGGCTATTTGGAGTGACGCTGGTGCTGTGCCTGATGGGCGCGGTGATGATTTTCAGCGCTTCCGCGATCACGGCGCAACAAATGTACGGTCACTCGTACATTTTCGTGGCCAGGCAGGCGGCGTGGCTGGTGATGGGGCTGCTGGGGATGTTCGCGCTGATGAAGCTGGACTATCACCGGCTGCGCGAGCCGGCGGTGGTGTACACAGTACTCTGTCTGGTGCTGGTGATGCTGGTGGGAACATTTTTTCTGGATAAGTCGCACGCGACACATCGGTGGATCAAATTGGGGCCGCTGAATTTGCAGCCCTCGGAGATAGCCAAGCTGGCGATCATCCTGTACCTGGGGTGGTTTCTGGATTTGCGGCGCCGCAGAGAAACAAGCCTGGAATTCAGCAAGCAGGATTTTCTGCAGACGATTCTTCCGGCGGTGGCGCCCATTTTTGTGTGTGTGGCGTTGATTGTGGCGCAGCCGGACCTGGGTACGTCGGTGGATGTAGTGCTGATTATGGCGGCGATTTTGTTTGTCGCGGGGCTCAGCTGGAAATGGCTGGCAGTGGGAGCGGCGGCAGGGCTGCCGGCGTTGGTGCTGCTGATCATGAATGCATCGTACCGCCAGGCGCGATTGACGGCGTTTCTGCACCCGGATTCCGACCCGCAGGGCGCGGGATTTCAGTTGCTGCAATCGCTGATCGCGGTGGGCTCGGGAGGGTTCACGGGCGTGGGATTGATGGAGAGCAAGCAGAAGCTGTTTTATCTGCCGGAGGCGCACACGGATTTTATTTTCGCGGTGATCTGCGAAGAACTGGGATTTTTGGGCGCGACGGTGGTGATTGTGCTGTTTGCGATGTATGCGTGGAGGGGATTGCGCGCGGCGTTCAATGCGCCGGACGGATTCGGGAGGATGGTGGCGTTGGGAGTGACGGCGATGGTGCTGTTCCAGGCGCTGATCAATTTTGCCGTGGTACTGGGGATGATGCCGACGAAAGGGATTCCGTTGCCATTTGTGAGCTACGGCGGTTCGAGTTTGCTGGTGATGTTGCTGGCAACCGGCGTGCTGTTGAATATATCGCAGCAGGCAGCGCCGAACTCCGGGCTGCGAGATTGAAGCCGTGAAATTGCTGATTGCGGGCGGCGGGACGGGCGGACACGTTTTCCCGGCGCTGGCCATTGCGCAGGAATGGAAGTCGCGAGGCGCGGAGAGAGAAGTCGTGCTGGTAGGAACACAACGCGGAATTGAAATGAAACTGGTGCCGCAAGCGGGATTGCCACTGGAGACATTGCGCGTGGCGGGCTTGAAGGGCAAAGGCGGAACAACGCTACTGAAGAATCTGGCGATGCTGGGCAGCGGACTTTCCGATGCGTTTGGTGTGATCAAGAAGCACGAGCCTACCGTAGCGTTTGGCGTGGGAGGGTATGCGGCCGGGCCCATGCTGCTGGCAACGTGGCTGCGAGGGATACCGAACGTGATCTTCGAGCCGAACGCGGAACCGGGCTTCACGAACAAAGTGTTGGCGCGATTCGCGCGAAAGATTGCGACGGGGTATGAAGTGTCCGCGCGAACGTGGAGCGAAAAGGCGGTGGTTACGGGCTGTCCGGTGCGGCAGGAATTTTTTCAGATTGCGCCACGCGCGCCGCAGAAGCCGTATCGTCTGCTGGTGACGGGAGGCAGCCAGGGGGCGCTGCCGGTAAATCGCGCGTTTATGGCCGCGGCGGGCCTGCTTGCAAAGCGAAGAGATGAGTTGCGGATCGTGCATCAAACCGGCGAGCGCGATTATAATGAGGTGAAGGCCGCGTATGAGCGGAGTGAATTTCCCGCGGAGGTAGTGCCGTTCCTTGGGAACATGGCGGAACGATTTGCCTGGGCGGACTTGATCGTTTGCCGGGCGGGAGCCATCACAGCGGCAGAAGTGGCCGCGGCCGGGCGGGCGGCGATATTCATTCCGTTTGGGCGAGCGACGGACAGCCACCAGTTGCGCAACGCGCAGGAAATGATGAATGCAGGCGCGGGCAGGGTGATTACCGAGCCGGACCTGACAGCAGAACGATTGACGAACGAGATTTTTTCCCTCCTAGACCAGTCCCGGGAGATTGAAAAGATGGCCATGAAGGCGCGCAGCCTGGCGTATCCTCATGCGGCGCGCGACATCGTGGATTTGATTGAAGAGGCCGCGCGGCGTGCGAGCCCGAAGAAACTGGGTCGAACATGATGGTAACGTTTCGCAATTTTCAGCGAATACACATGGTGGGAATCGGCGGGATTGGCATGAGCGGAATTGCCGAAGTGCTGCTCACGCTGGGGTATTCGGTTTCCGGATCGGACACGCGGCCATCAACGATTACCGAGCGGTTGCAGGACCTGGGCGCGACGGTCCATGAAGGGCATCGAGCCGAAAACGTGGAAGGCGCGCATGTGGTGGTGATTTCGTCGGCGGTGAAAGCCGACAATCCAGAAGTCGCGGAAGCGCACAAGAGAAAAATCCCGGTGATTCCGCGAGCGGAAATGTTGGCGGAACTGATGCGGCTGAAGTACGGGATCGCAGTGGCCGGGGCGCACGGAAAAACGACGACGACGTCCATGGTGGCGTCTATTCTAGCGACGGCGTATCTGGATCCCACGTTCGTGGTGGGCGGGAGAGTGAATCAAGCGGGAACGACCGCGCGCGTGGGCCGCGGAGAATTTTTTGTAGTGGAAGCAGACGAAAGCGACCGCAGCTTCCTGATGTTCGCGCCGGTAGTGGCGGTGGTCACGACGATTGACCGCGAGCATCTGGACCAGTATTCGTCGCTCGAAGACATTCAGGATGCATTTTTGCAATTCGTGAACCGCGTACCGTTTTATGGCGCGGCGATTTTGTGTCTGGACGAGCCAAACGTGCAGGCGTTGATGCCGAATGTGAAGAGGCCAATCATCACGTACGGGACGTCGAGTCAGGCGGACCTGGTGATCAGCGATATCGAGTTGCTGGGACTGGGGAGCCGGTTCCGGCTGACTTACAAGGGAGACGACCTGGGCTTGTTCGAGTTGCCGCACCCGCCGGGGATTCACAACGTGCGCAACGCCGCCGCAGCCGCGGCGGTAGCGTTGTATTTAAATGTCGCGACGGATTTAATCCGTGAAGGATTGGCGAAGTTTGCGGGAGTGGGGCGGCGGTTCGACATCAAGGGAGTGGTCAACGACATCGTGGTGGTGGATGACTACGGACATCACCCGACGGAGATTCGCGCGACATTGGAAGCGGCCCGCGGTTGCAAGTACAGCCGCTTGCTGGTGCTGTTCCAGCCGCACCGGTACACGCGCACGCAACAATTGTGGGACGAGTTCTCTCGCGCGTTCAACCAGGCGGACGTGCTGGTGCTGACGGATATTTATGCGGCAAGCGAAAGCCCGATTGCGGGAGTAACCAGCGAAGCGCTGGTGACAAGCATCCGCGAGGCCGGGCACAAGAATGTGCACTACATCGGGTCCATGCAGGCAGCGGTAGAATTCCTGCTGCGGGAAGCAAGACCGGGCGACGCGGTTATGACCATTGGCGCGGGGAATGTGAGCCGGGCGAGCAACGAGTTGATGGTGCTGTTGGGCACGGAATACCACGTGAGTGACGGGCTGAGAGATGCGCATTAAAGATCCAAAGGTGCTCGGCACGCTCCCGGAGTTGGGAGTGCAACTGGAGCACGCCGTGTCGCTGGCACAGTTGACGTACCTTGGGATTGGCGGAACGACGGACCTGTTGCGGATTGGCCGGCACGAGGCGATCCCGGAGCTGGTGAATTTGCTGGATGGCAACGGAATTCCGCACAAATTCTTGGGCGGAGGATCGAATCTACTGGTTGCCGACGAAGAACTGCCGTTTGTGGTGATGCAGCTGGCCAAGCCGGAGCCGGCTGTGGTGGTCGCGGGCAGCATCGCCAGCGTGGACGCAGCGGCGGACCTGGGACG
>Ga0074045_10003934_pt1 | contig 13283 bp, 11 predicted proteins | sample BogForMeECP23OM2_FD_94442 | JGI IMG/M metagenome (GOLD analysis project Ga0074045, IMG submission 94442) | Bog forest soil microbial communities from Calvert Island, British Columbia, Canada - Bog Forest MetaG ECP23OM2 | ecosystem: Environmental > Terrestrial > Soil > Wetlands ... | reverse complement strand
GCCGACGGAAGGATGGCGCCCGGGTCAGGCCCCGAATGGGGCCCGCCCTCGGTGGCTGGCGACGGGTCTGGAGCCAACTCGAACCCAAGGCGGCCGATGCACGCCGCCGTTCCCGGGCCGGTCTGCGGCCCCTGCTCCCTCCTGGGAATCCGCGCCTAGCCCCGCTCGTCAACCCAAGGTCGAAAGTCCTGCGTTACGAGCCCCGCGAGGGGACGTCACCGCCGTTCGGAAGCGACCTTCATGCCTTGTGCCTGAAGCTCGCCGCCGGCGCGGACTTGTGTCGTCGTGTATAGTAGGTCACGTCTGGCAATAATGCGAGTTTCTCGGTCGGGGCAGCGGTCCCGGCGACAGATTATCAGTGGCAGGCGTCAACAGACACCGGCGCGACGTGGACCAACGTGGGCAACAACGCGACCTTCAGCGGCGCGACGACCCCGACGCTGACGCTGACCGCCTCGTCGGTGTCTATGAGCGGCAACGTCTTCAGGGCATGGCTCACCAACCCGGCCGGCTCGAACGTGAGCGGCACCGCGAAGCTCACGGTGACAGGTTCGACAATCGGGGGCGGCCCGACTGGAAGCGTTCGAATCATCAACATCTTCACCCGCGCCATGGTCGGCACCGGCGCCAACATCCTGATCCCCGGCATTTTCATCGGCGGCAGCAGCACCGAGAGCCTCCTCATCCGTGCCGACGGCCCGGCCCTGACGCAGTTCTGAGTCGGCGGCGCCCTGGCCATGCCCAGCCTGGCCGTCATCAACAGCGCGGGGACGATGGTGGCCTCGAATACGAGCTGGGGCACGAACACCAGTCCCACCCCGACTCAGATCGCCAGCATCGCCTCCCAGGTGGGTGCCTTCGCTCATGCCTCCGGAAGCGCGGACTGCGCCCAGGTCGTCAACCTGACGCCCGGCGCCTACATTATCCAGATTAGCGGGGTAAGCGGCGCGACCGGCGTGGCCCTGGCGGAAGTTTACGAGGTCCCGTAATCTGATCTTGCTGCACGCGATCGCGCAGGGCGTGAAGGGGAGCAGCGTCCAGGCCGCCATCATCTGAACGGGGCCGCCTGCGGCGGGCGCGCTCAGGCGCTGGCAACGGCAAGGCGGCCGCAGGACTGGTTCGGCTCGAACCAGTCGTATGGCGAGGCATCCGGCGCCACTTCGGAATAAGACTCCGAAAGAAGGGAGCGGAGCTTCTCGCGGGCCCGCCCGAGCCGGCTCTTCACGGTGCCAATGCTGATCCCGAGGCACATGGCGATTTCGCCATACGATCCGTTCGATCCGCTGCGCAGCGCGAGTATCTCGCGCTGACGCGGGCCAAGCCTATCCATGCACACGTTGACGAGCGCGGAGAACTCGCCGACCGTCGCCTCGCGGACCGGGTCCGGAGCATCGCTCGCGATCAACTCGGACACAGTCGAGCAGTTGTCACCGCTGATGGCGCAGTCGAGCGACAGGGTGGAATTCCGGCAGCGGTAGGCATAATATTTGCACCGGTTGCGGGAGAGATTGAAGACGATGCGGTGCAGCCATGTGGCGAGCGAGGAGTCGCCCCGGAAACGAGCCAGGGCGCGGTGGGCGCGGATGAAGGTATCCTGGGTGATCTCCTCGGCGTCGGCATGGTTGCGCAGATGGCTTAGCGCGATTGAGTGCATCTTTCCGCGAAAACGAGCCACGATCTCGACGAACGCGACCTCGTCGCCACCCTTGAATCGGCGCACGAGCTCGGCGTCATGCACCGCCTCCTGCCCCGAGGTGCCCGCTCGGCCGCTGGGAACCGGCGGAGTGCGCGTGTCTTGAGAGGAAGAGCCGAGCTGCAGGGCGTTTGCGACCATTTCGGGCAGGAGACTACATGCAATCCGCCCGGGCGGTAATGGGGTGTTATGCGGTCAACGCAGCTTCCGGGGGTGTTTCGCGACTGCGGTCAACACCCCATGGCAGAGAAAGGAGGGTTTCGGTATCCTTGCCCAAACGGCGGCCATTGGCGCCGCTCCAAGGCCCTTCGTCTCTTCTGATCCTCCACCCCGGGCAAGCGGCCTCCAATTGGGTCACTTCCCCCCTCAAAAAAAAACGAACAAATGAAAACACGCACACAGATTGCATTCCTGCTCGCCGCGGCCCTCCCGGTCGCGTTGTTCGCCTCCTCTACCGACAGCAAGATCGAGGACGCCGCAAAGGCCTCGTACAACTACCGCACGGTCCTTGAGAACCACGTGACGGTCAAGGCGAACGACGGCGTGGTCACCCTGACCGGCACCGTCAGGGACAAGGACGAAAGGGCGCTTGCCGAGGACACCGTGGAGAACCTTCCCGGCGTCGTCAGCGTTGATAACCAGATCGTGGTCAAGTCCGAGATCCCCGAGCACTCCGACGCGTGGATCGCCCTGAAGATCCGCGGCGAGCTGCTCGTGAAGGCCAACGTGAGCGCCACCTCGACAAAGGTCGACGTGAAGGACGGGATGGTCACGCTGACGGGCACCGTTCAGAACGCCGCCCAGAAGGATCTCACCGAGGCCTACGCGAAGGACATCGACAACGTTAAGTCGGTGAAGAACGAACTCGTGATTGAGGCTCCGGCGGCCGGCAGCGGCACGGTCGGAGAGACCATTGACGACGCCTCGATCACCTCCCAGGTCAAGTTTGCGCTCCTTAGCCACCGCTCGACGAGCGTTCTTTCGACCAAGGTCACCACTGAAAACGCCGTTGTCACCATCAGCGGCGTTGCAGCCTCGGATGCCGAGAAGTCTCTCGTCAGCAAGCTTGCCCAGGACACCCGCGGGGTGAAGTCGGTCATAAACAACATGACGGTCAAGTCCTGAGGATTCGACAGGCGAGCCGAGCCATTCGGCTCCGGATTGGTAAGGCGGTGCGGCCGGCTTTCGCCGGCCGCACTTATTGCAGGCAGCGGCCGCTAGGACATCGGAAGGACGCTTCCTCGTTTTTTTTGCCGTTGGCCAACTACCGTTGGCGGTGGTATTTGTGCAGGTAGGCGGGTTGTGTCCGGAACGATCTTTTCCGTCCCTGCTCTCGACAAATTACCGGCACCTGGGGTAGACTTGGCGTCCGGTGTCCAGGAGCCAGCGTTCAATCCCGACCTCTAAAACCCTTGGCCGAAGGGGCGTGTCCGCGCAGGGAATGGCGCTGAAACGAGGCGGTAACTCAGCTTCAGGGAGGGGGATGCCTTGAAGATCATCCACGTCGCGAGCGAATTGTACCCGTACATGAAGACGGGGGGGCTTGCGGATGCCGTGGGCGCGCTTACGGGGACCATTGCCGACATGGGCCACGAGGTCTCGGCCTTCATGCCCGGATACCGGGAGGCGCTCGCGCACCCCGCGGTGGCGGGTGCGGAGCGCATGTTCCGACTCAAGATCGAGATGGGCGGCCAGTTCCTTTCGGGGGACGTGCTGGTATTCTCTCCGAAGAGGGGGCTGACGGTGTACCTGATCTGCCGGGACGAGTTCTTCGACCGGCGTTTCCCGTACGACAACGGGGAACGGGACTACGAGGACAACGCGGACCGTTTCATCTTCTTCTGCAAGGCCGTGGTCGAGACCATGCGCCTTGCCGGACTTGGTGCGGACATCGTCCACAGCCACGACTGGCAGGCGGCGCTGATGCCTCTCCTGCTGCGGGAGGCCGAGCAGCGCTTCGAGGTGACGCTGGCGATGAAGACCGTATTCACGGTGCACAACATCTCGTACCAAGGGCTGTTCCCAGCGGCCTGCTTCCAGAGGACGAACCTCCCCGAGGAGCTCTTCACTATCGACGGCCTTGAATACTACGGGCAGGTGAACTTCCTCAAGGGCGGGATCATGTTCGCCGACCGGGTTGGGACGGTGAGCCCCCGCTATGCGAGGGAGATCCAGACGCCGGAGTTCGGCTGCGGCCTAGAGGGCGTCGTCCAGACGCGCGCCGACGACCTATTCGGGCTACTCAACGGGGTGGACACCGCGGTCTGGAACCCAGCGACCGACGCCATGATCCCCGCGCGCTACTCGGCGGCGAACCTGGACGGCAAGCGCGAGTGCCGCGGGGCGCTCCTCAAGCAGTGCGGAATGGACCCCGCGTTCAGCGGGCCGATCTTCGGGATGATCTGCCGCCTGGCCGAGCAGAAGGGGGTCGACCTCGTGCTGGCCAACTCGGACTTCTTCGAGTCCCAGGATTGCCGGCTCGTGGTCCTGGGAAGGGGCGACAAGCGCATGGAGAGTGAATTCCGCGCCCTCGCGACGCGATTCCCCGCCAGGGTCTTCCTGTGCACGAAGCTCGACGAGGCGATGAGCCACCTCATAGAGGCCGGGAGCGACTTCTTTGTCATGCCGTCGCATTTCGAGCCGTGCGGGCTCAACCAGATGTACTCGCAGGCCTACGGGACCGTCCCGATAGTGAGCCGGGTAGGCGGCCTCGTGGACACGGTCCGCGACGCGGACGAGGACCCGGCGGGCGGCACGGGGCTCATGTGCGAGCCCAGGGCGCCGGCGCTTCGCGGCGCTCTCGAGCGGGCCCTCAATCTCTTCGGAAGCAAGCCGCGGTACGCCGCGATCCAGCAGCGCGGCATGGCCCGGGACTTCAGCTGGAAGACGGCCGCCGCCGCCTACGAGGCCCTCTACCGCGATACGCTCTGAGGCCCGCCGGCGGCTCGCCCCTGCGCGACGGCCGGCGCAGATCAAGATGGCTTGCGCTTTGGCCGCACCTAATTGGGAATTCGCGATGCGCCAGCAGACGCCGGGCCGACCTCAATGAAGATACTGATTGCCGGAGCATCGGGACTGATCGGCCGCGCCGCCGCCGCGGCGCTCGCGGACGACGGCCACGAGGTCATGCGTCTGGTCCGTCGCGTCCCCGCCTCCGCAGAGGAGGTGTCCTGGGATCCCGCTGCGGGAGAGCTGCCGCTCGAGGTCTGCCGCTCCGCCGAGGCGATCATCAACCTGTGCGGCTGCAGCCTTGCGGGGGAGCGCTGGACCCCGAAGTGGCGCGCGGAGATCCGGGCCAGCCGCATCGATTCGACGCGAACCCTCGCGAAGGCGTTCGCGGGCACGATCTCCGACGGCCAGCGGCCGCGCGTGCTTATCAATGCGTCGGCCGTCGGCTTCTACGGCGACCGCGGCAACCTCGAGCTGACCGAGTCGAGCGAGCCCGGCAAGGGGTTCCTGGCGGAGCTCTGCCGCGACTGGGAGGCGGCCGCCATGTCGGCCGGCGACCTCGGGGCGCGCGTGGTCTGCGTGAGGTTCGGGGTAATCCTCTCGCGGGAGGGAGGGGTGCTCCCGCGCCTCGTCCCCTTCTACCGGGCGGGCTTCGGGTGCACCCTTGGCAGCGGCCGCCAGTGGATGAGCTGGATCTCACTCGAGGACGCCGTCGGCGTCATCAGGTTTGCGCTCCGGGAGAACTGGCTCTCCGGCCCGGTGAATGCGGTCTCGCCGATGGCGGTCATGAACTCGGGCTTCACGCGGGCGCTTGGGCGCATATTCGGGCGCCAGCTGACCGCGCCGGTGCCCGCCTTCGCCCTGCGTCTCGCGATGGGCCCGGTCGCCGACGAGACCGTCCTTGCGAGCACGCACGCGATCCCGGGGAAGCTTCTGAGCTCGGGCTATCCGTTCCGATACAGCATACTGGAGGATGCTCTGTATCAGGCGCTTGCCATGGAGAAGGCGGAGGCCTGACCGCCAAAAACATGCTTCCCATCGGAGGGGCCGTCCGTATGTTGACCCTTCCAATGGAGAAAACGCTCATCATCTTTAAGCCGGACTGCATTGAGAAGCGCCACGTCGGGAATGTCCTCGACCGCTTTGAGAAGGCGGGCTTCTCGATAGCCGGCTGCAAGATGGTCCAGCTCGATTCAAAGGTCCTGCGCGAGCACTACGCCCACGTGGCCCATCTGCCGTTCTATCCCGAGATCGAGGCGTTCATGAGCTCGCGCCCCGTTATCGTCATGGCGCTCGAGGGCCACTCGGTGGTCAAGAAGGTGCGCGACCTGCTGGGCCCGACGGACTCGAGGAAGGCGGCAAAGGGGACCATCCGCGGCGACTTCGGCACTGAGATGATGCGCAACGTTGTGCACGCCTCCGACAGCGTGGAGAACGCCAGGACGGAGCTAGCGCGCTTCTTCGGGCCGGGGGAGATCCTCAGCGCTCAGTAGGCCAGCCTGTTGGAGCCCTCGACCAGCGGGGTGCTCCGGCCGGCCAGGAGGAATCTCCCCGACACGCCCCGGGGCAGGTCGATCGCAATGTCCCAGTGGTCCCCGGCCCTTCGGTAGGTGACGACAATCTCGCCGGCGGGGTGGGGCATCCGGGCGCTTAGGGCCTCCAGCGTGCCCAGGTGCGGGGCAATGAGGACCGTCCGGAAGCCGGGCGACGCCGGACGGATGCCTGCGACAAGGGTCAGGAGGTCGTAGTTTGGATGGGCGCTCCAGGCGTGGTCGTCCGAGCGTGTGGGCTCGGCCGTCTCCGCCCATGTCGTCAGGCCGAGCTCGAGCATCCGCCTCCACGGCCCCAGGGAGCCGAGGTAGAGGTCCGCGAGCCCCGCGTGGTCGAGGGCGCGCGCCACGTAGAAGCGGAAGTAAATGCTGGCGGGCGACGGCTCGTCCCCTTCGGCCCCGGCGCCGAGCATGCCGCGCATGATCTGCTCGCGCCGGTCCGCCGGGACGACATCCAGGAGGACTCCCATCGCGTTGGTCTGCTGGCTGTAATGGGAGTGCGCGGGCGTGTCGGCAAGGAGCCCCCTCGATTCCACCCAGCACCGGTCCCGAACGGCCCTTCCGATGCGGGCGGCCCGCTGGCGGTCGTGCTCGGCGATCGAGGCATTGCCCAGGTATCCCTCGAGATCCGCCGCGTCGAGGAGCGCGGCCATGAAATCGAGCGAGAGCAGGGCGGAGCCCCCGTCGGCGTCCTGCGGCGGCACGCCAAAGTCAAAGTCGCGCGTCCAGTCCCCGAAGTTCCACCAGGGCATCACGCCGAGGAGTTCGTCGGGCCTCTGGTGCCCGGCATACCAGTCGATGACGCCCCGCGTGTGCGGGACCCACCTGGCAAGCGCCCCCGAGTCCGGCCGGTAGAGCCAGTAGTCGTGGAGCATGCCCACCCACAGGAGCGAGAAGGTCGGTATCACCTGCGGCAGCGCGCTCGGGTACCGGCTCTGGGTCAGGCCCTCGCTTATTCTTGACCAGTCGAAGGCGTCCAGCGCCTGGACGGCCAGCCGGTCGTCGCCGAAATCAACGTAGGAGACGAGCGCCTGGATCCTCGTGTCGCCGAGGTACTGGAGCCGCTCCCAGTACGGGCAGTCCGAGTACGTCTCGTGCGCGTTCATGCGCGCCGTGCGAGTTCCCGTCTCCCAGATCCTCGCGATCACGGGATCGCTGGCCTCCACCGCGGCGCGCGCCCTGAAGGGGTAGCCGGTGAAGAACGACCTCATCGACTCGAGGGTCAGGGGCTCGTCGCCGGTCTGGACGTCCACCTGGATGAAGCGCCAGGCCCGCCACGAGAGGGTCGACCACACGCGGCGCGGCCCCCCGTCGCAGACGAACGTGTCCCGGAGCCCGAGGATCGAGCGGTTCGCGGTGTCGTTGCGGTTCCCCTTGGCGCCCTTTGCGTCGACGAGGGCCTCGGCATAGGTGATCCGCAGGGTCGCCCCCTTTCCCCCGTCCGTCGCCATCTCGGGATAGGCCGTTGTCATAGCGCCCTGGTCCATCAGGATCCTGGCGCTCGTGTTGGGCGGTATCGTCGCCGGAAAGGCGGCGATCGCGCTCGCTCCCTCGACGCGGACGATCCGGGCGGCCGCGATCTCGGCATGCTCCATGTGGGGCAGCGCGTCCGCCACGAGAAGCCATCGGTTTAGGCCCGAGCCCGTGCCTTCCGGATAGCCGCTGGGATACCGGCCGGGCTCGCCCTGGCCTACCGTCGAGGCCGGACTCCAGCCGGCGGATCGGGACCCGGGAGCCTGCCAGTCCCAGTCGTAGCGGTTGGCGTCGAGGATCTCGCCGGGAGGCGCGGCGTAGTAGTTGGGCACGTCGGAGGGGTTTACGGCCAGGAAGCCCTGGCCCTGCTCCCTCTCGACCTCCCACGAGCCGTCGGTGTTCACGGCCGCCTCCGCGTCGGAATGGCCCTGCATCAGGAACCCGGACTGGTCGCTCATCTGGGCCATCGGGGCGAGCGCCCCGTAGTTCCAGACGGTGGCCGCGACAAGGTTCTCGCCCGCCCGGAGCAGCGGAGCGATGTCGAAGGTCTCGTAGCGCCAGTGGTCGAGGTCGCCCTGGGCGGGCCCTTCGCCCGCTCGGACTCCGTTCACGAAGAGGACGAAGCGGTTGTCCGCCGACACGTGGACGACGTAGCTCCGGGGCGCCTCCTGAAGGTCGACCCGCTTGCGGAAGTGGTACACGGCCGGGCTGCGCGGGTCAGCGCCCGGGCAGGCGATCCACTTCGACGGCCACTGCGAATGCTCGAGGTCCAGGGCCGGCTTGCCGGCGGATCCGCCCGCCGCGGGCAGCGCGGCGAGGGCAAGCGCCGCAAGGACGACCTGGACTGGGGGCCGGGGGTTCAGGCCCCCGATTCGAATCGCGAGAGGGCGCCGCGCCAAGCCTGATCGCGCGCTGGCTGTCGGGGCCGCGGGGCGCCGGCGCCGCGCCAATAGCATTGAAGGGAGGCCAACGCAGGGAGTAACTCTGGCTCCACTCCTCAGGCCCAATTCCATATGAACATCGCCATAACAGGCGGCGGCGGCTTCCTGGGCCGCCGGCTGGCCCGAGTCCTGCTCGCGGACCGCCGCGTCGAGCGCCTCGTTCTGGCGGACGTCGCCCCGGCGGGGTCCCCCGGCCTGGATCCGCGCCTCAAGCTGCTCACGGCCGACCTCGCCGAGGCGGGGGCCGCGGAGGCGGTCGCGGAAGGCGCCGACATCATCTTCCACCTCGCCGCGGTCCTCAGCGCGCAGGCCGAGGCCGACTTTGACCTGGGCATGGGCGTCAACGTCGACGCCACCCGGCGCCTCCTCGAGGCCGCCCGGTCGGGGGGCCGGCGGCCGCGGTTCGTCTTCGCAAGCTCGCTTGCGGTGTTCGGTCCGCCGCTGCCGCCCGTGGTGACGGACGAGACGGCGCTCTGGCCCCAGTCGTCCTACGGCGCCGGGAAGGCGGTCGCCGAACTGCTCGTGGCCGAATACGGCCGCAAGGGCTTCGTCGACGGCCGCGTGCTGCGGCTGCCGACCGTGTGCGTGAGGCCCGGCAGGCCGAACGCGGCCGCGTCGTCGTTCGTGAGCTCCATCATCCGCGAGCCGCTCCACGGGGAGCGGGCCGTCTGCCCCGCCGGCCCGGAGCTTGAGCTCTGGGTCTCCTCGCCGCGGGCGGCCGTCCTCAATCTGGCGCACGGCGCCTTCGTGCCCGCGGAGGCGCTCGGGACGCGGCGCGCCGTCAATCTTCCGGGAATCACGGTGACCGTGGCCGAGATCATGGCCTCGCTGGCGCGAGTGGCGGGTCCGGAGGCCGCCGCGAGGATCGAGTTCCGGGACGACCCGGTCGCGCGCCGCATTGTCTCGAGCTGGCCGGCCCGCTTCGACGTCGGCCGGGCCCTCGGGCTCGGATTCGTCCGCGATGCGGGGTTCGAGGCCCTGATCAGGGAGTTCCTGGCGGACGAGGCCGCCGAGAGGGGCCTCAGGTGAGGCTCACGACGAGGTCGCGCAGCGCGTCGGGACCGCCGACGTTCCCGGGCCAGACCACGTAGACCAGGCCCGGAAACCGGGTTTCCGGGCCCAATTTCCACACAGGGACGCCGGGGGCGGCCTGGCCCAGAACCCGCGCCCTGCGCATGCCGAGGCCGCCGGTGGCCACGTCGCTCGAGGTGATCCCCCCCTTGGCGATGAGGAAGCGCGGCCGGCAGGGGACGGTGCGGACGATCGTCGCGAGCGTGGCGGAGACAATCTGGCCCGTCCAAAGGTCGCCCGCCCTTCCCAGGGCGCTCTCGAGCGCGCGACTCGTGAACACGACGGCGTGGCGGCCCGCCCGAATCGCCGCCGCGGCGCTGGCCGCCACGCGGCGCTCCTCCTGAGCGCGGGAGGCCCGCTCGGCCAGCCTGCCCACGGCGACCTCGATCCCGGCGACGCCGGCCAGTGCGAGCACCGATGCGAGCTGGGCGGTGGTCTTGCCCACATAGGAGCCGACCACGAGCAATCCGCCCTCCGGGCCGTGCCCGCAGATTTCCGACGGGCGAAGGAGCGGGCGCGGGTGGAGCCCCGCACGGACCCGCACGAAGCTGGCCGCGGTCCGGAAGAGGTAGCGCCTCCCCGCCGCCTCCGCCCTCAAGAGCCCGTGGACGAAGACCTCCAGGTCCGAGTAGGCGGCGGCGTTCACGACCAGGAACGCCCCCCGCGGAAGCGCGAGCAGCTGGCGCAGGACCCTGGCGGCGCCGTCCGGGCTCCGCAGCGCGTCGATGCCGACCGCGGCGACATCGCCCGAACGCACGGCGCCGCCCGTCTTCTCCTCAACCCACTCGGTCAGGTTGGAATGGCGGTATCCGAAGGTTGCGTCCCTGGCGAACTCGGTCTCCGCCGCGGGCACGAGGCGCCCGCCGTCGTCCACGTAGTGGACGTTTCCCACGGTGTAGCGGCCGCCCTCGAGGAACGCGGGTATGACGATCTTCGCGTCGACGGGGCGGCCGAGGCCCTGCTCGAGCGCCTCGAGCTCTGCGGCAAAGTGGCCGCGCAGCGTCGAGTCGCTTCGGCTCGCCACGGCGAGGTCGGTCCCGGCCGCCGCGGCCGCGAGGTTGGCGGCGACGCCGCGCACAAGTGCCGCCGCATCCGACTCCGGCAGGCTGCGCGTGTTGGTGAGCACGAAGAAGCAGGGCCGCGGATCCGCAAGGGCCGCCGCCAGGGACGGCACGGACCAGTCGGCGAGGACGTCGACCCCGTGCATGGTCTGCGTGCCCGTCGGGTCGTCATCGAGGACGACCAGCTTGGTGCGGCTCGCGCCGACGAGCTCCCTGACCCGGGCGAAGTCGTCCCCCGCGGCCGCGGCGGGGAGGGAATCGAGGATGGGGTCCTGCATGGGCGAGAATGGCCCGGGCATCCTCGGCGATCGGGGCGCGGCGCGCTACTCGAATCCAGTTGAGTCCCGATAATGCCTTCGGCAGAAGGGGCGCATCCCATGGAGATCGATCGGCGCCAGTTCCTCGTGATGTCCGGAGCGATGGTGCAGGGGGGCGTACTTTCCGGGATGGGGGCCAGGGCGCTTCTGGGCGGGATCGCCGACGCGGCCGCGGGGGGCCCGCCGCCCTGGCACCAGCAGATCCGGCGCATCGGCCAGCTCAACTTCAACGAGCGCGACCCGGTGGAGCTCGACGTCGAGGCGTGGGCCGACTACTGGGCGAGCCTCAAGGTGGACGCCGTTCTCGTGAGCGTCACGGGCATCCTGGCGTTCTACCCTACGCAGGTCCCCTTTCACCGCAGGAGCAAGTTCCTCGGCGACCGGGACCTCTTCGGCGCGTGCGCGGCGGCGGCGAAGAAGCGCAACCTTCGGGTGATCGCGCGCATGAGCCCCGACCTCAACTGGGAGGACGCCCTCGGGCCCCATCCCGAATGGTTCATGCGCGACGCCGGCGGGGGCTTCCTGCCCCACGGCGAGGAGCCGCGCCTCTACCGCACCTGCATGTTCTCGAGCTATTTCACGGAATTCGTGCCCGCGATCATGCGCGAGGTCCAGTCCCGCTGCGACGTCGACGGGCTGTTCACGAACGCCTGGCCGCCCCTGGACGGCCTGCCGGTCTGCTACTGCGACGAGTGCCGCAAGCTGCCCAAGCCCGGGTCGCCGGACTACTGGCGCCCGTTCACGGAGCGGGTCGTCTACCTCTGGAAATACTACGACAAGATCGCCAAGGAGAAGAAGCCGGACAGCCTGTTCTTCGCCAACCTCGGCGGCGGGATGCGAGCCACGCCGAACCTCAGGCGGCTTGCCGAGGTCTGCGAATGGTTCAACTGCGACAACCAGGGCCGGGGCGGCGACGGGGCTCCGGTCTGGGGCGCCGCGCAGCAGGGGCGCGTGGCGGCGGCCGTCATGAAGGGGCGCACGGTGACGAACGTGACCGGGGCCTGGTCGACCTGCGGAGCGGTGCGCTGGCGCAACGTGGCCAAGTCCAGGGCCGAGGCGGAGATCTGGATGGGCCAGACGGCCGCCAGCGGGATGACCATCTGGTACCACTGGGTCGGCGGGCAGGGCGGCCTCGGCGAGGACCGGCGCTGGCAGCAGATCGGGCGCAGCTACATGGACTGGCTGTCGCGCCACGACCTTCATTTCGAGGTCCGGCGCAGCGTGGCGAACGTGGGCGTCGTCATGGGGCAGAGCTCCCACCTGTTCTACACGCCGCCGGGCGAGGGGGGGATGGCGCAGTTCATGGACGGCCTCTACTACGCCCTCCTGGAGGGGCGCTTCCTCTTCGACTTCGTGCACGAGGAGGACCTCGGCCCGGAGACGATCGGCCGCTACTCGGCGCTCCTGTTGCCCAACATAGCCTGGCTGAGCGACTCCCAGTGCCGGCAGCTGCGCGACTACGCCGCCGCGGGCGGCTCGATCATGGCCTCTTTCGAGACCGCGATGTTCGACGAGGCCGGCCGCCGCAGGGACAGGCCTGGCCTGGCCGACCTCTTCGGCATCGAGTCGGCCGGGGCCGTGGCCGGCCCCAACGGGAATGGCTTCTATGCCCGAGTCGAGCGCCCCCACGAGATCCTCGCGGGCCTCGGCGGCACGAGCCTTATCCCGGGCGGGGCCTACCGTCTGCCCGTCAGGGCCGCGGGCGAGCTGGTCCTTTCGGTCGTGCCCGCCTACACGGCGTATCCGCCAGAGCTCTCGTACGCACCGGTCGCACGGACGGACGAGCCCGCGGTCGTCATCCGCGACAATGGCGCCAGCCGGCTCGTCTATTTTCCGGCCGACTTGGAGCGCGCCGCATGGCGCTCCGGCCACACGGACCTGAGCCGGCTGATCCAGAATTCCGTCGCCTGGCTGACCCGGGGGACGCAGCCGGTCACGGTCGAGGGCGAGGGAGTCATCGAGTGCTTCGTGTGGGAGACCTGGTCCGGGTACTCGGTTCACCTGCTCAACTACACGAATCCCAATATGCACCGCGGCTGGCTCCGGCGCCATTGCCCGATAGGCGAGCAGAAGGTGAGGATGACCCTCCCAGAGGGCAGGTCCGTGGCGCGAGTCGAGCTGCTGCGGGCGGAGCGCAACATAGCGTTCCGCCAGGCCGGGAACTCGGTCGAGTTCACCGTCCCCGGGGTCGCGGACTACGAGGTGGCCGCGCTCTACGCCTGAGGGGC
>Ga0074045_10003932_pt1 | contig 13286 bp, 9 predicted proteins | sample BogForMeECP23OM2_FD_94442 | JGI IMG/M metagenome (GOLD analysis project Ga0074045, IMG submission 94442) | Bog forest soil microbial communities from Calvert Island, British Columbia, Canada - Bog Forest MetaG ECP23OM2 | ecosystem: Environmental > Terrestrial > Soil > Wetlands ... | reverse complement strand
TCCACCTTTGAGTTGTAGACAAACCGCTGGCAGCCGATCCAGCGATTTAACACTGCTGACTGCTCCTTATTTGGGTACGCCCTGAATTTGACTCCACTTGCCACGTCGTATATTCCTATGATTTATTTAATTGCATCGAAAGTCAAGCTCCGGTTCTTTTTATATGAATGAACTACCCCGCAGCAGAGCTGCGAGGTATCGAGATACGGCAAGGAAGTTAACCCCGATGCAGAGCATCGAGGAATTCTCTCGATTAAGCACTCCCAATCACCTTAATGAGTGGCGGTGCAGGCTGCTTGACCCCCTCCTGGCCCACAGCCTAGGAGGGGGAATGCGCAGCCATCAGTGCAATTTAATACATTTACTAATTTTAGATTCAGTGAATCTTCCTGTATTACTCACTCACTTCATCTTTAGTATAGTTTCCCCCCCCAACAACAGAATTGTGATCTGCGATTTTCTTGCCCCACTCAATGGCATTATGTAATATCTCATCCTCATCGGCAGTAGTGTGATTTTTGCCGTCGATGACCAGTCGTCCGTTTATAATAACCGTTTCGACATCGGAAGCCATTGCTGAGTAGACTATGTGCGAGTAGACATCATAGAGCGGCGTGAGGTGAGGTGCTCGCAGGTTAATTGCAATGACATCCGCGAGTTTCCCGCTCTCTATACTGCCGATTTTATCTCCAAGACCCAAAACCTCGGCGCCCCACCTTGTTCCCATGGTGAGTATCTTTCTTGCATCTAGTACAGTGGGATCATTTGCGATTGCTTTGTGCACCTTTGCAGTCGTGGCCATTTCACTCAGTATGTTTAAATCATTGTTGCTCGCAGCGCCATCCGTTCCAAAGGAAACCTTCACTCCCGCCATGATCATTGTCGCCACAGGGGCAAATCCTGATGCCAGCTTCAGGTTGCTCTCCATGCAATGAGCAACACCGACACCTCTGCTTGCAAGGATTTCTATCTCGTTGTCATCCACCCAAACGCAATGTGCCGCTAGCACCGTCTCGTCTAAAACCCCGATCGCTTCCAAATGTTCAACAGGTCTTCTCTTGAACCGTGACATTATCTCTCCGACTTCCCATTCGGTTTCTGCAAGGTGAGTATGGACCGGGACATGGAACTTTTCGGCCACGGACTTGGCCCTCCTAAAGGTGTCAGGGCTGCAGGTATAGGCTGCATGCGGGGCGATACAGGGGGTGATCAACTCATCTTCTCTCCAATCCCTGATAAACCTTTCAGCATTGATGAAATACTCTTCTGTGGTCTTTGCAGAAACACTCGGAAAGTCCAAGATGCCAATGCCCAGCACGGCCCTCATTCCCATCTCCTTCGTCATCCTGGCTGTAGACTCACCAAAAAAATACATATCGTTAAAAGTGGTGATTCCGGCCTTTAACATCTCCAAACAGGCAAGTTGTGTCGCATTAGAAATGAACTCCGGACTCAGCCATTTGTTTTCGGCCGGCCAGATATGCCGTTCCAGCCATTCCTGTAAGGGAAGGTCGTCTGCAAGACCCCTGAAATATACCATTGCGGCGTGGGTATGGGTATTTATGAGCCCAGGCAATACCACCCTTCCTTGTCCTTGCATAATTTTTCCGGAGCTATATCTCTTGCGGATTCTGTCCTCAGTGTCCACATCAATTATCCGCTCACCCTTGATGGCCAGTGCTCCTTTTCTAATGACATCCATATTCTCGTTCATAGTAAGGATGTAATCGCCACAGACTATCAAATCGGCTAACTCCATGTGTTCAAATCCTCCCGTCTAAATTTTAATTGTATTCGATTTATACATTTTCTTGTCACTTACGGAGATCGCTTAATAGCTTGTGCAATCTGATTTTCTTTGCTCTGACAATTTAAGCCCCTCGGTAGGGCTCTAAATCATTCCGCGCAAGGGACCTTTTCTTGCGATCTTTTAGCGATTCACTATAAACCTCACATCCCGCAACCTGCCAATCATGCATAATCATCTACCAAGTTTTTTTGCATTTACAGCAGGTAAGCCATCAATGTAAATACAAAGACCGTCACACTGATATACCCGTTCATGTTAAAAAAAGCCAGGTTCAACTTTCTCAGGTCATTGGGCTTCACCAGGGCATGTTCGTAAATCAGCAATCCTGCCACAACAACCATCCCTGACCAGTAAAAAAAAGTCAAATGGAACATAACTCCGGTTATAACCAACATAGTCCAGGTGACGAAATGAAATAGCCTGGAAAGGCTAATAGCCCGTTTTACACCAAACCTTTTAGGGATGGATTTCAGACCAGACTGTTTGTCATATTCAACATCTTGCAACGCATAAAGGACATCGAAGCCGGCAAGCCAAAATACGACAGCAATACAGAGTGGCAGGATTGCCGTATCAAAAGTGCCTCTCACCGCAATCCACGCTCCCAATGGTGCCCCGGAAATAGCGATGCCTAGCGCAAAGTGCGACATCCACGTGAATCTTTTTGTATAAGAATAGAGGCCCAGAAAGATGATCGCTAAGGGGCATAACTTCAGACAGAGCGGGTTGAGGCAGTATGCAGCGACCATGAGCACGGCAAAAGAGATAGCGATGAAAATTACTGCATCTCTTACCTTTATGTTGCCGGATGGGATCTCTCTATTACGTGTCCTCGGGTTCCCCGCATCAATCTTTCGGTCAACTACCCTGTTCATTCCCATCGCCCCTGACCGTGCCCCAACCATCGCAATAGCAATCCATACTATTTGCCTGACGGGTGGCATGCCTGATGCCGCAAGGAGTGCGGCTGTAAATGCAAAAGGGAGGGCAAAGACTGAATGGGCAATCTTGATCATCTTCAGATAGGTGAATGCCGTCCTTTTCATCATTTTCACAGCTTTTATGATAGCACATTATTTACTGCCTACCAAGTTAGGCTCAAGAGCCTTGAACCGTTGAGCTTGAACCAACATCGGACATTGACGAAATTTGTCATCCGCATCCTAGAAGATACCAATTTTTGTCCATGAGTGACATTGAACAGTTACTTCTCGCATGACAAGAGCCAATCGGCCAGAATTTATCTTATGGTATGACAAATGCTTGTTTATTTCATAGAGCACTCAGCGGGGCTCCAATGTCCTACAAGAGCCTTACTTTGGAGGAAAAAGATGCCAACCAAACCAAAAAAGGTCCTTTGTTTTAGCTTTATTATGGCAATTCTTACCATTCTGATAGTGGGTAATGCAGGCTCAGCGGAAAATTATTCGTACGCTGCACAACCGCCGACGATTGAAGGATGTCCCATTCTGCCGACGGACAACGTCTGGAATACCCCGATTGATAATATGCCTGTCGACTCTAATTCGTCAGCTTATATCACAACTATCGGATCCTCTACCGGACTTCACCCTGATTTCGGATCCGGCACATGGGACGGCGAACCGATCGGTATCCCTTATAACATTGTGCCCGGAACCCAGCCCAAGGTCAGTATTACCTTTGATTATTCCGACGAGAGTGATCCGGGCCCTTATCCCATACCGCCTGACCCGCTCATCGAAGGTGGGAGCCAGTCCACCGGCGACCGTCATGTGCTAGTGTTGGATAAGGATAACTGTGTCCTTTATGAAACGTGGTCAACCTACCCTCAGCCTGATGGAAGCTGGCATGCCGGCTCAGGTGCCATATTCAACCTTCTCTCAAACGCCTTGCGTCCCAGTGGATGGACATCCGCAGATGCAGCGGGTCTTCCCATACTGCCCGGACTAGTGCGCTATAATGAGGTAGCCTCAGGCGAAATTGCCCATGCGGTGAGATTCACTGCTCCTCAAACACGGCAAGACTTCATATGGCCCGCTCGCCACTTTGCCTCCAGTCTTACGGCCTCCAATTATCCACCAATGGGGCAACGCTTCAGGCTCAAAGCCGGTTTTGATATATCAGGATTCTCTGCCGAGGTGCAAGTGATTCTCCAGGCCCTTAAAAAATACGGCATGATTCTTGCCGATAACGGGTCCTCCTGGTTCATCTCAGGTGTCCCTGACTCTGGCTGGAACAATGATATTTTAGTGCCTGAGTTAAGCCAGGTAACCGGTTCCAACTTTGAGGCCGTTGATGAGTCATCTTTGATGATTGACGCTGATTCGGGACAGGCAAGGCAAGGAACAGAAGTGTATGTTACTCTGACCATAGTGAAATCAGGCACCGGGAGCGGAACTGTTCTGAGTTCTGATGGGCTAATAAACTGTGGGAGTAATTGCTCAGAAGACTATCTCTCGGGAACTGTGCTCACGCTAACAGCAACCGCTTATGCCGATTCTCTCTTCACAGGGTGGAGCGGAGGTGGATGCACCGGGATGGGCTCCTGTAAGCTGACTATGAGTCAAGTGCAAACGGTAAGCGCCTCTTTTGCAAATAACTCACCCATCATTTCTGTGAGCCCCGCCTCACTCGATTTTGGAAATGTCCACCTTAACAAGTCACTATCAAAAACAGTGAATATTAACAACACCGGCGGTGCAAATCTTATCGTCACAGGGGTCGAGATAACCGGCTCAAGCAGTTCTGAGTTTCTTGCGAAATGGACAGGGACTCAGACTATAAAACATGGCGGCGCATACAGTCTGCGAATCACCTTCAGACCTGTCTCATTAGGCTCAAAGATTTCGACAGTAGTGATTCATTCTAATGATCCCGTTACGCCTGTGACCCACGCTTCCTTGAAGGGGGTTGGGAAATGACGGAGATAGCCTCGAGAGCCGGCCGCGCTATTGATTGTTACTAATGTGCCTACTCATGCAATTCAATTGAACACGGCATAAAGATGGACAACAGAAGCAGCCGACACAAAAAAAGGTCATTGAAATGTCATCAAGGACCCTGTTGCACTAATGATGCCAATGTCTGGACAAACAGGACGGGGCTATTCAATAAACTTTGCCATGAATACCTCATCGATAAAATCACTGCCAATCCTAAACTGTTTTCGTCTGGTTCCCTCTTCTTTAAAACCGACGTTGCTAAACAAATTAAGGGAACGTTTATTGGTGGTGAAAATACTCGCCTCCACTTTTTTGAACCCTTGTTCCTTTGCCCATTCAGCCGCATACGTTAACATCTGCGATCCGATTCCAAGTCCACGGTAACCTTTTATCAGGTGCAGCCCTATGCTAAGAATGTGGGCCGTCAGTGGTCTGCGCCCACCGTCTGATTGAAGAGCGGCAAGGCTTCCAACGACAACACCCTTCACCACCGCGACTAGAAGCAAATTGTGCTGACGGTCCATCTCAGTGATATATCTCTTTTCTGCTTCCGCATCCTTTCCATATTGTTCCATCAACACATAACTGCGTTCGAGGGCAGTAGATCTGATCGTGTTAATCATCTCCCCTGCATCATCAGGCACCGCTGGCCTTAACGAGACAGTCTCACCATTTTTCGTTACGAAATCGTGCATCTCTTTCATATCTTCTGCCTTTCTCGATCCGTCTGCTTCATTATACACTAATTGGCCCCGGCATCAACAATTGACATCCTCACCGCCCTCAGGGGCTTGGATATTCGAGCAAGGGGGTCAACCAACATCCAATCAGGAGATACTAATTATTTCGAGACGTTCTAAGGAAGAAGTCTCTTATCAACAGCGCAAAAGGGGGGCACACACTGTGTTGCCCCCTTCCAGTACTGGCCTGACTGAGATTATCCTATTCGGCGAGGATAAGAACCTCAACTCTTCTGTTCTCGGCCCTCCCCTCCTTGGTTTTATTAGTTGCTATAGGTTGGCTCTCTCCATATCCTACAGTCGTAATCCTAGCCTTGTCAATTCCGCCTTCCTTAACGAGATATTCCTTTACCGCCAACGCCCTGCGTTCCGAGAGCGCCTGGTTATATTGCTTCGTGCCAATGCTGTCGGTGTGCCCCTCAAGCTTGATCTTGGTCCCCGGATATTTCTTGATAAAAACGATGGCTTTCTTAAGCTCTGCTTCATCTCTTTCCGTGACTATGGATTTGTTGAAAGCAAAGAGCAGCCTAAGTGTCATCCTGTCAATGATCTTTGCAGGCTTCGGCTCTGGCTTTGACTCCACCCTTGGTGCCGGCGTCGGTGCCGGTGTTGCCGGGCAGAGAGCCTTTGTCTTAGCAGTCGCATCCTTGGCCATCTCAATGGCCTCCTTAGTCCTGCATGCCATGTAAACCTCATAGGTCTTGTCAACCATTGTCTTAACCGCATTGAATTCCGCCGGACACTCCTTGTCCTTGCCCGCCTGTCTCGCCTCATTCAAAGCGTTGTCAGCATCGACTAAGGCCTTTGGATAGTATGCGTATCCAGGCAATCTGTTATGAGGCGCCTTTTCCATCCCTACACAGCTGATTAGTAAACTCAACGCAAATAGTATGACCGTAAGTAGCACAATCCTTCCTAAAAACGCCTTTTTCATTTTTCCTCCTCCTGTCGGCGCCGACGGGTCTCCTACGCCGGGTCCTCCTTTTGTTCATTATACTGCTACATGTGCCACACTACAACAGTTTCATTTCAACTCTCACTTCCTTTGCTATCAAGTAAAAGACTCAGGGTTTTCACGGCTGGAGACACTCTATGAAGGAGCTGCTTACAGAACTGACTTCTCAACTGATTACCTTGTTATTCGGGTTCTATTTCGAACGTCCTTCAAGAAGGCTAAAAGGACAGCTTTGACAAAAAAAGGATGCGATAACAAACAAATCGACCCTTCTTGGGATGCTAAGTAGTTTGCGAATAACTCCTCAAATAAGAGGTCTTCGCAAAAGCCCCTCTCCTTCGGGCTGTGATATAGGACTAACCGAAAGCTTAGATCTAAATTACGAACATATCAACAAATTCATTCACCGACATCGATTGAAGTTGAGCCGCATCACGGCAGATATCGAGGATCGCCTTCTGCTGCTTTTTCGGAAAACGGCGGGCCAGGTTGTACTCAAACTTCTCCATTAGAACGGGGATGCCTTCCTTTCGGCGGCGACGGTGGCCAATGGGATATTCCACTTCGACTCGCTCTGCTTGCGTGGCGTCCGCGTAGAAAATCTCGATAGCGTTCGCAATCGAGCGTTTCTCGGGGTCAAGATAATCTTTGGTGTATTGCGGGTTCTCGACACATATGATCTTGTCACGCAGGAGATCAATTCGAGGATCCGCCGCAACGCGGTCTTCATAATGTGCAGCAGTCAGTTCTCCAAAGATGAGTCCGACCGCCACCATATATTGCATGCAGTGATCCCGGTCCGCTGGATTGTACAATGGTCCCTTCTTATCGATGATGCGTATGGCCGACTCATGGGTTGTGATCAGGATCTTCTCCACCTGGGCAAGCCTGTCCTTGATTTTAGGGTGGAGCTGCATTGCGCACTCTACCGCAGTCTGGGCATGGAATTCAGCCGGAAAGGAGATTTTGAAGAGCACATGCTCCATCACGTATGAGCCGAAGGGACGGAGCAATCTGAACTCATTGCCCTGGAAAAGGACATCATAAAAACCCCAGGTCCTGGCAGATAGAGCAGAAGGATACCCCATTTCACCTTTTAATGCCATCAGCGCAAGCCTTACCCCCCGCGCTGTGGCATCTCCCGCGGCCCACGATTTTCTGGAGCCCGTGTTGGGAGCGTGGCGGTAGGTCCTGAGAGACTGACCGTCTATCCACGCATTGGAGAGAGCGTTGATGATCTCTTCCCTTGATCCTCCGAGCATCCTGGCTACTACCGCAGTGGTGGCGACTTTTACCAGGACAACGTGGTCCAGACCCACACGGTTGAACGAGTTCTCCAGGGCAATGACACCCTGGATCTCGTGGGCCTTGATCATGGCAACCAACACATCTTTTACCAACATCGGCCTTTTGCCCTCTGTCACGGCCCTTCGCGAGACGTAATCTGCCACCGCGAGGATACCCCCTAGGTTGTCAGAAGGGTGACCCCATTCGGCTGCGAGCCATGTGTCGTTGAAGTCAAGCCAACGGATCATCGCGCCAATATTAAAGGCTGCCTGTACAGGATCAAGCTGAAACTGGGTACCTGGCACTTTCGCACCATTGGGGACGATTGTGCCAGGAACGATAGGGCCCAAGAGGTTGGTACACGCTGGATAATTCAATGCTTCGAGCCCGCACCCCAGGGTGTCCATAAGGCAGTAGCGGGCTGTATCAAGAGCTTCATCTGACTTGATTTCGTAGTCACAAACATAGTTGGCTATATCGACCAAGACCCTGTCCGGATCAGGGCGCAAATTGGATATGTCAGAACCCATATTCTTACCTCACTTTTTCAAAATTCTCTTAGCTGCAAGTGCAACTGGGAGCCAAACAAGAAAGCCTGACACGTTTCAGATCGACGCATCAACTGAGGCCCTGTTTTCTGCCCTTGATCTGGACATACTCTCGGTCTTCCGGCCCAATGTAGTTTGCGGAAGGCCTGATGAGCTTATTGTTCATCCTCTGTTCGATAATGTGTGCACCCCATCCAGCAGTCCGAGAGATGACAAAGAGAGGAGTGAACATGGGGGTGGGAACGTCCATCATATGGTACGACACGGAAGAATACCAGTCGAGATTCGCGAACATACTCTTCTCGACCCACATCACCGTCTCGATCCGTTCAGCGACATCAAAAAGATTCAGGTTGCCTCCCTCAATACATAGATCCCTTGCGATCTCTTTGATGATGGGATTCCTGGGATCGCTCACGGTATACACTGGGTGTCCGAACCCAATAACGATTTCTTTGTTGGCGACACGGGCTCTTATGTCGGCTTCCGCCTCATCCGCAGTGCGGTAACGACGCTGGATCTCGTGAGCCGCTTCGTTTGCTCCTCCGTGCTTTGGTCCCCGGAGGGCGCCGATAGCACCGGTCATGGCGGAATAGACATCGGGAAGGGTACCCGTGATCACGCGGGCGGCAAAAGTGGAAGCAGTAAATTCGTGTTCAGCGTAAAGGATCAACGACTGATCCAGTGCCCGCTCACATTGAGGGGAGGGTTTCCTTCCATGGAGCAGATGCAAGAAATGCCCTGCGACCGATTCATCATCCGTCTCGATCTCGATTCTGCGCCCGCTTTGGCTGTAGTGCCACCAGTAAAGAAGCATAGAGCCGAAAGAGGCGATAAGCCGGTCTATAATATCACGTGCACCCTGAAGAGTGCGGTTGTCTGGCTCCGGCAGCACTGTACCGATGAAGGAGCAGCCGGTACGCAGCACGTCCATGGGATGAGCCGCGCTAGGGATCTGTTCAAGCATCTCCTTCACTTTGACAGGCAAACTGCGCAAGCGCTTGAACGTCTTTACATAGTCCTTCAATTCTGATTCGGTCGGCAATTCGCCGTGCACAAGGAGATAGGCTACTTCCTCAAAAGTGGCATGCTTCGCAAGTTCCTGAATAGCATACCCTCGATAGTGCAAGTCATTTCCGGTGCGGCCCACAGTGCAAACAGCCGTATCCCCAGCAGCAACGCCCGAGAGGGCAACTGATTTCTTTACTCTTGGGATTGCAGTTTCAATGTCTCTGCTCATCATTCTTCCTCCTCAGAAAAAATTCTGTCAAGTCTCCGTTCAAACTCATAATAGTCAAGAAAGGCATAAAGATCCGCGCGGCTCTGCATGTGATCGAGCACGTTCTTCTGAGTTCCATCCTTTCGGATTGCATCGTACACTAAAAGTGCCGCCTTGCTCATGGCCCGAAACGCTGAAAGCGGATATAGCACTATCGAAACACCTGCTTGGCGCAATTCTTCCAAAGTGAATAGCGGGGTCGAGCCGAACTCGGTGATATTGGCCAGTATCGGCACCGCTATCGTACCAGAGAATTTCTTGTACATGTCAAGATCGGTGATCGCCTCGGGGAAAACCATATCTGCGCCCGCTTCAACGCAGGCGCAGGCACGTTCCATCGCCGATCCGATGCCCTCCACTGCAAGGGCATCCGTTCTGGCCATGATTACAAAGTCAGCATCGGTCCTGGCATCCACGGCAGCCTTGATACGGTCAACCATCTCTTCTTTACTGACAATAGCCTTGCCAGGCCTGTGGCCGCAGCGTTTTGCTTGAACCTGATCCTCTATGTGTATCGCCGCCGCCCCAAACTTGATCATCGACTTGATAGTTCGTGCGATATTAAAGGCACTCCCCCATCCAGTGTCAACGTCTACCAAGAGGGGCAAGTCAGTGACATCACTGATCCGACGGACATCCGTGAGTACATCATCTAAGGTAGTGATACCAAGATCAGGGATGCCAAGCGAACTGGCGGCAACCCCGCCCCCAGAGACGTAAAGAGCCCTGTAGCCCACTCGGTCAGCCAAGCGCGCCGCATAGGCGTTAACCGCTCCAACTATCTGCAGCGGCCTCTCTTCGCGAACCGCCGCCCGAAAGCGAGCACCAGGTGATATGAAATTAGTCATAATTGTATCCTCCATGTCACATTATAACGCGTCCCTAATATTCCAAAGTGTTGTAGGTGAGCCGGGCAATTAAGCCCATGTCCCAAATCGATCACGAAATTCGTCAGTTTTCTTTCTATTGCCCGCATCCTGTAGAGCTAACTACTAAGGTAAACATCAAGAGGCGTGCCACTTCTTCTCTGACTACCGGATTGTGGAACACCAATGAATGAGAAAACACTTAAACACCTAAGAAAATCAACACAAACTTGACTTGTCCTTATAAGAAAATAAAAATGAACTTCTTTTTTTTGGCGATTAAAAGACTCCATAATGATGCATATTATTGCATAGATATGCCATATAATGCATGCAAGTTGTTGCAGTTTTCTTAAACTAGGTCATGTCTTTTTAACTTATAGTAAAAACTCCTAACCGCTATCCCCAACAGCATTGCCGCTTTGGTGCGATTACCTTTTGTCGCTGCGAGTGCTTTTGCGATTGCAAATCTTTCAGCCTCGGCAGTAATCTGATTTAGTGTTCTATAGGCCGCAAGTTCGTGAAGTTCAATAGATCCTATCTTATCTATCTGCATAGGCGGAAGGTGCTTCTTTTCCAAAAGTACATCTTGCAGACGCATATTGATCATAGCCCGACCTAAAAAGTTCTCTAGCTCCCGCACATTGCCAGGCCAGTCACAATTCTTAAGATATTCAATGACTTCATCGGATACCCTCTGTACCTGTCGTCCAAACTCCTGATTAATCTTGAAAATAAGGTGTTCTACAAGGCTTGGGATATCCTCTCGCCTCTTGGATAAGGGGGGGATGAATATGGGAATAACATTGATGCGGTAATAGAGATCCTCCCTAAAAGTACTCGCACGGATCTTTTCTTCAAGGTTAGCATTTGTTGCCGCTATTACCCTCACATCGACAGGAACCGGCCGCGTACCCCCAACCCTGACAAATTCTTTTTCTTGAAGTACTCTAAGAAGCTTCCTCTGGAGTGGGAGTCCGATTTCTCCAATCTCGTCGAGGAAGATAGTTCCTCCATTAGCCTCTTCAAAGAGGCCCTTTCGTCCCTCGTTTAACGCACCAGTAAAGGCTCCCGCCTCATAACCAAAAAGTTCGCTTTCCAAGATGCTTTCTGCCAAGGCAGCACAATTCACCCTTACGAATTGTCCTCGTCTCCTGTTGCTGGCGTTGTGAATAGCATGGGCGAAAAGCTCCTTGCCGGTTCCGCTGTTCCCCCTCAGAAGAACTGTGGCCGGCGTGTGAGCAGCACGAAGGGCCTGCTCTTTGGCATAAGCCAGAGATTCACTGTTTCCAATTATGTCTTCAAATGTGTAACGGGCCTTCAAATGGCGTATCAGTTTCTTAGCCTTGGCAAGTTCCTGATTCAGTGCCATGATCTCGGAAATGTCATGTATGACTCCGACGCTTCCGTGGATCTTCCCATTCACGTAAACGGGCGCCACATTGACAATTACCTCTTTCTTCAAAGGGCCGACTTTAAGACGGACATTGTGGACGCGCTTCCCCGTCCGGAGAACCTTCATATGCATACTTTCTCCCTCAGCAATATCGACAGTAACATGCTTATTGATTACCGCCTCCTTTGGGAGTCCCGTAATCCTCGTGTATGCTGGATTTACGATGATATTTATGCCTCTCTCGTCAGCAACGGAGATAGCGTCTTCAGTAGCATCAATCACCGCCTCCAGCAGATTGCGCACCTTCCAAAGGTCCGAGACCTGTTTCGTAAGGGCTTCTATTTCAGAGATGTCCCTAAAGACAGCCACTGCACCCATAATGTGTCCGTCCTTGCTAAGAACCGGCATACGATTAGTGATAATAAAAGATTTCCCTATTTGCTGCTGCTGGTTCAATTCGGGCTTTCCTTCAGCTAAGACAATATGCAGTCGCGTATTTGGTATTACATCCACTACAGGTCTTCCGATGACTCCGTCCGCTTCCAAGCCCATAATACGCTCAGCGGCTCTGTTAAAAATAGTGACGATTCCTGCTTGGTTAACCGCGATCATGGCATCATGGGATGAGTTCAGGATGATCTCCATCTCCTGCTTGGTGATGAGGTCTCGTCTCATCGCACCTCTTAGGATTGCCTCTCAGACATTCGTCTGAGGCCGCAGCCGATCCAATCGAAAAGAATGGCGACGGCCTTCTGAATCGAGGAATAGAACATAAATTATTATATATTATCGTAATGTTTCAACAATAAATATTTGGGGCTCCATTGTGAGCGAAATATCTCGTTACGGTGATCTTGAGTCTGCCTCATATGGATTGGCTTGCAAGTCTTTTTCTTTCATATCAAACGCGGTAAACACAATAGACGCAAGTTGGTGTCCATGTGGTCCTTCAATTGAGCAATGTGTGACTGAGTTCGGCGTGTTGGCGCATTTGAAATACCATCTTGACTATGGTAACCAATAATCCAGTGAACTACCCGCGACTGAGATAAAGCTGCAGTCGGGGCTTCCATGCTTCAACGACAGGACTTACCGCGTGAAGCTGGTGCGGCAGAGGCCCTTGTCTCCACAGGCGTTTTGTCCCGTTGATCAGGGACCAGTTCGGAGCATTCCACCCCTACTGTGTTCGTACTGAGAACAGGTCCAGCTTGCGCCGTCCCCTTACCAAAAGCCCTTTGCTCAATAACCCTCGCGGAATTGGTGTCCCGGCACAAAACCAGGCCACACTGAGGGCAAATATGCACCCTGTCGGCAAGGGTCTTTGGCACCCTGTATCCGCAACCTGAACAATCCTGACTGCTGTACGCAGGGTTCACCCTTTCAATCTCATTACCTCTGAGCATTACACTCTTGTAGGCAACGAATCTAATCAAGGTCCCCCAACCAGCGTCCAGTATCGACTTTGCCAAATGCGGGTTTCT
>Ga0074045_10003931_pt1 | contig 13287 bp, 8 predicted proteins | sample BogForMeECP23OM2_FD_94442 | JGI IMG/M metagenome (GOLD analysis project Ga0074045, IMG submission 94442) | Bog forest soil microbial communities from Calvert Island, British Columbia, Canada - Bog Forest MetaG ECP23OM2 | ecosystem: Environmental > Terrestrial > Soil > Wetlands ... | reverse complement strand
TGTCCTTCGTGTTGTTTGGGGTAATTGATCAGCAAACTGAGAACAGCACCTGCGATCGGGAGTACCATGATAAACTTCAGTGCCGCTGGCACTCCGTATGCGTCGGCAATCATCCCCAAAACAGTCACTCCCAATCCTCCGGTTCCGATGGAAAAACCCACCGTGAGCCCTGATGCCATTCCGATATTGTTTGGCAATAGCCGTTGAGCCATGACAACGGTGATGGAAAATGATGAAATCAACACGAGTCCGAGAACGCCGAAGACCAGAAACAAGTAAAATCCCTCAGTAAAAAAAATAAGAGGAAGCACAAGCGAAGTCATGGTTAAAGATAGTACCAGAAAACGTTTGTGACCCCACCAGTCGGCCAGACGTCCTCCCAGAAGAGTGCCGATGGCCGCAGCTAGCAAAAAAACCAATACGAGTTTTCCCGCGTACATAGGATCGCCTTTTAAATGGTCTTTGTAGTAAAACGGGATATACGTTATGAGGCCGTATTGCGTCCAGGACCTCATAATGACTGCGCAGACAACGAGGGAAAGGGCGATATAGGCTGATGTAATCGCTGTTCCCTTCACCTCATCCTTCTTATGTGCCGGTGTGACCCTGTTTGAAGCCTGAATGGATTTCCAGAAAACGGTAATAAGCACAAGAAACAGGAGTGCAGGAACAATCATGACCGGAAGGAATTTCAGGCCGTAATGCGTAATGATGAAGAATGTAAAAAACGGACCGAGAGCAAACCCCAGGTTCCCACCAACCGAAAATACGGACATACCGGAAGCCTTCTTCTCTCCGGTAAAATACGACGCCGTTTTAAATCCTTCCGGGTGATATGAGGCAATACCAAGACCGCTCATGAGAACAAGCAGCAGGATAACCGCATAGTGCGAAGGAAAGGCCAAAAGCGAAAAACCCAGCCCGGCGAAAAAACAGCCCATCGGCAATAAAAGGGGTTTTTCCTTTTTATCTGAAACAAGTCCGAAGAGGGGCTGGATAACCGATGATGCCAGGTTCGATGCGATAAGAATAAAACCAGCCTTAGTATAAGAAAGATCGAGTTTATCCTTGAGAAACGGCAGCGCAGCAGTCAGTGCGCCCTGGTAGATGTCCGTCATGCAATGCCCCAAGGAGAGGATCAAAAGGACTTTAAGATTGAACTTATTCATTTTCACACTACCGAACACCATTTTTTCTAGCGGGATCAATAAGAATACGTGCAGTTGAAACCATTCTCAACACCCAGATTAGCGGTGACGCTCCATCACTTGCGCCGGCCTCTCGTCCGCCGTGCCTGGGCGTTACGCGGTCCCCTGCCCCACCAGTGGCGTTATGTACTTGGATGTGCAACTTTAAAGGCGGCTACCAATGCGGCGAAAACGAGCATGGCCAAAAAACTCATGCAATCCCACGGTAGTAATATTTGAGCAGTCCTCCATGGGATGGTATTCTCGAGATTCGTGTCCCCATGGCCGAAGCAATCAAAAAGAAAGAAAAAAAGTCTTGACGGATTAAGGCTTTTTAGGTCAGTGCCCTTTCAAAAAAAATACCTTTTCTGGATACTTTAGCATTTCATTGCAGCATTGTCAAAAAACCACTGATCCATGTCACACGAATTAGGAAGGGATTATTTAATTTTAGCTTGACGTCCTGTTCTTAATCATTTATTATTTCATCTCTTCTGCAAAGTATGGGGTTGTTCTCACTGCATTCAGCAGATTTTTATTACCAACTGGTTACCGATGAAAATCAACCTTTTTTTTAGCAGCGGGTCGGAAGTTCGACTCCTTCAAGGCTCAGCGAATAGTTATAAGAAGCAGCGGGCAATGGACAGGAATCCATTACCGTTTCTATAGCAGATAGTGTTTGTGCATAGATGTGCTTATGCAGGGCTACGGGTAGTAAACTACAGGGAACTGACGTACACGGCCTAGCGTTAGTGGTTACGCAATACGTATTTTTTTCAAGCAATCATGTTTAAGTAATACGTTGCTAAACAAATACTCGAGGATAGGAGGAAATAATAAATGGATGTAATTCAAGTAATTGGAATTATAGTCAGTTTGGTGTTGCTGATATTTGTTGCCTATCGTGGATATTCCGTAATTTTCTTTGCACCGATTTTTGCTCTTATGGCGGCAACAGCTCAGGGACTTCCTATCATGCCTACATATACAGAATTGTTTATGATCAAGGCTGTAACGTATGTAAAGAATTTCTTTCCAATTTTTATGCTGGGAGCAGTGTTCGGGAAAATCATGGAAGAAAGTGGCATGGCCAAATCCATCGCTCATGCCATTATCCAGAAACTTGGCCCCAAGCACGCCGTCATGGCGACGGTGCTTTCCGCCGCGATTCTGACTTATGGCGGCGTCAGCATGTTCGTGGTTGTTTTTGCCGTGTATCCGTTTGCCGCCGCCCTGTATAAGGAAGCGGATATTCCGAAGAAACTTGTACCGGCGGCTATTTTTCTTGGAGCCTTCACATTTACGATGGACAGTTTGCCGGGTTCGCCTCAGATACAAAATATTATTCCGTCAAATTTTCTGGGAACCAACGCTTACTCCGGCCCAATTTTAGGAATATTCATCTCGATCGTTATGTTCAGTACGGGAATGATTTGGCTGACGTACCGTGTTAATAAAACCAAGGCACGCGGCGAGGGCTATGGCATTCACACGCTTAATGAGCCCGAGATTCGAGATGTGAAGCTGCCTTCGTGGCAGATCTCGATAGTGCCGTTGCTTGTGGTATTAGTTGTCAACTTTATTGGAAATAAAATGGTGCAATGGAATCCTGATATAATGGCGCCGATTGCCGCTTTAAAACTGCCGTTAATGGCACCGGCGATTAAAAACGTAATTAGCACGTGGTCTTTGATTATTGCGGTTGTTTGCGGAATAGTGATTGCCGCTGGACTTGGTTATAGAAGGATGCCTAAAGGTCTTTTGGGCAAAGCGATCAACATCGGGGCTATCGGATCGCTGCTGGCTATCATGAATGTGGCGTCAGAGGTTGGATATGGAAACGTTATTGCCGCTTTACCCGGATTTAAAACAATTGCTAACGCTGTCATAGGGGTAGGCCACAGTCCGCTGACATCAATGGCGATAACGATTAACATACTTTGCGGGATTACAGGTTCTGCCTCCGGTGGTGTATCCATTGCTTTGGACCTGTTCGGGAAGCACTGGTTGGACATGGCAGCCGCTGTTAACATGTCTCCGGATATACTGCACCGGGTGGCTGCGATAGCTTCCGGCGGTTTGGATACGGGGCCGCATAACGGAGCCATCATAACATTGTTGGCCGTTTGCGGGATGACCCATCGCCAATCTTATCCCGATATCTTTGTCATAACGATTTTGAAAGTACTCATGGTAGTCATCGCCTTGGCTTTCGTTGCCATCTTTGGCATTGCCTAAGGTTGGGAATTTAAGGGTTTCGCTCAGAGCGGCCTGATTTGTTAGACGCACCGATATAATATTCATCAAGGGAGAGAAAATTATGAAATTAGGGGAAAAAATGCCGTACAGCGCAAAAGGTGAATGGAAAGAATCGAAAACGAAACGATATATGCCTGTTAGCGACTCGAGCACTGGCGATGTAATTGCTGAGATTCCCTGCTGTACTATTGACGAAGTTGAATCAGCGATCCAAGCAGCGCACGATGCTTTTCCGGCTTGGGCTGGTACGCCAGTTGCCAATAGAGCGCATATCATGTTCAAGTATCGGGCAATACTGGATGCTCACCTGGAAGAGCTTGCTGTGCTGACCGCCAAGGAACTTGGTAAAAATATGGAGGAAGCCAGAGGTGACGTTCTGAAGGCCATTGAAGTTGTCGAGTTGGCCAGTGGGATGCCCAATTTGATGAAAGGCGAATCCCTCATGAATGTTTCCGAAGGTCATGATACGGTATTGTATCGCGAGCCTTTGGGTGTATTCGCCGGTATTGCGCCGTTTAATTTTCCGGCTATGATTCCGTATGGCTGGATGATTCCTCTGTGTATCACCACAGGCAATACGTTCGTGTTGAAAGCAGCCAGCTACACACCGCTGACATCATTCAGGATGCTGGAATTGCTGATGGAAGCCGGCTTACCTAAAGGTGTTGTAAATATTGTTACCTGCAGCAGAAACGAAGCCGAACTGTTGTTGACCCATCCTTTTGTGAAAGGTGTCAGCTTTGTCGGTTCTACCAGCGTCGGCAAACACGTTTACATGACGGCCGCAGCTCACGGCAAGAGAGTTCAAGCTCAGTGCGAGGCTAAAAACCATGCGCTGGTTCTGGCTGACGCTCCACTGGAGCGAGTTGCTGCAGGTATTATCAATTCGGGCTTTGGGTGTGCCGGAATGCGTTGCATGGCTTTACCGGTAGTTTGTGTGGAAGAATCAGTGGCCGATGAGTTTGTGCATCACTTGATAACCTTGGCCAGCAAGAGAAACGTTGGATGCGCATATGATCCTGCTACGGACCTTGGGCCCTTGGTCACAGCGGAGCACAAAAAATTTGTGTCCGATTGGATTGCAAAGGGGGTAGAAGAAGGTGCTAAATTAGTAATGGACGGCCGGAATATCGTCGTAAAAGGTTTCGAAAAAGGCTTCTTTGTCGGGCATACGATCTTTGACCATGTAAAACCGGGAATGAGCGTGGGAGAAAGTGAAATTTTCGGGCCGGTCGTGGCTATCAAGCGCGTCAAAGATTTTGAGGAAGGGCTGAAAATTATGAATGGAAGTCCATTTGCTAATGGCTCGGCGATATTTACCCAGAATGGCCATTATGCCAGGGAATTTGCGAAACGCACCCATGCCGGCATGGTTGGAATCAACGTCGGAATTCCGGTTCCTAACTCTGTATTCCCGTTCTCGGGCCACAAAGATTCGTTCTTCGGCGACCTGCACATTAACGGGCGTGACGGAGTCGCGTTTTTCACGGAAGCAAAGTGCGTAACCAGCCGGTGGTTTGACGAAGAAGAAAAGAAAAAAACCAAGGTGGGCACTTGGGAAGGCACAACGAGCAGATGCTAATTCACAGATGATGCCGTACGGAGGTTACCGTATAATAATAACAGAAAGAGAGTCTTTGCCGAAGGGTGCAAGAGCAAATAAGTCTGGACTTGTACCCTTGACATTACACCTTTGAGAAGGAGAGAGAGAAATATCGCTTCGTTGATGCTTGACTGTGCCAAAATACTTATTGAACGGGCTAAAGGAGGAATCATGGGACCATCAAAAGTCTGGTATATGAATGCACGGGCAAGGCGTTTTCTTGAGTCGACGGCAATCAAGGCTCGGCAGATCCTTGAAAATTCCGGTTGGCTGAACCTGCTGCAGCGGGGTGATATTGTTGCGGTGAAGACACATATGGGCGAGGCCTATAATGTTGGATATCTGAGACCTGTGATCATCAGCACTCTCGTCGATCTTCTTAAGGAGCGGGGGCTGCGTCCCTTTGTCACTGATACTACGACGATGCCCTACCACCCCTGGATCAGCAGGACACTGGCAATGGATCACCTCGAGACTGCGAACCGGAATGGGTTCAACCAAGGATCCGTCGGTTGTCCTATCGTCATTGCAGATGGCTGGCTAGGAACCGATGACGTGGTTGTTGATCTTAACGGCCGCGGTAACTATTTGAAAAAACAGTTTGTGGCCCGCGCCATCGCTGATGCCGATGCGCTCCTGTCAGTCGCCCATTTCAAGGGGCACCCAGCCGGAGGGTATGGAGCATCGATCAAGAACATCGGCGTCGGAGGAGCAAGCAAGCGGGGCAAGATGAACCTCCATGGAGCGTTGGCCGGCGACAAACCCGTGATTGACGCCAAACTTTGTCCGGGACGCAGCTGCGAATGGTGGCGGGTCTGTGAGGACTGCTGCCCAGAAGGGTCTATAAAGGTGGCGGACAAGGGCCTGGAGGTGGACCTGGACAGCTGCGTCTACTGTTTTGCGTGCGCCAATCTCTGCATCAATATGGCGGGCATCAAGAGCATCCAGCGTTTTGACCACTTGCCCACCCTCGGCCGCCGCATCGCCGACTCAGCGCTAGCCACCATGATGACCAAGGAGGAAGGAAAAACTTTCTTTCTCAATTTCGCCATGGATATCAGTCCCAGCTGCGATTGCTATGGATGGACCGACACTCCCATCGTCAACGGCATCGGGATTTTGGCGTCCTATGATCCAGTGGCTGTGGATAAAGCATGTATCGACATGATGAATGCCGCTCCAGGCCTGCTTAATTCCGAAGCTGAGGAGTTTAACGCTCTGGAGCCCGGTGCAAAAAAGCTGAATGTCATCAAGGGAAAGGATATCGAAGCTCAGATTCATGGCGGCATCGCGAACGGCCTTGGTTTGGTTGAATATGAAATCGAGAATGTTCCCTTGGATCGGAGCCAGGCAGCGATCAACACGTTTTATCCCGAGGTGCCCGCCAGAAAGCTCAAGGGGATGTATGCGAAGAACCATCCCCTCAAGGGTCTGGACACGGCCTCGTTCGGAAAACCGAGTGAGGGAGTAACGGATCCACGTCATCCGAAAAAGTAGCAAAAAGCAGAAGTCAGAGCATTGATGCCTTTGGTTAAAAAAGCGGTCAGAATGGCTGTACCTATTCCGATTCAGATGAAGGAATCTGTCAGGGACGTCTTGACCATACGATTGGATACTGCGTTGTCTCTCGGCAGGTGGAAAATCTGGCGTTTTTGGAGAACGATGCACGTGATGCTATGATGCCAGAGCTGCAAGACTTTTTTTATTTCTGATCACAAATTTGCCGTCCATATCCCGCATGGTCACCCATGGCTGTCAATTTAAAATTGCTTGTGGGACAAATTGCAATCCTGTTTCTGGTCTTTGCCCTGGTTTTATTTCTTCCGGCTGGCACTATCGCTTGGCTTTCTGGGTGGATCTTTCTCGTTCTGTTTTTTGGTTTTGTCATTACCGTCACTTCATGGCTATATAGGCACGACCCCGGACTGCTCCAGGAGCGCATGACCGTGTTTAAATCCGATCAAGAAGTGTGGGATAAGGTGCTGTTTACCTTGATGCAAGTTTTCTTCTTTGCATGGCTTATCCTAATGCCGTTAGACGCTGTTCGGTTTCGATGGTCGCAAAAGCCAGTCTTGCTGCAGGTTGTGGGTACAATTATTTTGTTGTGCTCGTTCTGCCTATTATTCCTGACGTTTCGGGAAAACCCTTACCTATCTCGAGTCGTACGCATTCAGAAAGAGCGAGGGCAGACAGTGATCTCGACAGGTCCCTATCGCTATGTGCGTCATCCGATGTATTCGGCTTTCATTCCCTTTGTTCTAGGAACTTCTCTCTTGCTGGGGTCCTGGTACGGCATTCTTTTAGGATCAATCCTTCTGGTTATTTTTGTGATACGGGCGCTGTTGGAAGAACGCATGTTACAGAAGGAACTCAAAGGCTATGACATCTATATGGTCCAGGTCAAATATCGTCTCATTCCCTATGTCTGGTAGGAATGATCTCGCTTTCCATTAAGACACCACGCCCGCTCGTTATAGCTCATGTACGCGAAGTTAAGGCATCATATGTAGATGGCGTCAAGTAAAGAGCAGGTGCAGAAGAAAGAAGCTTTTTAGATGAATCCTGCATCGTTTTGGCACATTGTCCTGCATCATTCTGCATATTCCTGGTGGTATCGGATATTGATTCCAGATTAGTTCGGGTGGCAATTACGCCGTATTCGACAGCATTTCCCCATAAAATACCCACTCGCCAAGCCCGCTTGCGCCTATTGACATATCCTCTGCGAATACGTACTATACGTACAGAAAAAGAGGGCGGATTTACGTGCAAAATAAGCTGACTATAGCGGTAGATGAGGCTGTATATAAAGGCCTTTACAACAAAATCGGCCCCCGCAAAATCAATAAATTCGTCGAGGAACTGGTACGCCCGCATGTTGTTCGCTCCAACCTGGAACTGGCATATTCCCAGATGTCCAAGAACAGAAAACGGGAATCAGAGGCTTTGGAATGGGCAGAGGCCCCCTTTAAGGAGAGAATGTATGTATGAGCCTTTGATAAAGGAAGCACATGATAAAGTTGAGCATATTTCGTCAACGATAAAGAAACACGAAGTATCAATATCAAATATAATAAAAGAACTTCCGGGAAAACAACTATCAATTACGAAACAGCTGTATGCGAGAGATAAAGAAAATCAAGTAATCACAATATTCAAAGAAGCAGATGATCTAATACCAGAGACACAAAAGTTATTTAAAAAACTTTGCACGATCGTTATTCCTGTAAGTTATGCTCAAAAAAGAAAACAGATACGGGAAACATTTGATGCATTGTACAAGGCAAACCTTGAACTGATAAACTTCAGAACTTCAGTAAAGAAAACATCCGAAATAATACAAGACTATATTGCCAAAGGCAAAAGGGAGCTAAAGGAATACACTCAGCTTGATTTCTATAGTAACGTTTATGAATACTGTGAGGTTCGCAATTTAGAAAACAATAAGATCCCATATTACAAACGGGGAATAATGGAAGGGATACTTTATTTTGTAAACTTGCCTGCTGTCATCACGCTAGATAAAAAATGGGCTGCAATACGTACTAAACTGAAACGGCTGTATGCCAAAGAATACTATAAAACAATCTTTTCACCCGCAAATAGGAAAGCATGGAGGAAATATAATGCAATCTATCTGGATACCCTTTCATACATAAATAGCAGACTTAATGCACAACTTAAGTTTATTTTGCTAATTACCATACTGGTGAACATTGCCCTCATCTTGGCGCTTTACCCCAGTATTCCGGAAAAAATACAATCATGGTATTTGCTCAAACCGAATTCAAAAATAATAACGGATGATCATAGCCAGACAGATAACATTGTGAAATTAGCTGAGATTGCAAAGCGTACAGATGACGTTCAAGACTGGAAAAAACTTGCATCTGCTCTCTATGATAAAGAAAAATTCAGTGAGGCTATTGACGCATATCAACAGGTTCTTAAGTTCGAACCGCAGTCGGAATCTGCCAACCTGGAACTTGGTGTTTGCCATTTAAAGGTTGGGGAATACGGCAAGGCTATCGATGAATTTAAAAAAGTACGTGAAATTAACCCATGGAATGTCCACTCATACTTTAATGCGGGCGTTGCATATGATAAAGGGTTTAAAAGGGTGGACCTGGCTATTGTTGAATACCAGAAGGCAGTCGAAATAGACCCGAAATATGTTCCTGCGCGTTTTAATTTAATTACGTGCTATCGCACAATTAAGAACCCTAATGCTGCCCTTGCATTAGCACAAAAAACTCTTGAGATTGCCCCCAAGGATCCAAATCTTCACTATATAATCGGCGAAATTATGTTCAGGGATCTCAATCGTGGGGAGGAAGCCCTTCGTGAATACAAGAAAGCACTCGAACTAAATCCAAGCTATGCTCAAGCATATATTCAAATTGGAAGCTATTATGATAAAATGGGGAAATACCCACTTGCGCTGGATCAATACAGGAAGGCAATTTCTATTAGTCCAAAAAGTGCTGAAGCATATGTTCAAATGGGGATTTGTTACGAAAATATGGGGAAATTTACACTTTCTCTTGATCAGCAGCGAAAAGCCATTACCATTGATCCAAATAACGTTCTAGCACATATTCATATGGGATACTGCTACGAAATGCTGAATAAATATCAACTTGCGCTTGAACAATATCGAAGGGCGATTACTATTAACCCGGATGATGCTCAGTCCCGGTATTATGCAGGGATTCTGTTAGGGTATAAATTGAAACGGATATCCGAAGGTATAAGTGAATTAGAAACATATCTCGAACTTGAACCAGATGCTGCAAATGCTGATGAAGTTCGCCAAAAGATTAAAAATTTGAAATCACGGCGAATGTAAGTCGCCGGATATATAGTTTTCATATTTCGACTGTGGTGCTTATGATAGCGTAAATGATCGAGAGGCTCAATCAAAAATCCTCAATCGTTATCATTTAAGATCTGCCGCTTTCTATCCCCCTCTCGCGCAGTTTGGCTTTGTCAAAAAATCAGTAATCTATGTTACCAATATGTAGTGAGGGCAGTGAACCTGTGGCCTTCGGGGTGGGTACCAAGATACTCTTATAGCTGCAACCCCTCAATTGAATGGTAGCAAGGGCCAGATTTGAACCAACGACTTTTGAGTAAATCAATCAGATTGGCTTGTCGGCGTTTATTAATGCATCGGTATCGGCTGGCCTGCCATTCGGTTATCCCAGTTTCCCGAAAGGGCAGACGGGGTACCTGCACGAATCGCACTTCAGGCACATGCCGCCATGGCCAAGTGCTGCCAGTTCTTTTCTGCCTAGACGTTCTCCTGCAAGAACTCGGGGAAGCAACAAATCAAAAATGGTCGTCTTGGCATACATCCCGCAGGCGGGAATGCCTAAAACCGGGACGGGGTCAAGGGTCATGGAGCTGAAGTCCGGAAGGCCTTTTCCCTGCGTCTTGTCGATCGACTCTTGATCTCGATAGATATACGCTATAAGGAACATCGCCCCAGGTAATACAGCCGATCCGTAGGCGATGTCCTCGGCGCCCGCATTCCGGATGGCAAACCGAGTTACATCATCGGGATCAACAGACATGCCGCCCGTCATAATAAGCAGGTCCGCACCCATATTCAGCAGATCATGGATTCGGTCTTCAATCATCTTTTCATTGTCGGGAGCGAAATAAATGCCGACGATTTGACCGTTGACCTGCGCGATCTTTTTTGCGATGACCGGAGCGAAGGTGTCCTTGATCTTACCGTAATACACTTCGTTTCCTGTGATGACAACACCGGCTCTGGGCCGCCGCATTTCTCTCACTTGTATGACGCCTCTGCACGAAGGAGAAAGAGATTCATGATTCTCGATGCCTGATGCATGAGCGTTATTTTTTTGAATGGTGTATCTTGCATTCCGCATCTCTGGTGATTGTCTAGCTATTGCCACCGCCTCCTCGATCACACTACTCCTTATGACAAGCGGGATGACTTTCGTTCCAGCAACGGGTTGTCCCTTTTTGACGACCGTATTATCGTGCAGTGTGGCACACATGACATCGCCCAGCATATTAAACTTCAGCAATGCCTCTTTGTCTATCTTGAGCAGTCCATCACGTTCCGCGATCAGACTTACTTTTCCTTCCTTCGGTTCTCCCTGGATGGAGACCCCGTCACCCATAAGAGCGTGGGCCAGTGCCTGGGCTGCATCGTCTTCATGCATTTCATCCTTGCCAATATCTAATGCGTATAAATGCTCTTTCCCGAGCCGTTGGAGATGTTCGATATCTTCCGGTCTTATGACATGCCCTTTTTTGAAGGCACAACCTTTGAATTCGTCTTTACGGATCTCGGTTATGTCATGAGCCAGTACCATACCCACTGCCTGTGACACAGGGATGGTTTTTTTCCCGGTGCCAAGGTTAACATCTCGAGGTTTCTTATCACACATGGTTCCTCCTCAGCACAAATTATGCAAAGGAACTGAAAGTTTTATGAAATCCAGACGGTGAATAACACAGGCCCTGCAACGCGAAAAAATCTATTGTCCAAGTCGTCGTCATAATGCTGGTAGCGACATATCATGCAGCATGTCATGGCTGAGCAGAACGCTCTCATTGCCTGCACTAAACAGCGAAAGATTCCAAACAACCCCTTGGGAAAAGCTGCGACAAGTATTATTGCTGAACTGCCTAACACCAGCGCTGGTAATATGAATACCACCCTAATGACAAAGCCTCGGCGTGTTTTGGTTGCCCCGAATTTATGGTAAGCAGTAAGACCTTCGTTCCCGTGTTTCACCGACAATTGATCGATATCTTTTTGTATGCCGTTCCTGGTGTCAGAACGAGCAGTCTACAATGGATCCACAGTCTCGTAGTATCCGCCGTAGTCACAGGAGACGCACAAGGGTTTTCCTTCATGATGGATTACCCCCATGTCCTAAACGTGTTCTATGCATTTGTCGCACTGCATGCACCAGAGGGGCCTGTGGTGTTTACCCTCAGATCTTAGTCTCACACAAATGTCTTCCTGCCCGTAAAACACCCAATCGATTCCATCGGCATGCTTTTAAATCAGCAAAGCGTTTATCACGATCAGAATTTATGCTCAGACCTGAATTTTGTACTCTTTTCGTGATATGAGCGTTTTTCAGCCTTCAATGATGGGGCTCAATAAAAATCCTAAACAGTTTTACAAACAGAGTTTTCCCAGGCGTCTCGCCCGGTGAGCCCCATAGCTATAAAAAGGGCCAATTTTTGAAAAAATTGGCCCTTTTTAACTTCGCGATTATTAATCATGCTGGTATGTTTTCAAAGAATTGCCCACCCATGTTTGTCCATCCTCACGCTACATTGTTTTATCTTAATCAATTTTCTTCCTGAGGACAGTCTTAAAAACACTACCCTTTTTTTATAGCCTCTTTAATTCTCTCCGGAGTCATGGGGAGCTGGAACATCCTTATCCCGATCGCATCATACACGGCATTTGCAAGCACGGCACCCATGGTGATGATAGCCGGTTCGCCGACACCCTGGGAAGGAGCAATCTGTTCATCGATAGCTACCGTCTCTATTTTGGGCACCCAGGAGAATTTGGGAAGTTCATAGGTATCGAAATTGCGATCAACAATATCTCCGCCCTTGAAACGAATCCGCTCTGTCAAGGCATATCCCATACCCATGTTAATGCAGCTTTCCATTTGAAGTGCGATGCCTTCGGGGTTCATGACCATGCCATTGTCCTCCGCAGCCGCGACCCGTTTCACTTTGACCGCACCGGTAACTTTATCAACCTCGACCTCGGCCATCGTAGCCACACAAGTTCCTGCGTCCGAGCCGCAGGCAACGCCGAATCCTCGACCGCTCGGCGCTTTTGCCGGCTTCCAGCCGAACTTATCAGCAACGGTTCGCAAAACCCGCAGCATCTTCGGGTCACTCATGTTTTTTAGGCGAAATTCCAGCGGGTCAATCCCTGCCTTCGCAGCCATAATATCGATCTGCGATTCCCGGGCAAAGGTGCTCGTATTGCATCCAGGTGCGCGCCATGGTCCTGTGGCAAAGGGGTGGACGCCAGGAGGGGCTACCCACGATTGGTTGTATACCGTGGTGCTATGGTTCGGGATGGTATAGAATTGCGCCGAGCCACGCTCTCCGGCAAAATATACATGATAGTCCCAGAGGTTGATCCCGCCAGCCGCTGTGATACCTGATTTTATTTTGACCACTGCAGCAGGCCGGTAGATGTCATAGAAAAATTCT
>Ga0074045_10003930_pt1 | contig 13288 bp, 12 predicted proteins | sample BogForMeECP23OM2_FD_94442 | JGI IMG/M metagenome (GOLD analysis project Ga0074045, IMG submission 94442) | Bog forest soil microbial communities from Calvert Island, British Columbia, Canada - Bog Forest MetaG ECP23OM2 | ecosystem: Environmental > Terrestrial > Soil > Wetlands ... | reverse complement strand
GAGCCTTGGTTGGTAGAGCAAAAGCAAAACCTTCCACGAGAGCGAAATGGCGCTCTTCGGAGTGCACGGCCTGGTGCGCCTCAAAAGTGCTTGACAGCGCCGACATTGTTAGAGACGCCTGTTCTCGCCAGTTATGCAGGAATTTGTGCTCTCACCGAAGCTCGCCGTGCTCGGGAAAGGATTAACAGGCCGACGGCATGAACAATGAGAGTCAAACCTTGCCACGCAAGTGGCCGGACGGGTGAGTGAAATATGGCAATCGATGCTGCGAGGCTGAGCGTAATGACGAGAGTGTCAATTGCGTATAGCCAAAAGCTGACCTGAGTAGCACGATGCCGCCGATGCGAAACTTTCACCGCAAGCACCAGCAACACTAAGACAAATGGCATGTCTAACATCAAGGCAGGATAAGCCGTATACCACCAAGGCGCCCCCGGCGGTTCCAGTTGCATCCCCACGAAATACGCATCGATAAACTGTGTAAATGAGAGTCCAATAAAGAGGTCGATGAAACGAGAGTACTTGAACAGTATCAGCGAGTTGAGAACAGTCGCCACCGCGACGAGGCCGAGCCAGATTGCCGCTGCTTTTGGTCGCGTTATTCTAGAGTACGTTAACTTTCTCTGCGCTGTTTTGCGCTGGAGAGGTCATCGCAGCCCCCATCTTAGCTCAGCGATGTCCTTAGTTGTTGAAAAAATCTCGATTACACTCACGACGGTCAAAGAGTGAAATCGCCTGCTAACAACAGTTATGCTGGACATGGAGGCGACGCACATGGATAACCACGACCGTGATGATCCGTTAGCAATGTACATCCTTGAAGCCAGCAAAGTTGAGCCTCTGACCAAGGTGGAAGAGGCGAAGCTCTTTCGAGAGATGGGTCAATGGGGCAAATGGGACGAACAAGGGGGAAAATGCTGCGAGGAGGTTGGTTGAAAGTCAGCTCATGTTGGTCGTGAGCCTCGCACAAAAACACTCAACGGCTGGTGTTTCCATGCTGGAGATAATTCAAGAGGGCAATATAGGTCTGATGAACGCCGTGAGAAGCTTCGCCGAAAGGCCCGTTGGAGATTTTAGTGCCCATGCAACCGCTTGCATCGAGGACGCAATCAAGAGGTATTTAGGCGAATCGAAATAGCACAGTCTGTGGAGGCCGCGTGATTCCTGTCGTAATATCGCGATTACACCAGCAACCCGAATCGCATCGTTTTGGCCCTCCGTATCCCCTGCCCCGAATTCCTCTGCACTCTCTGCACCCTGAGCGCTTCCGCATCATCAGATGTAGTTGAGTTTGGCGCTAGCTGCCTGGGAAGTGCTATTTTTGAACGCGCGCGAGAATCGCTCGCGTTGGCTTCCGAGAGACTGAGAACATATGCGGATCGCAGGAGTTCGAGCGTGTGTCGAGAGATGTGCGGAGAGCTGCCGATGAAGGCTCAGTGTCTGCCGTTCGCGCAGATTCCGCACTCCACGCGGCTTTTCCTCGATTATCTTTCCTACGCTCCTTCCGTTCGCGGGATGTATCCGCGGTCGCCGATTTTTTCCGAGTGGGTAAAAGAAGAGTCCCAGCGCGTCGCTTACGACGCCGCGCGTCGCGCGAAAGTTAGCGAAATTCTCGAGCGGCAAAATCGCGCTTGGGGAGCTTCTGCCAAGGCTCTGGCAAATATTGAGCGGTTCCGGCGAGGAGCGCTGGCGGCGGTCACGGGGCAGCAAGTTGGTCTCTTCGGCGGACCGCTGTTTTCGATTTTCAAGGCGCTGACGGCGGTCAAGCTGGCGGAACAGGCTACGGCGGCCGGAGTGGACTGCGTTCCGGTCTTTTGGCTGGCGACTGAGGATCACGATTTGGCCGAGGTCAACCATGTCGCGCTCGTTTCTGAGCACGGCCTTCCAGAGCCATTTGTGGTGGAAAGCCGGGCGTTTGAAAGTAATGCCGTCGCCGATGCGCCCGTGGGCGCCGTCAAGTTTGGGGCGGAAATTGAGCCGGTGGTCGAGCGCGCCGCCACGCTGTTGGGAGATTCCGAGGTCGCGACATGGCTGCGTCAGGCGTATCGTCCGGGGGAAACTCTGGGTAGTGCGTTTGCCCTGCTATTTACGCGGCTGTTTGCGGATTGGGGCGTCATCCTGCTCGACCCGGCCGGCCTTGATTCGACGGGCAAGGATTTTCATGACCTGGCAAAACCCCTGTTCCGCGCGGCGGTCGAACGGGCCTCCGAGCTCGATGAGGCACTGCTCGGGCGGGGCAAGGCGCTGGAAGCGGCGGGATATCACCAGCAAGTGAAAGTGACTTCGGCGACCACGCTGCTTTTTGAGGTGAAGAATGGCAGTCGTACAGTAGTGCATCGCAGAAATAATGGCGCCACCGGCAGTGAGTTCGCGGTCGGTGAGGAGCGGATCTCGCCCAAACAGCTGCTTGACCGGATTGAACAGGCTCCTGAGAAGTTCAGCCCGAATGTGCTGTTTCGTCCGGTGGTGCAGGATTACCTGCTGCCGACGCTCGTTTATACGGGCGGAGCGGCGGAAGTCGCATACTTCGCACAGGCCGCCGTCGTCTACGAGAAATTACTGGGACGAGTGACGCCGATCCTGCCGCGATTTTCGGCGACGTTGCTTGAGGCCAAGGCAGAGCGCATTCTGACGCGCTACCAACTGGGCCTGCCCGAAGTGCTTCAAGGCTCGGAAAAAGTTCGCGAAGCGATTGCCGCTCGTTCGCTGCCATCGGACTTGCAAGCCCGTTTTTCGGAAGCCTATGCGAGTGCCGAGCAGTCGATGGCGGCGGTTCGCGAAGCGATCGGCAGATTGGATTCAACGCTCATCCAGGCGGCGGACCGTGCCCGGATGAGCATGTGGAATCAAATCAACCGTCTGCAGCGGCGGGCGTCACGCGCGGAACTGCTGCGGAATGAAGTCATCGCGCGGCACGCGGATGCCCTGAGCCACGCCCTATTTCCTCATAAGGTGCTCCAGGAGCGCGAGGTTGCAGGAGTGAGCTTTGTGGCGCGGTATGGGCCGGAGCTGCTTGCGAATCTGTATCAGATGATCCGTCCCGATTGCCACGATCACCAAGTGATTGCGGTGCAGTAGGGCTGGCGCCGTCTCCCGCCGCGAGAGAGACGCGGCGAGCCGCGTCTCTACTAGACTACTGTTCCGCGCAGGACCTTCTGCAACTCTATGAGCGATTCAACTCGCGGCACTCCTTTGTCGCGGTATGCGTCGGGGATGTCCATCAACAGCGCTTGCATGCCTGCGCCGGTGGCGCCGAGGTAGTCCACGGAATAGACGTCGCCGACGTAGAGGCTCTCATCGGGCGCGGCATTCATGCTCAGCATGGCTTGGCGAAAAATTTCCGGGTGGGGTTTCTCGTAGCCGACGAGTCCGGAGTCGGTGATGGTGCGGAAGCACTGGGCGATACCGCACTTCTGCAACACGTCTGCGATTTTGCCATCGGCATTGGAGATCACGGCGATCCGGTAGCGCTCGCCGATCTCGTGCAGCTGTTCGGCGGTGCCGGGGCGAATCGTGTCCCAGTTGCCGGAATTCTGGATGCCGGCGACGAGTTGGTCGCGGATGGCGTCGTCTTCGTCTTTAAGTTCGATTTCGGCGAGCAGTTGGGAGTAGAAGATCCACCAGAAGCTGTGGTCGGTGCTGCCGTTTTTGGTCATCATCCCATCGAACCGATGCTTGGTGCGGCATTCCAGATCGCGCAGGTGCTCGCCGCCGGGCACGATGCCGCGTTCGGCGAGAGGCGCGTGAATGCGCTCGCGATTGGGGAACAGCAGGGTGTTGCCCACGTCGAAGAAGATGACTTTGAGTTTCGAATTCATAGTCTGTACTGCTTCCCATTTTAAGGCTCAGCGGTGGGCGATTCCGCGCGGGAAAAAGCGCCGGATCAATTAAACTGAAAAATTGCCGATGTATTAAGTGGAAATCGGAAGCCATGGCCCAACTGCGAGTTGTCGTCCTGTGGCACCAGCACCAGCCGTTCTACAAAGACCTGGTGACGGGGCAGTATCGCCTGCCCTGGACGCGCCTGCATGCGTTGAAAGACTACTACGGGATGGTAAAGCTGCTGGACGAGTTCCCCCAGGTGCATCAGACGTTCAATCTGGTGCCCTCGCTGATCGCGCAGATTCAAGATTATGTTTCGGGCGAGGCGCAGGACCCTTTTCTGCAGGTTGCGGCGAAGCCCGCGAAAGAGCTGACGGAAAGGGAGCGGCGGTTTGCGCTGGAATATTTGTTCCAGGCGAATACGGCGAATGTAATCGGGCGCTATCCGCGGTACCGCGAGCTATGGGAGAAATTTCACGTTGCCGGGGAGTCACCCGAGCGGGCGGACAAATATTTCCAGGCTCAGGATTTCACCGACTTGCAGGTGCTCTCGCAGATTGGATGGTTCGACGAGTATTTTCTGGCGGAGAAAGACGTTGCGGAACTAATTCGCAAAGGCCGGAACTATACGCTCGAAGACCAGCGGTTGGTAATGGCGCGGGAGCGCGAGTTGCTCTGCCGGGTTCTGCCGGCGCATGCGGAAGCGGCAAAGAAAGGCCTGATCGAGATTTCGGCTTCGCCTTTTTATCATCCCATTCTGCCGCTGGTGTGCGACACGCAGATGGGGGCGGTTTCCTCGCCGGGGCTGCCTTTGCCGCAAAACCGTTATCGCCATCCCGAGGATGCTCGCGAGCAACTGCAGCGCGGACTGGATCTGCACCAGAAAGTGTTTGGGGTGCGGCCGAAAGGGGTGTGGCCGTCGGAGGGCAGCGTTTCCGAAGAGGCGTTGACGATTGCACAGCAACTTGGAATGCAATGGATGGCGACCGACGAAGGGGTGCTGGGACGGAGTCTGGGGACGAATTTCTCACGGGACGGTTATGGTCAGCTGAGTGCGGACGGGGCGCACCGGCTGTACACGATTTATCGCTACGAAAACGCCAATGCCGATACGCGCATGAATCTCATTTTCCGCGACCACACGCTTTCCGACCTGATCGGATTCGTATATTCGGGAATGCCGCCGCAAGACGCTGCCAATAATCTCATCCACAAGATTAAGGAATCGGCGCAGTCGATTCTTGCTAATGGGCAAGATGCCGTGGTCCCGATCATTCTGGACGGCGAGAATGCCTGGGAATACTACCCGCGTTCTGGGCGAGAATTCTTGCGGCGATTCTATGAGGCTTTGCAGAAGGATCCGGGGATGGAAGCGGTGACGGTGACGGAGGCGATTGCGCGCCACAAGAACGTCAGTCAGCTGAAGTCGCTGGTTCCGGGGTCGTGGATCAACGCCAACTTCAACGTTTGGATTGGAGCGCCGGAGGATAACAAGGCCTGGGACTACCTTTATCATGCGCGCAATTTCTATGGGGAGGCGGCGCCGGGCGCCACCGAGGAACAACGCAAACTGGCGTTTGAAGAAATCTTGATCGCCGAGGGCAGCGACTGGAACTGGTGGTACGGACCGGAGCACCACTCAGCCAACGATCGCGACTTCGACGAACTCTACCGCAAACATCTCTCAAATGTTTACCAGGCGTTGGGCGGGAGCCCGCCGGATTATCTGGCGCAGCCGATCGCCGGGGGAGTGGCGCGGCCTTCGTTCACGCCGCAAAGCGCCTACATCCATCCCGGGGTCTCAGGCGACAGGGTGCGCTATTTCGAGTGGATGGGGGCGGCGTGTTACACGGCTGACCAGCGCTCGGGCGCCATGCACGGCAAGCAGTTTCTGATGGATGAAGTGTTTGCCGGGATCGACGAGCACTATGTGTACGGCCGGTTGGATTTCGTCGGCAAAGTGCCGGAAGACGCCTTCGAGGTGGTGGTGAATCTGGAGTCCTGGGCCAACCATGCTGCCAAGCCCCGGCGGGAACTGCGGTTGGGTGCGGCGGTGGATGGAGGCCGCATGCAGTCGTGGAAAGTCACGCAGAGCGAAAAGGTGGTGGCAGATTCGACGGATGCGAAGGATATTGCGCGGGTGGCGCTCGTCCGGAATTTTGAGTTTCGCCTGCCTCTCACTTGGCTGCTCGCGGCTCCGCTGGAAATTGACAAAGTGCGAGGGCCGAAAAGCTCGGATGTACTGACCGTCCGGCTGCGCCTGCGCTTCAGTCTGTGGCAGAACCATCTGCCGGTCGACGCATTGCCGGTGGAAGGCTGGATCGAACTGGAGTTGCTGGCGGAAGCGGATCTGCTGGCAGTGAGCAGCTAGGTGCTAGGTTTCAAAGTTTCAAGATTTCGGGATTTCAATGATTTGGCGCAGTTTGAATTGCTCCTTATTGTTTTCCGCGAAACCTTGAAACTCTGAATTGCGATGTACTTGGTATCTACACCTGCAGTGAAGAAGCGCTTCTCTATCGGCCTCTTTTCACGATTCGGCTTTCAGTGGCGTGGTTGGAAGGCGTCAAATTATTTAATGGGAATGTCTGTTTGTTTTGAAAACCACCCAATGCTCGGCACCGAGCCCCAGAACATCCTTACGGAAGGAACGTATTTGGTCATGCTGGCAGTTGGCGCAGTGCGAGCGAAAACGTCGAAGCGCCAATTCAAAACGTCCGCGACATAGATGGTCTGATCTGAGCCCATCGCCATGAAGTGAGCCCATGCCATCTGGCCGGGCTCGTGTCCAGGTTCCCCGAAAGCGCCAAGGATTTTACCGGTCTGATCCAGTTCTACGATGCGGTCGTACCCTCCGTCGGTCATCCAAACATGCTGATCTGGCGTGATCAACAAACCGTAAGGGTAGCCGATGCCAGTCCATTGCTGAATAAAGTTTCCATCTGAATCAAAGATTTGGATGCGCTGATTTTCGCGGTCGCCTACAAAGACGCGCCCTTCCTTATCAACGGCAATAGTATGAGGCAAGTTGAACTCACCGATCCCGGTTCCATATTTGCCCCACGCCTTGATGTAGTTCCCATAGCGATCAAACTTCACGACCCGAGAATTGCCATAGCCGTCGGCGACATAAATGTCGCCGTTTTTCGCGAAAGCCACATCGGCTGGCCGGTTGAACAGCCAGTTTGCTTCTGCAGCGGTGTTAATTCTTCCCAAAACCAGCAGCACGTTACCGGACGGGCCCAACTTAAGCACGAGATGGCTTCCGTCGTCGGTCGTCCAAAGATTGTCGTCCGCATCGATGCGCAAACCATGCGGGTGAGCGAAGAGTCCCTCGCCGATACTCTGAATAAAATTTCCCTTCTCGTCATATTCAGTAAGCATTGACTTGGTCCGTTGGAAGAGAAATATATGTCCCTTCGAATTGATTGCGACGCCAGCGGCCTCGCCAGCAACCATCCCCTTGGGAAACTTGAAAAAATTCGCCACCACACGATAAGGAAGTTCCGGAACTGCCTGGAACGGAGTCGCCTTTACTGACGGTGATAGCGTAGGCGTCGATTGTGCCCCAGCACGCAATGCCAGGAGCGTAAGGCAAGCGAGAACCACTCTCTTAGATTTGTTCATATTGTTCAAGCTGAAACCTTGAAACTCTGAAACCTGGCTCCTTCCTACTGGCCGCTGCTGGCGACGGCCACAGTCATGGTCATCGGACGGCTCAATTCCATCACCAACTCTGTGCCTGCCGGAAGCATCGCGGAACGGTGCTTGCCGAGCCAGTGGGTGACGGTCACGGTGGCGCCGATGGCTCCGCCAATGAGGAAGCCTTTGCCGCCGCCTGCCAAGCCGCCGATGAGCATTCCGCCGCCGGTGCCCATGCCGATTTCGGTGAGATCTTTGCCGTTGTGGCCAGCGCCTTTGAACTGCCCTTCGGTGTTGACGTCGGCGCCGTGGCGAGCGTTGGTGTCAACCAGCGAGGCGTTCAGCATGAACCTGTCGCCATTGGGAAGGACGAGGTTTTCGGGGAAGATGGCGATGGTGGGCCTGCCGGCAATGCGCCGCGGTTCGTTCGCTTTCGCGACGCGGCCCTCGACGGTCGTGCCGATCGGAATCACGGTTTTTCCGTCCATCACGACCGGCTCAGTGACTCTTGCCGAGAACGGATCTCCAGCTTTCGAACTGAAGGTTGCGAGCGTGGTTTCGAGCTTCATCTTGACGGCGGTGCCGGTGGGCAGGGCAGTTTGCGCCCACGCGAAACTTGCGATCAGGATGAGCGATGTCAGTGAAAGTGTTTTTTTCATGTTAAGTCTAGCCTCCTGAATTCATTTGCCGAAATTTATTTGGCGATCAGTTGCAAAGCTCCGATAACCTCATCGAGCGGGGCCCGGTCGAGCTGCTTATTGCCGCGATAGAGGTAACGCACCCATCGGTCGCGGTCGATGACAAGCGTGGCCGGGTGCGCGATGTTGATGGCGTCATGGCCGAATGCGTGGTGGAGTCCGTAATCTCTGGTCACGGATCGATCCTCATCAAGCAGGAAGACGCTGGCGATGGGATGCTTCTCCAGGAATTTTCCCGGTTTCCACACGCCGTCCCGCTTTTCAGCGGCAATAAACGCCAACTGTGCTCCCGCTGCTTTAATTTCCGGTCCCCGCGACTCGAACTGAGTCATGCGCTTCACGCAGTTCGGTCACCAGGTGCCGCGCAGAAACTCGAGAATCAGCGTGCCCTCGGCCAGCAGACCATCGAGGGTGAACGTGCCCTCGCGGTTGGCCGCGCCCAGCGAAAAGTACGGGGCGAGCGAGCGGATTTCCAGAGTTTCGGTGCGGTTCTTCATGTTGAGTTGACTTTAAGCGAGGTGGAAATCAGGAACAATAACGGATGGGGTACCGGGGGATAGACCACTGGGTGATTCGCCGGGGCATGTCCCAGCGCACAGACCGGGTCGTGCCTTGTCCGATATAATTTCGCTTTGCACGCAGGAGACGCGGCAAGCCGCGTCTCTACAATTCGCAAATATGTTTCTAAATCAATCCGATGAATAAAGGACGCACTTATGCCGCTTACAAGTATTGCTGAAATTCGCGGACGCCAGGTGCTTGACTCGCGTGGCAATCCGACCGTTGAAGCTGAAGTTTTTCTGGATGGCGGCGCCAGCGCGCGGGCCATTGTGCCGAGTGGCGCGTCCACCGGCGAGCATGAAGCCGTGGAATTGCGTGACGGCGACAAGAGCCAGTACCTGGGCAAGGGAGTTCTGCAGGCAGTTGCGAACGTCAATGGCGAGATTGCGGAAGCGCTCAGCGGGGTGGACGCGGCCGACCAGCGCACGCTCGACGCCAGGCTGATCGATCTTGATGGCACGACCAACAAGGGGCGGCTGGGGGCGAATGCGACCCTGGCGGTTTCGATGGCGGCGGCTCGCGCTTCGGCCAGAGGGTTCGAAATGCCGCTTTATCGTTATCTCGGCGGGGCTGCGGCGAACACTTTGCCGGTGCCGATGATGAACATTCTCAACGGCGGCGCGCACGCTGATAACAACGTCGACTTCCAGGAGTTCATGGTGATGCCGGTGGGAGCGCCGTCGTTTTCCGAGGCGCTACGCTGGGGCGTGGAAGTCTTCCATACGCTCAAGGGCGTGCTGAAAAAGCGCGGCTACAACACGGCGGTCGGCGACGAGGGCGGGTTTGCTCCGTCGGTGAAGTCGAATGTCGAGGCCATTGAAGTTGTGCTGGAGGCGATTCAGCAGGCGGGCTACAAGCCGGGTGAGGAGATCGCGATTGCGCTCGATCCGGCAGCCAGCGAGTTCTATCAGGATGGAAAATATGTCTTCAAGAAATCCGATAAGTCGGCAAAGAGTTCCGAAGACATGATTCGCTACTACGCAAAATGGGTGAAAGACTACCCCATCGTTTCGCTCGAAGACGGCCTCTCCGAAAACGACTGGGACGGTTGGGCGCTGCTGACCAAAGAACTGGGAGGCAAGATTCAGCTTGTGGCCGACGACATCTTCGTCACCAACATTGAGATCTTCGCCAAGGGCATCGAGAAGGGAATTGCCAACTCGATTTTGATCAAACTCAACCAGATTGGCACGGTCAGCGAGACGCTCGACGCGATCGACCTCGCGCGGCGCAATGGATACACGTCGGTGATCTCGCATCGTTCCGGCGAAACCGAAGACACGTTTATAGCGGACTTTGCGGTGGCGACTGGAGTAGGACAGATCAAGACAGGTTCGGCGTCGCGGACCGACAGAATTTCCAAGTACAACCAGCTCCTGCGGATTGAAGAGGAACTGGGAGGGGCGGCGCGGTTTTTGGGGGTGAAGGCGCTGAACTACAAAGGATAGGCTGCTGCTCCCAAAGCCCGTGCTGATCCGCCTCAGTCCGTGGCCAAGTGTTTTCTGAAAGCTGACAGCCAACAGCTGAGAGCTAGAACCCCATCGTGTCGTCCGCCGAAGGCCCGTAGGTCGCGGGCACCGGCTTCCCATTCAAGCGCAGATACACGCCGAGCTGGGCGCGGTGGTGCACCAGGTGATTGAGGAACATTTGGCGGTAGGCCAGAAAGCGCGTCCCTTCGAAGATCGGCTTGCCCTGAAAGCTGAGCTTCCAATTCTGCGTCCAGGCTTCATCGGGGGTGTTCTTGAGCGCGGTGCGAGCTTTGGCTGCGCCCTCGTCGAAAGCTTTGACTAGTTGCGCCGCCGAGTCAAAGGGCAGAGGCTTGATGCTGCTTTTCGCGAAATCAAGTTCGGGAGTGGTAAGGATCGTAAGACCAAAACCAGCCAGCTGCACCAAGTGAGGCGCAAGCTTGTTCAGGGGCATTGATTTGGGATGCGGCGTGAAATCCTTCTTGTCTTCCGGAACTCGTTCCAGCATGGTGCGGGTCTTCTTGATTTCTTCATCGAATTCAGTCAGGAGAAGTTCATTAATGGGCATGTTTATCCTCGACGATAGTTTTCGCAATAGTTATCTGCAATAGTATGAGATGTGCGGCCGCGGGAAGTGATTCAGTCTATCTGCGGAAGCCAAGAGCTAAAAGCCAGGAGCCTGAAGCGATTTTATGCCCCGTCCTAAACCTCTCGTTCTCGTCATTCTCGACGGCTGGGGATACCGCGCCGAAACCAAGGCCAACGCTATCGCCCTCGCGCGCAAGCCGACCTACGACCGGTTGCTGCGCGAGTATCCGAACACGCTGATTCATACCAGCGGGCCGTTTGTCGGGCTGCCGGAAGGGCAGATGGGCAACAGCGAAGTCGGCCACCTGAATATGGGTGCCGGGCGCATCGTGCATATGGACATCACACGCATCGACCTGATGATCCTGAACGGCGAATTCTTCTCGCATCCCGTGCTCGTCGAGGCGATGAAGAATGCTCGCGGCGGCGGGCGCAAGTTGCATCTGTTCGGGCTGGTGTCGGATGGCGGCGTGCACTCGCGGCAGGAGCACCTGTATGCGCTTCTGAAAATGGCCAAGCAGCAGGGAGCCGATCGCGTCTTCGTGCACGCCTTCATGGATGGCCGCGATACTCTGCCCACCAACGGCGCCGGCTATCTCGAACAACTGCAGCAGAAGATGCGCGAGTACAACTCCGGCAAGATTGCGACCGTCAACGGCCGCTACTATGCCATGGACCGCGACCGGCGTTGGGAGCGCATCGCTAAGGCCTACAGCGCGATGGTCGAGGGCAAAGCCGAGGGCGGTAGCTATGTCGACGCCGTGCAGGGTATGAGAGAGTCCTACAACAAAGGCGTGACCGACGAGTTTGTGATGCCTTTCGTGTGCACCGACAATCGCGGCGAAGCGTTGGCAAAGATCGGCGACGGCGATTCTTGCATCTGCTTTAATTTTCGCGCGGATCGTGTGCGCGAGATTACGCGCGCGCTGTGCCGCAACAGCGGGCTGAACGAGAAGGGCGGGAGCGATTTGCCGGGCGCGGCCGAACTCGACGCAACCATCCCGCGCGAGCGCGCGCCCAAGAACTTGAAGTACGTTTGCATGACGAGGTACGACAAGAACTTCAACCTGCCGGTGGTGATTCCGCCGGAGTCGATGGCGAACATCCTGGCCAACGTCATGGGCGGGCTGAACATGCGCAACCTGCGCGTGGCGGAGACAGAAAAATATGCGCACGTGACGTACTTTTTTAATGGCGGCGTGGAACAGCCTTTTCCGGGAGAAGAACGGGTGATGGTGCAGTCGCCGAAGGTTGCCACGTACGACCTGAAGCCGGAGATGAGCGCCGCCGGCGTTGCCGCGGCGGTTGTAAAAGCAACGAATGACGGCAGCTTCGACGTGATCATTGTCAACTTCGCCAATGCCGACATGGTCGGACACTCGGGCAAGATTGAGCCCACCATCAAGGCGGTCGAGACCGTCGATGCCTGCCTGGGCGAGATTGAGAAAGCGGTGCGCGCTAAAGGCGGAGCCATGCTGATTACGGCCGACCACGGTAATGCTGAAATGATGATCGATCCCGTAACCGGCGGCCCGCATACGGCGCATACGACGAATCCGGTGCCGTTTATCCTGATGGCAGAGGACGCAAAGCAGTTCACCCTGAAACCGAACGGTTCGCTGCGGGATATTTCGCCGACGATGCTCGGCATGCTGGGGATTACTGAACCGAAAGAAATGACTGGCTCGGACCTGCGCAGCCCGCTAAAAGTTTGAACCGCCGAGACGCAGAGTGCGCCGAGAAGATCTTTAGATCATCCGATGACCCGATCACCCGATGGCCCGATCCGCGACCACCCGATGCGCAAGCTTCTGATTTGCGTTCGCCATCCTTTTGACCAGTGGAACGCTCCCTTGTGGTTTTCCGAGCGATTGCGGCGCGAGTTCCCGCAAATCGCAATCGTTCATCTTCCCGACTACAAGCGAGTGGATGAAGAGATCGTCAATGCTGAAATTGTTGTCGCCTGGTCGATCCGTCCCGAGCAGATCGGGGCGGCAAAGAAACTGCGATGGATCCATTCTCCGGCGGCGGCGGTTCATCAGTTGATGTTTCCGGAACTCGTCCAGAGCGAAATTGTTCTCACCAACGCGCGCGCAGTGCACGGGCCGGTGGTGGCGGAGCACGTGATCGCGCTCATCTTTGCGCTGGCCAAGAAAATTCCGGGCTCGGTGCGGTTGCAGGAGAAGCACGTTTGGGGGCAGCAGATCCTGTGGGACGAACTGCCTCGGATCCGGGAAGTTGCGGGCGCAACCGTCGGCATGGTGGGTCTCGGCAGCATCGGACGCGCGGTCGCCAAAAGCGCGAAAGCCCTGGGCATGCGAGTGATCGCGGTGCGCGAGCATCCGGAGAAGGGAAGTGAAGGCGCGGACGCTGTTTTGGGGCCAGCGCAGATCGACGAAGTGTTTCGGCAAGCGGATTACATCGTGCTGGCGGCACCGGTCACGGACAGTACAAAGGCGATTGCGAATGCCGAACGCTTGGCGTTCATGAAACCGGATGCCTGCCTGATCAACG
>Ga0074045_10003929_pt1 | contig 13291 bp, 14 predicted proteins | sample BogForMeECP23OM2_FD_94442 | JGI IMG/M metagenome (GOLD analysis project Ga0074045, IMG submission 94442) | Bog forest soil microbial communities from Calvert Island, British Columbia, Canada - Bog Forest MetaG ECP23OM2 | ecosystem: Environmental > Terrestrial > Soil > Wetlands ... | reverse complement strand
GCCCGTTGCAACCAGGTTCCAAGCCGAAGAGGTTTTAGGCCAGGTAGTAAGAAATCTTCTCAGGACCGAGGCGAATTCGATTATTTTCAGACTCGAACTTCTTTGACCGGCTTGACAGGCACGATCCGCGCGACGAGTTGCATGACCTTCTTGTTTTGCTCAGACTTTTTCAGGTCGTAGGCGGCCTGCAATCGCATCCACACTTCCGGCGAGCCGCCAAACAGGCGGGACACCTTCAGGCACATGACGGCAGACAGGGGCTTGCGCCCCGCCAGAATGCCGTGAAGCATCTGGCGGGACACGCCCAGAGCTTTGGCCGTCGCCGTCACGGACAGACCGACAGACGGCAGGATATCTTCCTTGATAATCTCGCCCGGATGGACGGGCGGCAATCCGTTCTTTCTCTCCATAACTTCAACTTCCTCCCTAATGGTAATCTTCAAAATCGACATTCAAGGCGTATTCACCCGACCAACTGAAAGTAATCCGGTAATTCCCGGTCACGCGCACCGACCAGCGTTTCGGTTTGCCTTGCAAGCCTTGGAAGCGAAAGCCCGCGATGTTCATGTCTTCCGGTTGTCCCGCCACTTCCAGCAATTGCAGGATACGCACACACTTCCCGATATGATCGGCACCGATCCGGCGTGTCGTGCCGGTGCGGTGGATCTCTTCAAGCCCTTTGTGCCGGAAGCCGCCGATCACCTCTTCAGTGTAAATTGAATAGTTGACGAGTGTCAACTAAATAGTTGTCTTTCTGGCAGCTCGAAAAACGGGAACATTTGATGAAGTGTCGCCGAAAACTTTCGGGACAGCGGAGCGCCCCTACCGTTTCAGCCGCCCAATCAGGAAGAGAACAATGGAAAGCACAATACTAATCAGGATGGAACTAGCCAGCGGAAAATAGAAAGTGGTGTTTTTGCCCCGATACAGAATGTCCCCCGGCAGACGCCCAAGCGGCAAGCCCGTCCGCCCCAGCAGCATTACGAAGCCCCCAATCACCACAAGAGCCACGCCAAGCATCACCAGTATCCGGCCCAATTCAGCCATATTTCGAGTTTAACCCCCGCGAGTGTTAGACGACGTTCGAGCGAAGCAGAGTTACCTGAACAAGCAGAAGGCACCAGCTAAGGATGTCCAAGACAAGCTAAAGATCTTGCAAGAGAATCCGATGGGACAAAATACATACGACTGCTTCTGCGGGGACTACGAGGACTAAATTAGAAGCACCCAGCAAGAGAAAAATCACATAGCAGGTCATCCCGACCCGATCAAACTTTTTCGGATTTCTCAGCCAGCCGTCGGAATATCCCGGCACAGCCGGGCAACGCTGTTGGCCAGGTAATTAGCCTCGAGGTTGCGCTCCCGCGGAATGCGAGTAATCGCAAATTCCAGGCTCCGAGCCAGTTTGCGACAGATCCAGTGCAAGGAATACAGCCTCGAACTCCGGCAAGCATAGTCGCCGCGCATTTGCCGCACCACTACGTCGGAATCCGAGTAAACATGAAGTGAAAGCGCTCGCCTGTCCAGGGCGCACTGCAGAGCCTCGAGCAGCGCCACGTACTCGGCCACGTTGTTGTCCTGCCAGCCGATCCACTTGGCAATTCGGACGCAGCCTCCCGCGGAATCTTCAACGATTATCCCGATGCCCGACGGACCAGGACTCCCGTGCGAACTGCCGTCTACGTAGGCTACCAGGTGGCACATTTCCTTTTCTCGACTCCTGACATCACCATGCGTGAAAACGGCTTGCCGCGCAAGAGCTTTCATGGTTCCTTGCGTGCATGTCCTGAAGATTTCCACAGGCCGGCAAAATCAATTCTGACGCGAATTCTTCCCCTATCCACAAAAGCCTTGACTGACGCGCAATCTGCATCGCTAGCTGCTCCATCTCCGTCCCGCTGGTTGCACAAAAAACGGGCGTTGACAACTTTCTCAGACAAAGTAAGCTTCTTGCCATCGATGGCTGAAAGGATTGGCTACAAAATCGTTGCCAACCCGAAGTAAGCTGGGTGATTCGTAGGGCGGGGCGACTCGCTCGACGGCCAGACCCGAAAAAACCGACGAATCTGCGAGGAGACGCCGGGGTTTGGTACTGCGAAAGCAGAGATCGCATCAGGGACCGCGACGGTGCACGTATCCACGTCGCCCCGCTCCTTCGCAGGAGCTGGCGGCTAGAGCGTAACCAATGTCGCGGTTCTTTTTATTGCACGCGTTTCGAGCCCACCGACCTGACGCATGACGATTCTCCAAACACCCCGCCTTGTGTTGCGCGAGTTCACTCCGCAAGACGCCGACGCTCTCGCCTTGGTCATCTCCGATCCTGAGACCATGCGCTACTACCCCGCACCCTACGACCGCCCCGGCGTCGAGCAATGGATTGAGCGCAACCGCCAGCGCTACCAAACTGACGGTGTCGGCCTCTGGGCCATGGAGTTGATAAAGACGCACGATTCCGTGGTTCATGATTCCGAGGTTCATAAAGTCATCGGCGATTGCGGCATTACCCGCCAGCAGGTCGAAGGCGAGGATCTCTACGAAATCGGATACCACCTGCGCCGCGATTTCTGGGGACAAGGCCTCGCGACTGAAGCCGCCATCGCCTGCCGCGACTGGGCTTTTGCACACCTGAACACTGACCGCCTGATTTCCCTGATTCGCCCAGAGAATCTGCCCTCACGCCGCGTCGCCGAGCGCAACGGGATGATCGTTTGGAAAGAAGTGACCTGGCGCGGTCTGCCGCACTGTGTCTATTCCATCGAGAAAGCGCCGGTCGCACCGTAACATGTTTGTGTTCCGAAATGAAAATTGTCATCCCGAGCGAAGCGAGGGATCTGCAGTTCGCCGCAAGATGCAGATCCCTCGCTTCGCTCGGGATGACAATTCTTAAGGTGTCGCTCGTGTGCCGCTCCAGCCCCGTACTTTACCGTCGCCCCTACACCAGATCCTCCACCTTCAACTCGTCCGCTCCGCCCTTCCACGCCTTGCGAAACTCCTGCTCCACAAACCAGGCATCGGAATTGCGATCCTGCTCCTTCAGCGCCCGATGCAAGCCAAACAACGACCGCGGATTCCGAGGATTCTTCGCCAGGTCATCCCGAAACACTTGCTCCGCTCCTGTAGCATCGCCGCTCATCAGCAACACTCCTCCGAGCGACTCCCGCACCGGAAAAAACCAATCGGGAGGCTCTCCATAGAGCAACGTGTCCTGCACCGCCACGGCCTCGCGCAGCATAGCCACCGCGGCAGCGTTATCCTTTTTCGCCAATGCCACCTGCGCGCCCAGAACGTTCTCCGCTATCTTCAGAATGTCCTTGGTCTTGTTATTAATCGGCATATTGAAAATCGCATCCGGCAGCGTCGCTTTCTCGGCCTCGGCCACTATCCCGTATTCCACTTCCGCTTCACCGGTCCTGCCTTTTCCCGCCAGCGCCATCCCGCGCGCAAAGTGCCAGAAGCCAGTCGTGGTCTTCATCTCCGCATCGGGCGCCTTCATCGCCAGAATCGCGTCCCACTTATGAAAACGCACATTCACCGCCATGGGGATCGTCATGAATCCCTCGAGCGGAGGCATGTCCTTTACCGCCGGTCCCACATGGGCCGCGAGCATTTCCGCCGCCTTGCTCGCTTCCGTGTAGTCTCCCGTCATGGCCGAGCACATCGCGATGAAATGCAGATTGTGGCTGTAGTACATCATCGGATAGATGCCGTGCACGCCGCTGCTCTTGATGTACGCTCGATCGACCGCCGCCGCTTCCTCGTTCGTTTTCACCGCTGCCGCGTAATCTCCCGTGCGGATGTAAACGTGCGCCGGCATATGCACGATATGTCCCGCCCCCGGCGCCAGCGCAGCCAGACGGTTCGCGTCCGCCAGCGCCCGCTCCGGAGAATTCGACGCTTCCACAGCGTGAATGTAGTAATGAACCGCACCCAGATGGTTGGGATCGCGCTTAATCACCGATTCCAGGGTCGCGACAATCTCCTCCGTGCCCGCCTCGGGCGTCCCGTCGCGATGCCACAGTCCCCACGGATGCAGATTCATCCCCGATTCCGCAAACAACGTCGCCGCGTCAAGATCGTCGGGATGTTTCTTTACCACTTCCCGCATCGCGTCACGATAATCCTCCGCAGCCTTCCGCAAGTCAGCCTTCGGATTCGCCGGAAAGCGTTTCGCCAGCGCGAGAATGTAGCCGCGTTCGGCCTCTGAGGGATTGCCACCGAGGTCCACGGCTTGCTGGATCGCCTCGTGCGCCTGCTTGAATCGGTCCGCGCTCGCCGGATCGTTGTAGTTCGGCCCCACCGCCTCCGCCATTCCCCAGTAAGCCATCGCCAGCTTCGGATCCAGTTCCGCCGCTTTCTTGAATGAACGCGCCGCCTCGTCATGGTTGAACGCGTATATCAGCCGCAGTCCCTGGTCGAAAAAGCCCTGTGCTTCCGCGTTCTGAGTCGAAACCGGATGGTGCAGATCGCCGAGGCCCGTCATCATCGTGACCGGCTTCGCTGTCCCCATCGCGTGATCTTGAGCCGCCGCAAGAAACGTAAAGCCAAGAACGATTGGGAGACTAAGAACGACAGTGAGACGCAGCACAGCACGAACAGCGGTCAGCAGTTTCATGCAGAGATCCTCCTGAAGTGAACTAACCAGACCTTAATCGCGAGGAAAACGAACGCCCCAGTACTTTGCGCGAAAGCATAGTGCAGACTGCCCGTATAAGCAATCGCCTGCTAACCTCGCATCCGACGGGGCCCCATGCTGCCCCGTCAGGCGAGACGCGCGCATAGCGGGTGGAGTTCGGCGTATAGGAGCGGGGCATACGTTAAACTCTAAGCTGACCTAGACGACGCATGAACCAAGCCACAATCCTGTTCAATCCCAACTCCGGCCGGCGCGGAAGAACGCGCGACTCGGAACTAAATCGTGCCATTGGCATCATACAGTCGGCTGGCGTTCGCACCGAACTTACGGTTTGCCGCTCCAGCCAGGAAGCAACCGACAATGCCCGCTGTGCCGTGGCGGCCGGCAGTGACACGGTCTTCGCCTGCGGGGGCGATGGCACGATCCACGATGTTATTCAGGGATTGGCCGGCACACCCGTCGCGCTCGCGATTCTCCCGTTCGGCACCGCCAACGCCCTTGCCCACGACCTCCGAATCCCGCTCCGCCCCAGCGCTGCGGCTCAAGCCGCCGTCGATGGCAAGAGTAAAGTCCGTCGCATCGCGCTCGGGCGAATTGAATACGAGGATTTCGACGGCAAGTCTTCCGCCCGCTACTTCACCGTTGCGGCCGGAATCGGCCTCGACGCACACCTGATCTACAAACTGACGGCGCAACCCAAGAGCCGCTCGGGCATGACGGCCTACTACATCACAGCCTGGCAGTTATGGGCGACGTATAACATGCGCAGGTTTGAGGTCGAGTACGCCAACGGAAACGGTCTGCGCCAGCGCGCTTCGCTGACTGAACTCATGGCGGTAAGAATCCGCTATTTCGGAAATGTATTGCGCGAACTGGTTCCCGGAGCGTCGCTCGATCGCAACGATCTCCGCGCCGTCATGTGCCGAACCGCCAGCCGCAATGCCTATCTGCAGTATGTGGCCGGAACCCTGCTCGGCCGTCAATGGAATATCGACGGCATCGATCTGGTGAGCTGCTCCGAGGTCGTCTGTCAGTTACCGCAGAAAAGCGATGGCCATAGCAAAGATGGTCATAGCGACAATCAGGTCTACGTTGAGGCCGACGGCGAACTCCTCGGCCGCCTGCCCGCCCGCGTGACGATGCAGCCCGATGCCCTGTCACTGGTTGTACCCGCATAACCGTGACCGGTTCGTGTGGGGACGGGCGCCCTCGCCCGTCCAAGCCGAGCGCAGATCGGCCTCACCTCCGCAACCGACGGTTGCAGCAACGCAAGCACGCCCAGAGAGCTTGGAGCCCGTCATCGTAGTTCATCTTCTTGCTGCGCGGCACTGTATTATAAATTCCACATGCCGAGCGCTCGCCAAGGGTCGATTCGCCTCTTCGGTTTCTCCGGAATCGATGTGTTCCTCCATTGGTCGTGGTTTTTGTTGGCGTATTACGAAATCAGTGCTCGCAAAGGACGTTATTCCTCGATCATCTGGAATGTTCTTGAATACCTCGCGCTGTTTTTAATCGTGACTCTTCACGAATTCGGTCACTCGCTCGCCTGCCGCCAAGTGGGCGGACAGGCCAATCAGATCGTCCTCTGGCCGTTCGGAGGAGTGGCCTACGTGAATCCGCCGCCACGCCCCGGTGCGACCCTCTGGAGCATCGCAGCCGGCCCGCTGGTAAACGTCGCCCTGACTCCAATCATCATGGGCGTCGGGCGCATGAGCCTCGTGTTGGGTTGGTATACGGCCGTCCCCGACTTGCGAACGCTGATTCACGCTGTCTTTTATATCGATGTCGGGTTGCTGCTTTTCAACATTCTGCCGATCTATCCGCTCGATGGTGGCCAGATTTTTCGCGCCCTGCTCTGGTTCGTCCTGGGGCGCGCCCGCAGTCTGATGGTAGCCACGATCCTCGGTTTCGGCGGCATCGCCGGCTTCATCGGTCTCGCCTTCTGGGCGCATGACACTTGGCTCGGTTTGATCGCCGTCTTCCTGCTACTGAATTGCTGGGGCGGACTGCGCCACGCGCAGGCGCTGTTGCGTTTCGCAAAGTTGCCGCGCCGGGACGGGTTTTCCTGCCCGGCCTGTAAGACCGCGCCGCCCATTGGCGACTTCTGGAAGTGCGGAAACTGTGGGCAGGCATTCGACACTTTCCAGACTCAGGCCGTCTGCCCCAACTGTGCGACCCACTTCTCAGTGACGAAGTGCTTGGATTGCGGCGAAGTACGTCCCCTGAGCGAATGGGCCCCGCCCATCCTTAGCACGAGTTCGACGTTCGCAGACCAGGTCAGAGGTTGGAGGTAAGATTGCAGAGGTGAGAGGTCAAAGGTGAGCGGTCAGATCGCGGGGATAACATCGATCCCCACTTCTGCAATCTGACTTCTAACCTCTAACTTCCTTGGAACCCGTCACCCACTTTCTATTCGGTGCCACCATGGGCCGTGCCGGACTCAACCGCAAGACCGCGCTCGCCACTGTCACGTTAACCTTGGCCGCCGAAGCTCCCGACCTCGACGTCCTCAGCCGCTTCGGTGGCTCCGCCTTCGGCTTAAACCATCACCGCGGCTTCACTCATTCGTTCCTGGGCGTGCCGCTGGTGGCCGCGGTGGTCGTCGGATTCATCTATCTCCTCTGGCGCCTGCGCGGCCGCAAAACCCGTAACCCCAACCTTCCTCCCCGCTGGGGATTGCTCTTCGTCTACGCTTGCCTTGCCGGCCTCAGCCACATACTCCTCGACTTCACTAATAACTACGGAGTACGTCCCTTCTGGCCGTTCTCCGAACGCTGGTATTCGTGGGATATCATCTTCATTGTCGAGCCCGTCCTCCTCGTAGTTCTCTCGTTAGGCCTGATTCTGCCCGCGTTGTTTTCGTTGATCAACGAAGAGATCGGCGCCCGCAATAAAGACGCCGCACCGAGGGGAAGACTAGCCGCGACCGTCGCGCTGCTCGCCGTGGTCGCCTACTGGGGAATTCGCGACTACGAACATCGCCGCGCCCTAGCCACACTCCAGTCGCGCAGTTATCAAGGAGCCGATGCGGTTCGAGCTTCCGCATATCCCTACTGGGTCAATCCGTTTCGCTGGTACGCAGTAGTGGAAACCGCCGATTTCTTCGCCACAATGGACGTCGATTCGCTGAACTTCAATTCAATGTCCCCCGAAGTCGATCCCGATGCCCAAATGCGGATTCGCTACAAACCGGAAGAAACGCCCGTCACGCTAGCCGCAAAGAAGACCTACCTCGGTCGCGTGTACTTGAGCTGGGCCCGGTATCCCCTAACCGAAACCGAGGAACTAGCGAACGATCCCGTCGAGAATGCCCGCGCCGCCTATGCAGTCCGCTTCCGCGATCTCCGCTACGACTACCCCGGGCGCAACGCGCGCGCTACGCTGGGCGCAGTGGTGTTTCTCACTCGCGATTTGCAAGCGGTGGAAGAACGCTTCGGAATGAGGAGTGGGAGCACGAAGTGACTTGCTGGTGGAGAGACGGGCGCCCTCGCCCGTCCAGCAGTATGGCGGCCGGGCGAGGACGCGCGCGGCGCTCCACTAATTTCGCCCATGGCTTGACCACTAGCATCCGCTCGCGCAACAATCCTAATTGACGCTCGACGAGGTGAATCATGCTGGCTTATCTGTTTGTCATTTTTGCAGTCTTAGCGCGGATGCCGTTCATGCCGCATCCCTGGAATTTCACTCCGGTAGCGACCGCGCTGCTCTATTTTGGTGCGCGCGGTTCCAGACGCCAGCTCTGGGTGCCCTTCGCCTTGCTCGCCGCCTCTGACGTCATCCTCACCAAGTTCGTATACTCCTATCAATTCTCTTGGGACCATTTCGTGACCTGGGCCTGGTATGCGGCGATTCTCTTGCTCGGCACCCGACTCCGCGAAAATAGCAACTGGCTGCGGGTCGGAGCAGCCGCGCTGGCCAGTTCCGTCTCTTTCTTCGTAGTCAGTAATTTCGCCGTCTGGGCATGCTGGAATATGTATCCCAAGACACTGTCCGGTCTCATGACCTGCTACGCCGCCGGTCTGCCGTTCTTCCGCCGCGGACTCGCCGGCGACCTGCTCTTCACCACCGTCATGTTCGGACTGCCCGCCTTGGCCACAGTGATCGCCCGTTCCACGCACAAACCAAGCGGAGTTGTCACCGCTTAGCGGCACCCGTAGTACAGCGCGATTTGCAAAATCACGCCCCCGTCGCTGGATATTTGGCATTTAACTTTCACCACAAGCCACTCGCTGACTGCTTGCTGCATCCCTGCTTGTAGGAAGCAGCCAGTTGGAGGGAGCCATGAGAAGCGTCCTCGTCGTAATGTTCTTGGCAGTATCCGCATTTGCCCAGGAAGAATCGAGCACAGTTGCGGCGGCCTGCGGTCCCCGGGGGCGCCAACTTCGACACGAAGCGGGATGAATCCCAGCACGCGCTCGCGCCGCCCGAACAGGGGAAGGCGCGAGTTTATTTCATCCAGGACCTTGGAGTATAAGTTGCCTCGGAAGTTGCCTGGCAACCCATCCACGAAGCAAATGCGGAAGCACTGCGGAATTTGCTAAAGTCTGGACCGATCTCTCCGAAAAGAGTTTGCGCGATACCGGTGCGAATTCCCGGGATTTGGGTGAGATCGACGCCAAAAACCTGTCTCAATTCCGCACGCAAGATTCCGTCGCTGGATCGTGTCTTGCTCGCCGCTGAAGCGGTGTCCAGATTCCTGGTTGCGGCCGGAGGTGAGCTTGGGGGATGGAACTGTTCTAAGCCCTGGCGAATCTCCCGCTCACAGTCTGCGATGAGATCCTGATAGATGCGATAAGCCATCAGGGACTGCCGTAACGTGAACAGATGTTCAGGTCTGTAGTCTCCTACCAAGGACTTGGCGATGACCTCTTCGCTGGCCTTGATCCGTTCGTGTCGCAGTTTGGCCAAAACTTGCGGATTTCGCTCCCCACCTAAGATTGCATCTACGATGGCGAGTCCGGTCTGACCCGTGATGTCGCTGATGACGTGATGCACTTGCAGGTTCATCTGGTCCAATGCCTTTTGCATATGGTTCACGTGCGTAGCCGCCATCTGCACCAAGCTTTCCCGATGCCGAAGCAAAGAACCTATCGCACAGACTTCCTGCTCCGGCCGGTACGAGGCGCGCAATAGTCCCACCGAATGCAAAAACTGTAACCACTGGCAGTCCGACACGTCGGTCCGTCGCCCCGGCACATTCTTGATGTGCTGCGCATTTGCCAAAACTACCGTGAACTGTCCCTCCAGAATGTTCCAAACTGGTTTCCAGTAAACGCCGCTGGATTCCATGGAAACCACAAGCAAATGCACCTGAGGTAGGCGATGCGGCCCCACGTTTCCGCATAACCCATCCATTCCATCCGCTGTTTGGACAATCGCTGGAACTAGCAGCCCGGGCTCGGGAGTGGGGGGAAGAGCGTGTGTATTATCGCGACCCGACTGGACGCATGCGCTTTCTACCGGCCCGCTGGACCAGCGTGGTCGTTCCCGATCCGTTCGTCCTCATAGCAGCAGACCGAGCTCATTTCCGTCTTGAGGACTTAATCCGATTGCATGACCGAGTGAAGGAGCTACAGGGATGAACGTCCCATGTTGCGATGTGCCTGATGTAAAGTAAAATATGCCGCAACTGTTAAGGAAATAATGCCGCAAAGATGTGCGGGGACGCCGAGTGGAGAATATGCCTACCGAATTAATTTATGCGTAACCATTGAGATACTCTGCATATCCGAACCATAACAAGAGGTTGACAATAACTCTAATATGATCATAATTATATTTACAACTCAACGGGTGTGCCGGAACTGCAATCCTCATGGCCAAGAAACCAACCCGCGATCTCAAAACCCGGGCACTCCAGCAAGAGTCCTCCTTGCACCCCCATCCCGAGCAGGTCACCGACGAACTGTTTCTGACTCACGAGTTTTTCGATCCCCGAGACCTGGTTCAGGTCAAGTACGAGATGCTACGCCGGGTGCAAAGCGAAGGACAAGCGGTGAGCCAGTCAGCAGCCCACTTCGGCTTCTCGCGTCCCTCGTTCTACCAAGCGCAGGCGGCGTTCGAGCAGGGCGGTCTGCCGGCACTCATGCCACAGAAGCGGGGACCGAAAAAAGCGTACAAGCTCACCGCCGAAGTGCTGGCTTTCGTGCGCCAGGCGCAGCAGGAAGATCCCTCCCTGCGTTCGGCAGCTCTGGCTTCGCTAGTCCAAGACAGATACGGTATCACCGTTCATCCCCGCAGTATCGAGCGCGCTTGGACGCGCAGTCAAAAAAAACTGCGGTGAACGAAACTCTGCCCCACTCCGTCGCCGCACCGGAGTGGAGGGCTCGTTATGAGCAATTGCGCAGTGATGCACTGAACCGAGGTCCTGGTATGTCTAGCGGCCTCGGGCTTGCGGTTTTTCTCCGCCACGGACTGACGTCATGGATGCGAGCCTGCTGCCGTGTGGTCACACCGTCGACCAGTGAGTTCGCCCAGACTGCTCCCGCTAGCTCGTTGCCTTGCGACGTGCGCACGCAAGCCGTGCTCATCTTGGCGGGAATCCTTCTCGGCAATAGATTGGAGGCCAATCGATGCAAGCCGACATGCAGCAGGTAAAGCCCGAGCACCTCAAACGGGACGCATATCTTTATGTACGTCAATCCACTCCTCGTCAGGTGCTGGAAAACTCGGAGAGCACCAAGCGTCAGTACGCACTGCGGCAGCGCGCCATCGCTCTCGGCTGGCATTCCGATCGCATCGTTGTCATCGACAACGATCTCGGGCAATCGGGCGCTTCCGCGGTAGATCGTGAAGGTTTTAAAAAGCTCGTGGCCGAGGTGGGCATGGGGCACGCCGGGCTGGTGATTGGGCTGGAAGTTTCCCGATTAGCTCGCAACTCTAGCGATTGGCACCGACTGCTAGAAATCTGCGCCTTCACCGACACTCTCATCCTGGATGAGGATGGCCTCTACGATCCCGCCCACTTCAATGACCGGCTCCTGTTGGGTCTCAAAGGCACTATGAGCGAAGCGGAACTGCACGTGATGCAAAGTCGCATGCGTGGCGGCCTGGTCAACAAAGCGCGGCGGGGAGAGCTGCGACTGCCACTTCCAGTCGGCTTCCTCTACGACAGCCAGGGACAAGTCACTCTCGATGCCGACCAGCAGGTGCAACAAAGTATTCGCACTTTGTTTCAATCCTTCCGGCGCGTGGGCTCGGCCGGCGCCGTGGTGAAAACCTTCCGGGATGCCAAGTTGCTGTTTCCCCACCGACCCAGAGGTGGACCCCAAGATGGGGAGTTACTCTGGCTAAAGCTGGGCATCGCGCAAGTGCTGTTCGTGTTGCATAACCCTCGTTATGCAGGGGCCTTCGTGTATGGGCGCACTCGCATACGCCGGACGCTGCAAGGCGCCCAGCAAGAGCGCGTACCGCAGGACAAGTGGCACACTTTGCTGCTCGACTCCCATCTCGGCTACATCTCCTGGGACGAATACCAGGAGAACCAGCGACAGCTTCAGGCGAATGCGCATGCCCTCGGCCCCGAGCGTCGCAAGAGCCCGCCTCGTGAGGGTCCCGCGCTGCTGCAAGGTCTGGTGATCTGTGGCATCTGCGGCGAGCGCATGAAGGTGATTTACCATGTTCGCGGCGGACGTCGCGTACCTGACTACATCTGCGATGGACGCACGGTGGATGATCCGCAACCCATTTGTCAATGGATTTCGGGCAAGGATGTGGACGAGGCCGTGGACGAACTGCTTCTCGGAATCGTGACGCCGGTAGCCATCGAAGTGACGCTCGCCGTGCAACAAGAATTGCAAGCCCGATTGGACGAAGTGGGGCGGTTGCGCAAAGAGCAGGTGGAACGCGCTCGCTATGAGGCGGAACTGGCTCAGCGTCGTTACATGCGTGTTGATCCGGATAACCGACTGGTGGCCGATACGCTGGAAGCCGATTGGAACCGGAGGCTGCGCGCTCTTCAGGAAGCCCAGCAGGAGTACGAGCAGCAGCGTCAGAAAGATTGCATGGCAATCGATGAAGAGCTGCGCGGCCGATTGCACACGCTGGCCACGGATTTTCCGCGCTTGTGGCGTGATCCCAACACACCGGACCGAGAACGCAAGCGCTTGGCGCATCTCCTGCTGGAAGATGTGACCCTGATCAAACGTGAACAGCTACTGATTCATATTCGTTTCCCTGGAGGCGCGCGACCAGAACGCTCGAACTGCCGCGTCCGCGGAGGGCGACGGTGACTCAACGATCCGTGGTTGCCGAGGTCGATCGATTATTGGATCACCATTCCCACGAGGCCATTGCCAACATCCTGAACTCGCGCGGTTCGGTGTCGGGTTATGGCAAAGCATTCACTGGGCGCATGATCGGCCACCTGAGGATCGAATATGGGCTGAAGAGTCGTTTCGAGCGGTTGCGTGAGAAGGGAATGCTGACGCTGAATGAGACGGCGCAGCGGCTTGGTATCTCCACCACGCAACTCAAGACCTGGCGCGCTGTCGGTCTTGTGCGCGCCCATCTATGCAACGACAAGAACGAGTACCTCTATGAGGACCCTGGATCCAATCCGCCACGGAAAGCCAGAGGCGTGAGATTATCGAAGAGACTAAAGTTGATCGAGAATGTCCCGCAACGACCAAGAGAGGTGCAGTGTGAAGCGTAAGCTAT
>Ga0074045_10003927_pt1 | contig 13292 bp, 11 predicted proteins | sample BogForMeECP23OM2_FD_94442 | JGI IMG/M metagenome (GOLD analysis project Ga0074045, IMG submission 94442) | Bog forest soil microbial communities from Calvert Island, British Columbia, Canada - Bog Forest MetaG ECP23OM2 | ecosystem: Environmental > Terrestrial > Soil > Wetlands ... | reverse complement strand
GGTTGCTTACGTGGTCGGCTACGGCCGGCTCGCCGGCGCGGACGAGGATCGCACGCTCGCCAGACTTCGCGCGCTGCGTAGCGACCTGATCGATCCGACCATCGCCGTGCATCGTGGCCGCGTGGTCAAACGCACCGGGGACGGAAGTCTTATCGAATTTCGCAGCGTGGTCGACGCGGTGCGCTGCGCGATCGAGGTGCAGAACGGCCTCATCGAGCGCAACGCCGGACTACCGCCGGAGCGCCGAATAGAATTCCGGGTCGGCATTCATCTGGGCGACGTCGTCGAGGAGTCCGACGGCGATCTGATGGGCGACGGCGTCAACATCGCTGCGCGACTGGAAGGGATCGCCGCGCCCGGCGCAATCTGTCTCTCCGAGGACGCCTACCGCCAAGTGAGCGGCAGGCTCGATATGGCGGTGACCGATCTCGGCCCGACCCAGCTCAAGAACATCGAAAGATCGATCCGGGTCTATTCGCTGCAAGTGGGCGTCCCCGCCCAAGCGAAGCCTGTGACAGAGCCTAAGGCGCCCGAGGAGCGGCCCAGGCCGAAACCGCGCGCGGCCTTCTTGCCGCTGATCGCCGGGATGGTCGCGCTCATCGTAGTCGTGGGCGGCTCTTGGTATTTCCTCGCCGGAAACCGCCCCGCGCCCGTCGTCGCGACCGCCCCGGCGTCGGCCGAGGCCGCGCATCTCTCCCTCGTCGTGCTGCCCTTCGCCAACCTCTCCGGCGATCCTGCCCAAGATTATTTCGCCGACGGCATCACCGAGAACCTCACGACCGACCTCTCGCGCATCCGCAATAGTTTCGTGATCGCGCGCAACACGGCCTTCACCTTCAAGGGCAAAAACATCGATGCCAAGGAAATCGGCAAGGAGCTTGGCGTTCGCTATGTGCTCGAAGGCTCGGTGCAGCGCGATCAGCACCGGGTGCGCGTCAACGCCCAGCTCATCGACGCGGAATCAGGCGCGCATCTGTGGGCCGAACGCTTCGAGGAGGACCTTGCCGATTTGTTCAAGCTGCAAGATCAAGTGGTGGGGCGATTGGCCAATAGCCTGGGGAGCGAACTCGTCAAGGCGGAAGCGGAAAAGGGCGCCCATTCCAAAAATCCCGATGTGATTGATCTTACTATGCGGGGATGGGCCTTGTATTGGCAGGGGCTGTCGAAGCCCACAAAGGACGATAATGATGCGGTGCGGGCCTTGTTCGAACAGGCGCTCAAGATCGACCCGAACGACGCCGATGCGCTTGCGGGCGAAGCAGCTTCCTATGACTTCGAACATCTTTATTTTCCCAACCCGGAAACCGATTACGATGCGAAAGTGATCGGTCCGGCTGACCGGGCTATCGCGCTCGCTCCCGAAAACATGCGGGCGTATCGGACGAAGAGCGCTTACCTGGTCTTGTCGCGCCGCTTTGATGAGTCTCTCAGAACTGCTGACGCCGGTCTCGCCATCAATGCGAATTATGCCTCGCTATATGGAGTGCGAAGCAACGCGAAATCTTCTCTCGGTCAGTTCGAACAAGCGATATCCGATGCGCAACAAGCGATGCGGTTGAGTCCACGCGATCCGTTAATCGGCCTGTTCCATGTCGAGTTGGGCGATGCGGAACTTGGCCTAGGGCATTTCGACGCTGCTATCGACGAATACCACAACGCGACCGACTCCGGTTTTCGCCCTTTCTTCGCGCACACGAATTTGGCCGCCGCTTATGCGCTCGAAGGAAAAATGGACGAGGCGAAGTCCGCCTTGGCGGAAGCCCGCCGCCTCAATCCCCAGATCACAGTGAAATGGATGATCGCGCATACGCCGAATTTGCCGCCTGTGTTCGAAGGCCTGCGCAAGCTGGGTCTGCCGGAGGAGTAATGTAGGAGCGCCGACATGCGGCCACCACCTCTAACGGGCCGCCCTAACTCACGCGTTCAAGGCCGCGGTCTGCTACGACCGCAAAACGTCGACTCCCGCCCTCCGGAGCGCCCAAGCCACGGTCACTCGCCGGCGCCTTCATGAACGAGGGCGAAGACGGCCGCTGGCTCAGCGAAGCCCCGGATCGACCACTGGCCCAAGGGCTCGACGGGCAGCATCTCGCCCAAGGCGGCGGCGGTGGCCTCGTCAATGATCACCTGGCCGTCGACGGCCGACGAACAGAGGCGAGAGGCGAGGTTCACCACCGGACCAATCGCGGTGTAGTCAATCCGACCCTCGTAGCCGATCCGCCCGACGGTCGCCTCGCCCGTGGCGATCCCGATCCCGAATCCGATTTCGTGGCCGCGCGTCCGCCACCGCTGAAGGATCTCTTGCACCGCGCGCTGTGACGACGGCGCGGTGAGAATCGAGCAACCGTTCATGCCCCGGGCTCTCGACAAGCTCCGCGATCTGCGGCGAAAGGAATCGCTTGAGGCGGTTGATCCGCTCGGACCGCTCCTGCGAGAGCGCCAATTGGCCCGCCATCGTGTTGAAGCGCTCGGCGAGACGCTCCAACTCGTCGCCCGTCCTCATCTCGATCCGGGTGCCGAACTCTCCCGCGCCGATATGACTCGCTCCGTCCTCGAGCGCCTTGATCGGTCCAATCATTCGCCGCGCGAGCCCGTAAGCGAGCGCCGCAGCGAAGGCCACGCCGGCCAGCAGCAGGAGCGCAGTGCGCCAGAGGGCCGCGCGGATCGGCTGGTAGGCCTCAGCCGCCGGCAAGGCGACGAGCGCCGTCCAATCGGGGCCTTCGATCCGTTTGGCGGCGGCCGAGACCGCGCGGCCCTCCGTGTCGGCGCCGGCGACAAGACCGCCGCCGCGTTCGGCAGCCGCAACTTGCAGGGCGCGCAGCGGGGCGGCCGCTGGATTGTCCTTGCCGCGCAGGACCAGACTGATGTCCGGATGCGCGACGAGCTCTCTGGAACGGTCCAGCACGAAGGCCTGTCCGGTCTGGCCGACGTGGATCGCGGAGATGACGTCCCAAATGAACTTCAGATTGATCTCGGCGATCGTGACGCCCGCGCTCTGGCGTGCCCCGGCGACAGCCACGGTCATGAAGGGTTCGGAGCCGCGATGCAGTGTGACCGGCCCCCACCAGAGACGCTGAGCCCGCGCGCCGAGAAAAGCGGGATCGGCGGAATGATCGACCTCGCTCATTTCGACATCGGGATCGGTGCGCGACACGCGAAGGCGCTCACGGCCGTCGCCGTCGACAAGAACCGCATCGACGATTGCGGGCGTCTGGCGCATCAGGCGGAACATGTCGATGCGGTGTCGCTCGTCCAGGCCCTCGCCCCAAGGCGCCTGGACGGTCCAATTCATCTGGCTGGGAATGCCGTCGAGGAACTCCTGAATGCGCGCGGCCGCTGCGTCCGCTTCCGCTCGCAACTGCAAGTCCAGCGTATGCCGTTGGTCGAGATAACCGAACCACGCTTCGCTCGCGCCGCTGGCAAGGAGCGGCAGGACGACCGCCGCGAACAGAACCGCAAAAACCTTTTGAAACAGCGGTCGGCGAAGACGGGCGGCTGGCGAAGGTCCAGCGTTCGCATTCATTCAATCACGTCGTCCGAACGTTCCAGAACCGTCTCTGGAATCTCCAGTCCCCGTTCGTGAGCCGCTTTGAGATTGACCGTAAAGTGATATCGCGTCGGCAATTCGAGCGGCAGGTCTCCTGCCTTCGCGCCGTGCAGGACCCGGTCCGCGAGGTCGGCCGCGCGATCGATTTCGTCCTCATCGTCAGGCCCATAGGCGAGGAGGCCGCCGAGGTGCGAGAGAAAGCCATATTCCTCCATGTCGGGCACACGGTGCGCCGAGGCGTACTGGAAGACCAGATCGTCGCTGGGGATAGTCAGGCCGTCCGCGACGACAAAAATGGCGTCGGGCGGGTCGTTGCTCATTCTGTACAAGGCGGCTTGGAAGCTTTCGGGCGAGCGAAGCGGCAACAACTCCGTTTCGAGCCCGAGTTTCTTCGCCTCGGCCTGGACCGCATTGCAGCGCATCTGCATGGCCAGATCGCCTTCGTTCCAGAGCATCGCGACCTTGTGCACGTTGGGCGCCGCCTCCTTGAGCAGTTGGAGGCGCTTGGCCGCCAGGACTGTCGAAACCTGCGAAACGCCGGTGATGCGTCCGCCGGGATGCGAGACGCTTCGAACCAGGCCCGTCTCTACCGGATCCCCGGCGTGGAGGACGACGATCGGGACGTCAGGCGCCTTGTCGAGCGCCGCGACCGCAGCCGGGTAAGAGCAAGCGATGACGAGGTCGAGCTGTCCACCCGCCATTTCTGCAGCGATGCGGTGGAGACCGGCGCCGTCGCTGTATGTCGGCCGACGATCGAATTGGATTGTCTTTCCTTCAGAATAGCCGCGCTTCGCCAGGGCCTGCTCAAGGCCTGGGCCCATGCGGCTGCAAGTGAAGAGGCCTACTCGGTAGACCTTGGCCGGGGACTGCGCGTGCGCTGCCCAGGCGAGAATTCCCGTCAGGAGGAAAAGCGGGAAGAAAAGTCGAAACGACATACATCGCCTCCTTATCGGCAGGCGCACGGTCGTCAGGCCGATCGGCTCGACGTCGTCCGCCGATACCGCCTCGTCGCGCGATTGTCTTCCGATTTCGCAGGGCCCGCAATGCGATTCTGGCGGGCCCGGCGGCGCGCCGGCCTCAAAGAGGGAAGTTATCCGCGCCCTCGAATCGGGCATGAATCAGACGTTGGATGACGGCAAAACTGAACGCGGTCGAAAGGCCGAACATTAACATTCCGCACACTGCTTCAAAGGGTCCCAGCAGCTTCCAGCGCGCCGGCAAGATGACGTCGGAACCCACAGTCGTGTAGCTGCCAGCCGATGAATAAATGGCCGCGCTGAGATCGGCGACCGCGCGAGATGTATCGAGGGCAAACGCCCACAGTGCGATCTCCGCGAGATGCCCGCCGAGCGCAAGCAGCGTTGTGCTCATGATGAATGTCATATTCACCCAGAGCCGCACGCCAAGCACGCCGCGCTCCAGATTGCGGCGCAAAGCCATGACGATGGTGTGGACCACGAAGCCATGAATGACGATCGTGCCCAAGGTGACCGCAAATCCCACAAGCAAAGAGCTAAAGATGTGGCTCGGCATGATCTCGCCCGCTCATGAGGCGCACGATGGCGCGGCTTGCGCATGATCCTTGATTTGTTCGCTATACGATAGCTGAGACCGGCGCGCAGCGTCGGCTTCTTCATCCCTCCCTTCCGCCTCATGGAAAAGCGAACGCCCAGGGCGGTGAAACGCTTTCGCCCACGGAACGGCGCTGGCGGCAGACGAGCGGAACCCGCCTCACGCCGGCGGCGGCCGAAGGCCCCATTTGTCCGCAAGCGCCAGACACTCGGCGACCGCCGAGACGCCTTCGGTGGTGGAGACCGCGCGCATGGAGGCCGCGGCCGAGCTGTGCGCGAGCCTCAGGCAGTCTGCGATCGCCCATCCCTCGTGCAGCCCGTAGATCATGCCTGCCGCGAACGCGTCCCCGGCCCCGTTGACGCCGGCGACCGCGCTCGCCGGCATGGCGACCGAGCCGAGCGTCGCGAAAGTTCCGTCCCGCCCGCGCGCGACGGCGCCCTCGGGAAAATGGGCGACGACCCAGCGCATCGCTCCGCGTTCGAGCGCGACGGCGATCGCCCGCCCGACCGCCACGACGTCGGTCGTTCCGTCGGCGCGACGCGTCGCGACCCCGGCGAGCGCGCCGATCTCGAAGTCGTTGACGATGAGAAAGTCGAGATGCGGCAGACACGGACAGGCAAGCTCGGCGAGCCGCTCGGCCGAAGTGGTCATCAGCTCGAGGTTGGTCGTAAGCCCCGCGCGTCTCGCCGCCTGCAGCACGGCGACCCAGCCGTTCGCATGGGCGCGCCAGGGAACGTCCATCGCCGCATGCGCTCCCGGCAGGCCGAGATGGAGAATGCGCGCCTTGCTCGAGGAAAAATCGAAATGATCGGGCGACAGGGCCGCCGCGACGCCGGCATGAAAGAAGTGGGTGCGCCGGCCGGTGTCAAGCACGTTGATCGCGTCGACGCTCATCGTCGCGCCGCCCGGAAGCGCCTTCAGGCCCGCGCACGCCACCCCGCGGGCCTCGCACTCGCCGATGAGGAAGCGGCCGAGGTCGTCGTCGCCCACAACGCCCATCGCCTCGACCGGAAAGGCCGGATCGAGCCGTTTGAGGTCGTTCGCCATGTTGTAGCCGGACCCTCCGCCCTGGCGGTCGATCCTGACGACTTCGGTGACGGTGTCCTGCTCAGGCCAGCGGACGATCGACTTGTTGAAGTCGACGCAGAACGATCCAGCGGAGAGCACCCCCCTGCGCGCGCTCATCTCGATTTAACCATGCAACAGGACGGCTTCGGTGATCTCGCGGTCGTCAGCGAAGGCGCGCGTGGGCTTCAGCCCCTTGCGCCCGAGCGCGTCGTGATAGTCCTCGACCGCCTCGCACGGCGTCAGCGCGCCGTCGGACACGGCACGCATCAGCCGCACGATGTCGAGCGGCGATTCCGCCAGATTGATCTTGCGCCCGAACAGGGCGACCCGCGCCCCGTATTTCTGCGCCTGGTAGATGAGTTCGAAGCAGTCGCGCGTCGTCCCGGCTCCGCCGCCGAGGACGCCGACCACGAGGCTGGGATCGTAGGAAGCCAGTTCGTCGAGCGCCTTCGGGCCGTTGTAGGCGATCTTGAGGAATTTTGGCCGCTCGGCCTCGGTGAGGCCGGCGAGGCAGCGCACGATCGCGTCGTTGACGAAGGCCGGAACCGATTCCGAATCGAGGTTCGTATCGACGTTGGGATTGAACACCTCGAGAAAATACGAGAAGCCGTTCGCGGCCGCATCCTCGCGGAACGACCGGAACGCCTCGAGCGAGGCATGGTCGGCATCGAGGTCGTTGGTGAAGGTGATCGAATAGAGGCCGAGGTCGGTCAGCGCTTTGACGCGCGCGAGCGAGGCGGTCCGGAATGGCCGCGACGGATGATGATGGTGGGTCGCGCCGCGATGGCGCCAGACGTCGGTCGTGTCGTTGGCGCGAATCGCAGGCTTCACCCCCGATCCCGCGAAGGCGTTGCGCTCGACGAGCTTCTCCAGGTTGCTGACCGAGGTCAGCATGACATCGACCACGTCCTGGCCGATCACCGCCTCGATCGACTTGAGAAACTCTTCTCGGGTCTGCAGGCGCGGGGGCGAACCTTCCGGCAGGCGCGCCGGTCCCATCGCATGCAGACCCGGACCCATGTCCGGGTCCTTGGCGTCCGCGATGATGAAATCCGTGCGCTTGTCCGCGCCGGCGCAGATTCGCGCAAGCTTGTCGTCGAGACGAGTCATTCGGGCCCTCCCGCCTTTCGGCGTCTGCCGACTATAATCGGGCGACGCGGCGAGGCAACGGGGACAAAGGCTAGCGCGACGCGGCGCAAGACGCTAGGAAACCATACTTCCGGCGATCCTCGCCGGAAAAAAGCCGCATCGATCCCAGGATCTCCATGGCCGAGCGCCTCCGCATTCTCCTCGTCGGCGCGTCCGGCGTCCTCGGGCGGGCCGTCGCCGCCGAACTCGCGCTCCGGCACGAGATCGTGACCGCCGGGTCGAAATCGGGCGAGATCCGCATCGACATCGCCGATCCTTCGAGCATCGAGGCGGGCCTGACCGCGGCCGGCGCGCTCGATGCCGTCGTCTGCGCGGCGGGGGCGGTGAATTTCGCGCCGCTCGCGACGATCAGGCCGGCGCGCATCGATCAGTCGTCGTACGGTCTCGGTCTCACCGACAAGCTGATGGGGCAGGTCAATCTGACGCTCGCGGCGCGCGACCGTCTCCGCGCCGGCGGCTCGATCACCCTCATCGCCGGGGTCCTGTCGCAGACGCCGATCGCCGCGGGGTCTTCGGCGAGCATGGTCAACGCCGCGATCGAGGCGTTCGTCATGGCGGCGGCAATCGAGATGCCGCTCGGCCTGCGCATCAACGCGGTGAGCCCCACGGTGTTCGAGGAATCGATGGCCGACTACGGACCGTTCTTCCGCGGCTTCGACCCCGTGCCAGTCGCCCGCGCCGCCCGCGCCTTCAGCCGCAGCGTCGAGGGGCTCGAGACCGGCAAGACCTACCGGGTGACCTGACCGTTCGATGAAAGCGTTCTTCGTCTACGTTGCGCTCGCGGCGCTCACCCTCGCCGTGTTCGCCGTCTGGCCGGATCTCGACCTTGCCGTCGCGCATCGCTTCTACGACGGCGGCGGCTTCGCCGGCCACGACGCGCTCGACAAGTTCGGCCGCGACGTCTTCCGCGTGACGCCCTTCGTCGTGCTGGCGGCCTACGCCGTCCTGTGGCGGGCAAAACGCCTCGGCCGCTGGCGGCGCTGGGCCCCGAGCGGACGGGCGATGATCTTCCTCATCGCGACGCTTGCGATCGGCCCGGGACTCGTCGTCAATTTGAGCCTCAAGGACCATTGGCACCGCCCGCGGCCCTATCAGACCCAGGACTTTAACGGGCCCGACGCCTTCAAGCCCTGGTACGACGATCAGGGCGGGTGCAGGAGGAACTGCTCGTTCGTCTCCGGCGAGGCGGCGACCGGGTTCTGGATGGTCGCCCCCGCGAGCGTGCTGCCGCCGCCGTGGCGGGGACCGGCGATCGTCGCCGCCTTCGCCTTCGGCGTGTGCGCCAGCCTATTGCGCATGGCGTTCGGCGGCCATTACCTCTCCGACGTGCTGCTCGGCGGCCTCGTCACCCTGATCATCATCGAGATCGCTCGCATGCTCCTGTGGCCGCGCGGCAGAGATCCTTCCGAATCGGCGCCGGACGTCTCCGCCGCCGGCGGCGGCGGCCGGACGGCGGCCGAGGTCGTGGAAGCGGCGCTGGCGGCCCGGCTCCCCGCTAAGCCTTTGGCCTGAAGCGCTTGGGATTGCGCGCGTCCACGGCGCGGCTATAAGTCGGCGCGACGACGGACGGTTCCAAAGAAACCGCTCGCCGAGTCATGGCCGGGCTCGTCCCGGCCATCCACGCGGTTCCGCTCCTCCTTTCGCCGCTCAGCTCTCGCGATCAGGCGGCGCATGGTAAACAGCGCAGCGGTGTCGGTCCTACCGCCTGCCGTCCGTCGCTGGCTCCCGGGCCCGAGGACGTGGATGGCCGGGACAAGCCCGGCCATGACAGCGTCAAATTCCCACCGCCTTGCGAAGCGAGTCCGTCCATGTCCACCCCCAAGCCCAAGATCAAGCGCGTCGTCCTCGCCTATTCCGGCGGCCTGGACACCTCGATCATCCTGAAGTGGCTGCAGGAGACCTACAACGCGGAAGTGGTCACCTTCACCGCCGACCTCGGGCAGGGCGGGGAGCTGGAGCCGGCGCGCAAGAAGGCCGAGATGCTCGGCATCAAGCCCGAGCACATCTTCATCGAGGACCTGCGCGAGGAGTTCGTGCGCGACTACGTGTTCCCGATGTTTCGCGCCAACGCGCAGTACGAGGGCCTCTATCTGCTCGGCACCTCGATCGCCCGGCCCCTGATCGCCAAGCGCCTGGTCGAAATCGCGCGAGAAACCGGCGCCGACGCCATTTCCCACGGCGCGACCGGCAAGGGCAACGACCAGGTGCGGTTCGAGCTCTCGGCCTATGCGCTCGAGCCGGACATCAAGATCATCGCGCCGTGGCGCGAGTGGAGCTTCGCCTCGCGCACCGCCCTCATCGACTTCGCCGAGAAGCACCAGATCCCGATCGCCAAGGACAAGCGCGGCGAGGCCCCCTTCTCCACCGACGCCAACCTCTTGCACACCTCGTCCGAGGGCAAGGTGCTCGAGGATCCGGCCGAGGAGACGCCCGGATACGTCTATTCGCGCACGATCGACCCGGAAGCCGCGCCCGACAAGCCGACCGTGATCGAGATCGGCTTCGAGAAGGGCGATCCGGTCAGCATCAACGGCGTGCCCATGAGCCCGGCGACCCTGCTCGCCGCCCTCAACACATACGGCCATGACAACGGCATCGGCCGCCTCGACCTGGTCGAGAACCGCTTCGTCGGCATGAAGTCGCGCGGCATGTACGAGACGCCCGGCGGCGCGATCCTGCTCGTCGCCCACCGCGCCATCGAGTCGATCACGCTCGACCGCGGCGCGGCGCACCTGAAGGACGAGCTCATGCCGAAATACGCCGAGCTCATCTACAACGGCTTCTGGTTCGCGCCCGAGCGCGAGCTCCTGCAGACGCTGATCGACAAGAGCCAGGGGCTGGTGACGGGGCGGGTGCGGTTGAAGCTCTATAAAGGGGGCGCCTATGTCGTCGGCCGCGACAGCCCCCACTCGCTCTACGATCAGGATCTCGTCACCTTCGAGGAAGGCGCGGTCGCCTACGACCACAACGACGCGGCCGGCTTCATCAAGCTCAACGCCTTGCGGCTGAGGACGCTGGCGAAGCGGCGGAAGAAGGCGGCGAAGGGGTGACGAGCAGCGGGTCCTGTCTCAGTCTGAATTGCGCCTTTCGGGCGGGAACCGCGCCTGCAAGGGGTCGCCTCGGGAAGGACCGGAGTGCGGGCGACAGCGGTCGCTCAATTGCCAGCGCGAAATCGCCTTCACCCCTCTTGCGAACCGGCGGCTTCTGCGCGTTGCTTACAATCGGACCATGAAAACTTTCCGTGATCGTCGCTATCCCCGTAACGATATGGCGCGCAGCGCCGTATACCTGCCGAGGCGCGCTCGCCTGCAAACCGACGGAGGCCTGCATCATGATAGCACGGCGATTTTTTGTGATGAATGCGGCGCTGACCGCCGCGGCCGGCTTACTCTGGCGAACAGCCCCCTCTCGGGCCACAGACTCGTTCGAGGTCACGCACACCGACGATGAATGGCGCAAGCTCCTCACGCCCGACCAATTCGTCGTGCTCCGCCAAGCCGGAACCGAGCGGCCCTTCACCAGCCCCTTGCTGCATGAGCAACGTCGCGGCCTCTTCGCCTGCGCGGGATGCGATCTCGACGCATTCTCGTCGACGACGAAGTTCGACAGCGGCACTGGGTGGCCGAGCTTCTGGGCGCCGATCGACAAGGCGGTTGGAACGACCGAAGACAAATCATTCGGGATGGTCAGAACCGCCGTCCATTGCAGCCGCTGCGGCGGCCACCTCGGGCATGTCTTCGACGACGGTCCGAAGCCGACGGGCCTTCGCTACTGCATGAACGGCGTGGCGATGACGTTCAAGCCGGCGACGGCCTGAAGAGCCAAAGGGTCGACCGCAATGATCCTGTTTCTGCTCGCCTATTTGGGCGGGGTGCTCACGATCGTCAGCCCCTGCATTTTGCCGGTGCTGCCTTTCGTCTTTGCCCGGGCCGACCAGCCGTTTTTGCGCAGCGGCCTGCCCATGCTCGTAGGGATGGCGGCGACGTTCGCCGTCGTCGCCAGCCTGGCCGCAGTCGCGGGCGGCTGGGCCGTCCAGGCGAACGCGTTCGGCAGGTGGGCGGCCCTTGCTCTATTGGCCGCTTTCGGGTTGACGCTCGTATTTCCCGGCCTGTCCGATCATTTGACCCGGCCGCTGGTGGCCCTCGGCGGCCGCCTGTCCGGGTCGGCGGATCGCGGCGCCTCGGCGCAGAAATCGACGCTTGCTCCCTCCCTGTTGCTGGGAGTCGCGACAGGTCTGCTCTGGGCGCCCTGCGCAGGGCCGGTGCTCGGCCTCATCCTCACGGGCGCCGCGCTGCAAGGGGCCAATGCGGGGACCAGCCTCTTGTTGTTGGCCTACGCGGCGGGAGCGGCGACCTCGCTGGCGCTAGCGTTGTTGGTCGGAGGCCGGGTCTTCGCGGCGATGAAGCGCTCGCTGGGGGTCGGGGAATGGATCCGGCGAGGGGTCGGCGTCGCTGTGCTTGCGGGCGTGGCCGCAATCGCACTGGGTCTCGATACCGGGTTTCTCTCTCGCATCTCTTACGCGAGCACGTCTTCACTCGAGCAGAATCTTCTGGACGGCTTGCACCCAACGCTAGTCCCGGCGCCGCGATCCTCGGTGGTGGCGACCGATGGCCCCGCCATGGCGGCCGCCAATTCGGCGCCGGGCGACGAAAACCCCGCCATGATGATGAAAGAAAAGCCGACGGAGCCCAGCGTGGTCATGAACGGCGGCCCGGCGATGATGTCGGCGAATCCGGGGACGGCGGGCGACAATCCGGCCATGATGATGAAGGCGAAACCGAGCTTGGCGATGGAGACCCTCCCCGTCGAAGGCGCCGCGCCCTCGCTTTCCGGCGCGGTCGAGTGGCTGAATTCGCCACCGCTGACCATGGACGCCCTCAAGGGCAAAGTCGTGCTCGTCGATTTCTGGACCTACTCGTGCATCAATTGTTTGCGGGCAATCCCCTACGTTCGCGCTTGGGCCGAGAAGTACCGGGATCAGGGACTCGTGGTTATCGGCGTGCACGCGCCCGAATTTGCCTTTGAGAAGAACGTCGACAACGTGCGCAAGGCGACCGCCGATCTCGGAATCGACTATCCGGTGGCGATCGACAACAACTATGCGATCTGGCGCGCGTTCGACAACGATTATTGGCCGGCGCACTATTTCATCGACGCTGAAGGCCGTATCCGCCACCATCATTTCGGCGAAGGCGACTATGACGGTTCGGAGCGCGTGATCCAGCAGTTGCTCGCCGAAGCCGGGAAAACCGACGTTTCGTCAAGCATCGTCGCCGTGCACGCGTCCGGGGCGGAGGCGGCGGCGGACGTGGAGGACGTGCAATCGCCCGAGACCTATGTCGGCTATTCGCGAGCGGAGAACTTCGTTTCGCCGGGCGGCGCTGTCCCCGACGCTCGTCACCTCTATGACGTTCCGGCGCTCCGCCTCAACGACTGGGGCGTTGCAGGCGCGTGGACGATCGGCAAGGAAAGCGCCGCTCTCAATGAAAAGGGCGGCAGCATCGCCTACCGGTTTCATGCGCGCGATCTTCATCTCGTTATGGGCCCCGGACCTGACGGTTCGCCAGTCCATTTCCGGGTGACGATAGACGGGACCGCGCCGGGGGAGAGTCACGGCGCCGATACCGATGCCGAGGGCATGGGCGTCGTCGAGCGACAGCGGCTCTATCAGCTCGTCAGGCAAGGCGGCGCTGGCGGCGACCACACGTTCATGATCGAGTTTCTCGATCCAGGCGTGCAAGTCTTTGCGTTCACATTCGGCTGAAACCGGAGTTCAAAATGAACCTGTCGTCCAAGGCCGGAATGCACCGAAAAACATTCGCTGCCGCGGTAGCCCTTCAAAGCGCTTTCGCCCTTGCGCTGAAGCGCGATTGGCTAAGAGCGACATCGCAAAGCCCACGGCATGCAACGGAGAAAGGCGACACCTCCCGTCGAGCGGACCTGCTCTGTTCGGGGTCGC
>Ga0074045_10003926_pt1 | contig 13293 bp, 8 predicted proteins | sample BogForMeECP23OM2_FD_94442 | JGI IMG/M metagenome (GOLD analysis project Ga0074045, IMG submission 94442) | Bog forest soil microbial communities from Calvert Island, British Columbia, Canada - Bog Forest MetaG ECP23OM2 | ecosystem: Environmental > Terrestrial > Soil > Wetlands ... | reverse complement strand
TTCGGTGCGGAAGACAGGCAAGGTGCTGCTGGCGAGTGACGCGGTGGAACGTGGTTCGGTGCTGCACACGGTAGCCACGAACCTGACCCAGCTCTGCTTTGACGATCTGGACGCGCCGCCGGTCGTGGTCGGTGCTCGCAACTGGATCACGCCGGCCCCGGAACTGGAAGCCATGTTCTTTCCGCAACCGGAGTGGCTGCTGGATGCGGTGCACGAGCGCATCCTGCCCCTGAAAGGTTACCGGCCTCGCACCAACCACACCATTGGAGAACTGGCGCGGCGCAGCCGCCACGGCATCTGAGCGCGAAGTCGTGTGTGATCCGAAGCACCCTGAAAGCAAGAACAGAGCGCTGTAATTTCGGGGACGATTTCCACCGGTTCCCGCTTCCAGTCATGGGGAACACAATCCGCTGATGCCATTCACCTATTCATTAAGCTGCATGCGAGTGGAGGAAATTTGCGCATCCCAGTCGCACCGTAGTAACTAACAATTCTGCGGCTGATGTGGGGCCATTCCATTCTTACCCGCTAAAATGGTTAAAGGGGCCGGCTGTTCTAAACTTTTACCCGCCGCAGGGCTGGTTGCTGGGCGACCGTTACAAGACTTGGGGAATTCAAGCGACTGGAGACAAGATTTGGATCGACCGAATGAGTTAGTTCAGGCTCAGGACCACGCTGCCTGCTCTCTGGATGCCAGCTACGTGCTGACGTGGGAGGAAATCGCGAACCTGACGGCGGAACCGGGCAAGCCGGCCGAGACCCTGATGAACGTGGTCGCGTTGATTGCCAGACGGTTTGGCGTGGACGTTTGCTCCGCTTATCTGTTGGAGCCCGACCGCGCCAATCTCGTGCTGGCCGCGACGCTCGGCCTGCGCCATGAATGCGTGGGCAAGCTCCGCATGGCAGTCAATGAAGGGCTGGTCGGCCTGGTCGCGGAACAGGTCCGCCCGGTGGCCGTGGAACAGGTCAGGAATCACCCCCGCTTCAAGTATTTCAGCGAAGCCGGCGAAGATGCTTACCAATCGTTCCTGGGAGTTCCCCTCATCGATCGCGGCGTGCTGCAAGGCGTGCTGGTGATTCAAACCGTAGAGGCGCGAGTCTTCCCTGAAAATGAGATTCGTCTGCTCGCCGAGGCGGCGAGCCGGGTGGCGCACGTAGTGAGCGAAGCCCGCACCCTCGACCGTTTTATCGCGCCGGTACAGGAGCGGCTCTGGGCGCTGGCCCGCAACCTGTGGTGGAGCTGGGATTACGATTCGGCCAGCTTGTTCCGCGAACTGGATCCGCAGCGCTGGAGCCGGCTCAATCACAATCCCATCCTGCTGCTGAACGAGTATCCTCTCGCCAAACTGGAAGCGCGCGCCGCCGAACTCACCCTGCACAGCCGGATCAACTACGCCTATCGCCGCCTGCGCGAGTACCAGGATGCGGAGCGCACCTGGGGTGCGCGCCACGCCGGTGTGCTGCGGCCCCGACCCGTGGCTTATTTCTCCGCAGAATTTGGCGTGCATGAATCTCTTCCGGTCTACTCCGGAGGACTGGGGGTTCTGGCCGGCGATCACATCAAGAGCGCCTCCGATCTCGGGATTCCGCTGGTCGGCGTGGGCCTGTTTTATGGCCAGGGATATTTTCGCCAGCACCTCGATCGCGACGGCTGGCAGCACGAAGAGTACCTCGAAACCGATGTCAACCACCTTCCGATGGAAACTGCTATCGGGAAAAACGGCAGACCGGTCGAGGTGCAGGTTGACACCCGCCATGGTTCGATCCGCGCCAAAGTCTGGCGCGTGAAAGTAGGCCGCTGCGATTTGTTTCTCCTCGACTCTGACGTAGAAGGCAATACCCCAGAAGACCGCGTGCTGACTTCGCGTTTATACGGGGGCGACGGACGCGTTCGCGTACACCAGGAACTGCTTCTCGGTGTGGGCGGCTTGCGCGCCCTGAAAGCGCTCGGTATAACCCCGGGCGTGCTTCACCTGAACGAAGGGCACAGCGGGTTTGTGGTCCTGGAAGCGATTCGCCAGCGCATGGAAGAAGAGGGCATCGGCTTCGAGAAGGCCGTGCCGCGGGTTTCCCGGGAAGTGGTCTTCACCACCCATACTCCCGTGCCCGCTGGCCATGATCGCTTCGATGCCGATCTGGTCGAAGAGCACCTCGGACCTCTGCGCGAGGCCCTCGGTCTTTCCAAGCAAAGTTTCATGGCACTGGGGCGAGAGAATCCGGAAAGCGACGAACGCTTCTGCATGACCGTGCTCGGGCTGAAGCTCGCGCGGCGAGCCAACGCGGTTTCTTCTCTGCACGGTGAAGTTTCCCGCGCCATGTGGACGGGACTCTCCGCGGGCAAAACGGAAGACATGGTTCCTATCGGGCACATTACTAACGGCGTCCATGTTCCTTCCTGGCTGGCCCCGCAGATGTTCCGGCTCTACGACCGTCATCTCGGAACGGGATGGCATCTGCGCAGCAGCGAGGCCAAAATCTGGGACGGTATCGACGACGTCGACGACGGCGAGCTCTGGGAAACTCATTTCAGCCTGAAGTCGCGGATGATCGAATTTGTGCGCCGCCGCGCCGTCAATCAGGCCTTGCGCCGCGACGAACCACGCGCCGTGCTGCAGCACCTGGAGCGCGTCCTCAGTCCCGATGCGCTGACCATCGGTTTTGCCCGCCGCTTTGCCACCTACAAACGCGCTAATTTGATTTTGACCGACATCGAAAAAATCGCCAGCATGGTCAATGACCCGAAACGCCCGGTGCAGTTCGTGTTTGCTGGCAAGGCACATCCGCTCGACGAACCCGGCAAGCGCGTTCTGCAGCAGATTGCCCAGTTGATGCGTGATCCGAAGTTTTCCGACAAATTCGTTTTCGTCGAGGATTACGACATCAACGTGGGCCGCCATTTCGTGCAAGGTGTTGACGTCTGGCTGAATAATCCGCGGCGTCCTCTGGAAGCCTCCGGAACCAGCGGCCAGAAAGTGGTTTTGAATGGAGGCTTGAACCTCTCGGTCCTGGATGGCTGGTGGGCGGAAGCTTACGACGGCCTGAACGGCTTCGCCATCGGGCACGGCAGAACTCACTCTGACATGAATGTTCATGACACCCGCGACGGGGAAGAACTGCTGCGGGTGCTGCGCGAAGAAGTGATCCCTCTTTATTACCAGCGCGATCGCGATGGCCTTCCCCGCGGCTGGATCCAACGCATGAAGCGCACCATCCGCACCCTCGGCTGGCGCTTCAACGCGGATCGCATGGTGATGGATTACACGCTCAAGTGCTACGTTCCGGCGGCGGGCGGCACCTCGAGCGACCTGCGGCTGCGCGTGTAAAGCACAGCTTCCGAGGGGGCGGGCACCTCCCGTAGCCCACGCCACAACGAGCCGGTACTACGCTTCTGGCCCTCTCGTGCCTCCATTTCGACTTGACAGTTCCGCGAGATCCTATAGTATGGTATGAATATTTATGCACTAGGGTGGATAAATATGCCTTACTCGGGGGAGTGGGGAACGGACTGACCGGCTGGGACCTGAAGAAAATCTAATGGCGGCCAAACTCAAAACCGCGGTTTTCGGCGCGACCGGCTATTCCGGCCTCGAGCTTGCTCGCCTTCTCGGCAGGCATCCACGGACCGAAGCGCCCTTGCTTTTGCGGCGCGGCACAGAGAGTGACGACTCCGGCAATCACAAAGGTAATGGCCATGCGCCGGTCCAGCCCTTTTCGTGGTCGGCGTTGGAGCAGCATGGCGTGGAACTGCTATTCCTGGCCACCCCGCACAACGTATCGCGCGAACTGGTTCCTGAGGCGATTGGGCGTGGGCTGCGGATCGTCGATCTAAGCGGCGCATGGCGGCTGAAACAAGAACAGAACCGCACCGTTTATGGCTTCAAAGATTCGAACGCCCAAACCGCGGCCGAACTTACCGAGCGTGCTGTCTACGGTCTGCCCGAGTTGAAGCCGAATGCAGACCAGATACCGTCAGCCGCGCTGGTGGCGAATCCAGGGTGCTACGCAACTTCCGTCATTCTTGCGCTGGCGCCCTTGCTGTCGGCCGGCTTGGTGGATTGCGATCGCGGCATCATCTCCGACTCAAAATCGGGCGTGTCTGGTGCCGGCAAGGAACCCACGGCGCGCACTCACTTCGTTTCGGTGGCCGACAACTTTTCTGCGTACTCTGTTTTCGGGCACCGGCACACCGGCGAGATTCTCGAGCAACTGGCACTCAATTCCAGCCAGTTGATTTTTACTCCGCATCTTTTGCCAATTCCACGCGGGATTCTGTCCACGATTTATGTCTACCTGAAACGGGAAACGACGGCAGATGAAATCCAAAGTTGTTTTCAGGATTTCTATCAAGGCAAGCGGTGGATTCGTATTTTCCCGGCATCGAGCTTGCCGGACATCCAGCTCTCCGTGCACACCAATTACTGCGACCTCGGTTTCTGCCTCGCGCGCGATGGCCGCCGGCTCGTGGTCGTTTCCTGTCTCGACAACCTGCTCAAAGGCGCAGCCGGTCAAGCGGTGCAAAACATGAATCTCATGTATGGCTGGGACGAAGCGGAGGGTCTGCAGTGAAGATTGTGGTCAAAATCGGCGGCGCGGCGCTGGAGGATAAGCCGACTCTTCGGAAATGCGCGAAAGCGGTGGTGCAGCTTGCCCAGGACGGGCACCAGGTCGCCGTCGTGCACGGTGGTGGCAGCGCGCTGACCCGCACCCTGAAGCTCCTTGGGAAAAAGAGCGACTTCATCCACGGCCTGCGTGTGACTGACGCCGAGACGCGCGATGTTGCCCTGATGGTGCTCGCCGGCATCGTGAACAAGAATCTGGTAGCGGCGATCGCTGCAGCCGGGTGCCCAGCCATCGGCCTTTGTGGTGGAGACGGCGGCGTCTTTCGTGCCCGCAAGAAACAGGACACGGAACACGACTTGGGATTTGTCGGCGAAATCTGTTTTTCCGAGCCGCGCTGGCTCAAAGCCATCTGGGCCGAAGGCGGCATTCCCGTGCTTTCCTCGGTTGCGCTCGGAGGCGACGGGCAGTATTACAACGTAAACGCCGACCAGATGGCGGCCGCTTGCGCCATCGCGTGCCAGGCCGACGCACTGATTTTTCTCACCGACGTGCCCGGTGTAAAGCAAGCTGACGGTGCGGTGATGCCTCGCTTGGATACGAAACAAGTTGCCGGGCTGATTGATGAATCCGTGATTAGTGGCGGCATGATGCCCAAGCTCGAAGCTTGTACTCAGGCTCTCAAATCGGGGGTGGGGCGCGTGCGCATCCTGCCCGCGGCGGAGGTCGAAGTTCTTCCCCTCTTCTATTTCACCAAGATTGAATGCGGCACCGAGGTACTGAGAGCATGAGCCTCGAGTCCGTCTCCCGCATGGAAGCGAAGCTCTTGCTTCCCACCTACGAGCGCCAGCCCATTCTCTTTGTGCGCGGGCGCGGCGTGTATCTCTGGGATTCCCGCGGCCAGCGTTATCTGGATTTCCTGAGTGGAATTGGCGTCAACGCGCTCGGCCACAACCATCCTGCGATTCAGGCGGCGATTCGGCGCCAGGCGGGCCGGTTGATTCATGTTTCCAATTTGTTCTTCCACGAGTATCAAGCGGAACTGGCGCAGCAACTCACACAAATTTCCGGACTCGACCGCGCTTTCTTCTGCAACAGCGGCACCGAGGCCTGGGAAGGAGCGCTCAAGCTTGCCCGCGCCTTTGCACAGACAAGCAAGAAGAATGGCAACAAGGCAAATTCAAAGACGCGCATTCTTGCCATGGAAAACTCTTTTCATGGACGCACATTCGGCGCGCTCGCCACTACCGGGCAGCCGAAGTATCGAGCGCCGTTTGTTCCGCTGATGCCCGGCGTGACTTTCGTCAAGTTCAATGACTTGGGCGACCTGCAACGAAAATTCGATTCCAGCGTCTGCGCGGTGTGCATCGAGACCATTCAGGGAGAGGGCGGAATTTGTCCGGTCAATCGGGAGTTTCTCGAACTCGCCTCGCGCTTAACCAAACGGAGCGGCGCCTTGCTCGTGCTCGACGAAGTTCAGTGCGGCCTCGGCCGCACCGGACGCCACTTTGCCTATCAGCACTACGGTGTCTTGCCCGACGTGGTCACCGTCGCCAAACCTCTGGCTTGCGGCTTGCCGCTTGGTGCCATCCTGACCACCGAACGGGTTGCGAGTTGCATGCATCCAGGTATGCACGGCACCACATTCGGCGGAGGCCCGCTTGCATGTGCCGTTGCCATCGAGTTTCTGCGCGAGGAGAAGAAGCTGCTGAAGCACGTGCGCGCGACGGGCGAATACTTTCACTCCGCGCTTAAGGCACTCGACAAGAAGCACAAATCGATTCAGGACGTTCGCGGAGCCGGCCTGATGCAGGCCGTGGAATTGGATTCTCCCGAACTGGCGAAGGCGGCAGCACGGCAACTGCTGCAAGAAGGAATTATCATCAATCGCACGCACGAAACCGTCCTGCGCTTTCTGCCGCCTTATGTGATTCAAAAGAAGCACGTAGATCAGGTGATCAAGGCTCTGGACGCGGCGTTATACAAGAATGCAGAGGCCACGCAAAAGCGCACGAACAAAGAAGGGAAGTCCGCTCCGGCGCGGCGCCAGGAGGCCCATGCGCACGCGTGAAGCGGTGCTGCCCGATGCCGAGCAGATTCATGCGCTCATCGCGGCCTACTCCGGCGACGGCACGCTGCTGCCGCGCACGCTGGCGGAGATCTGCGAGAACGTCCGTGACTTTGTCGTCCTGGAGCATGAGGAACGCATTATCGGATGCGGCGCTCTCCACCTCTATGGCGTGCACCTGGCGGAGATTCGTTCGATTACCGTCGATCCCAGGAGCCAAAGCAGCGGCGGCGGCCGGCGCCTGGTGAAGGCGCTTCTGGCGCAGGCGGAGAAACACAAAGTCAGCTGCGTGTGCCTGTTCACGCGCATTCCAGAGTTTTTCTCGCGCCTGGGATTCACTCTTGCTGCTCACCAGGATCTTCCCGACAAGATCCACAAGGATTGTTATAAGTGCCCCCGGCTTTATCGCTGCGACGAGGTCGCGATGATCCGAGGCGATCTACCTACGTTCGCAATTTTGCCACCGCCCAAGAACTGGTTGAAGATTCAGGCATGACATCGCTGCGCCGTTCTCCTGAGAAAATCCGTTTGCCCGTAGGATTCACTTTCTCGGCGGTTGCTGCCGGAATTAAGGTCAGCGGCCGGCCGGACCTTGCGCTGGCGGAAGCCGCCAATGGCGCGAACGCGGCGGGATTGTTCACGAAGAATCGCGTCGTCGCCGCCCCCGTGGAAGTGGGCCGCGCGTCGTTGCGTTCGACCGGCGGACGCGTTCGAGCCATTGTCGTGAACTCCGGAAACGCCAACTGCGCCACCGGGCGCGCCGGCATTCAAGCCTGTGAGCGAGTCTGCCGCGAAGCCGGAAAGCTGTTTGGCGTGCCCGCTGCCGAAGTATTTCCTTCCTCCACCGGCATCATCGGAGTTCGACTGGCGGCGGAAAAAATACTCGCAAAATTGCCGGAGCTCATCGCGGCGCGTTCCGCCAGCCAGCGCGGCGTCCTCGCCTTCGCCCGCGCCATCATGACCACTGACACGCGGCCCAAGCTGGCTTCTGCGCGCTTCCGAATTGCGTCGAAAGAAGTCACCGTGCAGGGCATCGCCAAGGGGGCCGGCATGATCCACCCGCAACTGGCGACCATGCTTGTGTACTTGTTCACAGATGCGGGTGCAAGCCCGCGTGAGCTGCAGTCTCTTCTGCGCGAGGCGTGTGACCATTCATTGAATTGCATGTCCATTGACGGCGACACCTCCACCAACGACACGGTGCTGCTGCTGGCGAGCGGCGCGAGCGGTGCGCGGGTAAGAGATGTTCGCATCCGGAAGAAGTTCTCCACCGCCCTGACGGCCGTATGCCAGTCCCTCGCCGAGCAAATCGTCAGTGACGGTGAAGGCGTGCAACACGTGATTCGTCTGTTTGTCGAACAGGCGCGGAGCAGGGAAGAGGCGCTGCTGGTAGCGCGGACGGTTGCTCACTCCATGCTGGTCAAGACCGCATGGGCTGGGGCTGATCCGAATTGGGGACGCATTCTCGCTGCCGTGGGAAGATGCGGCCTGCCCATCGATCCGTCGCGCGTCCAGATTTCCATTGGTAGTCAGAAGGTATGCCGCAACGGAGTCGCGTGCATGTTCAACGAGCGGCAAGCCCACATCAGTCTCGCGCAGCCGGTCTGCGATGTTCGCGTGCAGCTCGAGCGTGGCCAGCACGCGGTGCGATTTCTCACTACCGATCTGACCGCAGAGTATGTGCGGATCAACGCCGATTACTCGACCTAGAAAAGGTCTAACGCCTGCCCTTAGAAGCTGAACATCGCCTGCAATTCAATTTTCCGATTTGCGGCCATGCTCGAGAAGGGTCCACCCGCCAGAGCAGTCGACTGCCCGAAATTGGGCGAGGTCAGGGTTCCGTTAGGAGTTGCCGCGTTGACCTTGTTCAGAACGTTTCGCGCATTCACGCTGAACGTCAAGCTATAACGCCGACTGGTGGCCGCACCCATGCCCCCGAAGCCTCCGCCGCCACCGGGTCCCCGTCCTAAGCCGCCGCCACCGGGTCCCCCACCGCCGCGCGGACCGCCTCCGCCGGGAGGACCGCCGCCCTGCTGTGCTCCACTGCTGTCATGCGTTTCCGGTCCGAAGCCAAACGTTTTCGCCAGTCGCAGGTTCAGCGTAAAGTGGTTCGGGCCGGTCAGGTAGTTGATGGGAATCGGAGTGTAGGGAGTAGTCGGAATCGCGTAGTGAAGGCAAGCGGCGACCGTCGGAAACGGGCACGACTCCGAAGGATTGGTGCCGAATGCCGGTCGGTCGTTGAACTGCAAATCGCCGCTCAAATCCTGACCCACGGTGACGTTGTAGGGCGAGCCGGAATTGAAAATCATGAATGGACTCACGCGAAACCCGCGCGGCAGACCGATTGCCCCCCCCATAAACACGCGGTGCCGGGTGTCAAAGGAAGCTCGCCCGTAGTCGAGGCTCAAATCGTGCTGATCGGATGGAAAGCTCCCCGCGCCCGAAGCATCGCTGTTCGCGTAATTCAAAGAGTAGTAGCCGAACAGAGAAAGCTTCGCGCCAGCGCGAATGTTGAAGTTCGCGATTAGCTGATTCTGCCGGAAAACTCCGTCGGAGGAATATTGGAAATAGTACGTGCTTGGGAGCAACCCCGTGGGGTATGGATAGTTGGTGGCAGGAGCGTTAGTGCCCAACGACAGAAGTTGGTGCACGCCGCGGGAATTCAGATAGGTAACCGTAACGTTTGCGATCTTTGTTACCTGTCGCTCCAGCGTGAACGCACTCTGCATAATGTACGGCGCGTGCAATTCCGGTCCGATCTGGTAGATCGAGGAAACCGTCTGCGACGGCAACTGGCTCACCGGGGGTACAGTCGGGAAAAAACTCAACTGCGAGCACGGCTGTGACTGTGGACATGACAGGGCGTAACTGTTCTGAGTTGTGCCGTTCAAACGGTCGGCATTGAGGACCAAATCCTGGCCAAAGCGGTCGTAGAACAGGCCAAAACCGCCGCGCAGCACGGTCTTCGGAGCGCTCTTTCCGCCTCCGCCTATGCCCCAGGCAAAACCGAGCCGGGGTGCCCAGTCGGCATGATCGTGAATCGCGTTCTGCGTTTCAAAGCGCAGTCCGCCACTCAGCGTGAGAGTGGGACGCACCTTCCAGTCATCCTGTATGTACAAACCAGTATCCGCAACGGTGACCGGCACGGTGGGTACTGGAGCGCCGACTACCGGAGGCGCCTCGAGCGTGAACTTGACCGCGCCCAGAGGCGCATTGCCCATCCGGAGATCATTCAGCGCGGTCGCGTAATCCGTTAAGCTCGCGAAGGTGAAGCTGCCATTGAACCCAGCGCCCGAGGTATTGACCTCATGAACTACGCGCAGACGCCCTCCGAATTTCAGGAAGTGCTTTCCCAGCGACATTGAGGTGTAATTCTGCAGTTCGTAGTGATTCTCGTTGTCGGTCTGCACTCCCGCACTACTGCGTCCGCCGGAGAACGCCCCGAGCACATTGATGGACGCGGTTGTCGTGAACCCGCTCGGCAGTGTCTGCAACGGAGTCTGCAACGGGGTCTGCCCGCTGTTGTCGCGCAAGTACTGGAAGCGGGTCTCATTGACCACCTTCGGCCCTAGGATCTGCGTATCGCTGATCTGCACGGTGTGTTCGGTGGAGGTGGTGTCGTAGCCCGCCTCGGGCAGGGTTGACCCGCCGACGCCGGCGTTCTGCTGCGTGTCACGATAAAACTGGTAGCGGGCGGTGAGGGTATTATTGGTACTGACCTGGTAATCAATGCGCGGACCGATGTTGGTGCGTGTGCGCGGGTTGGGAACGCTCTCGCTCAGTTGAATCGGACTGAGCGCGCTGAGGTCCAGCGTCGGCGCATTTACGACTGCGATCTCGTCGATATTGCGCCGCTGCACGCTGAAGAAGAAGGACGCTTTCTTATTGATCGGCCCTCCGATGTTTCCCTGGTAGATCACCGAATCGTACGGTTGTGTCTCATTGGCGGCCAGGAAAGGATTGCGCGTGTTCAATCCCGAGCTGTTTCCCTCGACTGAAAATTGGCCGTGATATTTGTCCGTGCCCGGTTTGGTGAAGATTTCGATTCGTCCATAGCCCAGCTTGTCGTATTCGGCTGAAAACGGATTCTGATTGATGCGAATCTCGCGAATCGATGACTTCGGCGGAAGCTCTCCGGCGGTAAATCCATCGATGTAAATCTGCCCTCCGTTGGGACCGGCCGAGGGTCCAGCCAGCGCTTGCAGGTCAGCCAGCAACTCGTCAGGATCGTCGGGAAGCGCTTCCAGATCTTTGCCGCTAAGCACGATCGCGCTGGCATTGCTGGCGGGATTGACGTCGACTTGAGGAGTCTCCTCCTGAACGTTGACTTTCTCCTTCTGCACGCTGATGTCGAGCGAAATGTTGAATTGCGCGACTTCGCCCGCCGCTACGGCCACGTCGTTCTGCACAAAAACGGCGAATCCCTGGGCGTTCGCCGTGACCGTGTATTTGCCCGGCGCCAGATTTCCGATTTCGTAACCCCCGCTGCGGTTGGTGGTAGCAGAATGCGTTTGCTTGCCGGATACCACGATCGCCACCGTGGCGTTTGGAACCACTGCCCCTGAGGGATCGGTTACCTGTCCGCGCAAGGTTCCCGCAGTTGTTGGTGACGGGGCCGGCGCTTGCGCCGATGCAGGCGCAGCCAGGCCAGCCAGCGTCGCCAAGATCAGAATTGCCAATATGCAGACTGATAACTTCAACACGCACCTTTTCTTTCCAGGCAGATCAAACAGATTGAGACATGGATCCAGATTTGTTCGCTACTGCGCCGCTTCACCTTCCCCGCCGGATGTGTTTAGCGACCACGGCGAAAGCAGCGTGGATGCGCTTTGATTTGGCGCCGCCGTCAGGATGGCGTCCACTCCGGCCAGCAGCGTCACCGCCGTTATCGCGCTCGCATCTCCGCCCTCGGTCGCGACGATCATCACGGCATCGCCTTTCTGCAGGTCCGCCAGCTTGCTATCGGGCAAACGGCTCAACAGACGCTGAAAATCCGGAGGACCATTCCCGACCGGGCCGCCACCCGGCCGCGCTTCGCCGGCAACCGGCGTACCGCCCTGCGCAGGATTGTTGCCGCTACGTTGCTGTCCGTTCGCGACGGCCGCGCCCCCCGCGCTCTTTAGCCGCATGGCGATGCGTTGCGCCATCTCCGCCGGCAGCTTCTTCATTTGCGAATCGGCGGATACCTTCACCACCACTGCGCTCTTGCCGATCGCGTCCTGCACCGTCATCGTGTTGTTCGCCGCGTCGATGGCCTTGATGATTCCTGCAATATTCCGAAATGTGCCGGAGACAACTTCCTCCGCGCTCAACTCGCTGCCATCGGAGTTGCGAGTTCCGCGCGCGCGCAACTGATCGCCCACCTTGATTTGCGCCATGATTTGGCTGGCGGGCGCCGCCTTCGCGTCATCGAACTTTACCGAGCCGGGCGCGTAGCGGCGCATGATTGTATCTTTGGCAATGTGGACAGCGATACTCCGGCTCGTACCTAGGCCACCGGATGAAATCGTGATGGTGTCCGCGGCGGCGTCCACTTTAGTGACGAGCCCTCCCACTCCCCGTTTCTGCCAGTCGTCGCGGTCGTGCTGCTGCTTGGCTGCCACGTCGGCCTGTTTCATCACAATCACCGCCAGCGCGGCAATGACGATGGTGTGCCCGTCCCCATCCGTCGACGCTTGCCCGCGCACCAGCACGCGATCCCCGGGCTGCAAGTCTTGCTCCTGCAGCGCCGTCGCGTTCTTCAGATCCTTTTCTCCTGGAGGCACGCGCAGGATTTTCGTCGAGCCCGTGAGCATCGCCCTAACCTCGCCGCCTGATTCAGCCGTGACCGTGATCGAATCCGCCTGAACCGTCTTGATGACCCCCACGGCCTTGGCGATTTGCACGCCTGCCGAACTTCCGGGTGCTTTATCTTGCGCTACCACCTGGCCCGGCCCCGTCAGAATCAGAGGGACCAATGCCGCGAGCAGACCGGTCGCAAGAAGGTGCGTGGTTCGAAGGCACACCCGTAGCCGCCTCTGCCAAAGAGATCGCATCTTCTAACTTTAGCATCGCCAATAGCGCCTGCTTAGCCCTTTACGAAGTTTTACCGGGTATTGACGTTGCTTTTACAGGGATGCTGGCAACTGCACTCGGTCGCGTCGCATCCAGTATGAAGACGGTAGCCTTGCCCCCAACCAGTGATTTTGCGTAGAGGCCCATGCCAGCCGGCGAATTCAATCCCGAAGAGCAGGCCCATCCAGTAGCGGCAGGACTCCTCTACCGGTTGGTGGTTGCCTTCCCGAGTTGGGCGGGTGCGATTCTGGCTGTGTATTCTATTTTCTTGTGACGATTCAGCGCTCTCAAGATTCGTCTGAGATAAACGATAAACGGAACACAATTAGCGGAGGCCACACGGTGAACAAATCCCGGCCCGGCAATCCTGGGAAAACTAAAGAAACGATTTTGAACCGTTCCGCTTGCTTGAAGGCGAGTGCTTGTGCGCTAGTCGCCCTGCTGGCCGCTCTTCTTGCAGTCGGCCCTGCGCTGCGGGCTCAGGATGCCGTTGCCACCATTGCTGTCGACGTCAAAGTAGTCACACTGCCCGTCACGGTTCGCGACAAACATGGCGCGATCGTCCGCGACCTCACCAAAGACGATTTCACGCTTCAGGAAGACGGCCGTCCGCA
>Ga0074045_10003925_pt1 | contig 13295 bp, 9 predicted proteins | sample BogForMeECP23OM2_FD_94442 | JGI IMG/M metagenome (GOLD analysis project Ga0074045, IMG submission 94442) | Bog forest soil microbial communities from Calvert Island, British Columbia, Canada - Bog Forest MetaG ECP23OM2 | ecosystem: Environmental > Terrestrial > Soil > Wetlands ... | reverse complement strand
TCCCCGTCGAGGTCTGCGTCACCTCCAACCTCCGCACCGGCTGCTGCCCCGCGCTGGACGACCACCCCCTGCGCGCCTACTTCGACCTCGGCCTCATGGTCACCCTCAACTCCGACGACCCGCCCATGTTCGGCGCCAGCCTCCTCGACGAGTACGCCCTCGCCCACTCCCACTTCGGCTTCTCCCTCTCGCAGCTCCGCGAGCTCGCCGCCAACGCCGTCGAAGCCAGCTTCCTCCCCCCGCACCGCAAACTCGCCCTCCTCTCCCGCATCGAGCAATACCGCTAGCTTTTTGTCATTCCCGTAGGGAATCTGCTTCTGTTTTTGCCCCTTGTTTGTCATTCCCAGAGGGAATCTGCTCTTGCTTCTGCCTTTTTCCTTGCTCTTGAACGGTGGTTGAACGAGAATTGGCATCACCGCGTTTACCAGATTTGGGGTACGAATGGCAACCGTAGAGTACTGCCTTTACCGTGTGAATTTGATTCTTCCGAAGCAGCAATCGTGGCTTCACTATACCGTTAGCCGCGTCGAAGTGTTCATGGCGTCTTTAGAAGAGAAGCCTGAGTCGCAGGTTAGAGAAGGGTACCGCTGGCACATAGGAAATGTGGCTCTATACTCGGCAAGTTCTGGGTACTTCGCTATCGGCCGGACGACCCGATCTACAGTCGAAAAATTTGATGCTGAAACAGGTAATTTTGTTGAGGAAGAGTTGGAAACTAGCCCATACACTCATTGCGTCTTCGACGCAGAAATTGGGTTTGTCGGCGTCGCTAAGAAAGCATCGCTAGCCCCCACTACAAGAGGAATAGCTCGACGCATCGAAGAATTGCTTTCCAGGACAACTCAAGTTATAGAGAATGAAATACGAGTTGAAGTGGACCCGATTCCTGACCCTGAAAGTTTCTTACGAGAAATCCAGGCAGCTTACCGAGTCATGCAGTTCGCAGCCACTTTCCACGGCCCGAACCCGTTTGATGCTGACGAATACTTTCAAAAGCCCCTCGCGGCTTATCTCTCGGCCGCAGATGGGGAGCGAGGACGCACCCAGATCGACGGAGACGATCTTAATCGCGAAGTCATACAGGCAGTAACTAAAAGTACGGCCGCAACCGGTAATGAAGCTTCTGCAAAGATACAGAGAGTTAAGGGGGCGCGCGCGCATAAGATACATCTGAGTGGGAGTACGGTCGGAACAACATATGAAGAAGAACTCCATGATCCAAAGCAGGCCATAGATGATCTACGCGGTCTTTATCAGCGAGTGAGGGAGTAGATGAAGCAGATTCGCATAAGCAATGCGGACGATCTGCTGAAGCATTTTAATACGCTTGAGAACCACTACATCTATCGTGGACACGCGAACGCAGCGTGGCCCCTTCAGTCATCTCTGGAGCGAGTTATTGGTTCAAAATGGTGTTCCGCGGAGGCACGAAGATTTGAGGACTTTTCACTTGACCGTTTTAAAGCAAAATTTCACCTCTATGACCGCGAGAATATAACTCCCGATTCCAAGCTCGCGTGGCTCTCGGTGATGCAGCATTACGGAGTGCCGACGCGCCTCGTAGATTTCACGGAAAGCCCATACGTTGCTCTCTACTTTGCATTGGAAGCTTACCAACCAGCTACAAAGACGGACTTCGCGGTTTTTGCATTGAACTACACAGCCGTCATGGACGCTTCAATCGATCACATTCGGTGCAAGGACTCCACCTTCGTGGAGGACAGAGCTACTATCTATCCGAAGCAGGATGCCGTCTTCGATCAAATCGTAGACCGGTTTGCATATGACATTGTCTGGGTAACAGAGCCGAAACGACATAATGAGAGGCTCGATCGACAAGGGGGTTGCTTTGTGATCTCCGGGAACCGAGACAAACCCATCGCAGAAGCGTTGGAGTTAGCCTCCTACAGCAACTGTGAGTTCACGAAGTTCGTTATGGACCCTTCTCTATACCCAATTATCTTCAGGCTTCTAAGGAAGATGAATGTAACTAGCAAGAGCCTTTATGGTGACCTAGACGGATTGGCTCGCTCAATTCGGATGGAGATGCAGGTCTATTCTGTGCCAGTCCCCTAGAGCGGTCCATCCAATCATCCTTGTTCCCGTCCTGATCGCCGGGTGCCCCAGGTCTCGCTTCTGAGACCTGGGTTCTGCCCAACCCAGCCCCTCCCGCGCCCCGCGCAAACCGCCCGCCCCACCCCCACCTGCGCCTCAGAACTCGATCCTTCCCTGAAACGCGATCATGCGCGGTGAGCTGTCGCCACCCAACCCCACTCCCAGCAGCCCCGTAGGCGGCGAGATCGTGCTGGTGAGCGCGCCAAAGCCGGTCTGCGTTGCTGGTTCGCCCGGCGTGCCCGCCTGATTGCTGGGCAGCGTGAAGTTCGGGTGGTTGAAGACGTTGAAGAATTGCGTGTCGAAGCGGAAGGTGATGTGTTCGGTGATCGGAATCTTTTTCGTCAGGTAAACCTCGGAATAGGTGAAGTGAGGCCCGCGATAGTTGTTGCGGCCTGAGTTGCCGAACTGGCAGTTGACGGGCGTATCACCTCCGGCACACGCCCCGGTGCTGGGATCGACCACCGACGCAAACGCATCCGGATTGAGCCATTGCAGACTGCCAGTCTGGGTGACGCCTGGGACAGCACTCTTGCGATAGAGCGGAACGCCGGGGACCCGGTTTGCATACTGTGGTCCGCTGCCCTGGAAGATGCCGTGATTGTTCGCCGTATACGGAGCGCTCAGCACGCTGAACGGCAGTCCACTATGCAGGAACGCCGTCTCCGATACTTGCCATCCGCCCAGCGTCTGCCTCAGCCACGCGTGGCTGGAATGAAACGGAATCTCATAGATCCCGAAGGCCGACAGGTTGTGCCGAACGTCGTAGTCGCAGTTGCCGTACTCCTTGCGCAGATCGCCGGGCAGCGGAGAGAGAATGCCAAGGCTGGAATACGCAAGCAGGCCGCCGTTGGATACTTCGTCGATGCAATGGCTATAGGTATAGTTTCCGCGCAACGTCAGGCCGCCGAATTGCTTCGTCACGCTGCTTTGCAGGCCGGAGTAGTGACTGCCCGCGTCCGTGCGGAATTCGTTCACGCTGCCGAAGCGTTGGTCCAGCGGCTGGTTGTAGGCAAAGGGCGCGAAGCATCCATTGCACACCGTCTGATAGCCATTCAACTGCACTTGATATGGCTCATGCACGGAGCGCGTGCCGACGTAATCCACGCGCAGCCCGCCGCGCAGACCCAGTTCGCGCTCGATGCCCAGGCTCCATTGCAGAAAATAGGGCGTCTTCAGCGTGCCGCTGGGAAAGGTGTTCATGTTGACCGCCGCCGGACACGTAGGAGCGCCGGCAGCCAAACCGGCACACCCAGAGCCTCCCGACGCAAAAACATTCTGGAAGGATTGGTTGGCCTGTACGGTCGCGTCTACCGCGCTGTTTGCAACTCCTGGTGCAATGCTGACGCCGCCAATCTGTCCGTTGATCCCCCCGACAAAAACCGGAGCATACGGAGGGTTCGTCGCGCCCATGTCGGCTACCTGCGCGGGGATGATGTCGTTGAAAACGCCGCCACCCGCGTGAATCGCCATCTTGTCCGACATCTTGTAAGCCACGGACGCTCGCGGCTGCCAACTAAAGAGTGGTGTGCCGGGAAAGAGCGTTCGCACGTTGGTCTGGATCGCCTGATTCAATGGCTGGGTGATGTCATGCGCCATGTCGAGGAACGATCCCGCGGGCCGCGCAAATAGGCCGTGCTGGTTGACCGGGTCCGTGTTCCACGTCATGCGCAGCCCGGCGATCAGGGTCCAACGCGAACTGGCTTTGTAGGTGTCCATCGCGTATAGGTCAAGGTTGCCTTGAGCAATGCTCTCTTTTTGCGTGACCGGAAAGGTTGCCGTCGCCGTGGACGCGGCGCCGTAGGTAAACTGCGCCAGATCGTTATAGACCACGGTGGGCACCACGCCTTCACCCAGGTCGTAGTCGCTTACATCCAGCCTGCGCGAGTTCTCGCCGAACTTGAAGCTATGGCGTCCACGCGTCCAGATCAGGTTGTCGTTGATCTGCCACTGCGTGATTTTGCGGCCCTGGGTATAGGTCTGATCGTTTCCGCCAATCGTGCTGAACGGCGCGTTGGAACTGCCTCCGGCCAGCACAATCGGAAAAGTCTGGAGTACCTGAGCATAGTTATTGGGCAGAAAGAGGCTCGAATACCAACTTGCGCCGGGGTTGATCTGATTGATCAGATTTTGTGTGAACAGGTGCGTGTAGCCGACGACAAGCGTCCGCTGTGGCTGCGGAGAATATGAGTTGAAGATTGCGTTGATCGCATCGGTGTAAGCGGCCTGCAAGCCCGTGTCCTGCTGGAAGCGGTACCAAATACTGTTGTTCGCATCGACGGTGTGGTCAATCTTGACGACAATCAGGTCTTCGCTGTCGCTGTTGTTCATCGACTGCGTGCGGATGTTCGCGCAACCGGAGCCGTTGAACAGGTTGGTTGAGGTCTGGGTTCCGGGCAGCAACACACCATTCGCATCCAGCGGACAGGAGAGAACGGGCGTTGCCGTGCCTGCGGTGTTGCTGTAGAGCGCGAACATCTTCTGGTAGAAGGCGACCCCTTGCGGCTGCGCGGGCAGCACGGTTCCGTTGATCGGATCGGTCCCTCCCTGCGGCAATTGCTGCAAAACATATTGCTGATAAGCGGACGATGGTACAGTCGTTCGCGCAACCAAAGGAAGCGCCATGCGGATTCCTTCGTAATGCGCGAAGAAGAAGAGCCTGTCCTTGCGTATCGGTCCGCCTACACTTACGCCGAATTCATTCACCGTCGAGCGTGGCTTCTTCGCAATGTTTCCCGGAGTGTCGTTGGCATGAAGAAAGTAGTCCGTGGCGTTGAACAGCGAACCGTTCCATATCTCGTACACGTCGCCGTGAAACTGGTTCGTCCCCGATTTGGTGAAGTAGTTGACCTGCGACGCCCCGTAACGTCCCTGATCGACCGCGTAGGAGTTGGTGTTCACGGTCGCTTCCTGCAATGCGTCCAATCCGATGACAAGGTTCGTGGAAAGACCGATATTCAGTCCGAGAAACGGATCGTTCGCGTCGTAGCCATCCAGAATGTATCCGTTCGAGGTCGCCGGCAGCCCGTTGAACTCGACGTTGCCGTAGCCGCCCGCGGCCTTTGCGTCGTTCGACGATCCCGCGGTATTCATCAACGCGCCCGGCGCAAATTGCGCAATGTAGGTCAGGTCCTGACCTGGGTTGGGCAGGCTCTTGATGGTCTTCTCCGCGAGCGTAGTGGATGTATTCGCATTTTCAAGACTCATCAGCCCCGATTCTGCGGTGACTTCGATGGTCTGCGACGTGGCTGCGGGTGACAGCGTGAAATTGACAGCGGCGGTCTGACCCACCGAAACGCTTACCGGTTGCGACTGTCCGGGGCCGAATCCCGCCGCGCTGACCTCAATGCGGTAGGTTCCCGGATTCACTTGGCTGAAGAGAAAGCGCCCGTCCGCGTTGCTTTGGACGATGCGGACCGCGCCGGTATTCACCTCGGTTGCCTTGACCTGCACATTGGCAATCATTGCGCCGCTCTTGTCCGCAACGCTCCCCGCAAGAGCGCTGCTGGTGCCGCTCTGCGCCCAAAGCGGCAGTCGCAGCGTTACGGACATCACCACAAACAGGGCTACGGCTGTCCTTGCGATTTGAATGAGGAGACGTATTTAGGTGTACCTAATAATTAGGTTTACCTAAATTCAGCTAAATGTCAACTTTGCGCCAAGCCCCGCGCAAACCGCCCGCCAACGCCGTCGAAGCCAGCTTCCTCCCCCCCTCCCGCAAACTCGCCCTCCTCGCCCGCATCGAGCAATACCGCTAGCGGAGCATCAGCAGACGTAACTTCCCAGTTTTTATAATTTTGGAGCAGCTTGCGATCGATTGCGGTATGATGAACTGACTTGGAAAACAGATGAGGGGTTAATGCCAGTCACTGTTGCCAATATGCCTACTCGCGAGTGCCCTCCCTTCCTCCGGTGGGCAGGTAGTAAGCGTCGGCTATTGCCGATCCTGAAGAATTTCTGGACAAAGAACCACAAGCGTTATGTTGAACCGTTCGCGGGGTCAGCGTGCCTTTTCTTCGCTCTGAAGCCTCCCAAAGCAATCTTGGGAGACCTCAATCCCGAACTAATTGCGACCTATATCGAGGTCAAATACCGAATCGATGACGTATTGAAGGAACTGAGCAAGCTGCCACCATGGAACAAGACGGAATACTTGCGTCTACGGTCGCTCGATACCTCGACATTGCAGCCACATGTCCGTGCAGCTCGTTTCATCTATCTCAACAGATTCTGTTTCAACGGGATTTACCGGACAAACCTCGACGGTCAATTTAATGTGCCTTATAGTGGGGTCGGATGTGGCGCGGTTCCACACGATGATGTGTTTCAGCAATGTTCGCGTCGTCTACGCAAAGCCCGATTCGTTCGTGGAGACTTTGAAAAGGTCTTGAATCAGGCAGAGAAGGGTGATTTGGTATATATGGATCCCCCGTATGCTGTGCGAGCACGAAGGGTGTTTCGAGAATATGATCCCAGCACATTCACTCATGTGGACATTGCACGCCTGCGTTCGTGGATGGAGCGTTTGAACGCAGACGGCATTAACTTTGTGGTGAGTTACGCTGAATCGGACGAAGCAGACGTACTCAAAAAGGACTTTTCATATGAAACGATTGCCGTTCGCCGTCACATAGCAGGATTCGCCACACATCGTGCTATGACGAATGAATTGTTGATTTCGAACATTTGAAGGGCATAATGCCAATTCTGAATCCATCACAGCCCGCCGTGCCCACGATTGTCCCAACAGGGCAACTGCGCCACCTCACCGTCGAGCAAGTGAAGCGCAGCGACAGTAATCCACGCCATCTGTTTGATGCGGACGAGTTGCTGGAGCTAAAAACAAATATTGCGGAACATGGCGTTCTCGTGCCGATAACCGTATATCAGGCGAAGGGCCAGGCAAAGTTTTCCATCCTCGATGGCGAGCGCCGCTACCGCTGCATGGTCGATCTCGTAAAGGAAGGGCGTCGAGGTAAAGACGGCGCAGAACTTACGCTGCCTGCCAATGTAGTCGAGCCTCCGACGAAAATTGCTGGCCTGCTCTACATGTTCTCTATCCACAACTTCAGGGAGGGCTGGGAATTAATGCCGACAGCTCTCAGTCTGAAGATTGTGATGGCGGACCTCGGTACGTCGGATAACAAATCCCTAAATAAGCTCACAGGCCTAAGCGAGCCACAAATCGAGAGGTGCAAGAAGCTTCTCCTTTTCCCCGAAAAGTTTCAGGAGCTTTCACTCGATCCCGATCCAAAAACTAGGATTCCGTCAAACTTCTGGATAGAGGCTCTACCAGTCCTTGATTTGGCGTTAGAGACCAGCGATCAACTAAAGAAACTCGGTCGAGATCGTTCAACCGAAAAACTCGTCGAGAAATACCGGGACAAAAAGATCAAAAGCGTCATCCATTTCCGTCGAATCATGGAAAGCTACGAGCTTACAGAGGATGACGCGCCAGCTAGATCAAAGGTTTTGCGTCGAATCGAAGAATTCTTCCTCAATCCTAAACTGGAAACGCGGGAGGTGTTTGATGAATTCGTTGTCGAGAAGAAACGGGTACAAAACGCTCTAGCCGCGTGTGAGAGCTTTCTGATCGACCTTCGAAAGTTCAGGCTTAGGTATACGGCAAGTGATGACGAACGCAGCAACCTTCGAAGGGCTCTCCACGAAGTTCAGGAATATTGCGAGAGTCTTGAGGAAGCGCTCAAGGGAAGCGACGATCCTGAGGCCAGTCAAGACTGACAATGAGAAGGATCATACATAGCATCCGGGCCGCTTTGCGCTTTCGTGGATACAAGCCTAAGCCACTATCAATCCTCTCGGCCCGACGGTGGGCGCAACAATTTGATAAGAACGACCGTGTGCTTGCTGAGAAACTTCTTGACGGTGTCATCTACATCACCGAATCCGAAACCCGGGAGATTCTGGTAAAGCAGAATGACGACCTCATGAGCCGGTTGAAGGTAGCTGGGCTACCGGCCAAGAAACTCATCTATGTTTCAGTGCATGATGCCGCTAGCAGTAGCTCTGTGATGCTGAACATGCTTCGGGACAGCGCAAACCTTGAAAGGAGAGGGTGCAAGATAATCGACGGAAGAGATACCTTGGGTCTTGTCAAAGCTATGAATACTATCGGTGAAGGTGCCCTCGTATATGTGGACGATTTCGTAGGAAGCGGGACACAGTTCTGCACAGAACGCGACTTCATAGCTAAGAACTTTGTGGGGACTTTTTCTGAGTTCATCATCTCGCCCAGCATTTGCGAAGAGGCCTTCGACGAGCTAAGTAAGCGCGACGTTCAGGTATTTGCAGGTCACAAACACGTAAAATCCGAGAGGCCTTTGTACGCTGAGTGCACAGTTTTCAACGAAAAGCAGCGGCAGCGTCTGACGGCTATCTGCAACGGAATTGACAAGTTTGGTCTTGGATTCAATGGCTTGGCAACAATGGTTATCCTATATCGCAATGCTCCAAACACGGTCCCAGTGATGCTACGAGGAAGTTCTAATCAGAAGCCATATTTTGGAATCTTCCCACGAACAACAGACCTTCCGATTCCAGCGCAAGCTAGATCGTGATCAGACAGGGTGCCCCAGGTCTCGCTTCTGAGACCTGGGTTCTGCCCAACCCACCCCCTCCCCCGCCCCGCGCAAACCACCCGCCCCACCCCCGCCTTTGCCCTTGCCTTTCGGAGGGAGCGGGGGGCTTCAGCCCCACGAATGAGCCCCCGGAAAGGAAGGGCTTTAGCCCTGGGCCTTTGCCCTTGCCGTCGCCTGTTCTTCCCTGTTCCCTGTTCCCTGTTCCCTGTTTTTCCTGTCAAGCCCCTCATCCCCCCGAAAACCATCCAACCACAGCAATCCAAACCACTTAGCCACAATAAATAGTTGGCATAGTAGTTATGCCCCAGCGCGTATCATTAAATCAGGGGGAAATATGCGCGCAGCAGCAATCCATCTCGTTCAAGGCCAGTCTGCAAGGCCCCGAACCGGAAATCCATCCGCGCCAAAGTCCAGACCAAGTCCAGACTCAGTCCAGACTTAGTCCAGACTTAACCAGACTAATTCCAGACCAAGTCCAGACTTAACATACTTTTTTTGAATACTTTGAACTTTTTTCGCACACAAAGGAAATATCCGAATGGCCGATGCAACCGCAACCAGCCGAGTCTTCGCCTTTAATACGTCTCACGCGCTTAGCGCGAGCTTAACCTGCATGTTTTAAATACTTTACGCTATTGCCCCGTGGGGGGGGGGAGGGGGGGTATAACCAAATAGTTAATAGACTGCAACCTACTCCGCAGCCTTGGGCGCGAAGTAGCCTGTATGCGCGCGCACATGGTATCGCGGGTCGTTGGCGTGCAGATAGATCGTGCGGAACGACCCATCCAGTTTGAAGTTCGCCGGCCGGTACTCCAGCAGGTACTGGCTGCGCAGCTCCTCCTCGATGCTAATGAAGCCCAGCGCCACGTCCTCGCTCTTGATCGGATAGAAGGCCTGCCCGCCGGTTGCCTCGGCGATATCGCGCAGTACCTTGTCGCCCTTGTCCCGGCTCGGGCTCACATCGGTGCTGATCGCATACACGATGGTACCCGCCCGCTGGCACTCCTTGATCGCGTCCGTCTCCAGCGCGTGGCTAAAGTCGTCGTCGCCGTCCGACACCAGAACGATCGCCTTGCGCACCACGCCCTCCTCGCGCAGCGTCAGCATCTGGTCCTTGCACGCCGAGTAGAGCGAATCGTACAGTGCCGTCCCGCCGCCCGGTCGCAGCCTGTGGATTCCCTGGCTCAGCAGGTCGATGTTGTTGGTAAATCCCTGCTCCATGTCCGTCTGCACGTCGAATCCCTCCACAAAGGCGCGGTCGTTGCGGTGCAGCACCTGCAGCAGGAACGTGATCGCCGAGTCCTGTTCGAACTGGAACCGCTGCCGGATCGAGCTGCTGGTGTCCAGCAGGATCCCCACCCGCAGCGGCAGGTTCGTCTGCTGGTAGAAGTGCAGCACCGCTTCTGGAGGCATGTGGTTGTCCAGCAGCCCAAAGCTCGACTGGTTCAGCCCCGTGATGAACTTCCCATTCTTGTCCGTCACGGTAAAGACCAGGTCCACCTCGTTGGCCTGCACCTTGAGCGTCGGAGTCGCCGCATCCTGCGCAGCCGCCGCCGCTGTGGCAGCCGTCGCCGCCGATTGTCCCCGCGCCAGCGGGACCGCAACCGCCAGGGCCATCCCCGCGCACACAGCAAAAATAATCTTCCTATGGCCCGCAACACCGCAGCCGATTTCGCTCGTTCTCTTCACTTTGTTCCCTTGCATGATTCTACCCAACTCACACCCGCTCCGTCCTCAGCAGCGCCAGAAACTCCTCCAGCTCCCGAGGCAGCGGAGCATCCACTGCCACCGTCTTGCCCGCACACTGCGGATGCGCAAACTCCAGGTGCGCCGCATGGAGGAAGTTCCGCTCCAGCCCCACGCTCTTCTCATCCGTTGTCTCTTTTTTGTCATTCCGCGGCGCAGCGAAGGAATCTGCTTCTCGTCTGTGAGCCGTAATCACGCGCGGCGCGCCGTACAGCGTATCGCCGACTACAGGTTGCCCGAGAGACTGCGCATGAACGCGAATCTGGTGCGTCCGTCCCGTCTCGATCCGCACCTCCACCAGCGTGAACGCGCCATAGCGCGTCGCCAGCCGCTCCACCACCGAAAAGTGAGAGACCGCATTGCGCCCATCCGCGCGCCGCGTTGTCATCCGAGTCCGCCGAACCAGGTCCCGCGCGACCGGAAGATTCACCGTGACGCTGTCCTTTGCCAGCGCTCCATGCAACAGAGCAATATAGGTCTTCGCCACCCGCCGCGCCGCGAACATCTCGCCCAGTTTGCGATGCGTCGCGTCGTCCTTCGCCACCACAATCGCCCCGCTGGTCTGCTTGTCCAGCCGATGCACGATCCCAGGCCGCAGCTCGCCGCCCGCTTCCGACAGCTTCGCCATATGGAACAGCAGCGCGTTCACTAGCGTCCCCTTGTTCCGGGTGTCGCCGCGCGCGTCGTCGGTCCGTCCCGCACCCGCGTGAACCATCATCCCCGCCGGCTTGTTCACCACCGCCAGGTACTTGTCCTCGTACAGAATGTCCAGCGGAATCTCCTCCGCCACAGCGTGCAGCGGCGCTGGATGCGGCTCGCCCTCAATCTCGATCGCCTCGCCGCCGCGCATCCTCTGCTTGCCCTTCGCCGCCGCGCCGTCCACCCGCACCTGCCCTGCCTCAATCAGCAGTTGCACCCGCGCCCGGCTGATCTCCGGGATCGCCTGCGCCAGATACACATCCAGCCTCATCCCCGCCGCTGACGCCGAAGCCACAAAGCTCCGTACCCCATCCTCAATCTCCGTATCTTCGTCCAGATCGAGCAGGGGCACGACGACCGCAGGCTCCGCCTCCACCCCGCGCCTGGCCCTGTACTCGGCCCGCACCGACCGCCGTCTTGACCCCTTGCGCAACATATTCTTAGACGGCATCGCCCACGTTCTTCCCCAACGTCGCACCTACATCTCATAGGCAATAGAAAACCGACCCGCGTGGCCGTGAGGAGAAGTGCTGGTGAACCCGTCCTAAGACGGCGGAACCCTACCGTGGCTCTTCAGGCATTCCGAACTGGCGGACAGCACACCGAGCCATATATACGAGCAGGACCCCTGTTGATTCAATGTTGGTTCAACCAGCGTTGTCCCCCGCACCTGCTTTGCAGGCCGGTTTCTAGCTTGCATCCTACCCGCGACCGCCCCGCATTGCAACTGACAACTGATCTCGGCAGCGGGTCAGTTTGAACTCCGGGGCGAACGGAGTTACCTACAACCCCGGCGGTCTCAACCGGTCGGTGCAACATCATCTGATATTGGGGGTGGTGTTTATGAGACAAGGTAGACGGTACGGTCTTTCTGCGGCGGAGAAGGCTGACATCTGGCATCGCTGGAAGGTTGGAGAGTCGTTGCATGAGATTGGTCGTGCTTTTGGCAAGGACCATGGCTCGATTCAGTTCCTGTTGTCGCAGCGCGGCGGGATCATCCCTCCCGCTCGTCGGCGCTCACCGCGAACGCTGACGCTGGCCGAGCGGGAAGATATCTCACGTGGAATCGCATCCGGTTCGTCGATCCGTGAGATAGCCGGCGGGTTGCAACGGCCTGTGTCGACAGTGAGCCGGGAGGTGGCGCGTCATGGCGGGCGGCCACTCTATCGTGCCAGTGAAGCCGATCGTCAGGCTTGGAACTCAGCTCTGCGTCCCAAGGCGTGTCTTCTTGCCAACCACGAGGAACTGCGGACCATCGTCGCCAGTAAACTGATCCTGGACTGGTCGCCGGAACAGATTTCGAAATGGCTGAAGGTCCACTATCCCAGCAATGAGAGCATGCGTGTGTCCCACGAGACCATCTACCGCAGCTTATTCATCCAGGCCCGTGGAGTGCTGAAAAAAGAGCTGGTTCAGCACCTCAGGTCCAAGCGGCTTATCCGTCGCTCACGCCACTCGCGGGCTGCGGGACAGTCCCGCGGGCAGATCGTAGATGCCATCTCTATTAGCGAAAGACCTGCCGAGGTCGAAGACCGCGCTGTTCCCGGTCATTGGGAGGGCGATCTGCTCGCAGGCAGCAAAAACAGTCATATCGCAACACTGGTGGAACGACACTCGCGTTTCACCATGCTGGTCAAAGTGCCAGGCAAAGATACAGAGACGGTCGTCGCCGCGCTGAGCAAGCACGTGCTTAAACTCCCGGCGACCCTGCGGCGCTCGCTGACGTGGGACCGGGGGCACGAGATGGCCAAACACAAGAGCTTCACGGTAGACACGAAGGTGAAAGTCTACTTCTGCGATCCGCAGAGCCCCTGGCAGCGCGGCACCAATGAAAATACCAACGGACTATTAAGACAATACTTTCCTAAGAAGACGGACTTGTCCGTCTACTCTCAAGCCCATCTCAACAAGATCGCGCTGCGTCTCAATCAACGCCCGCGAGAGACCTTGGGCTTTCAAACTCCGGCGAGTAAACTTCAAGCCAGTGTTGCATCGACCGGTTGAGCCCGCCGCATCGCCTGGGCAGAGGCAGGCGTGGAGCGACCTGCACACCAGCTTCGACTTTCAGCAGCTTGTGAGTAGTTACGGCCAGTCGCATCCGGGAAAACAGACCACCTATGCGGGTGCGGCTGGATATGC
>Ga0074045_10003924_pt1 | contig 13297 bp, 13 predicted proteins | sample BogForMeECP23OM2_FD_94442 | JGI IMG/M metagenome (GOLD analysis project Ga0074045, IMG submission 94442) | Bog forest soil microbial communities from Calvert Island, British Columbia, Canada - Bog Forest MetaG ECP23OM2 | ecosystem: Environmental > Terrestrial > Soil > Wetlands ... | reverse complement strand
GGGACAGGATCTCCCCGCACCCTCAAAAAAATATAGAGCCCGATGCCCACAAGAAAAAAACGAATTCCCATCATGAACAACGGCGGCAACTCCTCCAGCGCTATCCGTATTGCTAGATACGTGGACCCCCACGAAACGTACACGGCAACCAGTGCGATGAGAACTTTAGTTTTCCCGTTTTCCTGCATGTAGCTTTTTACTCTCCCACGTGGTGAGTTCTGCCTCGGGACTCATGACAGCGAGCCGTGCCCGTATCGTTGGCGATCGGTTCAGTCCGCTCACAACGGCTTTAAGCGACGCGACGAAAATATTCGTATCGATTCCCGCGCCGAAAAACCGTCTGCGTGCTCCATCCTCAATCTGAATGTACGCAACTGCTAGGGAATCCGACCCTTGTTCAAGGGCATGCTCGTGATACGATACCAGCACGAACTCTACGCCGATTTCTTTTTTGAGTGCCTGGCAAAATGCATCCACCGGACCGTTCCCAGTCCCAGATATTTTCCGCTCCTTTCCGTTTATTGCGACAAGGGCCTGGATCCCCGTGCCACTGGCGTTTCCACTTCGCCCAGGCGCCAGCTGCTCATGGAGCCCATAGCACTTAAACACCAAGGACCCATTAGTCCCGAGATATTCCCGCTCAAAGGCGCCAAGAATCTCCTGCGAGAGAACTTCGTTGCCGGTCTCTTCAGAGATAGCCTGAATGATACTTCCGAATTCAGGATGCATTTCCTTCGGTAGAATGAATCCGAATTCCTGTTCCATGACATAGGCAACACCACCTTTTCCGGACTGGCTGTTGATCCTGATAATTGACTCATACGTTCTTCCTACATCCGAAGGATCGATGGGCAGATAAGGAACTTCCCAATACTCCTGCCTGCTGTCCTGGTAAGTCTTCATGCCCTTATTAATAGCGTCCTGATGAGATCCTGAGAAGGCCGTATATACGAGTTCTCCCGCGTAGGGATGACGTGCGTTCACCGGCATCATGGTGCATTTTTCATAGACGCGGCTGATCCTGTCCATGTCTGAGAAGTCCAGCATGGGGTCCACGCCCTGCGAGAACAGGTTCATCGCGAGCGTAAGAATATCGACGTTACCCGTACGTTCGCCGTTTCCGAAGAGCGTGCCTTCCACACGCTCCGCGCCAGCCAGAAGGGCAAGCTCGGTGGCTGCCACGGCCGAACCCCGGTCATTATGTGCGTGGACGCTGATAATGACGGCATCACGGTTCTTGATCTTTCCGCACATCCATTCAATCTGATCGGCATACACGTTCGGTGTTGCCATCTCCACGGTAGCCGGAAGGTTCAAGATCATTTTATTGTCACGAGTCGGTTGCCAGACATCTATTGCCGCCTGGGATATATTCAGGGCATAGCCCAGCTCAGTCCCGGTAAAGCTCTCCGGAGAATACTCATAAATAACTTCCGTGCCTACAAGTTTTTCCGCCCCTTCTCTAATCAGTTCCGTTCCTTTAATAGCGACATTGATGATATCTGCTTTGCTGGCCCGAAACACGGTCCGCCGCTGCAGTTCAGACGTAGAGTTATAGAGATGCACGATAGCTCTTTTTGCTCCATAAAGTGCTTCGAGCGTTCTTTTGATCAAATGTTCTCGCGCCTGCGTGAGCACTTCGATAGTAACATCATCCGGAATGAAATCTCTCTCAATGAGCAACCGGGTAAAATCGAACTCTATCTGCGATGCTGAAGGAAAACTGATCATGATTTGTTTAAACCCCATGGACACCAGCAGGTTAAACATCTCAAGTTTTTTTCCAATGTCCATAGGAATCGCTAACGCTTGGTTCCCGTCCCTCAAGTCTTCACTGCACCATATCGGTGCATGTTTGATGGTCTTTGATGGCCAGGTGCGATTGGGAAGTTTAACGGCAGGATAGGGCCTGTATTTATGAATGGACATTTTTTTCATACGCCTCTCCTTGGAATGCATCTTAATTAGGTTTAGCCATACTTTCAAGTACAGCAGTACAATTAATACAAACAAAAAAGCCACGGAGTTCATCCTCCGTGGCTTTGTGAGTTATTCTATAATTTACTTTGATCAGCAAAAACGAATAGAATCCTCCCTCTGCCACGGCATATTCAGCCATGCTGCCAAAGGAGCGAGCTTAAGGTTGAGGAGGTTTGCATGAATCATAAGTCAATATTAAGTTAACTTTGAACTGGTGTCAAGGAAAATATGCTGCTCTCATGGGGTAAAATGCTTATTCATTGCCCAGCTTATCAATTTTCTTGAACAGGCTCTCGCAGGCATCTGCGGTCGCTTCTCTGGAATAGACATACCGGAAAAAACTTTTTCTTATTGGTGAGCACCATGTGCGCTGCTTTTTAGCAAGTCCATTGGATATGAAAACATCTCCGTTTCAGTCCATTAAAACGCCGACAGGATTCTTTTTAAAATCTCTATTGACTAGGAGTCTTAGAACATGGGGTACTGAACGTCGGCCCTACCGATAATCGTAACCTCGTTGAGGAGCGCGTGAATAATATAAAAGGGTTTCCGGGATATCTATGGGCTTTTCTATCCTTCTTTGTCGTCTTTACAACATGTTAGGTAATAATTTTCCCAGTCGAAACCTTGCTTCTGCAACAGGTGTTACGGTTTCCGCGCTGTATTCGGGAGGAAAAATTGCCTCAGTAATTGATCATGGCGCGTGCCGGTCCTACATACATTGTCCCGTTTTTGATAGGCTCATGGGAGAGTAAATAGAAAGGTTTATTCAGGTTAACTGGGAGCCATATTCTGGTTTGCAGCCTGTAATCGAGGAAGTTATCGATCTTGGGGGAAACAAAAAAGGAAATTTTTTACCCTAAATACTAAAATGCCGTTGTGTCGATCGAACGAACATAAAAACTTAAAAAAGATTGGGCGGCAAAAATTCTGCAACACCAATAAATCTGTTAAATTATTTTGGAAAATGTAATGTCCTATTACCGGATATCCGCTGATAAATTCGTTGCGTAATGTTGACTCACTCGGTACTATTGTATGACAGGTGCACTTTATGACAAGAAATCCTCATGTCAAAGGATCAATATCTTCAAGCTTTTTTTATACACTTCTTTTTTCGGCAATTCAAGCTCTTCAGCAGCAACAGCGATGGCTTCTTTCTTGCTCAGTCCGCGATGAAGTATGAGGTTCTTCAGATATTCCGTAGTATCGATACCCTGATTGCGTGGTCCTGACGAAAGACCACACACGACGATGGTGAACTCGCCTTTTATCGTTCCTGTCTGTAAATGCTTTAGAATTTCCGTAAACGTTCCCCGGACAGCTTCTTCGTGAACCTTGGTAAGCTCCCGAATGACCACTGCACGCCGGTCTCCTAAAACTTCGAGCATTTCCTCAATGGCTTTTAAGATTTTGTGTGGTGCTTCATATAAGATTATGGTCCGGTCGTCTTTCGCAAGTGTCTGAAGCCGTTTAATGCGTGCTCCATGTTTTGATGGAAGAAATCCCTCGAATATAAAACTGTCAGTCGGCATACCAGATATGGAGAGTGCTGCGATCGCCGCTGTTGCCCCCGGGATGGGAATAATGGGTATCTTTTGGTCTATCGCGAGGTTGATCAGGAAATATCCCGGGTCTGAGATGCCGGGGGTCCCTGCATCGGACACGAGGGCAATCTTTTGACCTTCGAGTAAATTCGCGACAAGGATGGGAGCCTTTTCCTCCTTGTTGTGGTCATGATAACTGGTGAGGGGCGTGTTTATTTCGTACTTGTTGAGAAGATTTCGGGAGTGGCGGGTGTCCTCTGCCGCAATCAGGTCAACTTCCCTGAGCGTACGGATCGCCCGGAGGGTGATATCCTCGAGATTGCCGATGGGCGTAGCGACTATGTAGAGAGTGCCAATTTTCATAATGGGTCAGGGGCCAGAGGTCAGAGGTCAGGCCAAAATTGAAGCTACTGGACCCTGAACCGTTGCCCCGGTACCCTGTCACTTAATAGCTTTTATATCGATTCGTAATTGGGAACCGACGATCTTTGCCCAGACTGCGTGACGTGATCTTGACGCCGGGGGGGGCCTGGCGGCGCTTGTACTCACTGGAATCTACAAGCCGGATCACACGCTCCACGGTCTTGCGGTCAAATCCCATCTTGAGCATTTCGCCGAATTCCTTATCGTCCTCCACGTAAGCCTTGAGGATTGGATCGAGCACAGGATAGATCGGGAGCGAATCGCTGTCTTTCTGATTCGGCCGAAGTTCCGCCGTCGGAGCCTTAGTCAGAATGCGTTCTGGAATGATAGTCCTGTTTGCAAGGCGGTTCACATACCTAGATATGTCGTAAACCATGGTCTTGGACACATCTTTGATCACGGCGAATCCACCAGCCATGTCTCCGTAGAGCGTCGCATAGCCCGTGGACATCTCACTTTTGTTGCCTGTGGTCAGGACGAGCCAACCGAATTTATTCGAGAGCGCCATGAGAATATTACCTCTGATCCTTGCCTGAAGGTTTTCCTCAGTCACGTCCTGCTTGGTATTTGCAAACACACAGCGCATGGTGTTGAGATAGGCATCGAAAGGCTGATGGATGGGGATGGTTATCATCGTAATGCCGAGGCGCCGCGCAAGTTCGACGGCATCATCGCGGCTCTCATAGGAACTGTACTGAGACGGCATGAATACGCCGAATACGTTCTTGTTCCCGATAGCGGCGACGGCTATGGAGGCTACCAGAGACGAATCGACGCCGCCTGAGAGGCCGATGACCACTGACTTGAACCCGGTCTTCTTCACGTAATCGCGAGTCCCGAGTACAAGAGCATGGTACACTTCCTCGGACATGGAATAGGGTTTTGTACTGCGTAACGTTAGGAGCGGCTTCTTTTTGGATGATTTAGCGGATATTATGACTGAATCGATAAACTCCCGATGCCCGTCGAGGATCAGTCCGGACGTAATGTTGGCACCATAGCGCGGCGGCCCGGGAAGATTGATATCAGCAGTGATAAGCTCTTCGTCAAACTGCCTGCCCGCGGCAAGTAATTTCCCCTTCTGGTCGAAGATCAGGCTGTGACCATCGAAAACAAGTTCATCCTGTCCTCCCACGGCATTTGTATACACGACATAAACATTGTTTCCCCTGGCGCATGAGGCAAGCATCCGAATTCGTTCTTTTCCCTTGCCTTTATGGTAGGGGGAGGCATTTATTGCTATGATAATTTCCGCGCCGGCCAGCGCCTGCGTGCGCGCAGGACCATCAGAGAACCAGATATCCTCACATACATTAACCCCGATGTTTACGCCTCTGATGGAAATAATTGGGTAGCGCCGCCCGGGTTTGAAGTAGCGGTATTCATCGAATACTCCGTAATTTGGGAGCAGTATTTTATGATAGACATGCACGAGCTTCCCATCACTTATGATCGCCGCCGCATTATAAATATGATCATTCGCGTCCACAAAGCCAACAATTGTGGTTATTCCGTGCGATGCTTTGGTGATTTCCCTGAGCGTACGGAGATTGTCTTTAACAAACTGGGGTTTCAGTACGAGGTCCTCTGGAGGATAGCCCGTGATTGCTAGTTCGGTAAAGGCGATCACATCCGCGCTAAGCTTCTTCGCGCGGCTGATGTAGTCGATGATCTTGTCCCGGTTGCCCGCGAGGTCGCCCACTGTGGGGTTTATCTGGGCCATGGAGATGCGTAGGGTACGCATAACATCCTCATTTCATTGTCAAAAAAAACGCGAAGACATAGAAAAAAGCTGACAAATATTTGGCACGGATCTTCATTGATTTGAGAACGATTAAAACAAATCAAAAGTCATTATCCGTATAAATCTTCTCACTTGATCTGTCTTTTCAGTGTCGAAGGCCTTTTTAGTATTTCAGCGATGCTGTGCTATGTCTGCTTCTTTGCTTCTTCCATTACTTGTTTTAACGGTATCTTCTTATCTTCAGCAATTTTTTTGCAGTCCTCGTACTCCGGAGTTGCCGTAAGGATTTCATCTCCACGTTTGCTGATCTTAATCCTGATTTTACCATAAACAGTATCTATTTCCTTGATCTCGCGAATCAGTTTTTTTCTGCCCACTTCCTGGATGCGGACACCGATACTCGTGGTCTCGCGGAATATCGTATCAAGTAATGTATCGGCTTTCGATTTGTCCGCAAGTGCCGAAAGCAGGATTGCCGGTCTTCCCTTTTTCATGATAATAGGCGTAAGATACACGTCCTGCGCTCCCTGCTGCATGAGCCTCTCAACGACATAATCATAAGCTTGAGGGTTCATGTCATCGATGTTTGTTTCGATAACGATGGACGTGTCTGCTTCATAGGCAGGAGCGGGCTCCCCGATCATGAGCCTTAGAACATTAGGTAAACCGGGGAAATCCTTATCACCTGCGCCATAAGCGATACGCTCCATTTTCATGGTCGGCAAACGACCAGAGAACACGCAGAGCGTGCTGATGATGGCAGCGCCGGTCGGCGTCGTCAATTCAAACTTCGTAGAAGACTCGTAAAAAGGCATTCCTCTGAGCAATTCCGCCGTGGCCGGGGCAGGGACGGGCAGAAGACCATGCGAAGTCTTAACACTTCCGGAACCCACATTGATAGGCGACGTCATGACCTGCGAAATGCCCAAAAGCTCCATTCCGATGACCGAACCCACGATGTCCACGATAGAATCAACTGCACCTACTTCGTGAAAATGGATATTGTCCACAGTGGTGCCATGCACCTTGGCCTCGGCTTCCGCCAGGCGCTTAAAGATCATTCCACTCTTCTGCTTTATTGCTGTTGCGAGACCGGAGCTCTCAATGAGCTTCAGGATGTCAGCAAGGTTGCGTTCCCCGTGCTCCTTGTTGTCGGTGCTGACATGCACCTTTGTTGCGGCGATGCCGGAGCGTGTTACTTTTTCTGCTTTTATCTTGTAGCCGGGTAGATCCAGCCTCGCGAGCTCAGCGCGCAGGGTATCAATGCTCACGCCCGCGTCCACAAGAGCACCGAGGGTCATGTCGCCGGATATGCCGGAAAAGCAGTCGAAATAAGCGATAACCATAAATCCTCTTTTGTCACGCATTGACTCAAATTTTCACGGATGTATCTTTGAAAAATATGCATAATAACCAGGAGATAAAAAACTGATCAGGTTTCTCGTTTCCCTCTTCTATATTTTTATTAATTTTTTTTCATGCTCGTTCGCATATACTCGCGATTAAACTCAAGGCTTTTCACCCAGCAGATTAATCCTGTGCGCCAGCACTCCGGCACCAAATCCGTTATCGATGTTCATCACGGCAATGCCCGAGGCGCAGGAGTTGAGCATGGTCAGGAGCGGGGCCAAGCCCTGGAATCCCGCGCCGTAACCCACGCTTGTGGGCACTGCAATCACAGGCTTGTCCACAAGCCCACCGACCACCGACGGGAGCGCCCCGTCCATACCGGCGACCACGACGATCACACGCGCAGCGTCAAGGGCGTCACGTTTGCTCAGGATGCGGTGGATACCGGCAATGCCAACATCGTACACGGTCTGCACGGTGCTTCCGAGAGCTTTTGCCGTGACTGCAGCTTCCTCCGCCACGGGAATGTCCGACGTCCCTCCGGTAAGAACAAGGACGATGCCGCTGGTAAGCGTCTTTGCCTGCTGCTGGATTTCAATGACACGGGATCGTTCGTGATACACAGCCCTACGGTCTAATTTTTTTACTGCCTTATAGGCCTTTTCTGATGCCCGTGTTGCGAGAACATCGCTTTTGTGCGCAAGCATGCGCTCGGCAATGCCTACGACTTGCTCGACTGTTTTCCCTTCACAGTAGATGACTTCCGGCATTCCATGGCGCAGCTGACGGTGGTGGTCGATGTGAGCGTAGACCACATCTTCAAAGGGCAAGTGTCTGAGCTGCTTAAGCGCGGTCTCCACATCAGTCTTGCCGTCGTGGACACTCTGGAGGAGTTTGATGAGTTCCGATTTATTCATGAATTCCTTCTTGTTTGAATGCAGATATCCAAGGATTAAACTTTACACGCCTCTCCTTTCAGAGACTTGCTTTACATCCCGTCTTTTCAACGTATATCTGCATCCGAATAATTGCGCCTTTATTGCGGTCTGGCCCGTTGTACGTGCTCCAACGTGGCTCCGCGGCATTCTTCGATGTACTGAATAGCCATTTGCTTTTTCAGGGGAAAGTTCTTTATCCTTGGCTCTTTTAGAAACCGGTTGAGATATTGAGCAGATTTCTTGCACTGCCCCATTTGCTTAAAGGTCATGCCCGTGTAGAAGAGCATCATCGGGTTACGCGGTCTGGAGCGTTCTATGAGATGAAACTCCTGCAATGCTTCCGGATACCTGCCCTGGTCTTTGAGCAGGACGCCGAGTTTAATGCGCAGATCAATGTTGGACGGATTACGCTTGAGTGCTGTCAGAAGCTCCTTTTCCGCCGCTGCTGTATTGCCCTTTCTTTGATAGATGGAGGCGAGTAAATACCGGGCCCGCTGATTTTGCGGATTCACCTTGATTGCCTTTTCCAAAACCATGGCAGAGTTGTCAAGATCCGTCTGCTTGATCTTACGACCGCTATCATCGACCTGGACCAGTTGAGAGCCGATATTAATCCATACCTTTTGTGTCTCATCGTTGGACTCTTCTTTAGCGAGAACTGTGTCCAGTTTCTGTCGGGTTACGGCGGCTTTTGTCTTATCTTTATCGGCAGCCAGCTGCTTGACAAGAGTGTCGCGTTCTTTCCTGAGATCTTCGTTCTCTTTGGCAGTTGCGTCGAGCTGGTCCTTCAATTCCTCATTTTCATGAAATTTACCAATCTGGGCAATGAGAACATCGGTATCAACTTTGCATCGTGCCTTAATGTATATCTCGGGGTGCTCCGTGGTCCCCCGCATCTGCTCTGATACAACCTCGGTCTCAAGAACGCCCGCAGTGTAAGACTTTATGTCATCTTTCGTAATCTGAAAGTTTTTGACCTGCGTTAGGCTTTCGACATACGTGCCAGCGAGTTCGAGGGCTTTTCTTTTGGCTTCCTGCATGGCGATTCTTCGCGCATCTGTCTTACTATCATTGTCTCCCATGATGTAGACGCTTTCCGCTTCGATCATTTTCACCTCAGCGCGGGCAGAGAGGTTGAACACGGTGGTAAGGATCAGTACGAAAATTATAACCAACGATCTCTTCATCTGCATTGCCTCCTATTGATGTTGCACTCTGAACTCTGCGATGTGCCATACATTACTCCCCTGTGAGTTCTCGGTTCATCAGGTCATTTGCTGCCCGGTTCGGGTCCTTTTGTTCATAGAGGATCTGATAGACTTCCTCGACAATGGGCATGTTGATGTTGTATTTTTTTGCGAGGTCCCGCGACGCCTTTGCCGTTTTTACGCCCTCAGCAACGGTCTTCATTCCTTTTATGATGTCATTCAGTTGTTCTCCTTTACCAAGCCGCACACCGAGCGATCGGTTCCTCGAAAGGCCGCCGGTGCATGTGAGTACCAAATCCCCCATACCGGCGAGTCCTGAGAAGGTCAGAGGGTTGGCCCCCATTGACGAGCCGAGTCGAGCCATTTCCACGAGCCCGCGTGTAAGCAGCGCCGCCATAGAATTATATCCATAGCCCATGCCTTGAAGCACGCCAGCGGCAATGGCCACCACGTTCTTAAGCGAACCCGCAAGCTCCACACCGATGACGTCAGGGTTAGTGTACACGCGAAAATAAGTATTGCTTAGAACATCCTGGGCTTTTTCTCCGATTTCAGGATTGTATGCAGCAAGGGTAATGGCCGTAGGCATTTTTTGCGCAACCTCTTTGGCAAAGCTCGGGCCGGAGAGGAAGCACAGGCGGTCGTGAAACGCCTCAGGCAGAACATCCTTCAGCACATCGGATAGCAGCATAAGCGTGTCCAACTCAATCCCCTTGGAAGCGCAAATGATAACGGCATTATCTGACAAAAAAGGCCGGAGCTGCTTGGTTACTGTTCGCACGGTATGCGATGGCATAACAAAAAGAAGGATTGATTTGTCTTTGACCGCAGTTTCGAGCGATGACGTGACATTGATGGAAGCGGGCAACCCAAAACCAGGCAGAAAGACCCGGTTTTCGCGTATGCGGGCTGTTTCTTCCGCAAGATCCTGTTCGTACATCCATAAGGTAACGTCATGTTTTTTTTCTGTGAGCAGTATGGCAAGCACTGTACCCCACGCCCCTGCACCGATTACTCCGATATTTTCAATCATAAGACGAATTATAAAGGGATTGGCAGCAACTGTCAAAAGAATTGTAGAGGAAGAGACATACTTTTTGTCGCAGAACTCTGTGTACGACGAACGTTCTTTTTTATTTGACCCTGGCACATCAAATGTATTATCATCTTCTCATGCACGCATGGCATGGTAAAGCACTGCATGTGGATCTGTCCACGCAGAAAATATGGACCGAGAGTCTTTCGGACCAGATGCTCGCTTCGTTCATCGGTGGCCGAGGGTTCGGCATGGCAGTGATGAAGGATTTTTTCACCCTCGATCCTTTTGACAACCGTATGCCGATTATATTTGCGAACGGTCCGCTTTGCGGTACACCTGCACCGGCCTCATCGCGAATATCCGTGGTCTCACGTTCTCCGCTTACCAGCACGATCACCGATTCCTCGGTCGGCGGTACGTTCCCGATCAGGCTTAAGGCGTCCGGTTATGACGGTCTCATCATTACAGGCAAAGCACGGTCACCGGTCTATCTTCAGATTTTTGAGGATAAGGCCGAACTGAAAGACGCATCGCACCTTTGGGGCAGGGGATGCCAGGAGACGCACAAACTTCTGGAGTCTTCTGGCTGTGCAGCCTGCATCGGCCCTGCAGGAGAGAATCGAGTCCGGTTCGCGAATATCATGATTGGTGGTGCGAATTCGGCGGGCCGTGGTGGACTCGGCGCGATCATGGGGGCAAAAAACCTCAAGGCAATCGTGATAGATGGTTCGAAACAAACGACCGTTGCTGATCAGACTACATTCAAGAAAGCACAAGATGATGTGATGCGACTTCTCAGGGCCTCACCCGCTGTTTTGGGGGATTTGGGACTGGGGGAATACGGTACCGCCATGCTCGTGGACATCGTGGGCCAACGCAGAATGGCACCCACGGAAAATTTTAAAAAGACCTTTTTCCCCGAATCCCACGCCTATTCCGGCCCGAGTCTTAAAAAAAAATTCGGTTACAAAAAACACGGGTGCGCGATTTGTCCGATTCAGTGTAAAAAATTGCTGTCCTGCGGCAGACCCATGCCGGAGTATGAAACTCTTTCACATTTCGGGGCGTTAAACGCCAACTGCGATGCAGAATCCATTGTGAAGGCCAATATCCTGTGCAACGACCTCGGCATAGACACTATCTCAGCGGCTGCCACCTTTGCAGCCTTTGGCGAGGTTCGTGGAAGATTCCTTTCGGGAGACGAACTCCTTGATATGCTCATAAAGACTGCGAAACGAGAGGCAGAGGGGGATCAGCTTGCCGAAGGATCAAAAAGGCTCTGCGCAGCCCTAGGAAAACCACAATGCTCCATGAGCGTGAAGGGACTGGAGCTTCCGGCTTATGACCCGCGAGGCTCCTACGGCATTGCCCTAGCCTATGCCACCTCCACGCGCGGCGGTTGTCACCTACGCGCATATCCCATCAGTCAAGAAGTTCTGCGCAAGCCCGTGGCGGTGGACCGCTTCAGCTTCGACGGCAAAGCACGGTTGATTAAGATCGCCGAGGACAATAATGCAGTGATTGACTCTCTCTGTGTCTGCGCCTTTGCGTTCCTCGGGGCTTCCATCGAAGAGTACGCACATTTGCTCGCAGCGGCAACGGGCATACCCTTCACCGGACAGGGGCTTATGAAGACAGGCGAGGAAATCATCCTAACCGAACGGCATTATAATAGTGAAAATGGATTCACGAAAGCGGATGACTTTCTACCGGAGCGGTTTTATACCGAAGCCGGTTCCTCGGGAGAGGGAATTATGATCCCTCCCATCGACAAGAAGAGGTTCACCGAAGAGCTGGAGAAATATTACCGGATAAGGGAGGAATGGCAATGACCATTAAAAAAAGAGCTCCTGAAAAATTGGTGTCATGTGCGGTCGACCTGGCAGCCGCCTGTTTTAACGAAGGATTCAACTGTTCCCAGGCGGTGTTGTCCGCGTGCGGCGGGCGATTCGGCTTGGATCGTGAGGTGTCGCTTAAAATCGCAACTGCCTTTGGCGGGGGCATGGCGCGCATGGGAGGAACCTGCGGGGCCGTGACCGGAGCTTTTATGGTCATCGGTCTTAAACACGGCAAAACCAAAGCAGACGACAATAATATGCGGGAAAAGACATATGAACTGGCGAAGGAATTTGCTGCCAGGTTTACCTCAAGAAATAAATCCATTGTCTGCAGGGATTTACTCGGTCATGACCTCAGCACACCAGAGGGACGGGAAGCGGTAAAAGATAAAAAGCTTGCCACTACGCTGTGCCCGAAGTTCGTTCAGGACGCAGTGGAGATTGTTGAAGAGATAGTATAACGGTAAAGACTCAACTTTGGCCATAGGGAATTATTTTGCATCAATGTTACGATGGCCTTATGGATAAGTAGGACCCAGGGTGTCCCATGGAGCACGAGATCGAACCAGTCAATGGCGCGGACGAGCTTCCCCTGAAAAAGCATCCGGAACTTTCCCCAGATATGCGGAGCATTGAACGGGGCAAGACCCAAAGTCATACAGGCGAGGATAAGAATGGCTCACGGCAGTTTTGAGATAAAGTCCATAGATATAGGTTCTCAGTGTTTCAATAATACCAACTTTCAGTTTGTTCTGGTGACTCCTGCCAATGATTTTAACTATACCGATGATCACTCAGAAGCTTAGACGCGGTTAAAAGGTAAGCGCAAGGGCATGTTTTGGGATTGAAAGTGAAACTCCCCGCCCCTAGGGGACGGGGCATCTTTAGCGCAGCTTGCTAAAACATAAGCTGCGCAGGCCCATGAACATGGACCTCACAGCGGATAAGCTGGACATCCAGTCCCCTTATTAACCCCTGTGCAAGGATGACATTCATCCCCGCTGCAAGCCGACGGGGGATTCTGTCATGAGTTGCTAAAATTTTATCTGGCGAGTATCGCATCTACAAGTCCGCATTTTCAATAAATCAGAAGTAATAAAGATTATGAGTTCCTTAATATCACTGATTTGGTCTTCCACCCTTCCACAAAGAATGTGCCTAGGTTCATCTAAAAAAGAGGCTTCAAAAATTTCTAAATCAGCCAGATCTAATTTCATTTGTTGATGCCTT
>Ga0074045_10003922_pt1 | contig 13302 bp, 10 predicted proteins | sample BogForMeECP23OM2_FD_94442 | JGI IMG/M metagenome (GOLD analysis project Ga0074045, IMG submission 94442) | Bog forest soil microbial communities from Calvert Island, British Columbia, Canada - Bog Forest MetaG ECP23OM2 | ecosystem: Environmental > Terrestrial > Soil > Wetlands ... | reverse complement strand
GTCAAACACTTCCTCCATTTCGATAACCAAGCTGGCGGCGGTGACCAGGCGGCCCGACAAAGTCATCGGGATGCACTTCTTTAATCCCGTGCCAGTGATGAAGCTGGTCGAGGTGATCCTCGGGTTGGCCACCTCGAACGAGACTCTGGCAACGGTAAAGGCTCTCGCCGATAAGCTGGAGAAAACCCCCGTCGAGGTCAATGACGCGCCGGGATTTGTTTCGAACCGTGTGCTGATGCCGCTGCTCAATGAAGCCATGTATGCCGTGATGGAAGGCGTGGCTACCCCCGAATCCGTGGACGAAGTCTTCAAGCTAGGCATGGCCAACCCGATGGGTCCGCTGACGCTGGCGGACTTCATCGGACTCGACGTCTGCCTAGATATCATGCGCGTGTTGCAGTCTGGTCTTGGCGACCCCAAATACCGGCCTTGCCCGCTGCTGATCAAAATGGTCGACGCCGGATGGCTCGGCCGCAAGTCAGGGCGCGGGTTTTATCGGTACTAGATGGAGTATTCGACAAATAGACAAGCAATAACGTTGTCCCGCTGTGTGTGCAGAAGTATGTGCGCTTTGGCCTGCCTTCTTCCAATAATCGCGCAGATGCCAAAATGCCACCAGTCCGAATATCAACTGCGTTTACCGACCAGCTAGCAGCCGCGCTGGGTGACGGAGCTCACTGCTCCTGCATTCGATATCGTTTACCCTTGCAGACATGGATCCAATCAATGCTTGACTGAGAGGTAAACATGCGTTTTGCTGCCGCTGCGGATCGCATCGAGAACCGGACGTTTTCTGAACTGAAGGTGGGCGACTCCGCCAGTATCTCCCGTGTTCTCACTTTTAAAGACATAGAACTCTTTGCGATCATGTCGGGCGATGTGAATCCGGCTCACGTGGATGAGGAATTCGCCAAGAGCGACATGTTCCACAAGATCATTGCCCATGGCATGTGGGGCGGCGCTCTCATCTCCACGGTGCTGGGCACCCGGCTTCCTGGTCCGGGCGCAATCTATCTCAGTCAGTCCCTACGCTTTCGCAGGCCGCTTGGAGTGGGCGACGCGATTACCGTAACCGTCAAAGTCGTAGAGAAGGATGAGAACAAGCACCACGTTACGCTCGAGTGCGAGGCCGCAAACCAGCGCGGCGAGATCGTGATCAGTGGAACAGCGGAGGTAATCGCACCGACGGAAAAGATTTCGCGCGAACGTGCCACGTTGCCTGAAGTCAAACTACTGGAGAAGGGACGGCAGTACCGCAAACTTATCGAGCAGACAAAAGGCCTGTACCCGATTCGCACGGCGGTCGTCCATCCGGTCCAGGCGACCTTCCTGCTGGCTGCCATCGAGGCAGCGGAAGCCGACCTGATCATCCCGGTACTGGTCGGACCCGAATCTAAGTTACGTGCTGCCGCGGAATACGGGAAGCTCGACATCTCACAGTTTGAGATGGAATTCACAGAGCACAGCCACCAGGCAGCCGAGCGTGCCGTCACCATGGCACGAGAACATAAAGTCGAGGCGCTGATGAAGGGCAGCCTTCACGCCGACGAACTATTGAGCTTTGTCGACTCTCCACTTGGGTTGCGCACGGCGCGCCGCATAAGCCATGTTTCAGCCATGGACCTGCCGAGCTTCCCGCGTCTGTTGTTTATCACTGACGCAGGGGTGAACATCTCGCCCACGGTTGAGGAGAAGCGCGATATCGTGCAGAATGCGATCGATCTCGCGCATTGCGTGGGAATGTCGCTCCCCAAAGTTGCGATCCTGTCCGCGCAGGAAGAGGTAACATCAAAGCTGCCTTCGTCCTTCGATGCGGCCGTGCTTTGCAAGATGGCTGACCGCAGGCAGATTGTCGGCGGCGTGCTAGACGGACCGCTTGGATTTGACGTTGCTGTTTCCGAAGCCCAGGCAAAGACCAAGGGTATTGAGTCGCCAGTCGCTGGAAATGCCGACATTCTCGTGGCACCCGACCTTGAGGCCGGCACCATGCTGGTAGAGCAACTCGAATACATGTCTGACGCACAGATCGCCGGTCTCCTGGTCGGCGCCAAAGTGCCGGTAATCATCACCGGCCGTACCGACAACGTCCTGGCGCGTCTTGGTTCTTGCGCCTTGGCACTGCTGCTCGCGCGCCACAAGCAGGCCAGTGCGTCGTCACCGCCCGTTTCGCGGTTGTAAATTGGAGGGACGGTTGGTGCGAAGAGTGGACCGGCTTGGTGCTTCCGCAGGTTGGCGTGGAGCAGTTCGGACAATTGCGTGCCAGCCTGCAAGCACGCAAGTTCTCGCCCAACCCTTCAAGCATTTCCACAGAAATTCTCGAAACTCACTCCAGACACACTGAAGGCGCGGGTTCGCTGGAAATCGATGTTGTGAAGATGTACCTTAGGCATGTGACAAAGGTCACAGGTGGCGGGTCCCGTACCGTGCCACCATGGCTGTCATCGTGGAATCCCTGAACGCGATCACGGATAAGCACTGGCTGGTTGCAGTCTGACAAGTTGATGCAAGCGTTCTCCGGAGTTCTTGGTTTGTAGTCGATTTCGCCAGCCCAGGTCGCTCAATCGCGCCTTTCACTAGCGAAACACAATACCTCTTCGCTTTACCAAACAGAAGTGTCGCGGAAGGAACGCGCCATGTCACGCATCGTTGAAATAACCGATTTGATTCTGCGAGATGCGCAGCAGAGCCTCCTGGAAACCAGTATGGCTCTTGAGGACGTGATGCCCGTCTGCGAAGACCTGGACAACGCGGGTTACTGGTCTTTGGAGTGCTGGGGCGGAGCATCCTTCGAGTCCTGCATTCGTTCCCTAAATGAAGACCCGTGGGAGCGCTTGCGAACCTATCGAAAGCTGCTGCCCAAAACCAGACTGCAAATGCTTTTACGTGGCCAGAACCTGGTCGCGTATCGCAATTTCGACGACTACGTTGTCGAGCGGTTCCTCGAGAAAGCCGCACAAAACGGCATCGATGTGTTCCGGATCTATGACGCATTGAATGACGTCGGAAACCTGAAGGCGAGCGTTCAGGCTATCCGGAAGTTGGGAAAGCATGCCCAGGGTGCAATTTGTTATGCCACAAGTCCGGTGCACACGATTGCAGCGTTTGTCGACATGGGGCAACAGATGAAGGACATCGGCTGCGACTCCATCTGCATTCGAGACGTTGGCGGTTTCCTCAAACCCCAAGCTGCGTACGATCTGGTCAAGGGCATTAAGGAGAAGTGCGGGGCAGACACGCTCGTGAACGTTCACACCCATTCGACGACCGGTGTGACGATGGTGTCGCTGATGAAGGCCGTCGAGGCAGGCTGCGACATTGTGGACACGGCGATCAGTTCGTTGGCCCTCGGTCGAGGTCATAATCCTACGGAGAGCTTTGTAGAGATGCTGGAGGGAACGGGCTACGAATCACGGCTGGACATGGATAGAATTCTTCGTGTCAAACAGCATGTCGCTACGGTCCGGCCGCGCTACCGCGAGTTTTTCAACGAATCCATTGGCGTCGAGACGGAGATCTTTGCGAGCCAGATACCCGCGCCGATGATTTCGAGCACGGAATGCCAATTGAACGGACAAGATGCAGGCCATTTGCTGTCGGAGGTGTTGTCAGAAATCCAGAGCGTTCGCAGAGACGCGGGGTATCCTGAGCCGGTCACCCCCGCAGGTCAGATCATCGGCACGCAAGCTGTGTTCAACGTTTTACAGGGTAAGTACAAGGTTATCACCAGTGAGTTTGCCGACTTGATGCTAGGTTATTACGGGACTGCGTTGGGAGAGAAGAATGCCGAAGTGCTGACGATGGCATCGGCCCGCACAAACAAGCGGCCCATCAGTTGCCGTCCCGCCGACTTACTTGAGCCGGAGTGGGAACGGCGGCGATCGGAAGCCGCGGAACTGCCTGGCTTCGACGGTGGCGACGAAGACGTATTGACCTACGCTATGTTTCGACAGGCTGCACCAGAGTTTTTCAAGACTCGCGCCCAAGGTCCGAAGAACGTCAGTAGGGTGCCCGCACATGTTGACTCTGAGCGGCCAGATGCCAGTCCCAACGATGGCGCATCGAGATCGCCAGTAAACTACGTCGTAACACTCAATGGGAAGGAACACAAGGTCACCGTGGCGCCCGCCAAGTAATGCAGTGAACTTGCGTCTCGGATTCCTGACACGAGCGGGGGAGGTATAGATGGCTGCACCAACACTTAAACCAGCTAACGCGACGATGGACGAGAGGATCAGCGAACTTCGTGAGAAGCGCGCGAAGATCGAGCAGGGCGGCGGCAAACAACGATTGGAGAAGCAGCACGAGGCCGGGAAGCTCAGCGCACGGGAACGCGTCGAAAAGCTCGTCGATCACAACAGCTTCCAGGAGATTGGTCTGTTTGCAAAACATCGCTCCACCTATTTCGGTATGGCGGAAAAGGAACTGCCCGCCGATGGAGTGGTCACCGGATGCGCGACGGTTGACGGCCGATTGATACACCTTGCCAGCCAGGATTTCACGGTCGCCGGCGGCGCGGCAGGCGAGGTGCACTGTGCCAAGATCACCGAGATGATGCAGCTTTCGATGAAGACTGGAAGCCCATTCGTCTTCATTAATGATTCCGGCGGTGCTCGGGTTCAGGAAGGCATCGACAGCCTGGCTGGCTACGCGAGCGTGTTCTACAACAACGTTATGCTTTCCGGCACCGTGCCCCAGATTTCTATTATCTGCGGACCCTGCGCAGGCGGCGCAGCCTACAGTCCAGCGTTGACCGACTTCATCATTCAAACCAGGCGCGCGCAGATGTTTATCACGGGTCCTCAGGTCATCAAGCAGGTGACGGGAGAGAGCGTAACGGCGGACGAACTGGGTGGACCCGCGGCGCAGATGAATCGCTCCGGTGTTGTTCACCTCATTGCCGAGGACGACGACGGAGCGTTGTCTTTGTGCCGACGCCTGTTGAGCTTCTTGCCGTCGAACAACTTAGAAGATCCTCCTCGGCTGCCTTACAACGCTGCCCCGGAACTCGATCTCGAGCTCAACGATCTGGTGCCGACAGAATCAAAAGTCGGCTACGACATTCGCACCGTGATCGGGCGATTGCTGGATCACCATGACTTCTTCGAAATTCAGCCCGGTTTCGCGGCCAATGTGGTGATCGGCTTCGGGCGCCTCCAGGGACGATCGGTGGGAATTGTCGCGAGTCAACCGTGCGTACTCGCCGGCGCGCTCGACATTGACGCGTCTGACAAGGTGGCGCGATTCGTACGATTCTGCAATGCCTTCAACGTCCCGCTGCTGACCTTCGTCGATGTACCCGGATTTCTGCCAGGTGTCGAGCAGGAATACGGGGGCATCATTCGACATGGAGCAAAGATACTCTTCGCCTACTCGGCTGCGACCGTCCCTAAAATAACGGTGGTAATCCGCAAAGCATATGGCGGGGCGTACATCGGGATGTGCTGCAAAGACCTGGGAGCGGACCGCGTGGTAGCATGGCCGACTGCTGAAATTGCCGTCATGGGTGCCGAAGGGGCTGCGGAAATCGTCTTTCGCCGGGAGATCGACTCGGCTGAAGATAAGGTGCAGCGGCGCGATGAGCTGATCGAACTCTATCGCCACACGTTCGCAAACCCATATGTCTCGGCTGGACGTCGGCTTGTGGACGACGTGATCGAACCCGCCGAGACCCGGGGATATCTGGTGCAGGCCCTGGAATCCCTGCACACCAAGCGAGAGCTTCGTCCACCAAAGAAGCACGGCTTGATTCCACTCTGAGACAGGGAGGCATTCACAATATGCGTGCTGCCGCGCCCATTACGTCCGAAACTTTGGCAATGATCGCCGCCAGCGTCACGGCGTTTCTCGGCAAGAGAGTGCGGGTTCGCTCTGCCCGGATGATACAAACACCGTACGCAGCTAATCCCTGGGCAAAGCAGGGGAGGGTCATCATCCAGGGATCCCACAACCTCGGGCGGGGAGGACGCTGACCATGTTTGCGAAACCTGTTATGAAGGCGGCTACGGGAATGGCCAGAAGGAGCGGCCGGTGAAGCTACAGATCCTGATCGACGGGACCATGTATGAAGCCGAGGTCGAGGTCGCCCAGGACGATTACCCCCTCCAGACCCAGGACAACCGTCCTGCTCCTGCCACGGCTACCATTCAGTCGACCGTGCTGCGCACCCCTCCCAAGCCAGGGTCTTCGTTGGAATCTAACGTTGACGAATCCAAATTATGCCGAAGCCCGGTGGCGGGAATCGTGGTGCGGGTGAATGTGCAGCCAGGCCAACAACTGCAGGTAAACGATCCGATGGTTGTGCTCGAGGCTATGAAGATGGAAACCAACGTCACGGCGCCGATAGCTGGGAAGTTAAAATCCGTCAACGTGTCGCCCCGGGACACGGTAAAGGTTAACGAGATATTAGTTGAGTTTGAATAGCGCTGTGATTCGCCGACAATGGCGACTCCGGGGACAGGGGTGATGGCGGATATCCGCAGCCTCTGCTTTGGCCGTTCCCAAGCGATCTCGCATTGCACCCAGAAGCTGCGCCAGAACTCGTAACGGCCCGCCTTACCTTAGAATGTTTATAATGTCCATCAGTTTCCACCAACGACCCACGCGGGCGAATCCAGGGATTTTGTTTCAAGCGAAGTGAAACCAACAGCACTGCTGAGGGAATCCTCCACCGCCTCCTGATATCTCGATGGCGTCCGATCGGAGGTTGGCGTTTTCGGGAACGAGCTGGTGGGAACCCAAGAAGAAAGAGTGGCCAATGTTGCTAAAGCCTTTCGTGATCAACTCTCACGGCCGCATTGTCTTCCCGTGCAATTTTTTCCCGGCGCTGGACTTTTCTGTATTTAAGACCCTTAAGCAATTTGCGGCAGTTATCCGGCGGGACTTCGGGGAGAAAGCCCCGACGGATACGGAAATTGTGGCGCGCTTAGCGGCGGGCGAATACAAGAGCCGGTACGAGCTTTGCCGTGACTTGGTGTTGAACCGCTTTTGGGTTAACCGGTACACCCTGACGATGTACGAGAAACGTCCCACCCGCTGGGGAGATCTTTCGCGGCTGCGCGACGATGTTTTTCTGCCGGTGTACAAGCTACGCGATGCGTCCGCCATTACAACCGCGATCGAGGCTGGCTACCGGGCTTTACCTCCGTCTTGGGACGAAGAGCTGGAAGACCGCAGTTTCGCTATTCTGCTCAATGTTTATAGAAATGCTTTAAGCTCCGGTGGCGAGCTGCGGCCTATCCGGCCGACCGTGCAAGAGGCGGTGGCCGACCCGGCGAACCGCACCCGCCATCTGCTGGCGTACGACCCCGATTATCTGCGCTATACATTCGACGATGTCATCGACTGCCTGCATCCCGTGCCCGAACTGGAGGCATTGATGCGGCAGTGCATGATCCTGCACAACCAATATCCGTGGGATCCATCAATCAGCCGGCAAACTGAAATCGGCAAGCTGAAGGATGACGATTACGTCGTGGCATTCCATCCCCGGAACGAGGATGTGCTCCGTTTCATCCAGCGGGTCAAGCAGGACGAAAACTGGGGACCGCGGGTCCGCCCCAATCGCATGATCCGGCCCGACACTCTGGCCTTGAGTCAGCCCATCAAGCCGTATCCTCCGGTGGAGGTAAGCAAACGATTCCGAGTTCTTCCACGTTTCGAGGCCATTGCCGTCTATGAAGGCGAGGTGACCTGCACCAACGCAGATCTCATCCGCAACCACGCCTACTGCTGGTCGCGCATGAGCGCCGCGGAGATCGGGGAGAAAACCGGCATCGAGCAGCGACGGTACACTCAGTTGCCACTTGAGGACATGGCCCTGCTTGCGGCCAAGAAAGCCCTGGCGAAATCTGGCCGGCGGCCTGCGGAAATTGGCGCCGTCCTGCTTTGCACGTGCACCAGCACTAAGCTCATTCCGTCCATTGCCACCTGGCTTTCGGGTGAGCTCGGCCTCATGCAGACGCATACTTCGTGCGACATCGTCGCCGCCTGCGCCGGCATGCCCTACGGCCTCGCCGAGGCCGTACGTCTGCTGCAAGAGATTGAACGGCCAGTTCTGCTGGTCTGCGCGGAAAAGTTTTCCGACAAGATCGGAACGGTGCGCACCTCCCGCATGATTTTCGGCGATGGCGCAGCGGCCGTGCTGGTGGCGCCCGCTCCGGAAGGAACGCCTTCCGATATTGAGTTCTTCCAAACGTATGCCAGCGGGCCCTGGTCGGAGGTGAACTCCATCATCTGGCCCAACCCTGAGTTCGACAACAACATTACCGTGTACGGGCCCGAAGTGAAGGCTTTGGTGACTCGCTATTTGAAGGAGATGATGGGCGAGTTGACGCAGCTCCCGAGCCCCAACGGCAACGGGTCGCTCATCGAGGCGATTGAGCTGGTCGTCCCACACCAGGCCAACAAGAACATGGTACTTACGCTGGCCGAGGCGGCCGGGATCTCAGGGGACCGGATCTTCTTCAACATCGAGCGGGTTGGCAACACCTCTTCGGCGAGTATTCTGATGGCCGTCCATGACGCCGTGCGCGAAGGCAGGATCGACCGTCCTATGCGGGTTTTCGCGCCCGGCTTCGGCGCCGGGGCGGTTGGGGGCTACGTGGTCATGCGGGTCGATCCCGCGATTGTGTGCTGCAATTCTGAAGACAGGAGTCTCGAAATGGCAAACGTTGCGGAAAGAAATGGAAACTACCACCCGACGTCGCTCGCCGGGAAAGTCGCACTGGTGACTGGGGCATCGCGGGGCATTGGACGTGCAATCGCGCTTGAACTCGCGCGCCGTGGGGCGAACGTAGCGCTGAACTTCCGGGCGGATGCCAAGCAGGCAGAGAGCGCAGCCGAGGAAATCCGCGAACTGGGTGGCGAGTGCCTTCTCGTGCAGGGCGACGTGGCCAAGAAAGGGGAGGCCGCTCGCATCGTCAAGGAAGTGCTGGACAAATGGCAGCGCCTCGACATCCTGGTGAACAACGCCGGTATTACACGCGATCGAAGCATGCGCAAAATGACTGACGACGACTGGGGAGCAGTGATCAACGTCAACCTGAACGGTACGTTTTACTGCACCAGCGCGGCGGTGCCGGCCATGATCAACCAGAGGTTTGGGCGCATCATCAATATCAGCTCGGTGGTCGGGCAAATGGGCGCATTCGGCCAGGCCAATTACTCGGCCAGCAAGGGCGGCATCATCGCCTTCACGAAAACCCTCGCCCTGGAAATGGCTCGATTCAACATCACCGCCAATGCCATCGCGCCCGGCTTCACTTCTACGGAAATGGTCGATGCCATTCCGGAAGAGATTGCCGCGCAGATCAAGGCCAAGATTCCCCTGGGCCGTTTCGCCTCGCCAGAGGAAATCGCTAAGGCAGCCGCCTTCCTTGCCGCGGATGGCGACTACATCACCGGGCAGGAATTGAATGTAAACGGTGGATACCACATGTGAGGCGTTTCCTGGGCTGGAGCAGCTTCCCGTAGGAGCGTGAGCCTTGGCAGACTGTCACGTCCGGATGCCGGCATCTGCCATCGGTCAGGACTTACCCTGAGCGAGGAGCCAGCCACCCGTTGATGTGTGGCCAGGTGTGCTTGCTGGCTCCACTTCCTGCCATGATTCCGATGTGCCCGCCTGCAATCCGGAAGAGTTCTTTGTCAGTGCTGTTGACCTTTGACATGATCGGCTCAGACTGACACGACGGTGTGATGTGATCGCCGTCTGCGATCACGGTCAGCAGATTGGCGCGAATGCGGCTGAGGTCGACGCGTTCCCCGCGAATGATAAGCTCCCCGCGCATCAACCGGTCATTACGGTAGAGATCGACGATAAGCTGGCGGAAGGCACCTCCAGCCAGCGGCACGTTGTCGGTCACCCACGTATTCATCGCGTGCCAGGCCTCCACCATGCGAGGATCGTCCAGGTTGTCCCACAGCTTCACATAGTTCCCAATATAGTTTTCGACAGGCTTAAGTGCCTTGGCGCCGTAGTCGATCATCTCTCCCGGCATGTTGCCGAAAGTCGCAAGCACCTTGTCAACATCGAAGTAGCGTTCGTCAGTCCAGCGCGCGAAGGTCAGCCCCTGTTTATTGGAAAAGTCCAGGGGAGCCGTCAGCAGAATTAGGTTGCGCAATCCCTCGTCTCCACGCAGGGCCGCATAGATCGTGGCGAGAATCGCTCCAATGCACCATCCGAGGAGGCTGAATTCCTCTGATCCGGAAATTGCCTTGAGCTTGCGTACGGCCCGGGGCATGTAGTCCAGGGTGTAGTCGTCAAATTTAAGGTGCTTGTCTTCCGGTCCGGGTGCTCCCCAATCAAGCAAGTACAGATCGTAGCCGTTATTGACCATGTACTCGACAAAACTGTGACCGGGACGAAGATCGAGGATGTAGGGCCGGTTCATGAGCGCGAAGACCAGCAACAAAGGAACGGGATGGCGCTTTTGTTTAGGGAGAACGGGAATGTAGTGATAGAGCTTTGCCTTGTTGAGCGTCCAGACCAGCTCCTTCGGTGTCTGGGCAATCGCCGCTCGGGTTGTCATCACCTTGGTGAGCGTTTTCAGCCGGTTTGCTGCGTCTGTAAATGGATCAGTGATAACCGGAGCTTCTGCCATCCTACTTTGTCCTTCTCCTGGCTCGTTTCGGCTGGGCCGTTTTCTTGCTCTGTCGGAGTGCTTTTCTCGGCCCCGTACGCGGCGAGATGCTGGATGCCGAAATCAGGCGCTGAATAGCGTCCAGTTTGGCATCCATGTCGTCCAGCCGCATCTCGATGTTCGTCATGCGCTCCGCGATCGACACAATATCGGCCCGGGAAGGCATAGCCAACTGTTCAAGCGTTTTAAGCATCGCTTTTTCAATGGCTTCACGGAAGGGAGTAGAAACAGTAAGATAGGTGTCCAGCATGGTTCCGGTGGCTTGCGCGTAAGCGTCGCTGTTGACCATGTCGACCATGGTTTTGGCCCAGGCATCCAGATAGACGTCGCGAACTCCTCGCCAAGGTTCCATGGGATCAAATCGCTTCCCATTGTCGGTCGGTGCGTCACCCATTTGCGACTCCGTTAAGCAAGACAATACACCTGGAGACAGCCACGAGGATACTCCACCGAGTGTTTTTTTCACACCCGGCGGCATCCTTCGCGACTGCCTCACCCCGAGTCGAGAACCGCTTAGGCTTTGGCTGCAGCCACGAACGGTTTCGAAGTGATGTTCAGAACCGACTTCTGTGCCTCGATCAGAGCGTCCGCTCCGCGCTGGAGGGAATCGACAATCACAGTGGCCGGGCCGGCTGCCCCGCCGAGCTGTTTCTTGGTGCTCTCAAAAACGGCCTTGTTCTGCTCCGCAGCGAATTCCAGGACCTTTTTCTGAGCTTCCACCGAGCGCTCAACCGACTTCTGGACCGTGCCGGTCACGCCATCGAGAATCTTCGAGTAGGCCTCAGCGCGCACCTTGGTTATATCAGCGAGCGCCTTGGTCTGATCGACCGCGAGATCGATTGCGCTCTTCTGGGTCTCGACTGCAGTTTGCACTGCCTGGCAGGCAACATCAAAGATGAAGGTGGGCGCCGTCACCGGGAAGTAGCCGAACGCCTTTTTCCAGGCACCGATCCAGTCGGCGGTCTGTTCGGCGGCGATATCCAAAGACTTCTTCTGCAACTCGGCAACCCGCTCAACGCTCTTGAGATAAAGTGGAGCGAAGGCGTCCACGAATTCGGGTTTCGCGGCTGCTGCCGTTGATGCAGCCTTCTTGCTTGACTTGGAGATATTGGGCATGATCTGCTCCTTTAAGACTGATGAATTTGTGTATGTTGCGTTTTATGCTGCAGTGCAACATGACTTGATCTTACTCTTCTCGTCCAGCGTGTCAAGAGCAAAATGAAGAAAAATATTCCTCAACCACTCATCATCAAGAAATACGAGAACCGGCGGCTTTACAACACGTTAACCAGCCAATACATCAACCAGGACCAGGTGGCCCAGTTGGTGCGGGACGGCCACGACGTCCAGGTCGTTGATGCTGCGACTGGCGAAGATCTGACCCGGCTGATCCTGGCGCAGATCGTGCTGGAAGACGCCAAGACGCCTGATTCAGTTTTTCCCCTGGATGTATTGCGCCGGATGATTGTCGCTTCTGGCAGGGCAACCCAGGAAGGCGGATTGCGGTATATGAAAGCGATGCTGGATATGTACCAGAATGCCTACCGCGCGTTGCCGCCGCCTATGAATCCTTTCACATTCATGCAAACGCGCTGGACTCAACCTCCGACCGAAGCGGACATGTCTCAGACTCCTACGACGGCAACCAAAGGTCCAAGGCGGCGGGAAGACCATCGGCCGGCGAGGGAGGGAGCCAAGGCCGATGCCGCTGAGGTCGATGAACTAAAAAGACGAATTGAAGAGTTGGAATCCTTGCTTTCCAAACGCAGCTCAAAAAAGACCGCGCTCAAGAAATCTCGCCGCAAATCTCGCCGCAAGACTTGACGCACTGCGGCAGAGCAGCTACTCTGTTGAGCGGCGCCCCTGCCAATCGGCTATTGACTTGATTCTTTCCCGAACAAGGCGCTTCCCCGTGCAGAACATAGTGACCCAGGAGCATCGATGACTCGCTCTGACCAAGACTCTGCTATTGAAAACATTCCCCAGCCGATCGAAATCTCAGCTATGGACACAACCAGCGTTCGCGAAAGACCGCGACCTGGCCGAGACAGCGGGCTAGGCGGAAAGGTTGTCGTGATCACGGGCGCGGTGTCTGGCATTGGCCGCGCGACGGCGCTGCGCTTCGCCGAGGAAGGCTCACGAATCGCCGCCTGGGACGTTTGTGATAAGGCCGCCCCTCAACTCGAGTCGGCAATTAAGTGGGCGGGAGGAGAAGCTCATTTCCAGACGGTGGACGTCACCGATGCAAGCGCGGTCGAATCGGCCGCGGCCGCAGTGTTTGAGCGGTGGAACCGCATCGACGTCCTCATCAATAATGCTGGCATTGTTCGCGACGCGCAACTGGTGAAGTGGAACGGCGGCAGCCCAGAGTCAATCATGAGTGAGGACATGTGGGATTCGGTGATCGGGGTCAATCTGAAAGGCGTCTTCTTATGTACCCGGGCGGTCGTGCCCCATATGATTAAAGGTGGGGGCGGAGTAATTCTCTCCGCGGCCTCGGTTGTGGGGCTTCTCGGAAACTTCGGCCAAACCAATTACGTGGCGTCAAAGGCCGGTGTAATCGGTCTGACCCGCACGTGGGCACGGGAACTTGGTAAACATAAGATTCGTGTCAATGCCGTAGCGCCGGGGTTCATCGCAACTGCCATGGTCAAGGCAATGCCTG
>Ga0074045_10003921_pt1 | contig 13309 bp, 11 predicted proteins | sample BogForMeECP23OM2_FD_94442 | JGI IMG/M metagenome (GOLD analysis project Ga0074045, IMG submission 94442) | Bog forest soil microbial communities from Calvert Island, British Columbia, Canada - Bog Forest MetaG ECP23OM2 | ecosystem: Environmental > Terrestrial > Soil > Wetlands ... | reverse complement strand
CGGCTTTACCTTTTTTGTTTTTCATCAACGCGCGCTCTCGCAAAAGGTTTATCCAATAGTTTCACGCTAGTAATTTAGAATTCTAAGTAGATTTAACCTAAACAGCATTTTATGAGGTATGTGTTTGAATAAAACCTACAAGATAACAAGTGACGACGCTCTTTTGATAACTGACATCCAAAACGATTTTCTGCCCGGCGGTGCGCTACCCATTCCTGGCGGAGACGAAATTGTGCCTGTTTTAAACGGATATGCAAGAATTTTTAAAGACGCTAAAGCACACGTTTTTGCCTCCAAGGATTGGCATCCCCCAAATCATTGCTCCTTTAAGCTGCAGGGCGGTCTTTGGCCCCCGCATTGCGTACAAGGAACTAAAGGCGCGGAATTCAGCCCTGATCTTAAGCTGCCCAAAGATGCGGTAGTTGCTTTCAAAGCCACTGATCCTATGCGGGAGAGTTATTCAGTATTTGACGGAACGACCTTCGCCAAAGAGTTGAAAGAACGCTGCATAAAGCGACTTTTCGTGGGAGGCTTAGCGACTGACTACTGTGTCTTAAACACGGTTCTTGATGCACGCAAACTCGGTTACGAAACGGTGGTTCTTATGGATGCAACACTTGGCATTAACGCGACTCCCGGAGACGTTGACAGGGCAGTGGAATCGATGCTTAAGTGTGGCGCTTTGCAGGCGACCGCCGCTGATTTCCCAGATGCTGTTGACACCCTGTCAATGGATGAAACGGATGCTGACCTCTTGGAAGATAAGCCGGTTGGAAAAGCTGACGTGAAAAAGAAGGCTCGGATGCGGTCTCGCGGGTCTGCTAAGAGGCTACCAACTGAGAGGTAAGGCTGATTTTCTTCGAAGCATGGCGAACCTTATATAATCATAGCGTTGAATCGCTAAAGGAACGCCTTCTGCAGCTTTGGCTCAAGACTTTGGCCGCAAAATGGGTTAATGTTGGGTTGTCTCAGTGGTCAAACCCAGAGAAAGACCTCAAATACGGCTTTTGAAAAGCACTAAAGTGCTATTCTAAGGCCTCTTACGGCGGCATTCATGCTTTCGTCTCCAAAGCTTTGCACTTTCTTTTTAAATTAACTCAACGAAAGATCATCGAATGGTAACTTTTAACAATAAATAGTTAAAAAATTAAGTCTGCTTGCTGTAAATTATCATTAAAACAATTAAAAAAGATGATTGTGCAGTGTTTCTCTGTTGATGATTAGGCGAACTAATCAAGAAACTCAAGAAAAGCAACAATTAAGCTGCAGGGGAGCAAATACCTGCGGTTTTTATTGTTCACCCATGACTTGGATTATAACAGTTCGTTTTCGCGGGTAAACATCTGTCTCAATAAAGAACAATGATTGCCATGTCCCAAAGGTGACTTGACCGTTGATTATGGGTAAGGTTTTGTCTGGTGGAAGAAGCATCGAACGCAAATGCGAATGGGCATTAGAAGGATGCTGGTAAGATGCATGTTTTGGTGCAATCTGTTCAAGCAGGATCTTGATATCGTTAAGCAGGTCATCGTCGTTTTCTGTTAGAATTAATATGCCGGTTGCGTGTGGGGCAAACACGTGAACGATCCCGTTTCTTATGCTTGAAGCGGAAACTTCTTCCTGGATTTTGTCAGATAAGTCAACGAAGTCTATTTCACCTTTGGTTGTGAATGTGATAGTTTTGTTTTCGACTTTGAAGTTTGACATGTTCTCCAAAACTTTATCCTGAGTTAAGCTGAAAAACGTTTCTAAAGCTCGTCACTTAAGAGAAGCAGCGGTTTGATTGAACGGGCTTAACGTTTTGCCTATGAGGTAAAGCTTCAAAGTTCATGTTTCGAAGCCACTAAAAGCAGGTTTAAACCGTATTCTTGCATAAAACTTGTTAAATCTGCAGGCATGAAATTGTCCATTTAGCATTTATTTGTAAAGAATGTTCATGCAGCACATCTTTCGAAGATGCAGTAGGCATGTTCGCCGGCCAATTCGCATTAAAGATCTCAAAATCATTTTGCAACGCGCCAGAAAGGCCGATTTCTTTGCAAAAAAACGTCAGCATTGTGGTTTTTTGATCTATTCTACGTTCTTAGAGTCGTTCCTTTGCCTTGAAAACGGGATTTTTAGCGCTGAGTTATGTTCTCTTGAGGCGTCGATCTCACTTGCACCATGTATATTTATAGTTCGCTCGTATTCGAACCCTCAAAGGACACCTCAGTTGAAAATTGAAAATTCTAAGGTTTTCAAAAATGTGTTTTGGTGATGCTTTTGTATACGAACTCAAATGTGGTTAATTTGCATGGTTGCGACTGCTCAGGAATCAAACAAGAATGGCGCAAGGACTTTCGGTTTGGTTTGCAATTATTAACGTGTTCGGTAAGCTTTTTAGGGCAATAACTCAGAGAGCTTTCCTATTTCTGTGGTTAGAGATATTCAAAATAGTTAGAAGAAAATGAATAGACCTTTGGATGCTTAGCGTGCAGTGCGAGCCGATTTTCTTTACTCTGGCATAGCGACTTGTGTCGGGAGGTGCTATCCGATCTAAGAGTTCTTTTTGAGTCTAGCGGTCTTTTGCTAACGAATTGATTTAGGTTGCTAGTAGATTCAAGCTTGTTTTGCGGGACTTCAAACTCTGAAATTCTTTTGGGGCTAGAACTCAAGCCTTGTGCCCAAGCACTCTAAGTATATTTGGACTACCTTTGTTTCTTTATTCTGGTTTTTAGGTTTGAAAACTTGGTTCAATTCATTTGTTTTTCAGAAATTATTGAACTTCATTTTTGACTTTTGTGGTTGGTGAGGTAATGGTGATCATCAAATCTTCACGCAATACATTTGCCACTATTATCACTCGAGCATGTTTTGCGACCAAGCAAGCGCGTGAATATGGAGCCTTTTGTACCCGCTTATTGCGTGCAATAACTTTATGGAAACCTGGTGAAATCACGTTTACAGGGGTTAGTGATCCCGCAAACTCAAGAAGAATAAGTAGAGGAAACTGTAACAGTTATTCCATCTCAGCGCCGATTTGGCTGAACTGAGAGAGCATGAAAGAGGGCTCAACAAATTCTGTCTCCACGATTTACGAATTCCGGGTCCAAAAGTTGTAACTGAACTCTTGGGTTTGCAAAGGCTATATCCGAATCGGCTTTTTCAACTTATCCGCGCGAGCCGCGCATCTTTGTTTCAGAGATTGCATTTGAGTCGACGAGTTCCGGTTGAGAGTTGCTTGCTGCTTTCGTGATTAGCGCGATATGATGGCCATGAGTTGGCTGGCATAATCAAGGTCCTAAGTCATCCTGGAAACCCATTCCTGAGGTTCCAGGCTTATAGAAAAATACGAGAGCCTCTAACCCTCTCACTATCTAAAGTCGCTTTTTTGACGAATTGAGTTTCTTGATTCCTTGACTGAGGGAACAGACCTACCGGGCTTTTGGGAGTAAGTGAGTCTGGAGAAACCTACTAGACACTTTCCTTCAGCTGAAAATTTTGGATCTGAGAGCCAAGCCTGCTGGGCAGTCTACCGATTTGGACTAAAAACTTGAGGGTTGGATTTGGTCTTCGTATTTGCGCTCTTCAGTTAGGAAATTTTTTTACCATGTCAGCTTGCAGCGGTCGCTTTCTAAATGTTCAGAAATCGGTCTATCGTTTATTTCTTTTTGTCAAAACAGCTTGTTTTATGGGTTATCTTGTCAAAACACTAAAAAAATACGACTGTTATTACCCGAAAAACGACGTGTAGAAAATCGCTCGACTTTTTTGCATGGAAACGATAATTGAACAGCCCAGTTTAACGCTGAAAATACAAAAAAGCCCTAATTCAGCCTCATTTGCTTGTCCCCTAAGGAACTGGTATGGGGAATATCGTGGCCTCATATAAGTACCCTCGAAAATCTCCATGCGAAGCAAACCCATGTTTTTTCGAACTATCTTCGAGCTCTTCCGCATTTTTTTGGGGTGTGCGCGAAACTTTGTTGTTTTTTGACAAAAAAATTTAGAACTAATTTTTTCGAGCACTGGACTCTTTTGCAAATTGCTTTCGTTATGGGCTTAGATAATTTCCGGGTTTTGAAGTTGGGGGTCATAAAAAATTTTAGCTTAGTTTTTGGAGGAAGTCAAAGTCTCAGGCAGCGCGAATGAAATCGGAAGCTGCTGGTTTTTCGGTTTTCTGTATTGCGGTTTCCTCAAATCGGTTTGGCCATTCTTGAGGTTTTCTGAAAGAGAGGTGTTTTTCTATGTTCACCAGGTGCTTTGTTGGCAATTTTCTTTTTTGCAGTGGGTGTCGTGTGTCCATCTTTTTGGGGCCAGTCCTAACTCTGGAGTGCTTAATGTAGTCTAAACTGGCAATATCTTCATTGTGTGGATGATACAGATTACTTGTTTGGTTGCTTTGGTGCTGTATGTATCACGTGCGTTGGTATCCATCACCAGCATGCGCCAGTGTGCTTCCGCCTAAGGCAAGCGTATACAAAAGCATAACCCAATCTGTTTTCGAGTGTCTCTAAGGCAACAATTTTTATCCTCTGGGCCCAAATAAAACAGCAAACGCAGGGAAAAACTGCTTGAGTAAAGAAATTGACAGGGTGAGACTTCGTCGCTGGCGCAAGAGAGGCTTCTATAGTGAAACCGTTTTGGTGAAGCTTCTGCAGAAAAAAGGCTATTACTCCGTTCGGGTTCCTGTCAGCAACCCCAGTCTCAATCCCCTGCCTGACATAATGGCCAGACGTGGTCTTCACACTTATGCCTTTGAAGTGAAAAACGCCACTTACTATGCCTACTTTCCCAAACAGCAAGTTGATAAACTCTTCAGGTTCCTTAACCAATTTATCCCCTCAGATAATTCCTTTAAACACGCTGTAGTCGCAGCGCACTTAGGCAAAAGATGGCTGTTCAAAGAAGTCCCCTGGGTGGATTGGGAGAAAGACAAATTACCGGAAAAAATACGCATCCTCAAACGCGACCGAGGAAACCTAAATCTGGACACATCATACCCCTGAAGTTAGGAAGCAACTGTACCTCAACGTTATTATTTGCCGCCTCAACCTCTTTTTCAGTCGGAAGAGGCAAAGAAAGAAATGCAAACCCAAGACGAGGTTGCCGTTTATGCAGAGGCTCTAGGAAAATTCTACGAGATAGGCAACGAAAAACTCGACGTGTTAAAAGACATCACATTTTCCATTCACAAAGCCAAGTTCATCGTGCTCAGCGGAGCTTCAGGTTCAGGAAAAACAACCCTTCTCAATATCATCGGGGGGCTTGACAAACCCACAACAGGGAAAATCTTCGTCAATGGCCAAGACCTAACAATCCAAAACGAAGATGCTCTCTCTGATTACCGTTGCAATAGTGTCGGCTTTGTCTTTCAAGCCTACAACTTGGTTTCAACATTAACTGTTGCAGAAAACATTGCCTTTCCGATGGAGTGGACAGCAAAACCCCAAGAAGACATAGAAAAACGCATCTCTGAACTCCTTGAAACAGTGGGTTTAGCCAGTAGATCAAACCATTTTCCAGCCCAACTAAGCGGTGGCGAGCAGCAACGAGTCGCCTTTGCTAGGGCACTAGCAAACGATCCCCAGCTTATTCTTGCAGATGAGCCGACGGGAAATTTGGACGACAAAAACGCTCAGAAGATTGTACAGGTTCTTCAGCTGCTCAAAGACAAAGGGAAAACAGTCATTGTGGCGACGCATGATGTTCAGATAAAACAATTGGCAGACCAAGTTTTATGCCTTGAAGAAGGCGTTTTGGCGGGAAAAGATGAGTAGCGCCGCTTTTCCAATAAACGATTTGCTTCGTAGACGACTTCAAACAGGCTTAAGCATCGCAACTTTAGCATTAAGCGTTGCCTCCACGCTGTTTCTGCTGTTTTTCAGTAGCCGCCTGAGCGGTTTAACATCTGCAAATACCGTTTTTACTATAGGAATAAGCGTGTTATTTTCACAATTCATACTCTTCATAGGCATCCTCATCTTTGCCGTGGGCGCTATCTTGGTCTCTTTCATAACATTCTCCATGATGTCTCAAAGAACGCGGGATTTCGGGTTGATAAAGGCTGCCGGATGCCCAAACAGCCTTGTCGCGGGATATTTCATGACCGAACTCTTAGCAACAACGGTGGCAGGATGCGTTTTAGGCATAGTCGTCGGTTTCTTGATGGATTTTGCTGTTTCAAAATATGTCTTCTCATCCTACAGTTTGCCCAATCTGTTGTCTGCTCCAATAGTTTTTGTCGTTTTCCTTGTTCTGGCTTTTGTTTTTGGCATTTGGCCTCTTCTTAAAGCCTCAAGAATGTCGCCGATAAAGGCTCTTTCACCCGTAACTTACCATGGTTTAACCACAACCGTCAAGCATAAGCCCTTTTCAAAGTCAGGAATAACATGGAGCATTGCAAGCAGAAGCCTACTTCGGAGGCAATCAGCAACTTTTCGGCTTGTAATCTTGCTTTCAGTAGTCTTCATTCTGCTCACTGTTTGCATCGCCGGGGGTGTTATCGCAAGCGGCACAACCACAACTTGGGTTCAAAATAGCGTCGGCAAAAATACAATCGCCATAGCTTCAAACAGCATGGGTAGCCAGTATGTAAAGTTGATTTCACAGTTTTCAGGCGCCTCAAATACAGGCAAGTTTGACTATTCAAGTTCAAATCTCGCGATTCCCAGCTCAGTGATAAAACAAATAAACGCCTTGTCAACTGTGAATTTTATTGATTCGCGTTTAGTCTTAAATGGGCAAATTCAAGAGGTTGCCAACTTCAGCTTTAGCGGCGACACGGGTTCAATGAGTCCAGTGGGCGGCAATAGGACAACAAACGCTATAGTCGTTGGCGTGAATGCTTCAGAACTTTCAAGCAAATGGAATGTAAATGGACGATTCCTGAATAGTGATGACCAGTATCAGGCAGTTGTTGGCGACTCAGTCTCCCAAACAATCTACACACCTGATTCACACTTGGGAATATCCGATGCAAACCCTCTCGTTGAAGACATGACCTTTGATAATATTACGTATAACATTGTTGGGGTCTGTGTCGACCCCTTAAACAACGGCTTCGTCACGTATGTTCCTATTCAAACCCTGGAAAAATCATCCGGAATTTTAAGCCCAAATTTGCTATTAGTTACATTTAAGAGTTCAACTGACCAAGCGACCGCCATTGCGCAAATCAAAAGCCTCCTTCAAAATATAGATCCAAACTTGAACGTTTTTCAGTTGAGCAGTGTTGTGGAAAAAGACACGAATTTTCTTGCTTCAAATTGGCAAACAATAATGATTATGCCGTTCTTTGCTTTGGGTGCGGCAGCGCTCTGTATGGTAAGCTACATGATGCTTGCTGCAGATGAACAACACCAAGAATTCGGAGTTTTACGTGCTATTGGTGCAAAACCAAGCTTTGTTGTGTCAGTTTTGGCGCTTCAAAGTGCAGTTTTGCTTCTTTCAAGCTTTGGAATTGGAATATCTCTTGGAACTATCATAACTATCCTTATTTTGATCCAGCAGCCTATAGTCACAAGTTTCATGATCTTTGAAATAGCGGGACTACTTTTCGTCGCGTTAGCAGGAATCCTGCTCTTGAGCCTTTACCCGGCGTTTAAGTTGGCGAGAGCTTCAGTTTTGAAAATTATCACCTAGCTTTGGGAGTGTCCTGTGAAAGAATTTGACGTTTTCTGTGTATGAGGATAGTTGGTTTAGGAAGTTTTGCAGCTGCAATATGGGAATTATCGGGACTTCATAGTAAAATTTGAATGCGCTGGGTACAAGCGACAAGACCGCAGGCATAAACTTGGCTTCGCTCCAACGTTCGCATTCAAGTTTTAACGTCGGGTTAGGCAATGAATCTGCCAACGCGCGGGTGCGATCGACCTGCAAATCAACAATTCTCTTCTAAGCCGACGTCGCTATAGAGTGTTGCCAATGTTTGCAGTCGATGCAGACAACCAAAGGGTTCTTGCAGCCAACGACATCCATTTCCCATCGTCTTCCTGAACCCTTGAAATGAATGTTATTCGAAACAGCGTACCCGTTCTTTTTTAATGCGTAGCCCGCAATTTCTTCGAACTCTTGCCAACAAAGCAGGTTGCTGATATACTCGATATCTGCACCTAAAGACAGTGCTTTGACTGCCATTTTGAGCCTGCTGCCTAGTTCGGGTTCAACACTGCCCTGTTTCAAATAAACAAGGCCTTCGTTTTGAAGTTTACATAGCAATTTTGTCATGACGCTTGAAGGCAGATGTGCTTCTCTTTTGACAAGTTCAGTTAAAACAGGCCCTTCTTTTGTCAGTTTTAGAAGAGAAATTATCAGATTACGCTCAACACTCATAGTTAATCCTCAACAGATTTGACAAAAAGCAATCAAAAAACAACAAATTGTTACCGCAAAAGTCCAAATCGGCAAGGCAACTTCCGAGATCGTATACAAAAGCATCAACAACCCCCACTTTCTAACCTACAATCAACGAAAGCCATCGGACACAGTCGCCCTTCGGTCATCAACTTTCATCCTTTCTTCCCTTTTGCCGTTTGCTGGAGAACTGCACTCACTAATTGAAATACTTTCGTTATCCTCTGCAGAAACCAAGGAAGGGGAGCCTTCGTCTAACGAAGAGTTAAGTAGCGAGCTAAGGCATGGAGCAGTTAACAGATTAATGCTTTTTTGCCAAACAAGCACTTCAAATTTTTAACTTTTACATTTAAAAAATATCCATTCGCTTGTTTTTCGCTAGCCAAAAAAGAGAGTCACAGGAAGAAACCCGTAACTTTCGTATAACTTTCGTCCAACAAGCCACTAATAGATGACATTTTCGTCCCAAAACTGTTTAACCTGCTGAAAATAACACGTCAAGAGGTCAGCTATTGATTAGCCCAACGCATTTGACGGTCAGTTTAACCATCTTCATTCCGTTTTTCAGCTGCTCAGGGCTGTTTGCTTTCTAATTTCGGTTTTCAAGTTTCACGTATATTTAAGGTTCGCAGATTTTCGATAAAACTGACTGTTTCAAGCAGTTTGAAAAAATAAGCTCAGGTTGAAAAAATGTGTTTTGGTGATGCTTTTGTATACCGGTAGGTAAAATAGCGACATAGAACGTGCATTTTGACGTTTAAGAGAAATCAGAAATAAGAAAAGTGATAGCTTGGTCTAGTTGTTTATTTTTCTTTTTCGCGGATTTCGCATTGAAGTTTCTTTATGATTTCGTCAACTCTGAGCGGTTCAATCTTCAGCGTATAAAGTTGGCGGGGCGTTCGAAGCTTCAATTTAACGTTGTCTTTTAGTCTCTGCACTGAGCAGTATTTTGCTTTGGCGCTCATGGCGACAAACTTATCAACATCGGTAATTTCAGTTGGCATACCCGTTTCCTCAACAGTAGCCTTGAGGATGCAAAGTCAAGTTTTTATTTGTTTTGGTCAGCATATGCTAAGATACAAAATCGAAAACGAAGTGGCTTTAAAGAAAAGGGGTTTTGATTAGATAATAACTCTTGCTTAAGGTTTCTTTGATCGGATACCGAGCTTAACGTTTACTTCGACGGTGTACTCTTTGTCACTTTTTCCCACAGCGAAATTCCAGTCTTTCACTTCGACTTCCATGTCTTTGAATTGATTTACAAGGGCATCTTTGTAGTCTTGGGCAGTTTGACCTATCTTCTGTAGTTTCTCAGTTATGTTAATAGATGTTTCAGGCATAAATTACACCTCCCAAAAACAGTAGGGTTGTGCTAAAGGCATTGAGCGTTAACTGCTTTTAAAAATTTGTGGTTGTGCAGCCACAACAGCAATAGTAGTCATTTTTTCTGGGCAAATCTGGAAGCTCATGCGGGGGTCCCATTTGATTTTGTTCCGTCCAAAAGCGTTTTCTTAATACAAGCTTGATTTTAATGTTCTGGGTGCGTGTGGTTGAAGCCATAGTAAATGGCAACGATAAACAAGGCAAGGAAGATGACTTCGATTATGGCTGCGATGATAACTGCTGTTTGGAAGCTTTGTCGTTCTTGGTTTGTGAGATTAATTTGTACAGTGGGCGATCCTTGGGTTGGGTTGGTTCCTGGAATTATGTATTTATAAATTGAGTTATTCGCCGATAAAACTACGATGGCTGGAGGTATTGTCAAAGCTATGATCAGAAAGACGGCTGCAAGCGCAAAAACACGTTTTCTATGCATAAAAATCCAATATTCATAATTCTTTTTCAAGGTAATAAGCGTTAGGCTCGGGCGATACTGTTAAGTCTTTTGTCATGAATCCTTTTAAGTAGTTTTGGGGGAACTTCTCTTTGAAAATGTTAATGACGCCACACTACCTCTATTATTTGCCACAAAATTGTTACGAAAATTATCACAATACCAAGGTTCATCATAAAAGCAATTGCGATACCCCAAGGGATGCCCGCAAGCGGAAACGATGGCACAGGTCCCGAACTTGGACCAGTAAAGGAATATTGAATATATGTGTAGACTACCTTTCCGAGGAAAGTGACAACGAACCCTTGCGACCAAGTGGAATTTCCTGCACCCGCTGCCGTTTCTGTCCAATTGTTGTGGCACCCTGCTGGAACCCCCAAGGAAGTCATCGGTAAAGCTAATATTATCCCTACCAGCAAAATGAAAACGGAAGCTCTCATTCTCGCCCAGACCAAGACTGTCAGTAGTTTTCCAGAGAATAGTTAAGGGCATCCAATAAAGATTTTACGATCATCAACCGAATATTCACATGAATGCTATTTCAACCGAGAACTTCACAGAACCGGCTCGGGTTGATTGCAATCCAATCAGGTTTGCCATCTCTGATAGGTCGATTAAGACATTTTCTTTTTGAATACTTCGGTATGTCCGGGTACAATGACTTTAAGAAAAGTCGTTTTCTCGGTTGGTATGCCTGCTGAATCGATCTAGATCCTGCTTTAACTCAGACGAAATGAAACCAATGTACTACCTGTTTGAATGCAGGTTCAAAAAGCACGAATTTTCTTTTGAGACGTGGCAGCTGACCGTAATTTGGATTAAGCGGATTGGTGGACCGTACCGGACTTAACCCCTACAGAGGCTGTGTAAAAACTATTTTTAATTTCAGAAAAATGCTCATTTTATGTGAACATTTTTGGTAACAAGATGTAATTTATACACATAGAGCGCAACTTTTTGGACGAGATTTTAGTTTTCACACAGTCTGTACACGGTATGAGTCCCTATGCTTAAACTCATTAAATAATGCTATTTTCATAAATTTGGACCAAGGTTTGGAGCTGGAGTGCGCGCGGTGGTGGGTACCTCATTCCATAATTTTTCAAAAAACATATGCACCAATTTTCCTATTCCATCATGTATTAACCTCAAGCTTTCGAACGTTTTTGATTTTTCAGCAAAAAACCATATATCTTTCTCGTCAAGACAGACGAATTGACAAACAATCGAGGAAGGTGCGTACTTAAGTTCGAAATTTGATTTTTTCTGTAAATCAATTAGAGACTTGCTGTCGTATGAATCTTTTTCTTGTGGTTTCTCCGCAATTATTCTTATTTTAACGCCTCTATCCATAGCTTTTTTCCAAGAGTGCGTTATCCAAAGTCCTTCCTTGGAAATTGTATCTTCAAATGCATGTTTATCGACGCATAGCTCAGCGCTTCTTTGAACAGTGACCCATGCTGAAGTTACCTTTTTGTTAGGCACCGACTCCTCGAAAGTAATAAGGCTTATTTGGGTGTCATTGTCATAAGGCAGTTTTTCTTCATCTTCCTTATTTTCTTGGAGCAGATTTTTTGAGGCCTCGACTACTTCATCATACTCATGCTTCCTTCGTCTCAGCAAAAGATGGACCGCTTCTTTCACGGTGACTGCTTCGTATAGATTTGGAATACCAACTGTCTTTTCAACTAAACCTCTTTTTTGGAGGTAGTCGAGTACTTGATAGGTATTTGATCTATCTGCGCCAGCTATTTTTGCAATTGTCTGAATTTTTGTTTTTCCTGATACTTTAGGTTTTAAGAACCACAACAGGCCCAAACGCCTTTGCGAAGCGCAATATAGCCCTACCGGGTGTTTGGATTTCCACCACTGATCGTTTGCGCAGCTCTTTAGGTGAAATCAGACCGAATTAGATTTCGTCAACAACTTGGATTATCTCTTCTGTAACAATGCGCTATCTTGGCGTCTGTGCAAGCATCATGGGGTCAAATTTTATGCCTTCTCCTTGAGTCTTAATTTGGGAGTTATACACAGACTCTTGAGTTCCTGCAACAGAAGCTTAAAAGCGTAAGAGACGATTACTGGGGAGACCTTGGCTTTTTCGTCGCAGATTTTACACACGTACCGCCTCTGTTTCATATCATAGTAGGCTGTTTCCCCGCAGTTCTCGCAGATGTAGAGCGTGTACTTGTCTGACTCTTCCAGCAATCTGTCTGTGAGCAGCATTGCTGCGCCGTGTCCGATGAGGCAGTCTCGTTCCATTTCTCCGAATCTGAGACCGCCGCCTCTGGCTCTGCCTTCAGTAGGTTGCCTTGTTAACATCTGGACTTGACCGCGGGCTCTGGCGTGTATTTTGTCAGCGACCATGTGGTGAAGTTTTTGATAATAGACTACGCCGACGAAGACGTCTGCAACGAACTTTTCGCCTGTGGTGCCGTTGTAGAAGACTTCGCTTCCAGTATGGCTGTAACCAAGTTTTACCAAGTTCTTACGTACCTCAGTGGGACCTTCGTTTGAGAAGGGTGTACCGTTTGCTGGCCTTCCCCTTGCCGACGCAGCCTTTCCTGCTAGGGATTCGATGAATTGACCAATGGTCATTCTTGAAGGTATAGCATGTGGGTTGATTATTAGGTCTGGTACCATGCCGTCATCTGTGAAGGGCAGGTCCTCTTGCGGCACAATTAAGCCTATGACTCCCTTTTGTCCGTGACGTGAAGCAAATTTGTCGCCAAGCTCTGGGACTCGTTGATCACGGACTCTTACTTTTACAAGTTGGCTTCCTTCACCTGACATCGTTATGAATATACCGTCTACTATACCTGTTTCGGAGGGACGCATGTCGACTGAAGTATCACGCATTGATGGACCTTTAACTTCGAATTCTTTGTATTCTTCCAGGAATCTGGGAGGGCTGATTCTGCCGATTAATACGTCTCCACCGACAACTTGTGATTCTAAACTGATTATTCCGTCAGGTTCTAAAAGCCTGTAGTATTGTTCGCCTCGGTAACCACGGGTTCCGGGTTCTGGAACGGTGAATTTGTCTTTTAAGCCTCCGAGGTACTGACGGCATTCAGCTTCGTAGATACGGTAGAATGTTGATCTGGCTAAGCCTCGTTCTATGGATGCTTTATTGAATAT
>Ga0074045_10003919_pt1 | contig 13309 bp, 8 predicted proteins | sample BogForMeECP23OM2_FD_94442 | JGI IMG/M metagenome (GOLD analysis project Ga0074045, IMG submission 94442) | Bog forest soil microbial communities from Calvert Island, British Columbia, Canada - Bog Forest MetaG ECP23OM2 | ecosystem: Environmental > Terrestrial > Soil > Wetlands ... | reverse complement strand
GTGAGAAGGATCGTCTTGCCGAGGTCGCGCAGGCTGCGCACGGTCTCCCAGGCGGCGTGGCGAGCGGCGGGGTCAAATCCCGTCGTGGGCTCATCGAGGAACATCAGCTCGGGGTCCCCCACCAGGGCAAGCGCGAAGTCCAGCCGGCGCAGCTGCCCGCCCGAGAGCTTCCGGCTGCGGACGTCGGCCTGGTCCTCGAGGCCCGCGAGCGCAAGCACCTCCTCGACCCCGCGCGGATGCGGGTAGAAGCCGGCCCAGTGGCCGAGCACCTCGCGGGGGGTCACGTGGCCGTAGATGCCACCGGACTGCAGCACGATCCCGATCGCGCGACGCAACTCGATCGAGCGCTCGGCGGGATCGTGGCCGAGTACGGCCACCTCCCCGCCGCTGCGCCCGCGGTAGCCCTCGAGGATCTCCACTGTCGTGGTCTTGCCGGCGCCGTTCGGTCCGAGCAGGCCGAACACCTCACCGCGACGCACGGTGAAGTCGATGCCGCGCACCGCCTCGTACTCGCCATAGCGCTTGGTGAGGGCGTGAACCTCGATGGCCGGGTCCGTGTCGCTCACGTCCCGATCATCCCAGCGACCCCGTCTGCTCCTACCAGTGCACGCCCCTCGTCAGGGTGGCCATCGCGATCTGCTCGAACGAGGCCCGCTCGTCCACGTTGCGCTCGCCCTTCGAGGCGGCCGAGTCGGGGAACACGCGGTACGCGAGGTGAAGCAGCCGGTCGACCGCCTTCGGCGCGAGTGCGTAGGTTACCTCGCCGAACGTCCCCAGTGGGGTGCCCATGTGCTTGGGGCGGAAGCGCAGCGCCTCGCAGATCATTTCCCCCGCCTCATCGGGCGTGATCGCGGGAAATGCGTCATACATCTTGGTCGGGGCGATCATCGGCGTGCGCACGAGCGGCATGTGGATCGTCGTGAACGTCACGCCGTCGCCGACCACCTCCGAGGCGACCACCCGCGTGAACGCGTCGAGCGCAGCCTTGGAGGCGACGTAGGCCGAGAAGCGCGGCGGGTTCGTCTGCACGCCGATCGAGGAGATGTTCACTATGTGCCCCGAGCCCCGTTCGCGCATCTGCGGCAAGAGCCCGATGATCAGCTTGACCGCGCCGAAGTAGTTGAGCTGCATCGTGCGTTCGAAGTCGTGGAAGCGGTCGTAGCTGAGCGCGATCGACCGGCGGATCGACCGGCCGGCGTTGTTGACGAGCATGTCGACGCCGTGGTGATCGGCGAGCACCCGCTCGACCAGCCTGTCGACGGACTCCATGTCGGCGAGGTCGGCCGCGTAGACGTAGGCGGTGCCGCCCGCGGCGACGATCTCGGCCCGCACCTCCTCGAGCTTCTCGACGTTCCGGGCGACGAGCAGGGGCACCCCTCCGGCGGCCGCGATTTTGACGGCGCTCGCCCGGCCGATCCCCGAGGAGGCGCCGGTGATCAGCACGTGCTTTCCGCCGAGCTCGCCCCTCAGGGTGGTGCCTTTGGTCAGATCGTCCATCTCCCGCTCCCAGTAGTCCCACAGGCGCGGGGCGTAGTCGTGCAGCGCCGGCGGGCGCTCGAGCGCAGAGCCCTTCAGGGCCCGCTCGGCGCGGCGCGTGTCGAACCTGGGCTTCAGCTCGGCGTGCGCGATCACCTCGCTGGGTATGCCGAGCTCGCCCAGCGCAAGCCGGCTCCCGTAGCGCAGTGGGGGCGTGCGCATCATCAGCGCCAAGGGCCACTTTGGCACCAGGTTGGTGAGCCGTCTGTCGACGCTCACCGCGACGCGCGGGGCGTGCGCGGCCGCCGCGAACTCGTTGAACACCTCGTCCACGCGCTGGGGCCGGGGGTCGGTCAGGTGGAAGGCGCGGCCGTCGAGGTCGGGCTCGTGGGCGATGTGGTCCAGGGCTCCCGCCACCCAGTCGACGGGCACCACGTTGGTCATGCCGAGGTCCAGGCCGACGAGCGGCACCCACTCGGGCATGATCGAGCGCATGCGCTGGATCGTCTTGAAGAAGTAGTAGGGCCCGTCGATCTTGTCCATCTCGCCGGTCTGCGAGTCGCCCACCACGATCGCCGGGCGGTACACGCGCCAGGACACGTAGGGCTGCTCGCGCACGATCCGCTCGGCCTCGAACTTGGTCCGGTGGTAGGGGGATGGCAGCTTCTGGCCCTCGTCGAAGAAGTCCTCCTCGAACAGGCCCTTGTACTCGCCGGCCACGGCGATCGAGGACACGTGATGCAGGCATCCCGCCTCGATCGCCCGCGCCAGTTCGACCGCGTGCGTGGTCCCGCCCACGTTCACGGCGGTGTTGCTCTCGGCCGACGCCGTCATGTCGTAGACGGCGGCGAGGTGGAAGAGGTGCTCGACCTTTCCGCGCAGCTCGGTCACCTGCTCCTGCTCGACTCCCAACAGCGGTTTGCGCAGATCGCCGATGATCGGCTGGATCCGTTTCGTCACCGACGGTCCCGCCACGACGCGCCAACGCGTGACGAGGTCCTCCAGGCGGGCCATCGAGCTCGCGCGCACGAGCACGTAAACCGGGCCCTGTCGGTTTACGAGCAGCCGCTCGACGAGGCGCCGTCCTATGAAGCCGGTCGCTCCTGTGACGAAGTAGGACACGGTCAGGCGAGCATACCGCCTAGGCGCCGGCCCCCGCGCCCGCGCGGCCCTCGCCGGCGGCGAAGCGCGCCGCCCCGCGCGCGCCGTCCTCGAACACCTCCGGTCCGGCCTTCGCCTCGAGGGCGAGCCCCGCCGACAGCGGCAGGCCGAGCCCCTCGATCGCCGCACGCCGGTCGGCGAGCATGGTCCGCTGGGGAAAGCTCGCCAGCCCGTCGGCGAGCGCCAGCGCCCGCTCGAGGTGCGCGCCCGGAGGGACGACCTCGGTGAGAAGCCCCATCGACAGCGCCTCCGCGGCGCCAACCATGCGCCCGGTGAGGATCAGATCGAGTGCGCGCCCGAGCCCGACGATGCGGGGCAGGCGCTGGGTGCCGCCGTCGACTAGCGGCACCCCCCAGCGGCGCTCGGGGTAGCCGAGCGTCGAGGTCTCGGTAGCGATCCGCAGATCGCACCACAGCGCCAGCTCGAGGCCGCCCGCCAGGCAGTAGCCCGAGATCGCGGCGACGGTCGGCTTGGACGGCGTCAGGCGGGTGAAGCCCATCGGGCCCTCCTCGCTCATAAGTCGCCCGGCGAACGTGTCGATCGCCTTCAGGTCGGCGCCCGCGCAGAAGGACACGCCGCCGGCGCCCGTCAGCACGAGCACGCGCGCCTCCTCATCCTGCTCGAAGCGCGTGTAGGCCTCGTGCAGTGCGGCGGCGGTGGGACCATCGACGGCGTTGCGCCTGTGCTGGCGGTCGATCGTCACGAGCGCAGCCGCCCCCCGGCGCTCGTAGCGGACGGGATCGGCCTGCGGGCTCAAGGGATGCGGGCTACCAGCCGCCGCGCCACTGGACCTCGCCCAGGGCCTTCTGCGCCGCCTTGCGGGCCTCCTTGCGCCTGTCCAGGTGGCGCTGGATCATGCTCATGACGAACACGAAGATCGCGAAGCCCGCTATCAGGATGAAGCCGGCGTCGGTAACGACCTTGTCGTTGGTCGCCCCGTAGTAGCCGCGGCCGTTGTTTTCGGCGTGGGCCACGGGAGCGAGCACGAGCGTCAACAACAGTGCGAGCCCCAGCAGCCGGATCCTCAGGTGGCGCATCGTGGCTGGGATCCTAGCGGAGCGGGTGGCCGCGCGACCGCGAGCGCGACCGGTCCTAGTATCAGCAGCCGATGGCACTTTTGATCGCGTCGGACCTGCACAAGGACATCGCCGGGCAGCCGCTCCTGCGCGGCGTGTCGTTCAAGCTCGAGCGGCGCGAACGCATGACGATCGCCGGACGCAACGGCGCGGGCAAGACGACGTTGCTGCGGATGCTCGCGGGGGAGACCTCGATCGATCGGGGCGAGCTGATCGTCGCCAAGGGCGTGCGGATCGCGCTGCACGACCAGCGCCCGCCGCGTGGCGCCGCCGCTCCGGGCGGCGCCGGCGGACCTCGACTGCGCGAGTACCTGCTGTCCGGCTGTGCAGAGGAGCTCCAGATCGAGGCCGAGCTGCACGAGCTGGAGGGGAGGATGGCCGACGCGACCGCCGACGAGGGGATGCTCGCGCGCTACGCCCGCGCCCAGGCGCGGCTGGAGGCTCGCGGAGGCTATCTGTGGCGCGATCGCGCCACGTCCATGGCTCATGGCCTCGGGTTCCGCGAGCAGGATCTGGATCGCCCCCTGGACACCTTCTCCGGCGGACAGCTCACGCGCGCGTCGCTGGCCCGGGCGCTCGCCACGGGCGCGGACGTTCTGCTGCTCGACGAGCCCACCAACCACCTGGACATCGAGTCGCTGGAGTGGCTCGAGCAGACCCTCGTCGAGCTCGACGCGGCGGTCGTGCTGGTGGCCCACGACCGCTGGTTCCTGGAGGCCGTGGGCACGGCGGTGCTCGAGATCGAGGGCGGCCGTTCGCGCTACTTCGCCGGCAGCTGGCACAACTGGCGCCGCGAGCAGGCGGCACGTGAACTGTCGCTGGGCAGGGCGATCGACTCCCAACGCGCGGAGATCGCGCGCCTGGAGCGGTTCATCGAGCGCTTTCGCTACAAGGCGACGAAGGCGCGCCAGGCGCAGTCGCGCGTGAAGAAGCTCGCCAAGATCGAGCGCATTGAGCCGGGGCCGCATGAAGGCGGAAAGGGCGCCAAGGGCCTCGAGTTCACGTTCTCCTCGCCCGAGCGCTCCGGGCGGGTGATCTTCGAGCTTCTGGACGGACGTATCGAGGTCGGCGGGGACGCCGGGAAGGGGCCGCCTCCGATCGTGCTGCTCGACCACGCCGAGCTGTGGCTCGAACGTGGCGAGCACGTGTCGCTCGTAGGCCCGAACGGCACGGGCAAGACGACGCTGATCGAGACGCTCGCGGGGCGCCGCGAGCTCGCGGCGGGCCGGCTGAGAACCGGCCACAACGTGCACGTCGGCTTTTTTGCCCAGCACCAGCTCGAGTCCCTCGAACCGACACGCAGCGTACTCGAGGAACTCGCCAGCGCGGCGCGCAACGATGACATTCCGCGCCTGCGGGGGCTTCTCGGGGCCTTCCTGTTTAGTGGTGAGGACGTCGACAAGAAAGTCTCCGTTCTCTCAGGGGGAGAGAAGGCGCGCCTTGCCCTCGCGAAGATGCTCCTGCGGCCGGCAAACTTCCTGGTGCTCGATGAGCCCACCAACCATCTCGACGTCGACGCATGTGAGGTTCTCGAGCAAGCCCTCCGCGAATACCAGGGCACGCTTGCGCTCATCTCCCATGACCGGAGCTTCCTGAACGCCGTGGCCACACGCGTGGTGGAGGTACGGGCCGGACAACTGCGCGAGTTTCTCGGGAACTACGATGAGTATCAACGGGCAAGCGCGGAAGCGACGGTCCCGGGGCGCGGCGCCGTCGCAGGCCATGGGGCACCGCACGCGCTCGAAGATACGCCCGCGCCTGCCGAGCCGCAGGACTCGGGAGGGACACGGACCGCGGTCCGCAAGCGCGCGGGCGTCCCGGGGCGTCAGGAGGAGCGGCTCCGACGCAAGGCGCGCGACAAGACGGCGAAACAAATCGCGGCTCTCGAGGCCGACATTCTGGTCCGTGAGAGTGCGTTGGAGACACTCAGCTGGAAGCTCGGCGATCCCGAGGTCTACAAGAATGGAGAAAGGGTGCGCGCCCTCGAGGCGGAGCGCAGCGCAGCCAAGGACGCAATCGACCTGCTCTATCGAGAGTGGGAGCGCCTGGCTGCGGAGCTCGAAGCCCTGGACGAGGTTCTCGGGTAACCGGCGCCGCCGGTGGGTGAGGGAGTGGGCGGCGCGGCGGCGGCGCCCATAGGCAGCCGGTTCACCACGGAGAAGTTGATCCACGCCTTCACCGGATCGACATCCTCCACCTGAACCCGCAAGCGATCGCCAAGGCGCCAGCGCTCACGGCTGCGACGGGCCACCAGAGCGTGCGCGCGCTCATCGAGCACGACGTAGTCGTTGAGCCGCGATACATGCACCAATCCTTCCACGAAGAAGGGATCGAGCGTCACATAGAACCCATGCTTTGCGACACCTGTAATTGTACCGTCGTACTCGTCACCGATACGGCTTGCCATGAACGCGCACTTCTTCAAATCGATCATCTCCCGTTCCGCTTCCATGGCCGCCCGCTCGCGCCAGGAGACACGCGCGGCGATGCTGCCGACCAGGCTCTCCCGCGCCGCCGCGCGCTGGGCCGCGAGGCCGCCACCTTCGAGCAGATCTTTGAGCGCACGATGAACCACAAGATCGGCGTAGCGGCGAATCGGGGAAGTAAAATGGGTATAGCTGTCGAAGGCCAGGGCGAAGTGACCGCGGTTCGTTTCGTCGTAGCGCGCCTGCCGCATCGAACGCAGGGCGACAAGGTTTACGAGTCTCTCCTCTGGCCGCCCGGCCACGCGCTGCACGGCGCGGGCGATTTCGCGTGCGGAAAGGGACTTCGCGTCTCGCTTCTCGAGCAGGCCGAAGGCGGCCAGGAGTTCGCACAGGAGCTCGATCTTCTCCGGTTCCGGAGGATCGTGGATCCGATAGATCGCGGGCACCTTGGCCGTGGAGAGCGCGTCCGCCACGGCGCGGTTCGCGACCAGCATGCACTCTTCGACCGCGCGATGCGCGATCGTGCGAGGCGCCTGGACGATATCCACCGGATGGCCGTCGTCCCCGAGCACAATCTCCGCGGTCGGAAGATCAAAATCGATTGATCCAGCGGCAAAGCGCCGCTCGGTGAGGGTCGCTGCGAGGGTCGCGAGCCCGCGCAGCTGGTCCTGGATCTCGGGGTCTCCGATACCTCCGTCTCCGGATCTTTCCATGACAATGGCGGCTTGCTCGTAGGTGAGGCGGCCCCGGCTTCGGATCACTCCGGGATAGAAGCTCCGGCGCTCCACCCCACCCGTCGCCGAAAGATCGAGCTCGACGATCATCGCGAGACGATCGACCTGGGGATAGAGCGAACAGATCTCGCCGGAGAGCCGATGCGGCAGCATGGGGATTGCGCGATCGGGAAAATACACGCTGTTGCCGCGTCGGAGCGCTTCGAGGTCGAGACCCGATCCCAGGCGGACGTAGTGTGCGACGTCGGCAATCGCGACCCAAAGTCGTGTCCCCCGAGCCGGGAGAGGTTCGATGCAGACCGCGTCGTCATGATCGCGGGCGGTGGCAGGGTCAATCGTGACGAAGGGACGCGACCGCAAATCGACGCGACGGGCGAGCTCTTCGGGCGACGGCTCGACCTCGATCCCCTCGGCTTCCGCCAATACCCTGGGCGGAAAGTCCACGGGCAGGCGTCGACGCCAGGTCACGGCCGCGAAGTCGGCGTCGGGATGGCCGGGGGGGCCAAAAACCGAGACGACGCGGCCGGTCGCTTGAGCGGCCCCCTTCCTTCCGCCCCGTCGCGAGGGGACGACTTCGACAACGTCCCCGTCCCGGGCACCTGCAAGGTCCGTCGCCGGGACCGAGATGCCCCAGTGCCCGTCGTCTCGATAGGGTGTCACGAGGCCACCGTGGCGCTCTCGCGAGAGAATCCCGATCCAGTTGCGGCGTTCCCCGCCGCCGAGCACATGCACGACCTCGCCGCGACGGGTCTGCGGATCCCCCACCGGCCGTAGCAGGACGCGGTCTCCGGGCTCGGCCCCTGCCCCACCCCCGACACTCCACGCCACCCCTGCGTCGTCGTGCACGAGGCCCGCCGAGCCGTGACCCGCCTTGGCGTCGGACCCCGTTCCGCCGCGTCGGACGCGCCCCGGAGCGGCCTCGCCGGCACCCTGGTAGACACCTTCCAGGAGGCCGTCCTTGCGCGGGATTCGGTAGCCGCCCCCCACACGTTCGAGCTTACCCTCGCGCAAGAGTGCTTGGAGAATGAGCCTTAGGGATCCCGCCTTGGCGCCACGCCCGCCGAGCTCCCGCAAGAGTGCTTTTTCACTAAGCATGGGTCGCGAGCGGCCCCCGAACGCCTCAAGAACCACTTCGCGTGTGATCGCCATGCGCCGTCAGTCTACGCCACGCGCTCTCCCAACGCGCCGACCCAACTCCTGCCCTGCTTAGTCTGCCCCGCGCAGGCAAAGCTCCCGTTGTGGAGCCTTCCACTCTGGATGCCACGAGGGCTGCCCCCCATGCTAGGGTGGCCGCCTCTGCGCAGGAGTTCGGGCACCTTCGCAGCCGTCTTGTCCAGCCGCACCGGTCGTGGAGGGGACCCGCGACACGCTTGGGAGCGCGACTTCCCCGCCCGATCGCTTCGGAGGAGAACTGAGGTCAATGTGTCGACTCAGGAGGAGATTTTGGGGAGCGCTCCTGCTCGCGGCAGCCGTCGGGGCAGCGACTCTTCCCCGGCCGGCTATGGCAGCCAGCGCGGCGGAGATCAACCGCGATGTCAGCAAGGCCTTGAAGACGCTCTACGCCAAGAATGCAGCCGCGAAGTCCCTCGGTGCAAAGGCGAAGGGGATACTTGTCTTCCCCCGCATCGTGAAAGGCGGCTTCATGGTGGGCGGGCAATATGGCGAAGGTGCGCTGCGCCAGGGTGACCGCACGGTCGGGTACTACAGCAGCGCGGCTGCGTCCTATGGCCTTCAGGCGGGTCTGCAAAAGTTCGGGTACGCGCTTTTCTTCATGACCCCGAGCGCCCTGGACTACCTGCAGAAAACCAGCGGCTGGGAGGTTGGGGTAGGACCAAGCATCGTGGTCGTGGATGAGGGAATGGCAAAGTCCCTTACGACGACGACGGCCCAGAGTGATATCTATGCCTTCTTCTTCAACCAGAAGGGCCTGATGGCGGGACTCGGCCTCCAGGGAACGAAGATCACCCGCATCCATCCCTCGAAGTAACGGACCAGGCCTTCCCGGCGGTACGCCATTCGGCCGATCGAGCGCTGTGGCAGCGAGAGAGGCCCTCGTCGAGGGGCATCCTAGAGGTTCGATGCCTCACTGAATCGCTTGAAGCGTCTGTCCGTGTTCGAACTGCGCCGCGTGCTTGAGCAGAATTCGGCGAATCTCCTCGATCGTATCGGGCTCGTCCTGGGTCGAATGCCCGGATCGGACGATCTTCTCCGACTCGGCGCCCTCGATATGCGCGCTCTCGTAGTCCACGACGCCATCGCTCCCGCCTTGAGGGGGTCCCTCGCCCTTCACGGCAATGATCGAGTTTACGGCGATCCCGGGCGCGACCGGAATGCCACTGAGGTTACGAAGGAAGGGGTTCCCCGGCGTCATGTTCGTGATGCTGGTGGGAGGCGACTGGAGCGCATCGACGGCGAGCGCGGCTTGATTCTGACTCGCCACGTCGAAGAGTTGCGCGGCAAGGTCCGTGGGAAGCTTCACGAACTTCGAGATCAGCCGCGCGAACCCAAAGCCCGCGAGGTAGCTCCCACGATGGGGCGTCGCCACGAACACCACGCGCTTCACGAAGGGAAGCGGTTCGAAGAAGAGCGAGCTGTGCAAGAGCTCGCGCGTCTCGGCGTCCGCCTTAAGCTCGTCGAAGGGGACCTTCGCGATTGCGTCCCAGAAGCGGGTCCCGCTCTCGATCGCAGTGAGCTTTGCGAGCAGGCCTCCTTGGCTGTGACCGATCACCACCATCTGTCGGAGCGCCGCGTCCTGTCCACTCGGATCGAGTGTGCGTTCGGCATCGGCGAGCGCCTTGCGCAGCCGCCCTCCCGAGTACCCGATGGGGTTGCCCGTGTTGTAGATGAAGAGCCAGATCTGGTAGTGCGCCCAGATCCGCGGATCGTTCTCGAGCTCATTCACAAGCTGAGCCCAACGCGCTGGGCTCGACGCCGTACCGTGCACCAGCACGAGGGGAATCTTGCCTGGCCGGTAGGGCTCGAGCATGATGAGACCACCGGGGAGATTCTGCAGGATCCCCGTCCTGAACATCCCTGAGAAAAAACCTGCGAGCTCGAAGTCCCAGATCGCGGCTCCCTCCAGCGTGTAGGCGAGGGCGGCTGTGGGCTCGAACGCGAGGGGGGTCTGCTCGCCCGCGATCGTGATTTGCTCGGCGTCACCCCGCGCGTAAAGCTCAAGGGTCGCTCGTACCCCGCCCTCTTTCAGAACAGCGTCCGGAGGATCAATCCTCAAAAGTGCGCTCACGGGAATCCGCAAACGAGCGGGGATGTAAGCGGCTGCGGGCGAGAGCGGCTGTCCGGCCTCCGCCGAGAGCGCTGCTAGGAGTGGCGCGCCGATCCCGGGGGTGCGGTAGCGATTGCGCAAGCCACGCACTTCGAAGTCCGCACCCGAGGCGAAGTCCGCTAGGCCGTAGCCTGCCCAGCGGAAGCCTTCGGGCGGAACCGTGACTTGAAGCGTCCCGAAAGGCAGTGGAAACGATCCGCTTTCGAGGATTACTTCGTTGCGGTCCGGCTGGAGGAAGGCACGGACAAGGCCCCTCTCATAGAGATCGAACGCCAACCGATAGCGGGGATCGATGGGCGAGAGGGACTGGCGGGGGTTTTCGGGAAAAAGAGCCGCGTACGCGTAGAGTGCCGAGGCGAGGAAGTAGCGCTTGTCTCCCGAGCGGAGGCCGTGCTCGAATGAGAGCTCTGCCAGGGCGAAGAGCAGATTCTCGTCGCCCCCGCGCACTTCCTCCTCGCGGAGCTCTGCCAGGGTTTCGTCCGGGTGTTTCTGGTATCGATCGTAGAGCCCCCTGCGCAAGAGCTGCTGAAGGGTCTCGGGACTCGGACGTCCATCGTTCAAGATATTGCTCTCGAGGGCTCGCTCGGCCTGCGCGGGTCGGAGAGGCCGGACGCCGACGGGAGTCGCGCACCCCGCAAGCATCCCAAGGATGGCGAGCAGAGCAAACGCGGCGAGGGCACGGTGCATCCCTTCAATTTCCCCCAGCGAGTCTCGCGATCGCACGAGGCGGGCGGCGCTCTTGTTCGATCGATTCGCCGTTTCGCGCGGAACGTCCACGACGCCTCAGGGGGCGAAGGGGTAGCGCTCCCTTGCATGAGAGTGAAGAGTCACCAGGGGGCAAGCGCCGCGCGATCCGAAGCGTCCTGCGCGCTCCCCCGGTGAGTCAGGTGCCCGAGTCTCCTCCGTGTCTGAGCGGGCGTCCGGGGGAAAAAGCGTCCACCGGCCCCAGCCGTCCAAAGGCCGGGCGTTCGCGCGTGGAAATCTGCGTCAGGTCTTCACGCTCTCCTTACCCGACCCCCCTTCCACCCGAATCGGGAAGCCTCGGGACTCATGCTCCACCGGCTTTTCCGGTCCGGGAATCGTGCTCGTGCTGCCGTCCCGCAGTGACGTGAAGTGGGGTGACATGATCTCGACCCCCGCCTCACTAAAGGCGTCCTGAATATTCTGATGCAGCGCTCCGTAGATCTGGGCCATTGCGTTCGCCGAACGCGTGTACGCGTTGATCTCGTAGGTAATGCTGAAGTCGTTCAACGCGGTCTGCAGCACAAAGGGGGCCGGCTGCGGAACGATTCCAGGGGTTCGAAGCGCCGCCTGGACGAGCAGGTCATGGACCTTCCGCCAAGGCACGTCGTACCCGATCGTCGCCGAGGTGTGGAGGATGAGACCCTCCTCGCGCGCTTTTGCGCTGTAGTTCACGAGATGTCCGCTGAGCAGCATGGCATTGGGGTACGTCACCACCTCATTCTTCGGCGTCCGGATCCGGGTGAGCGACATGCTCGTTTCCAGGACATCACCCAGCGTGTCGCCCACCTTCACGCGGTCACCGATGCGGAAGGTGTCACTGAATACGAGCATCAGGCCAGCGATGAAGTTGCCGACCGCGCTCGAAGCGCCCACGGTGAGGAGAGCGCCACCTAAAATACCGAGACCCCTGAACGCGTCCGTGTTGGAGCCAGGAATGTAGGGGTAGATCATGACAGCCGTGATTCCGATGACGAGGAGTCGAAGGATCCGGTAAAGATGCGGAGCCCAGCTCGGCTCAATGCCCGGCAGCTCGACGAGGTCCGCGGAAGCGGCCAAGAGGAGGCTACGAAGCCCCTTCAAGAAGTATCGCGCAAGCAGAAGGATCACGAAGATCGAGAAGAAATTGCCCACATTGGCCAGGAAGCCCTGCCAGAGGTTCGCGAGGGGATCGAGCAGATACTCCAGGAGAGCGAGCGTATAGCCGCGAGTAATCGGCACGAACCAGAAGACCGTCTGCAGGTAGAGAAGCACGAGCAGCGTGGCTGTGGCGGCCGTGCCTAACCTTACCCCCCGTAGCTCCAACCCCGCGAAACGATCAGGGTTCATGACGATCTGCTCTTGGAGGCGCAGCGCGATTCCCGCTTGGCGTCGGCGCTCGACCACCGCGGCGAGCCACCGATGAAGGATTCGCAGAGTCAGGAGCAAGGCGACCAACGCGACCGTTGCCACTCCGATACCGATCTGCGCACGCCTCCACTGCGTTGGCTCTCGCCTCTCGCGGTAGCGGGAAACCGCCTGCTCCACCACCTCGATTCTTTCGGAGGCGAGATCCTCTTGCGACTGATGAGCGCTCGCTGCGTCCTGCGCGGTGATCATGCCCACGAGATCACCCCTGTAGAAGATGAGCGTGGCTGCGTCGGATTTCTGAGTGGTAAAGAGCTCCTCGCTGTAGAAGGGATCATCCGCAATGCGGATCAGTCGGCGCCGGCCCGACTCGGCCCGTTCTTGGGCGCTAAAGGGCCCGAGGGCGCTGTGGATGTAGAAGACCACTTCGCCATCCAAGGTCACCGGTACACCCGCCTCGCTCCGCGCAGGCGGCGAGACGGGCGGGGGGCCAGGCGGCTGCGGGGTCTGCGCATGCGCTCCCGTGACGAGCACGACCGATAGACACACACCGATCAAGCCCAGGCTGGTCAGCCGCCCTTTCGTCTTGGGATGATGCGTCCTCACCAGGACCTCCGATAGCCGCCTTGCCTTCAAAAAACGCCGGCAATCGTGGCCATCATGGCACGCTTCCGCGTCCGAAGGGCCTGTTTGCCACCGCCCGCCACGACCTCGACGCTGCAAAGAACCACGATCCGCTGCTTCATTCCCTGAACCGACGACCAGAGAAGCCGCCCTCCCAGTCGCGCTCGGGATTCGTGGCCCCGAGCCTCCCCAAGCGGTCTGCCCAGGGCGTGGCACACAGCAGAGTGCGAGGGTGGACCTGGCTCCCGGACTCAGCGGGACCGATTTTCTTGCTCTTGGGTAGGAGGTTCTTCGAGCTCACGCACCAGCGCGTCTGCGCCCGGGTCATCGGGCACGAGTGCCTGGAGAGCAAGGGCCGCCTGCCGGGCCCTCTCGGGCTGACCCGCGTCGCGCGCGATCGTCGCAAGGGCAAGCAGGGGCTCGCGTTCGCCAGGGCGGCGG
>Ga0074045_10003918_pt1 | contig 13314 bp, 12 predicted proteins | sample BogForMeECP23OM2_FD_94442 | JGI IMG/M metagenome (GOLD analysis project Ga0074045, IMG submission 94442) | Bog forest soil microbial communities from Calvert Island, British Columbia, Canada - Bog Forest MetaG ECP23OM2 | ecosystem: Environmental > Terrestrial > Soil > Wetlands ... | reverse complement strand
GTTGTCCTTGTTCAGCCGCATGACTTCCCGCATCAAGGCGCCCAGGAAGCCGGCGTTACCGACCTGGCTTGTTCCTGGTTTCTTGACTTCGACGCCGAGGGTGCGGAAGTCCGGCATGTCCAGGGGCTTGCGGAGCAGCCCGCCGTTGGCGACGGGGTTGGCGCTCATCCGTCGAGTCCCCTCAGGCGGCAGCGCCCGCAGTTCCGGGATGAGCCGGCCCGCTTGATCGAAGTGCTTCTCCGGCTCGTAGCTGTGCAGCCATTTTTCCAGCAGTTGCAGGTGAGCTGGGTTGGAGTGGACGTCCGGCAGCGGGATCTGGTGCGCGCGCCAGAAGCCTTCCAGGTAGTGTCCGTCCACCTTCCGCGGGGCCGTCCAGCCCTTGGGGCTTCGCAGAATGACCATGGGCCAGCGCGGCCGCGACGGCTTGCCGGTCCGCCGCGCCTCATCCTGAAACTTGCGGATCTCCAGGACGCAGTGTTCCAGGGTCGCGGCCATCGCCTGGTGCATGCTTTGGGGTTCATTGCCCTCCACAAAATACGGGGTGTACCCGTAGCCGACGAACAGCGCCTCCAGCTCCTCGTGGCTGATGCGGGCCAGCAGCGTGGGGTTGTTGATCTTGTAACCGTTGAGGTGCAGCACCGGCAGCACCGCCCCGTCTCGGATCGGGTTGAGGAACTTGTTGCTGTGCCAGCTCGTGGCCAGGGGGCCGGTCTCGGCCTCGCCGTCGCCCACCACGGTCAGGGCGATCAGGTCCGGGTGGTCGTAGACCGTCCCGTATGCGTGCGAGATGCAGTAGCCCAGCTCGCCGCCCTCGTTGATGCTGCCGGGGGTCTCGGGCGTGGCGTGGCTGCCGATCCCGCCCGGGAATGAGAACTGCCGGAAGAAGCGCTGCAGTCCGGCTAGGTCTTCACTCTTGTCCGGGTAGATTTCGGAATATGTCCCCTCGAGGTAGCCCTGGGACAGGACCGAGGGCGCCCCGTGCCCGGGCCCAGAGAGGTAGATCGCGTTCAGGTCGTACTTCTTAATCAGCCGGTTGAAATGGATGTAGGTAAAGGTTTGGCCGGCATCCGAGCCCCAGTGACCCAGCATGCGTGGCTTGACGTGCTCGATCTTGAGCGGCTCACGGAGCAAGGGGTTGTCCTGGAGGTACAGCATCCCCAAGCACAAGTAGAGGCTGGCACGCCAGTACTCGTCGATCTCGCGTAGCTCCTCGGAGCTGAGCGGGGCACCCTGCACCGTCGAGCGCGCCGTACCGTACGCTGAGATCGCGTTTTCAGGGTGGCCATCGGATACCTCTTTGTGTCGATCTTCAGTCATGCAATTTTCCTCCGCAATCTGCTTAATATCTGTGTTTGTGTTTGTCATAGCGGTTACTCCTTGATTGGTTGTTAGTCGTGTATCGTTCATGAAAGGTAGGCGATGCGGCTGCACACACCTATCTTAATTGAAACTGTTATACTCATGTTCTTCCAGCAGCTCGACCGGGTTAAATTCCGCGTGCTGCTTCGGGAGGTTAACCGCGCTGTTAACCGATGTCTTTAATGATCTTGCGGATATCTAACAGATTCCTGCGGAAGTCTGAAAAATACTGGTGCGGCGCCAACCCGGTAGCTGCCTGAAAACCAAGTCTAGGCAGCCGAAAAAACGCAGGAAGTCGTCGGGCGAAGACGTCCAGATTCGAAAAATCGATCTGAATCTGTTTCAGGTTTTCGATGCGGTCATGCAACAACGGAGCGTGAGCAGAGCGGCAAAGGCCCTGTCTGTTACCCCATCCGCGATTAGTCATTCGCTGAGCCGCCTAAGAGAAGCAATCGATGACGGCCTTTTTGTTCCCGGCGTTTCTGGTATGCAGCCAACTCCACGCGCAGTCGAGTTAGCCTCAGACATCCGCAAAGGATTGCAAAACTTACATTCCGAATTAATGACTAAGCCGTTTGTGCCAACGCGCGCCATACGGACGTTCCGAATCGCCGCCAGCGACCATGTTTCCATTCTTGTCTTACCACGACTGATTCAACGATTGGCAGAAACTGCACCGAATATCGACCTTCGTATTTTCCCACTAAGTCGCCTGGACGCAGTCCGTCAGCTTGAAGGCGATCGATTGGACCTGCTTATCGGTTGGTTTGGAAGGTTACCTGATACGTTGCATCGATCGACATTGTACAAGGAGCAAGAAGCCATGGTTGTTAGGCCAGGTCATCCACTAACTAAGGGCAGAATAACAAAGCGGCGGCTCTTCGAGTTCCCACATGTGGTCGTCGAAATGACGGGTACCGAGGAGCACGAGCAGGACGGCTTTTTGGATGAAGAAGGAGTTTCCCGTCACGTTTGGATCGAGCGGGCTCTGCTGGAATTTCAAGACAAGCAGGTCAGCCTGTTGGGTCGGGCGGCGGTTTGCGTGCCGTATTTTGCTGCCGTTGCTCCCATTTTGGAGATGACCGACATGGTCGCCACGTTGCCACGTAGACTCGCTGTTTGGTTAGTTGAGCGTAAATCGATAGTGTTACTAAAATTGCTTTACAAACCAATCACGGTCGACATCGAAATGGTCTGGCACAATCGACTCGCGCCCGATCCAGGCTTCGGTTGGATTCGAGAAGTATTAGCCTCTTCGGCAGGAGAATTTGTCGCCAGCGATGATTCAACCCTAGCCGGCATCCAGTCAGCTCGCGATTCCTGATCCTGTTCCACCCGTATCTTGACGGTTTTGACCTAAATGTTTCACTCCAGAATCGTCCTACCGTTTGCATTCTCCCGAAACCGTCGCGGCGTGACGCCGACAATCCGCTTAAAATGAAGGCAAAAGTGGCTTTGATTCGCGAAGCCAGAGCGGAACGCGACCTCGGCCAAGCCGAGTCGGCCATTTGTCCGCAGGAGGTGCTGTGCCCTTTCAACGCGGCGCGAGATTACATACTGATGCGGCGCTAAACCGGCAGCTGCTTTGAATTGCCGCGCGAAATGAAAGGGGCTGAGATGGACGACCGCCGCCATTTGCTCCAGCGTCGGACTGCCTTCGAGATTTTCCATCATGTACTCGATGACCGTGCGGAGCTTGTGGCTTGGAAGTATCCCGTCCGCTGGCGCCTTCAGCCTGCGGGGACCCGTAATATGACGGATCAGGTGAACGGCCAAAACATTGGCGAATGACTCGGCCAACAGCGAGCCACCGACACCGCCGGCCCTTAATTCAGCATCCACAGCCAACATCGCGGAGCGAAGTTCAGGCATGTTCAAGCCGTTGAGCGGTGGCAGCACTGTGCGACTCGAATCGAGTTCGAACGACTCGGCCGCGACCCGCATGACCAGGCTTGGCTCTAGATGAATGAAAAGCGCGTCCATGCTTCCTTTGCGCGACCACTGCGCAGAACTCCCTGCTGGTATCACATTGATCGAACCCGCAACAGGAGGCCTCTTCAGCGTTAGCCCAGCATAGTGTCCGTCCAACCATTCGGCCGGCTGGATCGTCAGGGCCATACCATGCCGGGAGGCGGGGGGCATACTGAATTCGCCGCTGGCGGAAGTCTTAAGGTAACGAACCGCCACTAGCGCGTTCCATTCCAACCCGTAACTTGTTGCAGATGGGGTGAATGGGACGAACCTTTGCGTTGTCTCAATTCGTTTCAGGATAATTTCGTTTTGTCGAGTCACCGTTACTAGCCTTGCCGTGCCAAAGCTGGTGACCTCAGCATTATCCGTTCCAATCTGAAATTATTCTATATGTAACTGGATATGAACGGTTTACTCGGAAATACGATGGACGACCATCCGGTATGAGATTTCGGACTTACGGGCGTTCGGTCTAGGCTGGGGCGACGGGAGTCAGCAAACGGCGGATCGGTCATCCGTCTTTGCAGGTTGAACGCGTGAACGCTGTTAGAGCACGAGCCCCTCGCCTCCCGTGGTGCCCCCCGAGTTCCTCGTCAGGGGCCTATTTGGGGGGTTCAGAGAATTCCAGAGACTGGTGCCGCCATACCGCCGTCGATCACCTCGGCACTGGCCTTTCCACCACTTGGCATCGAACCCAGTGATTAAAAGGCCTACCAAGGGACAGGTCAATTATTCGGGACGAAGAGCGTCGAAGCTGGCGCAGGAGTGTCTATCCGAGAACATTTGATACAGGATACATTCGTGTTATTAAGTAGCCAAAGAACTTACGTTTTAAGGCGCTTAACTTGTCGTAGTCGATTTCTGAGACCGTCAGGCTCAGAGAAGAATGACGATTCGGAAAGTCCGAAGTCTCGTACTGAAAGGCATTCGAGCACCTTCTATGCATAACCACCTGATGCGTAGGCACAAGCAGTCGGTCACGAAGGGTTGGCACGCAATCTGTTTATCTAGGTCCACTATCAACACCTTTAGATCACGATCAAAATCGACGAAGCGAAACACTCCAAAGAAACGATGAAACCGGCCAAACAGATTGTGTTCCTAGTGGATGTGGACGATACGTTGCTGGAAAATGACCGCATCCAGGATGATCTCAAGCGACATATTGAACAGGAGTTTGGCGCAGAGTGTCGCGACCGGTTCTGGGCAATTCAGGAGGACCTCTTCCAGGAGTTGGGCTACCGGGATTACCTGGGCGCTCTCCAACGTTTTCGCATAGAGTATCCCTACGAACGGCACCTTGTTACGGCCGCCAGTTACCTGGTGGACTACCCTTTCGCGAATCGCCTGTATCCCGGCGCACTAGACGTTCTGGAAAAGCTTCTCACTTGGGGGCAAACAGTGATTCTATCCGATGGTGATGTGGTCTTCCAGCCCCGCAAGGTATACCGTTCCGGCATTTTCGAAGCGGTCAACGGCCACGTCCTCATTTACGTCCACAAGGAGGAGGCGCTGGCGGAGGTCGAGCGACGCTACCCCGCGGACCACTACGTCATGGTGGATGACAAGCTGCGCATCCTTGCCGCGCTGAAGAAAGCCTGGGGCGATCGCGTCACCACGGTGTTTCCAAGGCAGGGAAAGTTTGCCAACGACCCGAAGTTGCTCGCCGCCTTTCCGGATTCGGCCGACGTGAGCGTCGCACGCATCAGCGACCTCCTGGAGTACAGTTTGGCCGACTTACTCAAAGCAACCAGTCTACGAAATCCAAAATAAAAGCGGCACAGAAACCGCACCCGGGGCGAGCCGGACCAATAGGACATCCTACTTTCCCCGATACGCTTTGGCATAACCCAGCGTCGCAAGGCCAGCAACAAACGCCCGCGGAGTAAATCAATGCCAACAGTGCCCTGGGTCAGTCGATCTGTAAGCGGCGTGCCAGCGTTTATCGACCCCAGAGCAGGCCGGGCGGAATTGGCACCGCAAATAACCCCCTGGATCAAAAACGCGTTATACTAGGATTTTCACAGCCTCGCGGGGGTAGGTAGAAAATGATTAAAACGCACATAAAAAATGTGCGTGAGTTGACCAGGATTGACCAAACTTTTGCTTCCGATACTTTCCACAAATTTCTACCCTGATGGAAATTTCCCACGGAAACACCATGGAAAATAGCGGAAAACAGAACCCTAAAATGGGGTTCAAGTCCCCCCCGAGCAGAGCCATACGATGCAAGTGGTTCATCTTCAGTAACTTACATGGATTACTTAAAATGGCTGGAAGACTGTCTTAGCCGGTTCTTAGCCATTTTGACAGCGTTTCGAATTTGCGGCGGCGCTCCGTTTGCCGGCCGTTTCGCCGAGCCATAGTATGTGATTTGGGATAATATCCGAATCACCGGGTTGCCGGAAGAGACCACCGCTTGCGCTTCACCAACGCGTCAGCACGGTTCCGCTGGTAGGATTAAGAGCGAGGGGAATTTTCAAGGTCATCTCCATTCTCATTGTTCGGGAACCTGCCGATCACCTCCGGCCAGGCTCACTGTTTTGCTAATTGCGCTTGCACATCGCCGCTATAGAAGTTGGCGAGGTCGCGCATCTCCTCCGGTTTCAATTGGGCCGCAACCGTGCTCATCTGCCGGTCGATGTCATTTTGGCGCATGCCTTGGGTGAAAGCTGCGAGCTGGCGTTCGATGTAGGCTGGCTGCTGCCCCAGCAAGGGCGGTGCGCCAAGCTTTCTCTCGTCGGGACCATGGCATGCAGTACAAGACGGGATGCCACGCTCGGGATCTCCGACGAAAACCAGGTGTTCGGCCGCAGAGAATTCTCCGAGGTGCCCGGGGACGCTCGGGATCAGTCCCTTGTCGCGGCTCGCGTAATAAGCGGCCACGTCAGCCGACGCCTGCGGTGAGAGTGCCTGTGCAATCCCGTTCATGGCGCCCCAGCGCCGCTTGCCCGTGCGAAAGTCGTCCAGCTGCTTGTAGATGGTCGCCGCGTCCATCCTGGCAAGGGAAGGGTAAAGGCCTGATGAGCTTTGTCCTTGCTCGCCATGGCACGCGATGCAGTTCATGGCGACAAACTCGCCGCGGCCAACATCACCATTGGAGATCTGCGCGAGCGTGTCATGCGTCCAAGCGATCTGCGTCAGGGTGCGCAGCGGCGGTTGTGGTGAGTTCGCTGGTCCCGTATCCCAGGTGATGCCCAGCCCGCGGCAGATTCCGGCCCACGGGTCGAGCGGACGTCCATTCTGTTCTTCGCCGCCAAGTACCACGAAGCCCAGGATCGCGGATACTGTGATCAATCCGATCGCGGACGCCCAACCGATCCGTGACCACGTATTATCGGACTTGGAGGGTTCTTTCTCGCTTGTCATCTCGCATCTTCCGTGGGGATGGACTGGCCTGTAGCCTCAATGGCGGGAACGTTATGGTCCTTCATGAAGAAGAACTGCCCGATGGGGTAGCCATAGGCGGCAATCATCAGTACCAGCAAAATCGAGTTCCAGAGCGCGAAACCATTGAGCGACGGCGGCACATGTCGCGGCGGATTCACCGCCAGCGCATAACGCAGGGGCTCTGGCACTGATCGCTCACCGAATTGCGAGCGCACCAGAACGACGGCCAGCAGCAGTGCGGAAATAAGCAGAAAGAATCCGCCGATCACCGAGATGATGACCAAAGGCCCCATCCGAGCGTATAACGGCATGCTGTAGTCGAAAGCTGCAACGCGACGGGGTTGTCCGATCAGGCCGGTGATGTGCCAGGGGATTGTTGCAATCATCATCCCCCAAAACCACAGCCACAGTTGCCAGCGGGCCAGCCAGACCAGGCACAAGGGCTTGCCGGTAATGCGCGGCCAGATTTCGTAGGCAATCGCAAAATACATGATCACGACCGCGCCGCCGAAGATCAAGTGAAAGTGCGCCGTGACCCAGGACGTGTTGTGGATCATCGAGTTCATGGCGTAGCTCATGTTGATGATTCCGCCGAAGCCGCCCAAGCCGAGCATGATCAGCGACAACCCACACGCCAGCACCATCGGCCGATCCCAAGGCAATGCCCAGATCCAGCCCAAAAGCCCCCGGCCACCTCGATGACGGCCGGCGATCTCCAGGCTGGCGCTGAGTGAGAAGACCGTGACCAGCGTCGGCAGCACGACCAGGAAGGTGAGAAACGATTGGACGAACTTGAATCCCGTGGCGTGCTCAGGGTCGGCCAGGAGATGGTGTATGCCGACAGGGATCGAGAAGACCAGGAACATGATGAACGTCAGCCGGCCCATCGTGTCGCTGTAGAGCCGACCGCCCGCAGCCTCTGGCACGAGCGTATAAAAGGCGATATAGGCCGGCATCAGCCAAAAGTAGACGATGCCATGCAACGTCACCGAGAAGAGCGTGCGGCCGAGGGCGGCGTCAATGAGATCGGTCCAGCCGAACGCCCGCGGTATCAAGATGCAGATGAGCTCCAGGAGCACGCCGGTCGCCGCCCACGCCCAAAGATACGCCGTCGCCGTGGTCGCGAACATCGCAAGGGGAACCGGGAGGCCGGGATTATCTCGCTTCCAGGCGGCCATGTTGATGATCATCAACACAACCCAAATCATCGACCCGCCGATCAGCAGTAACGCCCCGAGGTAATACCACGGACTGGCCAGGAGTGGCGGATAAAAGGTGTAGAGGACCGAGGCCCTGCCGGCGACAATCGTCGCGGCTGCCATCAGCGTGCCGGTAAGGCAGATCGCGAAGCCGACCCATGCTGCCGTCATCCCATGAATGGGACGTCGCAAGCTCGTCGCCGCCACCGCATAGCCGAAACCCATGGCGAAAAACGTGGTGAGCACGTACGCCATCACGGTTCCGTGCAGAGTCACCGAGGCGTAGTATGTGCTCGGGTGGTCTTGGAGCGGTGCGGGCAGCGGGCTGCGCGCCAGCATCTGCCAGGCCCCCAGGAGCACGGCCGGTACGAAAAGGCCGAACGCCACCCAAAGGTGATAGAGCGCCAATCGTTCACTCTTATTCATTGCTCGTCCTTTCCAGTAGGTCTTGGGCCGGGAAGCGGCCTTTAGGGACGACGTTGACAAGGCCCACCATCGCATGATGACCGAGCCCGCAATACTCGTTGCAAGGCATCTCATACTTATCCGAGCGAGTGAAGCGCGTACGCACTTCAGCGACGAAGCCCGGCACGATCATGGTGTTGACGTTGGTGTCGGGGAGCAGGAAACCATGAATGACATCTGCGCTGGTGATGCGGAATGTAATCGACGTATCCGCCGGCACGGTGACAGAGTGGGGCACGAAATCAAATTGCACGGCAATGAGCCGCACCGTGACCGAACCGTCGGGCTCGACCGCCGCACCGAGGTTGCTGTCGACAAACTCACCTTTGAGATGAAGCGTTTGCGGATCGATCGCCTCGACATTGCTGGGCGGGTGCAGCGCGCCCATGACGCCGGTAACGACGATAACAGCCATCATGACGACGAGTATTGCCGACATGATCGCTATCCAGCGCTTCTCGGTGTGCGCGACAACCTCTTCCGGAATGATTCCGTCCGGAAGCGGTCGATCTGGCGGATTGGAAAGCGGCTCAGCCAATGGAACCTCGCGGTAGGAAGAGGAAAAAATAGAAGGCCAACCAGGCGAGGAAGAGCAAACCGACGGCAATACTGGCGATGAGGAGCGCGCCGATCGGTCCTTTCTTGAGCGCCTCGGCGACTTCGTCCGATGCGCCCGGCGCGGCGCCGTCCTCCGGTCGATGCGCGGCATTCTGGTGCTGTTCGTCGGGGCTCATCGGTTTTGTCCTTCCGTTGCGGCGACACCGACTTGAGGATTGGAACGCAAGTGCTGGAAGTAAGCGGCGAGCGCGGCGATGTCCTGTTTGTCGAGATGCCCCGCCACTTCCCCCATTTCGTTGGCGCTGCTTCGGCGGAAGCCTCGCTGCCACTCGCGCAGCGTAAAGGCGATGTAATTGGAATATTGTCCGGCCAGGTAGGGGATCGCGGGTGGCCCACCGGCACCGTCGGGGCCGTGGCAGTCGTTGCAACTCTGAATTTGCCTCTGGTCATTGCCGACAGAGGCAAGCGTCTCGCCGAGTTTGACGAGCGCAGGATCCGGCGCCTTCAGTGGCAAAAAGGGTCCATTCACTCCCGCAAAGTAGGCGGTCACGTCGGCGATGTCGTCGTCGGTCAGTTTCTTGGCAATCTGCGTCATGATGGCGTTCGACCGTATGCCCGAGGTAAAGTCGTGCAACTGCTTGGACAGGTAATACGCCGATTGCCCCGCGATCCGGGGAAACGCACCGCTGGAGTCGGAAACGCCATTGAAAGCGTGGCACTGAGCACAGGCCACCGCGCCAGCGGACGTGCCTTGGGCCGCGATCTCGGCTCCGTGCTGCGGATCGGGAGGGTGCTCCGGAGGGCGAGACATGATCTCTTTCAGATTCACGAGATAATCGACAATTGTCGGAACGTCCTCTTCGGCGATAGGGGCCTTGAAGACATTGCGCATCTGCTCGACCACATCGTGCCAGGCAGTTTGCGACAGGTCAGCCTGGTTGAGCGCCATGCCAGCTGAGTGGCAGAGCAGGCAGTCGTCGTTAATCACGTATGCCTTGCTGCCGCCCGGAAAGATCATATTGCTGCCAGGGAAGTTGACACTCACCGAACGTAAGGTGACGCCACCACCCTCAACGATTGACGGAACGGGCAAAGCCTTGGGAGCCTCTGCTAGAGCCGTCTGACCGGACGGTCCCGTTTGTGCCAAGAGGCTTATGCCAGCCGCAGCGATGGCGCCACCGACAATCAGAAAGGCTGCCCTCATGGATTTGCTCCTGGTGTTCATGGGTCAGGCTACCGTAAGTTGAGTTTGCTCAATCACGTTGCGCATGAAGCCGCCGTCGTTCCAGTTGGGCTCGGCCGGCTGGACCTCCCCTTTCGTATTCGTGCAGCGCACATACAGAGTCAGCTTTCCAGGCTGCGGCGCGGTGATCTCTGTGCTCCATTGACGAAAGCTGTACGTGCCCTCATCGCGGCCGAGGGTTGTGTTCTGCCAGCTATGTCCGCCGTCGCTCGACAATTCCACCTGCGACACACCGCAGTCCCCGCCGAAGGCAATCCCTCTAAGCGGGATCGGCGCCCCGGACTTCACCACCGTCGCATCGGTGACGTTGGTGAAAAAAGAGCGCGGCACCAGGCGGGTCACCGACACGGTCTTGAACCCCGTTTCCCTCGGCTTCACGCTCGCGTGCGGCGTGTCGGGAACGCGATACGCGACCGCCTCGAAAAAGTTATCGTCCGGCGTGTCGAGCACCTCGATGTCAGCCAGCATCTTGACCCAATAATCTGCGTACCACCCCGGCACGACCTGACGCACGGGGAAGCCGTTCAACAGCGGCAACTGTTCGCCGTTCATCAGGAAGGCGATCATCACCTCGCCGTCACGCGCGTGGTCAATGTCGAGGGGTTTCTTGAGTCTAGGCGCCCCTGGGGTGACCGTGCCGTCCAGACCGGAGGATCGAACTGCAACCGCGCCAGCCTTGACACCCGCGCGGTCAAGCACGTCGCGCAGGCGGACGCCAGTCCACCGGGCATTTCCCATGGCCCCGTTTTGCCATTGAGCGCCGGCAACGCGCGGTTGGAACAGGCCCCGGGAATTGCCCGAGCATTGAGTGACCGCCGCGTACTCGACCCGCGGCATCGCCAGCAAATCTGCCAGCGATAGCGAAAGCGGTTGGTTGACATGACCGCGAATGGTGAGCCTGAACGTCGCCACATTCACTTCTTGCGGGATCGCCGCCCAATGCCAACGCACAAAGAATCGATCGTTCGGCGTGAAGACATTGCGATCGAACACATCCCAGGGAGTCTCGAGCAGAGGCGGCCGAGTGCGCTGTACGATCATCGGCCCCTTCTGCGGAAAGGAGGTTACTAACTCGCGCCGGTTTGGCCCGCCCGGCAGATCAAGATTAACAATGTCATCCGCCCATGCGGGAAACGTCGCTGCTGCCCCGGCAAGAAGGCCCGCGCGCTGCAGGAAACTCCGACGAGTTATACGGTAGATGATGGGTTTGGAAAACATATTCATCCGGCCTGCCTTTCATTCGGACACGAGCGGTCCGGGTGACTTGGGTATTTGATTTTGATCGCGTCAAGCACCCCATACGTGAGGGCGCCGATCGTCCCCGTGCAGTTGTACGTGATATTTTGCGGGAACGCCGAAGCACCGAAGCTGAGCGACCGCAACCAAGGGCGCGCCGATCCCGCTTACTGCTGAGCGCGTTTTGAAAAATGTTCCGCCGATTTTCAGACTGTCGGTTGGAAACAAATCGTAGCGGCTGCTCACAGCCGGGTATTCGACCTCACCCATACACTTGCCAAGCTCGCGTAGAGTCATTCCCGCATGCCGTTGTCCGAGGTAATACGCTAGACCCACCGCTCCATTGCCTCGCTGGCGGGACACCACTTCCCAAGGCGCTTTCCAGACTTTCGGGCTTCAAGGTTTCAATTTGCAAATGATAATGATTTCCCATCAGCACGAATGCATGAATCCGTAGGTCAAACCGCGCAGGCAGACTCTTGAGCAACTCCAGGAAATGCCGTTTGCGCGATCGTCGGGAAACAGCCGCCATCGATTCCATGATTGAGTACCTGATACCAACCGTTCTCTACAGCGATGTGGCGGGTCGATTTGGAGATGAATCCGGCTGTGCAGGCGGCGCTTCAACCAGCTCTCGCCGACGACGAGAGGGTGCGCGCAGCCCGGTTCCATTTTCCACGGGATCGAGCGCATTCCGGCGCCGCACGTGGCGCGCTGAGGACGGTGCCTCGGTGCCTACCTCAAAACTCCGGCGGCCGAGATGCGTCTATCATACGGCCCGCCAATTCGCGGTTTCACTCACGCCCGGGTCGTTTCCACGATTGCTGGTTGACCGGACAGACCCGGTGGCCGCCGCGCGTTGGTCACTTCATGAATTACAGTGCTGGCCGCGCTTTGCGGGGAGCCTTGCAGTGGACGCGATCCGACGATCCAGTATTTCGACTTTCCGGAGAAAGTCTGAGCCCCGCCCAAAGTCGCGAGTGCCTTCTAGGGGCGAGGTCATCGAAACCGTCAAATTTCGATCCATTCTTGCTTTGCAAAGGGCGATCCGAGTGCTATACACCCGGAGCTTCCGGAGGAAGCAGCGTCCCTCTCGCTTCTTGCCTCGGATCGCGTCGGATTCGTGACGGATTCGTGACGGCTCCCTGGCGCTAATTACCGAAATTTTCCTATTTCTACACCGACCGCTACTGCAAACATCCAGGCTAAAATCTCCGATGCAGAGAGATTGGGAGCTTTGTCGCCCATTTGGAAAGCGGGCGCATCGAGGGCTGCCTTCTCGCCGGATGAGATTTGCGGCGCCGTGGCGCAGGTTCGCGAAACGGCGTACGTAATCAGGAACGCCAGAGGCGCCGTCGGGGTGGCAATCGGCGGCGAGATGGCGGAGGCAAACGGGAGTCGGGCGCGAGATGAAAGCTGCTCGCTCATCGGAGTGCTGCCGCCGCTCTACCCGGAGTGGCTCGGCGATCGGACTTTCTCGGAGCTTCACCGGGTCCGTTTCCCTTATGTAGTTGGCGAGATGGCTACCGGCATCGCAACTACCGAGATGGTGATCGCGGCCGCTCGGAACGGCTTGCTAGGATTCTACGGTTCAGCCGGCTTGACTCCCGAACGGGTTGAAAGGGCCATCGATGAAATCGAGGCTGCATTGGCTCCCGATCAACTGTCTTGGGGAGCCAATCTGATCCATTCCCCGAACGAGCCGGCCATGGAAGACGCCATGGTGGATCTTTTCCTGCGCCGCGGTGTCGCTCGGGTTTCCGCATCGGCTTTCATGGCCTTGTCTCCGGCGATCGTGCGCTATGCCGCTTCGGGTCTGCAGATCGATTCCGCCGGTGAGATATACAGGAGCCGGTACGTTTTTGCCAAGGTTTCGCGTCCCGAAGTGGCCGC
>Ga0074045_10003917_pt1 | contig 13315 bp, 11 predicted proteins | sample BogForMeECP23OM2_FD_94442 | JGI IMG/M metagenome (GOLD analysis project Ga0074045, IMG submission 94442) | Bog forest soil microbial communities from Calvert Island, British Columbia, Canada - Bog Forest MetaG ECP23OM2 | ecosystem: Environmental > Terrestrial > Soil > Wetlands ... | reverse complement strand
TGTGAGGGCGCCTTGTGAGGGCGCTTTTGTGAGTGCCCAGTTCGGCGTCCGATCTGAGCCCTCACTTCGGTCGGGCTCGCGGTTAGCACCCTGGAAGATCGGCAATGCTTCAAGCTCGCGGCCTGACCCTCACTTCGCTGCGGGTCCGAGGTTAGCGATTCAGGCCACGGTCAAATGCCTCAAGTCCGAGGCCGATCTTTACGAGGCCTCCTTTGTGAGGACGCTGTGAGGACGCCCTGCTCCCCGCTTCCCTTCCCCACCATGTCCCCCCCATGTGGTGAATCGCTTTTTCTCTTTCGGCTGCGGCCCAAGGCTCCTCTGTGATCTCTGCGTTCTCTGTGCCTCTGTGGTGAATCGCTTTTTGTCTTTCGGCTGCTCCCTGCTCCTCGCTCCTTGATTCTCGAATGGTTTCTGTCGATAATGATGCTAAGTTCTCTCGCGAAGAAGTGCTGATTCAACGAGTGATCGATCATGACCTGACCAGTTTCTCCATGAGCAATACAATTGCCGGGGGAGTTTCTTCCCCGCTCCTGTGAAAAAGGAGGAATGAATTGAAGACGAAGGAATTGAGACTGTATGCTGTTGGGAGGAATGGAGCCTATTACGAACCGAAGGTCATGATCCATGAAAAGAATCTCGGCCCTTTGGCCGAGGGCTTCGCAAGGCTGAGGATGAAGAAGGTCAGCATCTGCGGTACTGATCATCACGTCATGAGTACTGATGATTCGGGCAAAATAAGATCGACCGTTTCAATGAGAATAGACGGAGGTGGGCGCATCCTTGGCCATGAAGGCGTTGGCGAAGTGTTGGAACTATCTTCAAAATGTACGACAATCGAAGTCGGCGACCACGTCGCTCTCGAGTCAATCTTCACCTGCGGCGCCTGTGAGCGCTGCCGAGCCGGCTACTTCAACCAGTGTCTTGGCGCGAAGCTAATGGGGTTTGAATTTGACGGGCTGTTTTCCGAAATAGTCGATGTGCCGATCCGCCTCTTATTCGACATAAGCAGGAAGAATCCAACCGATTGGGATCTGGAGATGGCCTGTTGTCTTGAGCCAATGAGCGTTGCGTTCTTGAGTGTTCTCAATTCAGGATTCCCCGTCGGAGGCAAAGCGATGGTGCTTGGTGGAGGACCCATAGGACTATACGCAGCGTCCTTTTTCAAGAGATCGTTCAGCGCACTCGAGACGACCATCGTTGAGACTTCGAGATACAGACGCAAGGTAGCCGGTGAAGAATTTGTTTCTGTGGCCGCAACAATCGAAGATGTTATAGGCACATTCGATGCCGTCGTGGACACAACCGGGAATCCGCAGGTAATAGACTCGGCCGTATCCGTGATGAACCCCAACACAACGATGGTTCTTCTCGCGCGAACAGGTAAGCCGATCGTGATCTCGAAGCCGGATCTGCTGATCTCTCGCAATCTTTGTATCAAAGGAGTGCGCGGGCATTTGGGAGGGATATTCGAAAGAGTCTGGGCAACCACCTCTAATCCGCAAAACGGATTTAAGAGCTTCCTCACCACCCGATTGACTGGTTTGGAGGACATTTCCAGATCATTGAGCCTGACATATGAAGAAGTAGTTGAGCACAATATGAAGATAATTGCGTCCTTGCCTTGATCCATCTTTGAACGATGCCGGTCGCCTGATGAGGTCATTGAGCACACGAAAGACAAAAATTGGAAACAAAAGGCAATATCTGCACTCGATCCTTATGTAAGAGAGTTTGGATTCCTTAATGCGAGCCCACGCCGAGCCCACGGGGTCGGGCCAATCCAGGCACCTGAATCAATTGCCAAAAGATTGAAAGAAGTGGCGATTTTCGTTCTTAGAAGGTCAATTTGAACTGTGAAATTGGCGCTCTAAGCGACCATTGAGACGAGAATTAAGGGATTGCGAATTGAGGGATTCAGGGATTGGCCGTCATCCCGACGAAGCCTGCCCCGGAGGTGTCTAATCCGGGGGTCGGGAACCAGTTGGAATCCCTTAATTCCTAAATCCCTTCACCTGCTCCCTGCCTGGAAGTATCTTTTTCATCATCGGACCACTAATGAGGCTAGTCGCCATCGCCATCACAAGAAGAGCCACGTAAACTCTCTCGTCTATTATTTTTGCTTGATAAGCGGAAGTAACGAGAATAATTCCCACTGCTCCTCTGGCATTCATTCCAAATCCAACCGCCAATGATTCCCTGCTGCTTAATTTAGATATTTTAGCTCCCAGCCAAACCCCACCCACCTTTCCAATAGTGGCGATTACCAAAACAATCAGTACTAAAGTTATATCAAAATGTTTAATTAAATTTACACCTAAACCGATTGAAACAAAATACAGAGGAGAAAATACTGACATCACCACCTTACGAAGTGAATCGTGCATTTTATGCGGTTCGCAATTGGAGAAAGCCAAACCCACAAGAAAGGCCCCGAAAACTGCGTTAATACCGATTCGTTCCGCCAGAGCGGAGGACGTAAGCACAAGCAGCACTGTTAGCCCCAAAAATAAGGTATCGCCATCTGCTTTTTTCTCACTCCAGGCGGCAAGTTTTTTAGTTAATTTATTACCATAAGTGATGACAAAGAAAAACATCCCCAAAACGCCAATCACTGATATCAACGGGTTCATATGGCCCACCCTATCAGAAAAAAAATACGCAGTAAGAAGTGCAAAGAGAATCCAACCGACAATGTCATCAATGGTTGCGGTAGCCAAAATAATCGAACCCACTTTACTTTTAAGCATTCCTAAATCCATTAAAATTCTCGCGATAACTGGCAGGGCGGAAATAGACAAAGCAGTTCCAATGAATAATGGTAAAAGCCAATTATTCTCTGAGGGAATATAGCTCCAAATTTTGGGAAAAAGAAAAACGGAAACTATTCCTAAGACAAACGGGAACGCCGAACCAAAAAAACTCGTCCAAAGAATGGTTTTTTTCAGTTCTTTGACTTTGGAAAGATTAACCTCCAGCCCGATTATGAAAAGAAGTAAAATCGCTCCGAATTCCAAAAGTACATCTCTGGAGATAAGAATTGAATCGGAATAGCGAAAAAGCCAGTTTTGAGTCTCAGGAAAAAATGTCCCTAAAATTGTTGGTCCGAAAATAATCCCTCCTAAGAGTTCGCCAATAATTTTCGGCATTTCTAATTTTTGAGCCAATCGACCAAAAATGATCGCTGCAAAAAGCAATATGGAAAGGGAAAATATAAATAAAATTAAGTATGTATGGGACATTTATTTTGATTTTTAATCCTCGATCTTTAACGCTTTGCCTTTGACAGTCGCCTCGGCAATCTTAATCCTGGCGAAAGATAAAATCAGCTGAAAAGTGCTTCCTGCTTCCCTTCACCGTCCTTTCTGCCGTTTCGCAGGCTCAAATCACAATGTGGTATAATATTGCCGGATGAGAATAAATTAGGGAATTGGGGAGTCGCGAAGCGATGAACCCTCACTTCGTTCAGGTTCGCGTTGCACATTCCGAACCCGGTCAAACGCTGGACCCTCACTTCGTTCAGGTCCGGGCTCGGCATTCTGGGTGTCGGTTCATGCTTCCAGTCCGGGCACGATTTTTTTGTGAGTGCCCAGTTCGCGGCCGATTTTTTGGGAGGACGCACCAAGAGGAATTATTTTCTCCTGCTCTCTGCTCCCTGAGTTCCTGTATTTGCCCTGTATTTACAGGTGACAAACTCGTTATGGTAAGGTAGGAGCTTGCCCCCCTACGCGACAAGCTCAGGACGAGTTCGCCTGCCGAAGGGATGGGTTGCGCTGCCCATTGTAGCTCTTTGAAAACTGAATAAAGGTTTTATACATGTCCACCTGCCCCGCTACGCTCCTCCATCCGTGGCTGGCATAGCTTTTCTCCGCGCTCTCTGTGTCTCTGTGGTGAATCGCTTTTTGTCTTTTGGTTCCGGCCAAAGGCCGCTCTATGTTCTCTGTGGTGCATCAAAAAATCCGAAAACCGTGCCAAATCGTACCATTTCGGTCCATTTGGAGGAGTCACTGCCTCTCCTGAGCCTGTCGGAGGGCCTGTCCGGCAAAAAAATCCGCGCCCTGGCTGCCCTGCTTTCCAGCAGACCTGTTCTTTTCCTGTTAATCCTGTCAAAATCTCTGCGTCCTCTTGATGCCCGGAGGAGCGAAGCGGGGTGTCCCGTCTTTGTGGTGAATCGCTTTTTGTCTTTTGGTTGCGGCCCAAGGCTGCTCTGTGTTCTCTGTGGTGAATCGCTTTGTGAATTTCACATGGCCGGTTTCCAGTTCCTCGCCCTTTCCTGCGCAATGTTGAGTTCGTCCTGGGTCAATTCCGACGACATGAACTTCAATAGATTTTTCGCTTCTCCATTTCCCCCGGATGCCGCAAGGATCATCCACATGCATGCCGTGACCCGGTCGCGGGCTACCCCTTCCCCATTGAAGCACATCTTCCCAAAAACCTGCTGAGCGTCCGCAAACCCGTGCTCAGCCGCCGTTTTCATCCATTTGGCGGCCTCAGCGAGATTCTGACCCATGCACTCACCACTATAATACATCCGCCCGAGATGGTATTGCGCCTGCAAATACCCCTGATCGGCCGCTTTGCGATACAGGCTGAGCGCATCAAAACAGTTTTGGGACATGTCCTGCCCCTGTTCGTATCTAAGTGCAAGTCTTACCTGGGCGGCCGGGTCGCCGGCCTCCGCCATTTGTACATCTTTTCGAAGCGCCTCCTGTTGGGCATTCGGCCTTTGGACTTCTGTCGAAGCAGATCCATGTGCATTTGAAGTGACCTGAAGCTCCCGGTAGTTGGGACTTAAGCCGGAAAACCGTTCCACGGGTATGGCGAAGTTGACATCCGGCTTGCCGACCACAGCGGCGGTCTCGATGCCGATCACTTCACCCTGGGCGTTCACAAGGGGGCTCCCGCTCGATCCAAGGAATGAGTGGGCGCTATGCACGATACACTTTCCCAGTTTCGCTATTTCCAGGACTGCACGCACATTACCCTGGCTCACTACCTTATCAACCCCCAGGGGACTGCCGATCACCATAACGGGGTCACCAATTTTAGGGGCGGTATCGGCCGCAATAAGATACGGCACCGAACCATACGAGACATCGACAAGGGCTTCGATCAGGTCGTCAGGCTCATCCTCGGCCAGGACGGATTTTACATTGAACTCCCTTCCATCAGGAGTTCTCACCCGGGCCATCATCGCCTTTCCGAGAACGTGATAACTGGTGATCAGATGTCCATAGTCTTTAAAAAAGAAACCGCTGCCCTGGGCCACCGCGTTGCCGTCTCGATCCAAGACATAGATTATGACGGTTGAGGGTTGAACTGTTTTCACCAGATCTGGGCCAATATCGGCCTTCGCGGGACAACTCCAAAAGATCGCAAAAAGAAGTACCGGGAAGACGATGCCTGTTATAAGATTTTTCATATTCCCCACCTCGTATGAGACACTATATACAACACTAAGCAGAAGAATATCATTTCTATTGCGCACCCCTTGGCGATAAGCTGGTCACTTAATTCACCGCCTTTAGGCGGAAGGTATCCCGCGTAGCGGCTCAATGTGGCGCTGCGGCGGCCCCGCGCATGCGGTGGCTTGCCGCCGACAGCGCCGAGCGGTCGGCCACGCGCGTCCGCGCGTGGCCGAAATCCTGGCGGGGTGCGGGGGAAACTTTCCCCCGCTCAGTTTGGGGTTATTCGTCGCTCTTTGAACGCAACTTGGTATAAGAATCTTGGTTCGCAGCCCGAAAAAATGATTTCTTCAGCGAAAAAAGCGATAGGAAAAAAAATCCCGGCAAAACCGGGGGTTTTCATAGCCATCGGGGAAAATAATTGTTTCTAATTCCTGTTGCCTTTTCTCTGGATGCTTTTAACCTCGTCAACAAGGTTCTGCCCCTCGGGTCCCAGGATGCACCTGTACGGGATCTCACAGACATCGCTCCAGAATCCATTTTTTCGGTCTTTTGCAAACGTCGTGAAGAAGTCGTCAACCGATCCATATGTTTCCTTTATCACTTCGTTCAGGGCAAGCCTTTCATCATGGAGCTGTTCGCATTTTTCGAAAAACTCCGCCATGAGGTGATTATTTGGATGCTCGTGATTGCCCTGGACAAAATATATCCAGAAGGGCAGCGCCGTAGTGTCTGCTTGATAAAGGTCCATTTTCGTATCTTTGAAAAGCGTGTCCACCTTGCAGTTACGGCTCACCTTTCCCCACACAAAGACCTCGGACCAGGCTGCAGTGCCCTCTGTGAACCACTGGTAAGGTTTTTGCGGCATCCACCTGGTTTTGTAACCGTAAGCATATTGCATTCTATGGAACAACTCGTGTGCCGAGGTAGGCTGCCGGATGCCTTTGTTATATACCCAGGCATTCGAATCGAACTGAATCGGCCCATCCGGAGGATCGGCAACTCCATAGCAGTCAATGTTTCGAAAAACCACCTCTATCTTGTCCCGGCCGGGGGCCGTGTAGGGTTTTCTTCCGAAGAGTTCCGTATATTTTGTCCACGCCTGCTCGAGATATCCCGCTGTGTCCTTTATAATCTGCGGGTCCTTGATATTGTCGCTCGAATGGCTGCTCTTGTTTGTCCATTTGAGAACGAAGTGGTCCGTTTCGTAGCGGTTTTCAAAAGAAGGCATGGGGCTGTCAAGGGTCTGAGCGAAGACCGCGCCCACGAAGGGGGCGAAACCGGTCCACGCGGCCATATTCACAGAGACGCCAAGCAGGATCGCTATTAGCAGCCTCGGAAGTTTCATGCTTTAAGGCTCCTGGGGAATTAATTAATTTAGTACCTTATATATTATAAACTCTGAGCCAGGAACGGCAATAACAGTTTGAAAGAACCCGGCAGCTTAGGCAGAAAACAATATTTATTGCTGAACACACGACGCAGTGCGCAGTGACAGTTGCGTCTTATTCGAAGTGCTCCTGCCGGTTCACCAGGCCCTGTGAGTGCTGAGGGTTATTTCATGGCTGGATTTCGAGGATTTCGATGTTCCGGATGCCCTTGGGTGTCTGAACCTTAACTGCATCGCCCTCTTCCCGGCCGATGAGAGCTTTGCCGATGGGAGATGTAACGGATATGGTTCCCGCCAGGACGTCGGCCTCATATGGACCGACCAATCGATATGAGTTTACCTCTCGGGTTTCGAGGTCTTCCACGATCACTACGCAGCCAAAGACTACTTTCCCATCCACGTCCTTTGGCAAATCGACTATTTGCGAATTCCCGGCCCTTTCGGTCAATTCCTGAATCTTTCCTTCGATGATGGCCTGTGTCTGCTTGGCAGCCTCGAATTCGGCGTTTTCCGTTATATCCCCGTGCCCGCGAGCTTCCTCTATGGCCTTGATGACTGAGGGGCGGTCTTCCTTCTGCAAGCGTTTTAATTCACTCATGAGCTTGTTGTATCCATTCCTGGTGATGGGAACTCTCGGCATTCCAACTCCTTTCAAAATAAAATATGCCGTTCCATAGTGTCAGAACAAGCGGCATGTCAACTGGCACGGAACAGCACGGACTCTCCAGCTCTCGGCTGTTTTCAAATATATTTATACGAAAATTGAAAAAACGTCATCAAAAAGTGCAGGAAGCATACAGAGAATTTATCCTCATTTTTCGCAACGGCCGATTTTGAATTACCATCAGGCGCCGATGTCGTGGTAGACTACTCGGTTGAAAACTCAGGAACCGGCACATGACGCCGGGCATCCCCCAAACAGCGACTGAACGCGGTGACTTCGAAGCGGTCCTCCAGGACCTCGTGAGGGACTCTTATGGGCTTCAACCGGAAAGACCTTCTGGGAATTCGCGACCTGGAGGTGGCCGAAATTGAATACCTTTTAGACTTATCCCGTTCTTTCAAGGAAATCAATGAGAGGTCCATCAAAAAGGTGCCCACCCTCAGGGGCAAAACGATCATTCACCTTTTTTACGAACCGAGCACCAGAACGCGGACCTCCTTTGATATCGCGGCAAAACGGCTAAGCGCCGACACCTACTCGATAACCGCCTCAACCAGTTCGATAGTCAAGGGCGAGACGGCGCTCGATACCCTCAAGAACCTGGAGGCCATGAGACCCGATGTCTTCGTAATACGCCATTCTGCTTCCGGCGCTCCTCAGATGCTTGCCGGCCGCACCACGGCGTCGGTCATAAACGCCGGGGACGGGATGCACGAGCACCCTTCCCAGGCGCTGCTCGACATGCTGACTATCCTTGACAACAGGAGCAGACTGGACGGGTTGAATGTCGTTATCGTCGGCGACATATTCCATAGCCGGGTGGCACGTTCCAATATCTGGGGCCTCACAAAAATGGGGGCCACAGTAGTGGTGTGCGGCCCTGCCACACTCATTCCCCCCAATATCGACGCAATGGGCGTTCAAGTGTCGAACCATCTGGAACAGTGCATCCCTGATGCCGACGTCATCATGGTTCTGCGCCTTCAAAAGGAAAGGCAGCATCAGATGTTGTTGCCCTCACTGCGCGAATATGCGACTTTGTACGGCATAAACAGCGAAAGACTGAAGCAGGCAAAAAAGGACGTTTTGATTATGCATCCCGGCCCGATGAACCGGGGGGTAGAAATCAGCCCTGAGGTCGCAGACGGCCCCTATTCGGTTATCCTGGACCAGGTAACCAACGGTGTTGCCGTCAGGATGGCGCTGCTCTATCTGCTCGCGCAAAGATAGTCTATAAGGCTTTTACCTCTTCCCGGAGTGATAATGAAAACGAACGATAATTCAGCTGATCTTGTCTTGCGCAATGGCAGGGTAATCGATCCTGCGCGTGGATTGGACGCTGTAGTTGACGTTCTCGTTGAGAACGGAATCATAGCCGAGATGAGCGCGAAAATCGAACTTGGCCCTGAAAAATCCCCGCAATTCGAGCAAATCGACGCGAGCGGCAAATGGATAGTCCCGGGCCTGATCGACATGCATGTTCATCTGAGGGAACCGGGAGAAGAATACAAGGAGACAATCTGCTCGGGAACGCAGGCTGCCGTTGCGGGAGGATTCACCTCGGTGGCGTGCATGCCCAACACGCACCCGGTAAACGACTGCGCCGCCGTAACCCAGTATATTCTCGACAAGGCCAGGGATGAGGGCTCTTGCCGAGTATTCCCCGTGGGGGCCATAAGCAAGGGGCTCGAGGGTAAAATCATTTCTGAATACGGGGAACTTCGCGCCGCAGGCGTCGTATCTGTATCGGACGACGGCCGCCCCGTCATGAACAGCCTGCTTATGAGGCGCGCGCTCGAGTATGCTAAAACTTTCGACCTGCTTGTCATAAGCCACTGTGAAGACCTGGACCTTTCCTGCGCTGGTCTGATGAATGAGGGTCCCGTATCGACAAGGCTCGGCATGAGGGGCATACCGAGGGCTGCTGAAGAGATTATGGTGGCCCGCGACATTCTTCTGGCAGAGCTTACCGGGGGCAGGCTTCATTTGGCTCATATCAGCACTGCGGGGTCTGTGGCTCTGATACGCGAGGCCAAGAAACGGGGCATACCCGTCAGCGCAGAGACCGCACCCCATTATTTTACTCTTAACGAAGAACTGGTCTCCACCTTCGACCCGGTCTACAAGGTCAATCCACCGCTGAGGAGGCCCGAGGACATCGAGGCGATAAAGGCCGGGCTGGGCGACGGGACAATCGATGTTATTGCTTCGGATCATGCGCCTCACAGCGCAGTTGAAAAGGAGCTGGAATTCGAATATGCAGCAAATGGCATCATTGGTCTGGAATCGTCCCTGCCTCTCATTTTGCGGCTCATACGCGAAGGCGTCCTGACTCCCTTGGAGGCAGTCGCAAAGGTATCGCGCAACCCTGCCCGAATCCTTGCAATCCCCTTCGGCACATTGGGGAAAGGCATGGCTGCCGATTTGACCCTTATCGATCCGGAAGTAAAATATAGCATTGATGTCAACCGATTCAAATCGAAGAGCAGGAACTGCCCCTTTGCCGGCATCGAAGTGCAGGGCAAAGCGGTTATGACGCTTGTGGGAGGCAGGGTGGTTTTTTCCGCCTCATAATCTTTTAAGATGGACTTAGGGCAATACATTACAATGTCGCAGGATCTTAGCCCCCCGAAAATTCTTGTCGTGGATGATGAAAGGAGCATGCGGGAGCTCCTCGAAATCCTGCTGCTCAAGCACGGCTACGACGTTCAGTGCGCTGAAAGCGGCCTCGAAGCGCTCGACATTATCCGCAGCCAACCATTCGATCTGGTTATAACAGATATCCGAATGCAACCCGTGAACGGGCTGGAGGTCTTGAAGCAATGCAAGACGATCTCCCCTCGAACCACCGTGATAATGATCTCCGCTTACGCCAGCACCGAACTGGCCGTAGAGGCGATGAACGAAGGCGCCTACGATTACTTTCCCAAGCCGTTCAACAACGAGGAAATCCTCTCGGTGATTTCCAATGCTCTTCGCAACAGGGGCGACGATCAGACATTGTCCAAGCCCCAGGAAGGGCCCCTCTATTTCGGCTGCCTTATCGGAGAAAGCCCTCCGATGCACAAGGTTTATGAGAATATTGAGCGGGTGGCCAAGACCAGCAGCAATGTCGTGATCACCGGAGAAAGCGGCACGGGCAAGGAGCTTGTAGCTAAAGCGATCCACCGCCAGAGCGCAAGGCGCGACCAACCTTTAGTGATAGTCAACTGTGGGGGAGTCCCCGAAAACCTGGTCGAAAGCGAGCTTTTCGGCTACAAGAAAGGCTCTTTCACCGGCGCTGCGACAAACAAAAAAGGGCTCGTCGAAGCCGCCCAGGGAGGCACCCTGTTCCTCGATGAGATAGGGGAACTCTCCCCTCTTCTTCAAGTCAAGCTTCTCAGGCTCGTCCAGGATAAAACGATAAAAATGATCGGTGGGACCGAGGACATCCTGGTAGACGTCCGGATCATTTCGGCCACGAACCGCGATCTTGAACGCATGGTGATGGACAAGACCTTTCGCGAGGATCTGTATTACCGGCTCAATGTGCTCCCTATCCGCATCCCGCCTCTGAGAGAGCGACGGGAGGACATCCCCGTTCTTGCCCAGTATTTCCTCTCGAAGTTCACAAAAGATTTCGGCAAAGACATCCACAAAGTCTCTTCCTATGCCATGGATATACTCCACAATTATGAATTCCCGGGAAATGTGAGGGAACTCGAGCACATAATCGAACGCGGCGTGGCGATGGAATCTTCCAGGATCATCCTGCCGGAATCTCTTACTCTTTCCATGCACAGGCGAAAAGAGCAGGAACAGGCGGCCGTTTCCGATGTTTCAGAAATTCCAATCGAGGGATTCGACCTGGACCAGCACATGGCCGAAATCGAAAAGCGACTGCTTCAGCAAGCTTTGCACCAGACGGGCGGCGCAAAACTGAAAGCCGCTCAACTGCTCGGGATCTCCTTCCGTTCCTTCCGATACCGGCTCCTGAAATATGAACTTGCAACTGAGGACGAATTGAAACTCTAGGATAGTCAGGTGAATACTAAACACCCTTTGTTCGGGTGACCGGGCAGTATCTTTAAGAGCGCTTTTCGCCTGCAAAATTGCATCCGAGCAAGGAATCACCTCAAAGCTCCGGCTTCACAGCGGCATATATGCCAGTCTTCCGAACAGACCGTCACCTCACACGCCCGCCCTGGCTGTCCCTCATTCACGCCCCGCGAGGTGGGTGGCCCGTTTCCAAACAATTGGAGGCGAATTAGTCACGCGAGAAAAGATAAAATCATTGTATAAGAAAAAGCTGAGGCCAGAGTGAAGACCGAAACGCTCATTGCGGCCAGTTCCGCGTCACCCCCAAGCTCGGTTGCCATTACATAGGATACGGTTGCTGGAGGAGAGGCGAGCAGAATGACTCCGGGGAGAATAAGCGGACCAGGCACTTTGCTCACGACCATCAGAAAGTAGCCGACAAGCGGCAATGCCAAAAGTTTAAAGGTCCCAATGGCGACGATTTCCGCGACCATCGACTTCAGCGCGCCAAACGAAAGACTCGATCCGATCAGGAGCAAAGCAGTCGGAAGCGCCATTCCGGACAGGATATCGAGTCCCTTGTTCAAGGGACCGGGAATTTTCAGGCCCAGCGCCGAAATGGCAATCGAGACCCCAACGGTCACTATGATTGGATTTTGCACGATATTCCTGACAACGAGCCACCATTTCCGCCCGTTGACCTGCGCATCGGGGCCATAGCTGGTAAGAGCCCATATGGAAAGCAGATTTTGGCCGATCATCAAGAAACTGCTCAGAATCGCCATCCGGGCGAAGCTCGATTCCCCAATTGCGTAATAAGCAATCGCATAGGCCATGTATCCAATGTTTCCGTGTATGCTGTTCTGAAGAAAAGTCCCGCGCCGGTCTGCGCGGACCGAAAGGACGCGAATCACTAACATGCTTGCAAGGAGCACGACACACAAAGAACCAAGTGAGCAGATTACGGCTCCCAGGTTGAAATTCTCACTGAATGGCGCCCTGGGGATCTCACTGAGAAGCATTGCCGGAATTCCGATATTGAATACTATCAGGTTGGCTTTCCTGGCGAATGGGGCATCGATGACATTTCTCCATTTCAGTATGAATCCGAGCAAGATGATGCTGAAAATGGGCAGAATCGTATTAAAGATAATATTTAGCATCTGAAACCCGGCCTTTTGGCGCTGGATTGAAAAAAAATTCTTCCATGACTATTCTTCGAAAAATTCGAAGTATTATAATCAAAAGTTGAGATTCCGGAAGAATGGTTTTCTTAAGCCGGGCTGAATATGGAAAAAACCTTGACCTTTCATCACAGTTCCAATAAACGGGACTGCATCGCACAACAGTGCAAAATGGAGAAGCGAATCATGCCGAAGAAAAATATGGAGAGCGACCAAATGATGGATGACTTTGAAGATGATTCCGGCCTTGAGTTCGAGCAAACCGACGAGCTCGATTTCGCCGGCGAGGACGACCTGCTGCTGGAAGAAGGCGATGACGATGAAGACCTGCTCCCATCGGTCCTCTATAAAGGGATAACAAGGCCGAAAACCGACGACGATTGGCGCCAGTTGCTGCTCGATGCCAGCAGGGAGGGTATCCCTGCCTACAAGATCTCGGATAACTATAAAGAAGGCGCTCTGCTTCTGCACGCTGACTTCGGGATTGGCGTAGTCACCAAAGTCATCTCGCCGCGCAAGATTGAAGTAATATTCGAAAACAGCAAAAAACTGATGGCCATGAACATTGTCCCCTCGAGCCAGGCGGCCTGATCGATCAACTCTGAGCTTCCAGCGCGGGTGACAGCCACTGCTGCACCTGCTCCAGCAGAAACTGGTA
>Ga0074045_10003916_pt1 | contig 13317 bp, 12 predicted proteins | sample BogForMeECP23OM2_FD_94442 | JGI IMG/M metagenome (GOLD analysis project Ga0074045, IMG submission 94442) | Bog forest soil microbial communities from Calvert Island, British Columbia, Canada - Bog Forest MetaG ECP23OM2 | ecosystem: Environmental > Terrestrial > Soil > Wetlands ... | reverse complement strand
GACTATCTCGCCGCGCTCGCCGAGCGCCGCGCCTATTTCAAGTCGGTCGGGTGCACCTCGACCGACCACGGCCATCCGACCGCGCGGACGGCCGACCTTTCGGCCGAGGACGCCGCCGCCCTCTACGACCGCGTTCGCTCCGGCACCGCCTCGGCCGCCGACGCCGAGACCTTCCGCGCTCAGATGCTGACCGAAATGGCGAAAATGAGCGTCGCCGACGGGCTCGTCATGCAGATCCACCCCGGCTCCGCGCGCGACCACAATCCGTGGCTCTTTAAGACTTTCGGCCGGGACAAGGGCGCCGACATTCCTACCCCGACCGACTACGTCTACGCCCTCAAGCCGCTCCTCGACCGGCTCGGCAACGAACGCCGGCTGACCGTCATCCTCTTCACCCTCGACGAGACCGCCTATTCGCGCGAGCTTGCGCCGCTCGCCGGACACTATCCGGCGCTGAAGCTTGGGCCCCCCTGGTGGTTCTTCGACAGTCCGGAGGGCATGATCCGCTATCGCGAGACGGTGACCGAGACGGCCGGCTTCTACAACACCGTCGGCTTCAACGACGACACGCGCGCGTTCCTGTCGATCCCGGCGCGCCACGACGTCGCCCGCCGCGTCGATTGCGTCTATCTCGCGAGGCTCGTGGCCGAGCACCGGTTGGAGCTGGACGAGGCCTTCGAGGTCGCGCACGACCTCGCCTATCGTCTCGCGAAGGCGGCTTACAAGCTCTGAGGGCGCGTCTTGAAGGAGGGCCTCGCGATGAACGTTCTCAACCGCGCAGCGCTCGCAAGCGGCGCCGTCGCGGCGCCCCATGCGCCGCCTGGCCCGCGCCCCGTCGAGATTCTCCAGATCGGCGAGGGCGTCTTCATGCGGGCCTTTGTCGACTGGATGGTCGACGTCGCCAACGAACAGGGCGTCTATCGCGGCGGCGTCGCGGTCGCCGCGCCGCGCCGCCATGACTGCCCGCCGCCGCTTGCCGCCCAGGACGGTCTCTACACCGTGCTGCTGCGCGGCCGGGAAGGCGGGGCGGAGGTGTTGGAGCGCCGCGTCGTTACGACGGTCCAGACGGTCCTCGACCCATATGCGCAGTGGCGCGAAACCACGTCCGTCGCCGCCTCGCCGGCGCTGAAGTTCCTCGTTTCCAACACCACGGAGGCCGGGATCGTCGACGTCGCCGAAGCCTACGATCCAGGCGTCTGCCCCGTGAGCTTCCCGGCCAAGGTCACGGCACTTCTCAAGGCGAGGTTCGACGCGCTCGGAGGACTCGACGCGCCGCCGCTCATCATTCTCCCTTGCGAGCTCATCGAGGACAACGGCGCGACGCTGAGGCGCATCGTGCTCGAGCATGCGCGCCGCTGGGGCTTCGACGAGGCCGCGGTGGCGTGGATCGGCGAAAAATGCCGATTCTTCGACACGCTGGTCGACCGGATCGTGCCGGGATTTCCAAGGGACGAGGCGGAAAGCCTGTTTGCGGAATGGGGCTATCGCGATCCGCTCGCGATCGTCGCGGAGCCTTTCCACCTGTGGGTGATCGAGGCGCCGGCCGACGTCGCCGAAGCGCTGCCGCTCGCTGAAGCCGGCGCGAACGTCGTCTGGACAAACGACATCCGCCCTTATCGCGAGCGGAAGGTGCGGCTCTTGAACGGAACCCATACCGCAACCGCGCTCGCCGCCTTCCTCGCCGGGCTCGACACCGTTTTCGAGATGGTCGAGGACCCGCTGTTTCAGCGCGTCGTCAGCGAGGTCGCGTTTGAGGAGCTCGCGCCCTCAGTGCCGCTGCCCGAAACCGAGCGCCTCGGCTACGCCCGCTCGGTTCTCGAGCGCTTCGGCAATCCGTTCATCCGGCACGAGCTCCTTTCGATCGCGTTCAACTCGGTGTCGAAGTGGCGGGTGCGGTTGCTTCCTCCGGTCAAGCATGCGCTCGCCGCCGGCCGGCCGGCGCCGGGGCTCATCGCCTTCTCTCTCGCCGCGCTCCTCACGTTCTACCGGGGCGTGAAGGCGGGCGACGGCTTCGTCGGACGGCGCGAGAAGGGCGAGTATCCGATCCGGGACGAGCCGGCGGCGCTCGCGATCATGGCGGAATCCTGGGCGCTGGAGCCGACTGTCGGCGCCGGCGCGGTCGCGGCGCGGCTGATCGCCGATCCGCGCCTGTGGGGCGAGGACCTGACGAAGGTCGGCAATCTCGCCGCGCTCGCGCTCGCGGCGTTCGAGTCGATCGAGCGGCGCGGCGTCCGCGGCGCGCTCGAAGCGCATCTCTCCGCACCGCAGGGCGCATGAGCGGCGGCAAACGACGGATCTCGCCATGCCATTCCAGCCGATCGACGCCAAGCGCCTCTACGAGCAGGTCGCCGATCAGATCGGCGATATGATCCGCAGCGGCGAGTTCCAGCCGGGCCAGCGGCTTCCGGCCGAACGCGACCTGGCGAAATTGCTCGGCGTCAGCCGCCCGGTGGTGCGCGAGGCGATGATCGCGCTGGAAATCGCCGGCCTCCTCGAGGTCCGCACGGGGTCCGGCGCCTACGTCCTGAAAGCCCCGAACGGACAGTTCGGAATCAGCGCCGGCCACAGTCCAACCGATATTTTGAACGCCCGCATGATCGTTGAGGGCGAGGTTGCGGCGCTCGCGGCCGAGCACGCCTCCGCGCGCGATCTCAAGGCCGCCGCGGACGCCATCGCCCGCATGACGGCGGACCACGACGCAGGGCGCCCCTGGAACGCGGCGGACCTCGCCTTTCATGTCGCCGTCGCCTATGCGAGCGGCAACGCGGTCCTCGCCATGGTCGTCGAGCGGCTTTGGCAGGAGCAGTACGGCCCGGTCTTCGCCCTCCTGTCCGAGCGCGCCCATCTGCCCGACAACTGGTCGGCCACGCTCAAGGGTCATGAGGGCATTCTCGAGGCGATCCGTCGCCGGGACGCTCGCGCGGCGCGCGGGGCCATGCGCGCGCATCTTTCTCAGGTGTTGGCGGTGGTCACCGCCGAGGTCTCCGACGGCGCGGGCCGCGCCGAAAAACCGGACCGCCGGCGCGCGCCGGCCGGGGCGTGACGGGCGCCGGTCCGGCGTCCCGGAAAGGTTGCAAGAGCGGATACCCGCGGCGGCTATGGCGCGCGGCGACGAAAGGCCTTAAGAGGCGCGACGGCGACCTGGCTTTCCGGCGTTCGCCATGTTCGCGCCGCGTTCGGAGGGTCTAAACGCCGGGCCCTCGGCGGATTTACCCGGACGGGGCGGGATTTGTGACGGTAGAGCACGGAATGGCAGGCACTGAGAACCGGCGCGGCTCGCGCAAAACCTGGACGCTGCGGGCGGCGATCGGCGCTGTGGCGGCGCTCGTCGGCGTGTTCGCGGCGAGCCAGGCCTTCGCCGAAAGCGCCGAATGCGCTCGGCTGAGGGCGGCCATCGCATCGGCCCCGCGCGGCGGCGCGGGCGGCCAGGCGGCGGCGGCCGCAGCGCGCCAGCGCTCCGAGCTCGCCCGCACCAGCGCCTACGCCAACTCCATCGGGTGCAACAACCAGAAGTTCCTGTTCTTCGGTTCTGATCCGCCGCCCCAGTGCGGCGAGATTAGGGGCCAGATCGCCCGCATGCGGTCCAGCCTCTCGGACCTCGAAGCCCGCTCCGGCGGGGGCCGCGAGGACCTCGTCGCCCGCTACAATTCCGAGTGCGCCAACGCCCCTCAGCCGGGCAACATTTTCCAGGCCTTGTTCGGAGGGGGCGCGAGGCAGCCGGAACCGTCCGAGCCGATCAATCCGGAGACGCTGTCGCCAGACGAGCAGCAGCAAAATCTCGAGAAGTCGATCGAGAACGAGAAGAAGGGCGCCAACGTGTCGGCCGGCTCCTACGCCGTGTGCGTGCGCACCTGCGACGGCGGCTTCTTCCCCGTCTCTTATTCCGGCGCGGGGGGTCGTCTCGAGGACGTCTGCCGGTCGCTCTGCCCCAACGCCGACGTACAGCTCTACTCGTTCCCATTCGGCGGGACGATCGAGCAGGCGGTGTCGATCACCGGCGAGCGCTACGTCGACATGCCGAACGCGCTCAAGTTCCAGCAGTCCTACGACGCGACCTGCTCGTGCCGCCGCAAGGGCGAGAGCTGGGCGCAGGCCCTGGCCGCGGCCGAAGCCAAGTACGGCCACGAGGCGCGCGACATTCTGGTCACGCCGGAAAAGTCGATCGAAATGTCGCGCCCGATCATCGCCAAGGTTTCCGCCGACCCGAAGACGAAGGCGGGCAAGAACGGCAAGCCGGGCGCGCAGACGCCCGACGCGGCCACGCCGGCGCCCGCGACCAGCGACCCCAGCCTGACCGGCGCGGGGCAGGGTCTCAGCCCTACCGGCGAGGACACGGCGCTGAGCGCCGCCGCGGCGACGGTCAGCCGCGAAGCCTCGGGCATCGCCGGCGACGCCGCCCAGTCGGGAACGTTCTACAACACGACCCAGGGCCAGACGGTCACCGAAACCGGCCCCGACGGCGTCAAGACGAAGGTGCGGATAGTCGGGCCATCGCTCTAGCCCGTCCGATCAGGGGAAGGAGCGCCGCCAGCTCCGGCCCGGATTTGCGCCCCGTCAGCGCCAGCCGCAGCGGGTGATAAAGGTCCCGGCCCTTGCGGCCCGTCTCGGCCCTGAGAGCCTTTGTCCATTCGCCCCAGGTCGATGCGTCCCAGTCGCCTTCGGGCAGACGCTTGGCGGCGAGGTCGAGATAGGCGCGATCCAGGACGACCGGCGCGACGTCGCCCTCGACCACCGCGCGCCACTCCGACACGTCGGCGAGCTGGGCGACGTTGCCGCGCACCGCGAGCCAGAACGCCTCCGCCCTCGGGCCGGCGACCCCGAGGGCCGCGAGCCGGTCGGCGACCGCGGCGTAGGGCGCAGCGTGCAAGGTGCGGGCGGACAGCGCGTCGAGTTCGGCTTCGTCGAAACGGGCCGCGCCACGCGACAGACCGGCGAGATCGACCAGTCCCGCGAGCTCGTCAAGCGAAGCGACCGGCCGCACCGCCTCGGCCGAGCCGACCAGAACCGCAAGCGCGGCGACCGCGAGCGGCTCCACCCCTTTTTCGCGCAGCGACGCAATCGACAGGGCGCCCGTGCGCTTGGACAGGCCCTCGCCGGACGCGTCGGTCAGAAGGTTGTGATGGCCGAACTCGGGGACGCTGCCCGCGAGCGCTTCGAACAGCTGGATCTGCACCGCCGTGTTCGTGACATGATCCTCGCCGCGGATCACGTGCGTGACTCCGAACTCGATGTCGTCGACCACCGAGGGCAGCGTGTAGAGATAGGTTCCGTCCTCCCGACGCAGCACCGGGTCGGAGAGCGAACCGCAATCAATTTGGCTCTCGCCACGCACAATGTCCGTCCAGCGGACTGTTCCCGGATCGAGGCGAAACCGCCAGTGCGGCTTGCGGCCGGCAGCCTCCAGCGCCGCGCGGTCGGCCTCGGTGAGACGCAGCGCGGCGCGGTCGTAGACCGGCGGACGGCCGAGCCCCTGCTGGCGCTTGCGGCGGCGGTCGAGCTCCTCTGGCGTCTCGTAGGCCGGATAAAGCCGCCCGAGCGACTTGAGTTTTTCGCCCGCCGCATCGTAAAAGGCCATCCGGTGCGACTGGCGGCGCACGCAATCGGGTTTGACGCCCAGCCAGGCGAGATCCTGTTCGATCGATTCGGCGTATTCGGCTCTCGATCGTTCGAAATCGGTGTCGTCGAACCGCAGAATGAACTTCCCCCGGTTGCGGCGGGTGAAGAGCCAGTTGAGCAGGGCTGTGCGGGCGTTTCCGATGTGAATGCGCCCTGACGGCGAAGGAGCAAAACGAACGATCGGGGGCGAATTCATGAGCTTTCATAGAAGCGTCGCGCGGAACCGGCAATACTGCTGGCGGCCGATTCGCCAATTGAGTACAATACCATAATGACAATCAGCCTTTTTGCCGCCGGGGTGTGTCTGTCGGAGGGCGGAGTGCATGCGCTGAGCGTGGGCCTGGCCCTGCGGCGATGCGCCCGGCGAAGCGGGCATGTGCCGCCGCCGAAAGACGCGCCGCCTGTGTCCATCGTGCAGCCGCTCTGCGGAATTGAGACGTTTTCGCGCGAGACGCTGCGCTCGATTTTCGCCCTCGACTATCCCGATTACGAGATCCTCTTCTGCCTTGCGAGCGCCGACGATCCGATCGCCCCGCTCGTCCGCGGCGCGATCGCGGCTCACCCCGAGCGCCCGGCGCGGCTCCTGATCGGCGACGACCGCGTGAGCGCGAATCCCAAGCTCAACAATGTGGTCAAGGGCTGGAAGGCGGCCCGGCGACCGTGGGTGATCATCGCGGATTCCAACGTGCTGATGCCGCCAGACTACATCCAGCGGCTGCTCGCCCGCTGGCGTCCCAACAGCGGCATCGTCTGCGCCCCGCCGATCGGCTCGCAGCCGGAATCGTTCGGCGCCGAGATCGAATGCGGCTTCCTCAACACCTATGAAGCGCGCTGGCAATATGCGGCCGAGGCGGCCGGCTTCGGCTTCGCCCAGGGCAAGACGATGCTGTGGCGGCGCAACATTCTCGAGGCCGGCGGCGGCATCGAGGCGCTCGGCGCCGAGATCGCCGAGGACGCCGCATCGACCAAGCTGATCCACAGGCAGGGCCTGGACGCCCACCTCGTCAGCGCGCCGTTTCAGCAGCCGCTCGGCGCGCGAAAGCTGAAAGACGTGTGGGCGCGGCAGTTGCGCTGGGCCCGGCTTCGGCGGGCGACCTTTCCGCTCCAGTTCGCGCCGGAGATCCTCACCACCAGCCTCGTGATGATCGTCGCGGCCGCGTTCGCCGCGCCGGAATTCGGCCTAAGCCCCTGGACGAGCGCCGCCCTCGCGGCGCTCTACTGGTACGCGATCGAGGCTCTGCTCGCTCTCGTCGCCGGCTGGCCGCTCAGCTGGCGGAGCCCGTTGGCCTGGATGGTCCGCGACCTTTTGCTGCCCCTGCTGTGGGGCCAGGGCTGGAGGCGGGACAATTTCGTCTGGCGCGGCAACGCCATGAGCGTCGACGAAACCGCATTGCAGGAGGCGCCATCCGGCCCGCCCCCGCAGATGTGAACACGAATTCGGGATTCTGTCGGTCTTTCTGCTATTTGCCGCCGCATGACGGGGGTCGCCTCACTTCCGCTAAACTGCCGCGCTATCGCCCCACTAGGGCGGGCTCGTCACACGGTCGCGGATCAATACCGCGGACGGAATAAATGCCGGCGGGGAGGAGGAAGTTGAACATGCAGTCCCATGGCGATGACGTACAGCTGCACGTCCTGAACGCGTTGCACTGGGATCTCGCGGTCCCACGCAATCGCGTCGCAGTTTTGGTCGAAAACGGCTGGGTGACGATGTCCGGCGATGTCGATCTGCCGTATCAGCGGCAGTGCGCCGAGTCGGACGTCCGCAGGGTGCCCGGGGTTGTCGGCGTCATCAACCACATCCGCGTGCCCGGCGAGACGATGGACAGCGCCACGACAGCAATGTGACATCCGCGGCGGGAGCCGAGCCTCACCCGCGCTCACAGCGTCTTCAGCATGCCGCCGTCGACGAAGTAGGTCGACCCGACGGAGTAGGTCGCGCGCTCGGAACATAGAAAGACGAAGAAGTTCGCAAGTTCCGCCGGAGTGGCGAAGCGCTTGATCGGCGCGAATTCGCGCGCGACGCCGTCGAGATAGCCCTGCCAGTCGCCGCCCGTCTCCGCCGTGAGCTCTTTGGCGGTCTTGATCCAGTCGGGCGTCAGGATGAGGCCGGGGTTGATGCAATTGACCCGGATGTTGTCGCCGACGAGTTCCGTGGCGAGACATTTCGAGAACATCATCAGCGCGGCCTTGGTGGTGTTGTAGATCGGCTCGTACCAGAGTGGCTGAGCGGCGCAGATCGAGGCGTTGTGCAGAATGACGCCGCCGCCGCGCGCCTTCATCAAGGGCGCAAGGCCCCGGGCGAGCCGCACCGCCGCCATCACGTGCAAGTCCCAATAGGCCTGCCATTTGTCGTCGGGCGCCTCCATGACCGTCTCGTTGGAGCCGGACCCGGCGTTGTTGATCAAAATGTCGGCCCCTCCGAACGCGCGGCCGACGGCGGCGATCAGCGCGTCTGTACCCTCGCGGGTCGCGACGTCGCAGGCGACGCCCTCGACCCGCACGCCGAAGCGGCCGGCGATCCGTCCGGCCTCGTCGCGCACGCGCTCGGCGCCGCGCGCCGCGATGGCAAGATCGACCCCTTCCGCCGCGAGCCCTTCCGCGATCGCGAGCCCGATGCCGAGGCTGCCGCCGGTCACGACCGCGACCTTGCCCTTGAGTCCGAGGTCCATGAGTGTTCCCTTTCACCAGCAGGTGTAGCCGCCGTCCGCCACAACGATCGAGCCGGTCATCAGGCTCGCGGCGTCGGAGGCCAGAAACAGCACGACGGCAGCGATCTCGTCGGGCTCGCCGATGCGCCCCATCGGCGTGCTGTCGATCCACACGTCGAACATCGCCTTGTTCGCCTTGGCGAGGGCGGTGAGCGGGGTGTTGATGTAGGTCGGCGCGACCGCGTTCACGCGCACGCCGCGCGCGCCCCATTCCGCGGCGAGCGATTTCGTCAGGTGATGCACCGCCGCCTTGGAGGCGTTGTAGTTGACCTGCCCCTGCGGCTTGTTGACGATGATGCCGGACATCGAGCCGATGTTGACGATCGAGCCGCGTCCCGCCGCCAGCATCGGCCGGCCGAAGGCCCGGCAGCACCAGTAGACGCCGTTGAGATTGACGTTGAGGACATCCAGCCAGTCCTGGTCCGTGGCGTCCTCCGCGGCGGTGTCGGGTCTGGCGATCCCGGCGTTGCAGACGAGCACGTCGATCCTGCCCGTTTCCGACAGGATTTTGGCGGCGGCCGCGTCGACCGCGGCCCGGTCAGTCACGTCCATTGCGATGGCGTCGACGGCATAGCCCTTGGCCTTCATCTTCGCCTGGCCGTCGTCCCCGGTCTTCGCGCTCATGTCGGCAATGGTGACGCGCGCGCCGGCTTCCGAGAGCGCCTCGACGCAGGCGAGGCCAATGCCCTGCCCGCCGCCGGTGACGACCGCGACGCGCCCCTTGAGGTTGAAGCGATCCAGATACATTGCGCCGCCTCCCGAGCCGCCCTCAGCTCATCCAGTTGCCGCCGTCGACGTTGAGCGTCTGCGCCACGACATAGTCGCTGTCGGACGAGGCGAGGAACGCGGCGGCGCCGGCGTAGTCCTCCGGCAGCCCCATCCGGCCGAAGGGCACGGCCTCGCCGACCAGCCGCTTCTTCTCGCCGACCGCCCGGTGTTCGTACTTGGCGAACAGCGCGTCGACATGGTCCCACATCGGCGTGTCGACGACGCCCGGCGCGATGCCGTTGACGTTGATCCTGTACCTGATGAGGTCGAGCCCGGCCGACTGCGTGAGGCTGATCACAGCCGCCTTGGAGGCGCAATAGACCGCCACCAGCGCTTCGCTCCGCCGGCCGGCCTGCGAGGCCATGTTGATGATCTTGCCCCCCTGCCCGCGCGCGATCATGCGTCTGGCGACAGCCTGCAGGGTGAAGAACAGTCCCTTGACGTTGACCGCGAACACCCGGTCGAAGCTCGCCTCGGTCACGTCGACGATGGGCGCCATGTCGAAGATCCCAGCGTTGTTGACCAGAATGTCGATCCCGCCCCAGCGCGCGGCCACGCTCTCGACCGCCGCCTCGATCGAGGCCGCCTTCGTCACGTCGAGCGCGACGGGGAAGGCGCGCGCGCCATGGCGCGCGGCGGTCGCCTCGGCGGCGGCGAGATCGACGTCCGCCACGGCGACCTGCGCCCCCTCGGCCGCGTAGCGGTCGACGATCGCCGCGCCGATGCCGCGCGCGCCGCCCGTCACGAGCGCGACCTTGTCCGTGAGCTTCGTCATCCTCTTCGCCTCAACGTCCCCGCCCGCGGTCCCCGCCCGCGCGATCCGTCAGCGCTTACGCCTTGCCTTCGAGATAGTCCCCGAGCGTCGCGCGCACGCCTTTGGTCCAGAGCGAGCCCAGCGCGGTCGAGAAGGCGGCGACATAGGCCGGGTTGTCCGCGAGTTCGCCGAAAATGTCGCGCATCGCGAGGAAGGCCCGGGGGTCGTCGCGCGCCGGCTTAGCCGCCGCCTGCAGACGGTCCCAGCTCGGATCGTTGGGCGGGATGACCTTGCCGCTCTCCGATTCGCCGGCGCAGTAGCGGCACCACATCGCCGAGACGAGGGCGAGGCCCTTGACGCTCGCCCCGCCCGCGAGCCGGTCGCGCACCGTCGGCAAAATGAATTTCGGCTGCCGGTTCGATCCATCGAGGCAGAGACGGCTAATCGTATCGCCGATCTTGGGATTGGCGAACCTCTCGGCGACCTTCTTGCGGTAGGCCTCGAGGTCGACCTGAGGCGGCGGCGGCACGACCGGAAGGACCTCGCGCTTCTCGAGCGTCTCGAGGAAGATCGGGATCTGCTTGTCCTCCATCGCCTCGTGGACGAAGTGGATGTCGAGAAGTCCGGCCGGATAGGCGATCGCCGCATGGCCGCCATTGAGGATGCGGATCTTCATCAGTTCGTAGGGCGCGACGTCGGCGGTGAAGGTCACGCCGACCTTCTCCAGCGCCGGCCGGCCGGAGGGGAACCTGTCCTCGACCACCCACTGCCGGAACGCCTCGCAGAACACCGGCCAGGAGTCCTCGACGCCGTGGGACTCGCGAAGGATGGCGCGCTCCCGTTCGGTCGTGGCCGGGGTGATGCGGTCGACCATGGAGTTCGGGAAGGCGACGCTCTTGCGGATCCATTGCGCAAGCTCCGGATCGGAGAGCTCCGCGAGGCCCGCCACCGCATTCTCGGTCACGTGGCCGTTGCCGGGGATGTTGTCGCAGGACATGACGGTGAAGGGCGGAACTCCTTGGGCGCGCCGGCGCTTCAGCCCCGCCGCGATCAGGCCGAAGGCGGTCTTCGGCTGAGCGGCATGCTTGGCGTCGTGGACGATGTCCGGGTGGGCCGGATCGAAGCGCTGGGTCGCCGGCGAGATGTAGTAGCCGCCTTCGGTGACGGTCAGCGACACGATGCGGATCTCGGGCTTGGCCAGCCGCGACAGCATCGCCTCGACGTCGAACGGCGGAATGAAGTCGATCATCGCGCCGGTCACGCGCACGGTCGATTGGCCCGCCTCCTGCTCGACCACTGTCGTCAGCCAGTCCTGCGCCTCAAGTTTTGCCCGCATGTCGACGTCCGGCTCGCGGACGCCCGCGCCGACGAGCGCCCAGTCGTGATCGACGCCGATGTTGAACAGGTCGTCGAGATAGACCGCCTGATGGGCGCGGTGAAAATTACCGACGCCGATGTGCAGGATGCCCGGCTTGAGGTCGGAGCGCTGATATTTCGGCGCGGCGACGCCCGCCGGCAGGCGGGCCAGCGCGGCGATGGAGAGTTTGACGCTCATGATTTCCTGTCCACTGGTGTGAAGCGGCTGCCGTCAGTCGATGCGCCGGCCGTCCTTGTCGAACTTGTGCACGTTCACCTCGCGCGGGGTGACGAAGATTCGCTGGTCGACCCTCAGCGGCGCCTCCCCTTCGAGCCTCAGCGTCAGCGGGCCGATGCCGTCGCCCTCGGCGTGGATGAAGGTGTCGGAGCCGAGGTGCTCGGCGAGCCGCACGGTCGCGGGCCATTCGCCGGCTGTGGTGGAAATCTCGGCGTGCTCGGGGCGGATGCCGATGATCGCCGCGCCTCGTTTCTCGGCCGATGGCCCGCGGATGAAGTTCATCTTGGGCGAGCCGATGAAGCCCGCGACGAACAGGCCGTTCGGCCGGTTGTAGAGGTCGAGCGGCGTGCCAATCTGCGCCACGGAGCCCTTGTCGAGCACCACGATCTTGTCGGCCATGGTCATCGCCTCGACCTGGTCGTGGGTGACGTAGATCATCGTGGTCTTCAGGACATTGTGCAGCTCGCCGATCTCGACCCGCATCTGCACGCGCAACGCGGCGTCGAGGTTCGAGAGCGGCTCGTCGAACAGGAACGCCTTCGGCTCGCGCACAATCGCGCGGCCGATGGCGACGCGCTGGCGCTGGCCGCCCGAGAGCTGGCGCGGCTTGCGGTCGAGGTAGTCGGTGAGATTCAAGGTCGTGGCCGCCTTGCTCACCTTCCGCTCGATCACGTCGGCCTTCTCGCCTGCCATCTTGAGGGCGAAGGCGATGTTGCCGCGGACGCTCATGTGCGGATAGAGCGCGTAGGACTGGAACACCATGGCGAGCCCGCGCTTCGACGGGCCGACCTCGGTGACGTCCTTGCCGTCGATCAGGACCTCGCCGGAAGTCACGTCCTCGAGCCCGGCGATGAGTCTGAGCAGGGTCGACTTGCCGCAGCCCGAGGGCCCGACGAACACCGCGAACTCGCCGTTCTTGATGTCGAGATCGACGCCGTTGATCACGCTCACGGCGCCGAACGCCTTGCGGACCGACTTCAGTTGGATGCTGCCCATGGTCGCATTCTCCCTTTGCCGGCTAAAGCTTACTTGACCGCGCCGAAGGTCAGGCCGCGCACCAGCTGCTTCTGCGAGAACCAGCCGAGGATGAGGATCGGCGCGATGGCGAGGGTCGAAGCCGCCGAAAGCTTCGCCCAGAAAAAGCCCTCCGGCGCCGAATAGGAGGCGATGAAGGCGGTGAGGGGCGCCGCGTTCGAGGTGGCGAGGTTCAGCGTCCAGAACGCCTCGTTCCACGACAGGATGATCGCGAGCAGCATGGTCGAGGCGATGCCCGGCACCGCCATCGGCGTCAGCACGTAGGCGATCTCGTTGAACAGCGAGGCGCCGTCCATGCGCGCGGCCTCGAGGATGTCCACCGGGATTTCCTTGAAGTAGGTGTAGAGCATCCAGATGATGATCGGCAGGTTGAGCAGCATCAGCACGAAGCCGATGCCCCAAAGGCTGTCGAGCAGGTGCAGGTCGCGGAACAAGAGGTAGATCGGGACAAGCACGCCGACCGCCGGCATCATCTTGGTCGAGAGCATCCACATCAAGAGGTCCTTGGTGCGCTTGCCCGGGGCGAAGGCCATCGCCCAGGCGGCCGGAACGGCGATGAGAAGGCCGATGATGTTCGCGCCGACCGAGAGAACGATCGAGTTATAGGCGTATTTCAGGTAGTTCGAGCGGCTCTGGACCTCGACGTAGTTCTCGAGCGTCCAGTTGAAGAACAGGAACTTCGGCGGCATCGCGATCGCGTCGAGTTCGCTCTTGAAGCTGGTGATGAAGGTCCAAAGAATCGGAAAGAAGATCAGGAAGGCGACGACCCAGGCGAAGACCGTGACGCCGACCCGCTTGCCGAAAGATTGTTTCATGGCCATCGATCAGCCCTCCAGGTT